>Ga0208278_1000494_pt1 | contig 21221 bp, 22 predicted proteins | sample ETN01SmetaG_FD_185794 | JGI IMG/M metagenome (GOLD analysis project Ga0208278, IMG submission 185794) | Marine microbial and viral communities from oxygen minimum zone, Eastern Pacific Ocean - ETNP2014F12-01SV259 (SPAdes) (version 2) | ecosystem: Environmental > Aquatic > Marine > Oceanic ...
TGGTCATTATCATCGCCATCGCCCTTTTCGTCACCGCGCTGCTACTCTATGTGATCACGCGTTTCAAGGCGTCGAACAACCCGGTGCCCTCCAAGGCGACGCACAATACGCCCCTTGAGGTGATATGGACGGTGATCCCCATTCTTATCCTAGTGACCATCGCCATTCCCTCCTTCAAGCTGCTGTATTTCGAGGATCGCGCGGCGGACGCTGAGATGACCATCAAGGCCATCGGCCAACAGTGGTACTGGACCTATGAATATCCCGATAACGGCGACCTCACCTTCGACAGCGTCATGCTCGATGATGAGGAGCGGGGCGAACATCCCCGCCTTCTCGGCGTGGACAATCCCGTAGTGCTGCCGGTGAACACCACCGTGCGCGTGCTTTTGACCTCGCCCGCCACCGGGGTCATTCACAGCTGGGCCGTGCCTTCGCTCGGCATCAAGACCGATACCGTTCCCGGCCGTCTAAACGAGACTTGGCTCAAGATCAACGAAGAGGGCTGGTATTACGGCCAGTGTTCGGAGCTTTGCGGCACCGGCCACGGCTTCATGCCCATCGCCATCAAGGCGGTCTCTAAGGAAGTCTTCGATGCCTGGGTCACCACGGCGAGGGAAGAATTCGCGCACAATGATAACGATAGTGGCGATAAACTCGTCCGTGTTGTTCAGAGCATTGCACAGAACCAAGTCCGGCAATAAGCCAAAACGAGAGTTATAAATCATGAGTAATCACGATACCCCAACCGGCATCAAACGCTGGCTGTATTCCACCAACCACAAGGACATCGGCACGATGTACCTTGTCCTTGCCGTGATCGGCGGCATTGTAGGCGCGGTTTTCTCCCTGCTGTTGCGCATGGAGCTGGCCGAGCCCGGCATGCAGGTTTTCGGCGATGACTATCAGTTTTTCAATGTTGTGGTGACCGCCCACGGCCTCATCATGGTGTTCTTCATGGTCATGCCGGCGATGATGGGTGGTTTCGGTAACTGGATGGTGCCGCTGATGATCGGGGCGCCGGACATGGCCTTTCCGCGCATGAACAATGTCAGCTTCTGGCTGTTGCCGCCGTCGCTCATCCTGCTGGTGACATCGGCTTTTACCGATGGCGGCGCCGGCACGGGCTGGACTGTTTACGCACCTTTGAGCACCTATGGCCATCCCGGCAAGGCGGTGGATCTGGCGATCCTGGCCCTGCATCTGGCGGGTGCCTCGTCGATCCTGGGCGCCATCAACTTCATCGCCACCATCTTCAACATGCGGGCGCCGGGCATGACCCTGCACAAGATGCCGCTGTTTGTGTGGGCGGTTCTGGTAACGGCGTTCCTGTTGCTGCTCTCATTGCCGGTTCTGGCGGGCGCCATCACCATGCTGCTCACCGACCGTAACTTCGGTACCACCTTCTATTCCCCCGAAGGCGGCGGCGACCCCCTCCTGTGGCAACATCTGTTCTGGTTCTTCGGCCACCCGGAGGTTTATATCCTGATCATTCCGGGTTTCGGCATCGTTAGCCAGGTCATCTCCACCTTTTCGCGCAAGCCTATCTTCGGCTATCTCGGCATGGTCTACGCCATGGTCGCTATTGGCTTCGTCGGCTTCATCGTTTGGGCCCACCATATGTATACGGTGGGTATGGACGTGGATACGCGGGCCTATTTCGTGGCCGCCACCATGGTTATCGCGGTGCCTACGGGGATCAAGATCTTCAGCTGGATCGCCACCATGTGGGGTGGGTCTCTGACCTTCCCCACGCCCATGTTGTTCTCGCTGGGGATGATCTTTCTGTTTACGCTGGGTGGCGTGACCGGTGTGGTGCTAGCTAATGCCGGCGCCGACATCGCGCTCCACGACACCTACTACGTTGTGGGCCATTTCCACTTCACCATGTCCATGGGTGCCCTGTTCGCCCTGTTTGCCGGTTTCTATTACTGGATTGGCAAGATGTCGGGGCACCAGTATCCGGAAAGCCTGGCCAAGCTCCAGTTCTGGATCATGTTCATCGGCGTGCTGGCGACCTTCTTCCCCATGCACTTCTTGGGGCTTTCCGGAATGCCGCGGCGTATTCCCGACTACCCGGATGCCTTTGCCGGCTGGAACGAGATTTCCACTTACGGGTCATACGTCTCGGTCTTGGGCATGATTCTCTTCCTCTATATCGTCTACAAGACGTTTACATCGGGCGAGCGGGTGGCGGAGAATCCGTGGGGCGAGGGCGCCGACACCCTGGAATGGAAGCTCTCTTCGCCGCCACCCTTCCATACTTACGAAGAACTACCGAAGGTGTAGTTTTTCGGACGGGTGGAAATTATGCTTAACAGATGGAGGACATAAATGTCTTCTGCCTCCATTGACATGTCTTCAGTCTCTTCGGGGGCTGTCCTTGGCGACGGCCCCCGGGTGGTGGACTTCATCGCTCTGCTGAAACCGCGGGTGATGTCGCTGGTGGTGTTTACAGGCTTCGCTGGCGTGATGCTGGCCCCGGGTCATCTCCATCCCCTGCTGGCGACAGTGGCTATCTTGTGTATCGCGGTGGCGGCGGGGGCGTCGGGCGCCATCAATATGTGGTACGACCGCGATATGGACGCCGGCATGAACCGTACCCGCAACCGTCCGTTGCCGGCGGGCCGCATGAACCCGGCGGACGCCCTGGGCTTTGGTGTGGTGCTGGCGGTGGCGGCGGTGACGGTGATGGGGCTGGCGGTGAACTACGTGGCCGCCGCGCTGCTGGTGCTCGCCATCTGTTTCTACGTGTTCGTCTACACCATCTGGCTGAAACGCCGAACGCCACAGAACATCGTCATCGGCGGTGCGTCGGGGGCGTTCCCGCCCATGATCGGCTGGGCGGCGGTAAGCGGCGACGTGTCGCCGGCCTCGCTTGCCCTGTTCGTCATTATCTTCATGTGGACGCCACCCCATTTCTGGGCGCTTTCACTCTACCGTTGCGGCGATTACGCCCGCGTCGGCGTACCCATGATGCCGGTGGTGGCCGGGGCGCGGGAAACCCGCAAGCTAGTCCTCCTCTACACGGCGGTTCTGGTCCCCCTGACCCTGGCCCCGTTCTGGCTGGGCGTGACGGGAATTGCTTACGCATCGGCGGCGCTGGTTCTGGGTATGATTTTCCTGGGGTTAGCGCTGCGGCTCTGGGTCACGGCGACGGACGCCGCCGCCAAGGCCATGTTCAGCTATTCCATCCTTTATCTGTTTGCCTTGTTTGCGGCCATGCTGGCCGATGCCTCCACCGCCACATGGATGACGTCATGACCAGGAACGCCAACGGCATGGACGACCAGCACAAGCGCCAGCGCAGCCGTAACCTGGCCCTGGGCGGGGTGCTGCTCGCCCTTGTGGCACTGTTTTATTTCATCACCATCGTTCGCATGGGGGGGCACTAGACCATGACCGCCACGCCCGCTCGCGGGGAGGAACTGCGCCGCCGCAACCGCAAGACCTTGAGTGTCCTCGCGGCGGTGGTGTTCGGTATGGTGGGACTGGCCTACGCTTCCGTGCCGCTCTACCGCATCTTCTGCCAGGTCACCGGTTTTGGTGGCACCACACAACAGGCGGCTGCCGCGCCCGGTGCGGTAGCCGATAGGATGATGACGGTGCGCTTTGATTCCAGCGTTTCTCCCACCCTGCCGTGGCGTTTTGCCCCGGCCCAGCCCTCTGTGGAGATCAAGGTGGGGGAATCGGGGCTGGCCTTTTTCACCGCGCGCAACCTTTCTGCTGCGCCCATCACCGGCAGCGCCGTGTTCAACGTGACTCCGCTCAAGGTAGGCAAGTATTTCAACAAGATCGACTGTTTTTGCTTCACCGAACAGACCCTGGCCCCGGGGCAACAGGTGGACATGCCGGTGAGCTTTTTTGTGGATCCGGCGATCATGGACGACACCAACATGGGTGAAGTCAAGACTATTACCCTTTCCTATACCTTCTTCCGCGCCGAGAGCGGGGAAGAAGAAACCACCGCCCTGCTGGGGGATTCGCACGGGGGGTAAGAGACGTTGTTTTTTATTTTTATTAGCAAAAGAGAGTAAGAAGAATGAGTTCCGCAAAACATCCGTATCATCTGGTTGATCCCAGCCCATGGCCTTTCGCCGCCGGCGTGTCGGCGCTGGTTGTAGCCTTTGGTTTCATCAGTTTCATGCATGGCGAGGGCAATGCCCTTTTCTATGTTGGTGCCCTCCTGCTGGTATTGACGGCCGCCGCCTGGTGGCGTGACGTCATTCGCGAAGGGGAGGTGGAAGGCCACCACACGCCCATTGTCCAGATCGGCCTGCGCTACGGCATGGCCCTGTTCATCGCTTCGGAAGTGATGTTCTTCGTGGCCTGGTTCTGGGCCTTCTTCGATGTAGCTCTCTATCCCGGCGCCGCCAGCCCCGAGCTGATTGCTCGCAAAGAGGTCCTAGGCGGGGTATGGCCGCCGCTGAACATGGAAGGCAAGCTCTTCGATCCCTGGGGAGTGCCCTTCCTCAACACCGTTATCCTGCTCAGTTCCGGTGTCACCGTGACCTGGGCTCACCATGCCCTGCGCGAGGACAACCGCAAGCACTTCCTGCTCGGTTTGGCGCTTACCATCATCCTCGGGCTTACTTTCACCAGCCTTCAGGTCCATGAATACGACATTGCTAGCTTTTCTTTCACCGAAGGCATCTATCCCTCCACTTTCTTCATGGCCACCGGCTTTCATGGTGCCCATGTGATCGTCGGCACCATCTTTCTCATCATCTGTTTCCTGCGCGGAATGGCAGGGCATTTCAAGCCCGACCATCACTTCGGCTTCGAGGCCGCCGCCTGGTACTGGCATTTCGTGGACGTGGTGTGGCTGTTCCTGTTCACCTGTGTCTACTGGTGGGCGGGCACGGCCTGAGTCCGTTGAACCGCGTCCGGGATTCTGTCTTGGTGGGGGCGTAGGATGAAGGGATGACCCCACCGCTATCACCTTTCCTCACGGGGGCAGCCATGCGCTGCCCCCGCTGCGGAAAGGGCAGGCTCTATGATGGCCTGTTAAAGATCGCGGACCGGTGCACGATCTGCAATCTTGATTTGAGCGCTGAGGACAGCGGCGACGGCGCAGTCGCCTTCGTCACCCTGATCATGGGTGGAATTGCCGTGGGGCTGGCGCTGTGGATGGAGGCTGTCTTTGCACCGCCGCTGTGGGTGCATTGGGCCGTGTTGCTGCCGCTTATTCTCGGTGGCTCGCTTCTCGCTACGCGCTGGCTCAAGGCGACGCTGGTGGCGCTGCAGTTCCGTCACAGATCGGAAGACTACGGAGAAAGCCACAAGGAAAACGGTGGAAAGAACGATCATGGCTGACAAAGACCGCACTGACCAGGACGGTAATGATCAAGGCGGGGGGGGGCGGTTGCGCGGCTACGTCTTTCGCCCGGCACCGGGTCCCACCCTGTTCATGGTGCTGGGGGTGGCCTTCATGCTGTTCCTGGGAAGCTGGCAGGTACAGCGCCTGTTGTGGAAGGAAGATCTGATTTCCACCCGCCAGTCCCGCTTTACCGCGCCTGTGGTGGCCCCGCCCCCCGCCAATGCGGACGCCGCCGCCATCGGCGAGTTCGAGTTCCACCGGGTGCGGCTCGAGGGCGTTTTTCTCCACGGCCGCGAGATGTATCTTGGCGCCCGCTCGCTCATGGGCCATGTGGGCTATCACGTGCTTACCCCGCTCCAGCGCGCCGATAACAGCCTGGTTCTGGTGGACCGTGGCTGGGTACCTTTGGACTACAAGGACCCGGCGCCGCGCGCGGCGGCTCAAGTTCAAGGTCCGGTTTTGTTGGAAGGTGTGATCCGCGCCCCCGGCCGCAAGAGCCGCTTTACCCCCGACAACGTGCCGCAAGATAATTTCTGGTTCTATGTGGATTTGCCAGCCATGGCTTCCTACGCCGGGCTCGATCCCCTCGTCAGCTGGTACGTAGAAGCCGGAGCCGCCCCCAATCCCGGCGGCTTTCCCATGGGCGGCCAGTCCAAGGTGGACCTGCCCAACGACCACCTGCAATACGCTATTACCTGGTATTCCCTGGCCCTGGTCCTGTTGGTGATCTACCTCATCTACTCCACCACCCGTGAGGGTGAAAACGTCTAAAAACGCCTGATTACTGAGCTTTTCCCGCCTTTTTACCTACCCTGGCTTGCTTGCCCTCCACTCGCGGGATAGGTTAGGCCCCGTTTTATCCACAGGGCTTTAAGAGGGGGCCACGTGCGCTACATCAGCAGCCGGGGAGAGGCCCCGGTGCTTTCCTTCGATGAGGTGCTGCTGACCGGGCTGGCCCGGGACGGCGGCCTCTACGTACCCGAAAGCTGGCCCCACTTCGACGTCGCTGCGCTCCGGGACATGGCGTCGCTCTCCTACGCGGAACTGGCGCTGCACCTGACCCATCCATTCGTCGGCAAGGCTATCCCCAAAGCCGCCTATGCCGGCCTAGTAGCCAGGTCCTATGCCGGTTTCGACCACGACCCCATCGCGCCACTGCGCGATATCGGTGGCGGCGTTCACTTGATGGAGCTTTTCCACGGCCCCACCATGGCCTTCAAGGACTACGCCCTGCAGCTGGTGGGACGGCTCTTCGAGCACGTTCTGGAAAGCCGGGGCGAGCGCGTCACCATTCTCGGCGCCACCTCAGGCGATACCGGCTCGGCGGCTATCGCTGGCTGTGCGGCTTGCCCTTCAGTGGACGTGTTCATACTCCATCCCAAGGGCCGGGTATCGGAGGTACAGCGCCGCCAGATGACTACGGTGACTGCCCCCAACGTCTTCAATATCGCTATCGAGGGCGATTTTGATGACTGCCAGGACCTGGTAAAGACCCTGTTCAACGACACTGCCTTCCGCCAGGATCTGCGCCTCTCCGCGGTCAATTCCATCAACTGGGCGCGCATCATGGCCCAGACCGTCTATTACTTTTTCGCGGCGCTGAAATTGGGCGCGCCGGACAAAGAGGTCTCCTTCGCCGTGCCCACGGGTAATTTCGGCAACGTCTATGCGGGCTATGTGGCGCGCTGCATGGGGCTTCCCGTTAAGCGCCTCATCATCGGCTCCAATCGCAACGACATCCTCACTCGCTTCTTCGAGTCCGGGGTCATGGAAACCCATGAAGTCACGCCTTCCCTGAGCCCCAGCATGGATATCCAGGTTTCCAGCAATTTTGAGCGCCTGCTGTTCGACCTCTTTGACCGCGACAGCAGACGGGTGGCGGCGGCCATGGTCAAATTCCATAAAAGCGGGCGGCTGACGTTGGAAACAAAATGCTTCCGCAGCGCCTGCGAACTGTTTGCCGCCTGCCGCCTCGATGACGAAGGTACGCTGGCGGCCATCGCCCGGGAACACGAGAAAACCGGCATCCTGCTTGATCCCCACAGCGCCATCGGCGTCCATGCCGCGCATCAGCTTGGGGAGGCCACGGAAGAAACCCCGGTGGTGGCGCTGGCCACGGCGCACCCGGCTAAATTCCCCGAGGCCGTGGAACAGGCTTGTGGCACGCGTCCCCAGGCCCCGGTATCGCTGGCCGGTCTGGCGGATCTTCCCGAACGCTTCGACGTACTCCCCGCCGATGTGGATATAGTGGCCGTTTATATGCGCGAACACGCCACCGTCATGGACGCCATGAACGGGAGCGATAGGGGAGAAACAGAGGAAGGCGGCCAAGGCGCGGGGGAAGCCCCGTGACCGTTACCGTCACCACGCTCGATAACGGCTTGCGGGTGGCCACCGACGCCATGGAGAGTGCGCGCTCGGTGTCGCTGGGGGTTTTCGTGGGCGTGGGCACCCGCAACGAGACACCGGAAATCAACGGCGTCTCCCATCTTCTCGAACACATGGCCTTCAAGGGCACCAAACGGCGCTCGGCGCGCGCTATCGCCGAGGAAATAGAAGCCGTGGGCGGCCATATCAACGCCTATACCTCGCGCGAGAATACGGTCTATGTGGCCCGCGTGCTGAAGGAGGACACGCCCCTGGCGCTGGATATTCTCGCCGACATCCTCCAGAACTCGGTGTTCGACGAATCGGAACTGGAACTGGAACGCCATGTGGTGCTCCAGGAAATCGGCCAATGCAACGACACTCCCGACGACCTCATCTTCGATCATTTTCAGTCCCGCGCCTATCCCGACCAGGCCATGGGCCGCCCCATCCTCGGCCTGCCCCATCTTGTGAGTGCTTTTTCGCGGGACAGCCTGGGCGCCTATATGGCCGAGAACTACGCGCCTGACCGCATGGTGGTGGTGGCGGCGGGCGAGGTGGATCACGAAATCTTCGCGCTGATGGTGGCGGAGGCCTTCGACTCCCTCAACCCGGCAGTCTCCCCGGCGGTGGAACCGGCACGCTATGCTGGGGGCGATATGCGCAGCGAAAAGCTGCTCGAACAGCTCCACCTGGTTCTAGGCTTCGAGGGGGTTCCCGCCGTGGATCCCGATTACTACGCGCTGGCGGTGTTTTCCGGGATATTGGGCGGCGGTATGTCCTCTCGTCTGTTCCAGGAGGTGCGCGAGAAGCGGGGACTGGTCTACACCATCGCCTCCTTTACCTCCTCTTACACCGACAGCGGGATGCTTGGGGTCTATGCTGGCGCCGCCGCCGACAAAGGGAGCGAACTGCTGCCCGTGATCTGCGAAGAAATCAAGGGGCTGGGCGAGAGCGTCACCGGGGATGAACTTTCCCGTGCCCGCGCCCAGGCCCGGGCCGGCCTTCTCATGTCCCGGGAAAGCGCGCCCTCGCGCTGCGAACAGCTGGGCAGCCAGATGCTGGTCTATGGCCGTCCGTTGCCCCTCGACGAGATTACCGCGCGCATCGACGCCGTGGACCGCGAAGCCGTCTCGCGGGTGGCCGCGCGCCTGCTTTCCACCGCTCCCACCTTCGTCACGCTGGGTCCGGGCGGGGCCTCCCTTCCCGGCGACGTGGCGACTCTGCTAAACTGAGTTCACAGCGTCCGTAGTCTCTGTAGTCTTTGTGGCCCGCTGCTTTTTGTGGTGGCCGGCGACGGGTATATTCCAGGTGGGATCATGGCTGAAAAAAAGACCGTGCACCGTTCATCCTTTTCCATCGTCCGCTTCCTGCAGCCCAAGATCGGCGCCATGCCGCCGGTGCGCCTCGCTTACGGCCAAGTGGTACTGCGCTCGCCGGTGGAAAGCGACTGGCGGGAATGGTTGTCTCTGCGCTCGCACTCGCGTGAGTTCCTTAAACCCTGGGAGCCCACCTGGGGTCCCGACGTCCTCACGCGTACCGCGTGGCGCCGCCGCTTGCGCGGTTATGCCCGCGACTGGACCAACGACCGCGGCTACGCCTTTTTTGTCTTTCATGCAGAAAACGGAAGACTTCTAGGCGGCGTCACCTTCAACAACGTGCGCCGCGGCATCGTCCAGGCCTCGAGCCTGGGCTACTGGATCGGCCAGCCCCATGCCGGACAGGGGTACATGACGGACGCCATGCAGGCGGTGTTGCGCTACGGTTTCGACCATCTCAACCTGCACCGCATCGAGGCCGCCTGCGTCACCGATAATGACGCCTCGCGGCGGGTTCTGGAAAAATCTGGTTTTCGGCGCGAGGGCCTAGCCCGCAAATACCTGCGCATCGACGGCCACTGGCGCGACCACCACACCTTTGCCATCCTGCGCGAGGACATCGAAGGCGCGGGGGGTAAGGCAACGGCGGGCGACGAGAGCGACTAGGCCGCCGTTTCGGCAGTGGGTTGGTTTCAATTTAACTGTATTTGTCAACATTTTGCCGCCTCTTGGCGGTGAAATTGTTTTTAAATCAATAACTTGAATGGAAACGGAAAAGGAAGAAACACCCTTTAGGGACGGCTAACCAGGCCTCAGGCGTGGCCGGCGTCGTCGGAAAGCATGGACGGGTCGATGCCCAGGCTCGCCAGCGCCTGTTCCCACATGCCGGAGAGGTTGTCGGCGAACACGAGCGCGCTGACTGCTGGGGCATGAAGCCAGCCATTGGACTGGATTTCCGATTCGAGCTGGCCTGGCCCCCACCCCGCGTAGCCCAGCGCCAGCATGCATTGGTCGGGTCCCTGGCCGGCGGCGATATCGCGCAGGATTTCCACCGTGGCGGTGAGACAGATTCCCGAATCCACGGCCAGGGTGCCTTCCTGGCTGTAGTCAGAGGAATGAAGGACGAAACCGCGCCCGCTCTCCACCGGGCCACCGCAATGGATGCCGATGATCTGTTCTTCGTGTTCCATCTCGATGCCGAGCTGCTGCAAGAGGTCGGGAAAGGTAATGGAATCGATCATCTGGTTGAGAACAATCCCCATGGCGCCGTCATCGGTATGGGCCACCATATAAATCACAGACTGGGCAAAGCGGGGATCGCGCATCTGCGGCATGGCGATGAGAAGACCCCCATCGAGGTAAGACGGCTCACCTTCTTTTATAGAACGGCCCATTCTCAGATTCCATAGATGGCGGGGCATTGTTTCGTGGCTCGCATATGGTACCAGTATGGAGCGCCGGAGGGCAAGTGGCCCCAATCCATGCCACACGCGAACGTGAAAGCCTGTAACCCTCTGTAAACCTGCGGCGAGCTATAGTATAGCAATGCAAATACTAAGACTTCATGAGGAGTAGGAACGATTCTCCCCTTGCCCCGGATTTTGTCCCGGTTATGCCTTCCACGCCGCGGCACCGCCATCATGGCCGCTTTCCCGGCTTTCTTCCTGGCCCTTTCCCCGGTTTATTTTGGGGCCGGGTCCGCCGCTGCGCAACCTCCGCCGGGGGCTTCGCCTTGGGTCGATGAGGGCGCAAGCCCGTGGGTGGAGGAAGGGGAGAGTAAAGTGCGTCTCATCGCTGCCGCCACTACTGTGGACGAAGGTGACAGCGTTTCCCTGGGGCTGGAATTCCGCATGGAGCCGGGCTGGAAAACTTACTGGCGGTCGCCGGGCGATGCCGGGCTGCCACCCCAGGTGGACTGGTCGGGTTCGGCCAATCTGGCGGCAGTTGAAATCTCGTGGCCGGCGCCGCGCCGCTATTCCGCCTACGGCCTAGAGACCGTGGGCTATGAGAAAGAGGTGGTGTTGCCGGTAACGGCGCGGCTGCAAAATCCGAGCCAGGCACTCGCGCTGAAGGCCCGCGTGGATTACCTCACTTGCAAGGAGGTGTGTATCCCGCGCCGGGTCAACCTCGCTTTTGACCTGCCGGCAGGGGCCGGGGAACCGACCTCCTTCGCTCCGCTTATCTCCCGTTACCGCGCGCTGGTGCCGGGCCCCCATGAGGATGGGGAAATGGCTGTGGAACGGATGGAAGCGCTGGGCGCGGGGGACAAGACCCGGCTTCGCGTCACCGCCCGTTCGGACCGGCCCTTCGGCTCCCTCGACGTCTTCGTGGAGGGGCCGCCGGGATTCTGGGCCGGCGCGCCAAAGCTGCGCGTCCTGGCCGGGGGCCGGGTGGCGGTACTGACTATGGCGGCGGGGACCGGCTCGGTATCGGCGCAAAGGGAAAGCAAAAGCGTCTCCCTCGTCGGTATGCCGCTCACCGTGACTCTCGTCGAAAGCAGTGTGGAAAGCGATGTGGATTCCGAATTCTCACCGGCGCGGGCGCTGGAGACGCGGCTTGTGGTGGCGGCGGGAACCGAGACCAGCGGCCTCGGTGGGTTTGCAGGGATTCTCGCCATCGCCCTTCTCGGCGGGCTCATCCTCAACCTCATGCCCTGCGTACTGCCAGTGCTGTCGCTCAAACTGCTGGGCGTCATCGGCCACGGCGGCGGCGAGACCGGGGCCGTGCGGCGCAGCTTCCTCGCCACCTCGGCGGGGATTCTCTTCACCTTCATGGTGCTGGCCTCGCTGGCGGCGGGTCTGCGCATGGCGGGGCTGAGCGTGGGCTGGGGCATCCAGTTCCAACAGCCGATCTTTCTCGCCGCGATGGCGGTGGTACTGACCCTGTTCGCCTGCAACCTGTGGGGATTCTTCGAGATTCCCTTGCCCGGCTGGATGGGCGACCTCGCCCTGCGCCACAGTGGCCACTCGCAGGGCCGTCCCCACAGCCTCGAGGGACAATTCCTCACCGGGGTCTTCGCCACCCTGTTGGCGACGCCCTGTTCGGCACCCTTTCTCGGCACCGCCATCGGCTTCGCCCTGGCCCGTGGCGCGGGGGAGACCTATGCCGTCTTTGCCGCGCTGGGCCTGGGGTTCGCCGCCCCCTACCTGGTCATAGTGGCGGCGCCGCAACTGGCGGTGCAGCTACCCCGTCCGGGGCCCTGGATGGTCAGCCTGCGCCGCCTGCTGAGCCTGGCGCTGGCACTTACCGCCCTGTGGCTGCTCTCGGTTCTGGCGGCGCAACTCTCTGTAGACGCCACCGCCTTTGTGGCAGCTCTTCTGGTGGCTCTGGGGGTGGTGCTGTGGGGCCAGGCCGGAGAGAAACCCCGCTTTGCCATGCCGCGTTCCGTCCTGCGGATGGCGGCGGTGTTGCTGGTTGTGGCGACACCTCTGGCCCCCGGTTACTTCGAGGAGACGAGCCTGCCACCGCCACAGTCTGGCGACGATCTCTGGCAGCCCTTTGCCCGCGCCGCCATCCCTTCCCTGGTGGCGTCGGGGCGCGTGGTCCTGGTGGACGTGACCGCTGAATGGTGCCTCACCTGCCAGGTCAACAAGAAGCTGGCTCTCGACCGCGGCGAGGTGACACGGATGATCGACAATGGCGGCATCACCGCCATGCGCGCCGACTGGACCCGCCGCGACGATGATATCGCCGCCTATCTCGCGGGGTTCGGGCGTTTTGGCATTCCCTTCAACGTCGTCTACGGCCCCGCCGCGCCGCGCGGCATGGTGCTGCCGGAACTTCTCACCCCAGCACGAGTAGCCGACGCCGTGAGCCGGGCCAGAGCGCTTTCCGAGTAATTGGGATCAATTTTATGGGGGCAAAGTGCCGCCCGGTCAGAAATGCCATCCAGCCAGGAAAAACGGCCAGGGGACGTTGCGTTTTTGCATTAGAATGATTATGGTCACGCTCCGCATGGGTTTGTTTCCATGCTATTTTTTTAAATTTCACCCATAGGGGGAGAGTATGACCATCAATGTCGGCGACAGAATACCTACGGTTAATCTTTTTCACATGACGGAAGACGGGCCCGCGCAGATTTCTACCAATGACATCTTCGGCGGCAAGAAGGTGGCGTTTTTCGTGGTTCCGGGAGCCTTTACCCCCACCTGCTCGGCAGAACATCTTCCGGGCTTCGTCAACAACGCCGCCGCCATCAAGGCCAAGGGCGTGGACAGCATCGTCTGTGTTTCCGTCAACGATCCTTTCGTTATGGCGGCCTGGGGCAAGGCTCAGAACGTGGGTAACGCGGTGGCTCTTTACGCCGATCCTGGTAATTTCGTCAAGGCCGTGGGCATGGAGCTGGATCTCGGTGTCGCCGGTCTTGGTGTGCGTTCCAACCGTTATTCCATGATCGTCGATGACGGCACGGTGACGGTGCTTAACGACGAGGGTGGACCGGATTTCGAGGTCAGCTCCGCCGAAAAACTGCTGGAACAGCTTTAGTCCGGTTTCTCCGGCCCCTAAATGCAGCCGCTGGCGCCTCGTTCGAGCCCCTTACGAGCCAGGGCATCGGCGCGCTCGTTCCCGTCATGGCCGGAATGGCCCTTGACCCAGTGCCATTCAACGTCGTGGCTGCCTAGTGCCTCTTCCAGGCGCTGCCACAGGTCCCGGTTCTTCACTGGTTTTTTAGCCGCGGTCTTCCAGCCCCGCGCCTTCCATTCGCCGATCCATTTGGTGATGCCGTCGCGTAAATACGTGCTGTCGGTGTAAAGGGCCACGCGCACATCGCGGTTGAGCGTTTCCAGCCCCTGTATGGCAGCGGTGAGCTCCATGCGGTTGTTGGTGGTTTCGGCCGCAAAACCGCACAATTCCTTTTCCACTTCGCCATAGCGCAACAACACACCCCAGCCGCCGGGCCCAGGGTTGCCCGAACAGGCGCCGTCGGTGAACAGTTCCACTATTATCGCCGTTTCCGGCCATGCCCGCTTTCCTTTCACGAGGCTTCGTCTAGGCCATAAGAAGATGCGTCCTTCACCTGCTGGTGAAAACGCAGCTTGCCCAGATATTCCCGCGGGTCCTTGAGGCTGACCATGGCCCCCTCGGGGTGGTGCAGCCAGTCGTAAAGCCTGGTTAGGAGAAAGCGCATGGCACCGCCGCAGGCGAGCAGGGGCAGGGCCTCGATTTCGCTTTTGTCTAGGGGGCGTACGCCGCCATACCCGGTCAACAGGCGTCGCGCCTTGGTAACGTTGAAACTGCCGTCCCCCTCGAAGCACCAGGCATTGAAACAGATGGCCAAGTCATAGGCGAGGAAATCGTTACAGGCAAAATAAAAATCTATCAGGCCCGACAGCCTCTCGCCTAAAAAGAAGACGTTGTCGGGGAAAAGATCGGCATGAATGACGCCGGTGGGAAGGTCCACCGGCCAGCTTTTCTCCAGCCGCGCCAGTTCGTCCTCCATGATCCCTTCAAGGCCTTCCTCGATTTCGTGGGTGCGCTTGCAGCAGGCCTCGAACAAGGGGCGCCAGCCCGCCACCGACAGGTCGTTCTCCCGCGTCATGGCGAAGCTGCCGCCGGCGAGATGCATCTTCGCCATGGCCTCGCCCAGAAGGGCACAGTGATGGGGCTCGATGCGGCGCGGCCACAGGCCCTTGAGGAAGCCGATAACAGCGGCTGGCCGCCCGCATAACTCGCGCAGGGCCTTGCCGTCGCGGCCGTGGATGGGGGTGGGACAGGCGATACCCTTACCGGCGAGATGGTCCATGAGGCCCAGGAAATAGGGCAGGTCTTCGGACGCCACCCGCTTTTCGTACAGGGTCAGGATGAAGGTGCCCCGATCGGTGCGGAGCAGGTAGTTGGAATTCTCCACGCCTTCGGCAATGCCCTTGAACGACACCGCGCGGCCGATATCATAGTCGCGCAGGAAAGTGGCCAGTTCTTGGTCGGAAACTTCCGTATAGACCGCCATCAAACTTCCTTGGCAACGTTTTCGAGGAAGGGGCTAAAAAAGGTGTGCCGGGGACGGAACAGGGCCAAAGACAGGAAAAAAAGCAGCCGGGTTCCGCGATCTGTCATCTTGCCATTGTGCCTTCATGTCCGGTTCTCTATATCAGTATCTGGAACCGGGCTGCCGCGTGACGGTGGCCCGATTTAAGCACCGAAAGGTAATACAGCCATAGAGGTAAAGGAAGAGGGGGAAATGAAGGAAATCATAGCGGAACCCGTTATCGCCAAGAAGGGCCCCTACGAGGTGGAAGTGGAGGCCGGGAAAACCTATTACTGGTGCTCCTGCGGGAAAAGCGCCACCCAGCCTTTCTGCGACGGCACCCATTCGGGAAGCGACTTCCAGCCCGTTCCCTTTACGCCAGAGGTCTCGGATACCATCTTTTTCTGCGGCTGCAAACATACCAAGGTACCGCCTTTCTGTGACGGTAGCGACAAGGAGCTTTAGGTCCGGTTTCCCCGTCGCCATTGCACCACCGTTTAACCACTAAAAAATCCCCACCGGAAAAGCGGGGGTTTTGCTGTTGGGGACCGTGGATTTCGTTAATGCAGTTTTTTCGGCAGTTCCTCGATGGCGGCCTTGATCAGGTCGTTGCCGCGTTTGGCGTCCAGGTTTTCCTCGAGAATTCGCATGGTGGCGGCGACGGCGATATCCACCGCGCGGTTGCGCACTTCCTGGGTGGCCTCAGCTTCAGCCTGTGCGATGTGGTCGAGGGCCTGCTGCTGGCGCCGCCCCAGGGCCTCCTCAAGCTCGCTTAAGGTCCGCCTGCGTAACAACTCGGCTTCCTCCTTGGCGTATTCAAGCATTTCCTCGGTTTCCTCAGCGGCCTCGCGCTGTTTACGCTGATAGGCGGCAAGGACGGCCTGGGCCTCCTCGCGCAGGCGCGTGGCCTCATCAATCTCGGACTGGATTTTCATCGCCCTCCTGTCGAGGGCGCCGAGAATGACCTTGCGGCCCGGCTTGAAGACGCCGGCGACGAAGGCGATGAAAGCGACGGCGACCCAAAATTCAGCGGATTCCAGCATCATTCGTGCTCCTTTACAGCGGCCGCCACGGCGTTCTGAAGCTGTTTCTTGTCCACATTCTTGACGCCGATCAGCTTGGCTGTGGCCTGGTCCGTGATGTCCTCGGCGATGCCGCCGATATCTGCCAGCGCGCTTTCCTTGGCTCGTGCGATGGCAGCCTCCGCGCTCTGGGCCTGTTCGGCCATGGTGGTGGAAAGTTCGGCGTGACGGGCGACGGAGTCCTCGGCCAGCCGGTCGGAAGCCTGTTTGATTACCTCAAGCGCCTGGGCCTTGGCCTCGGCCATGGACTGTTCGTAGGCCGCCAGAACTTCGTCGGCTTCATCCTTCAGGACAACCGCTTTGTCGAGATCACCATCAATTCGGTCGCAGCGCTTTTCAAGCACCTCGGAAATACGCGGCAGGGCGAGCTTAGCCATGGCCAGATAAAGCAGCACGAAGCTGATGACAAGCCAGATGATCTGGGGTGGATAAAGGGTGATGTCGAGTTGCGGCATGGTGCTTCCTTGGGCCCTCAGGCCGGGGACGTGCGCGAGCCGCACCCCCCCCGAAAGGACGTGTTCCCGCTCTAGAGAAACAGGATCAGGAACGAGATCAGCAAGGCGTACAGCGCCACCGCTTCCACCAGGGCAAACCCCAGCATGCTCATGGGGAATACCTGCGGGCGAGATGCCGGATTGCGGGAAATCGAGCTGATCAGTGAAGCAAAGATATGGCCGATACCGGCGCCTACGCCGCCAAGGCCGATAACGGCAAGGCCGGCGCCAATCATTTTTGCAGCTTCAATATCCATGGTTCTGAAATCCTCTGTTTATGAAGGTGACAAATCAAAGTTTCGAGTTAAGTGGAACCTGTTCTTCCACACGGTGATGGTCCTAATGCAGATGAATGGTGTCGTTGAGGTAAAGACAGGTAAGAACGGTGAACACATAGGCCTGGAGAAAGGCCACCATGACCTCGAACGCGGTTAGGGCCACGTCAACGGCCAGGGGGGCGAAACCAAACAGGCCCAGGGAGAAAACGAATCCGGCGAAAACCTTCATCATGGTATGACCTGCCATCATATTGGCGAAGAGACGAATGGAAAGGCTCACCGGGCGCGAAAGATAGGAAACCACTTCAATCGGAATCATCAGAGGCAGCATCACCGCTGGCACGCCCTTTGGCATGAAGAAACTGAAGAAATGAAAGCCGTGGCGGATGATGCCGATGACCGTCACGCCAAGGAAGACCATCAACGCCATGGCGAAGGTGACGATGATATGGCTGGTAAAGGTGAAGCTGTAGGGCAGAAGCCCCAGAAGATTGCCGAACAGGATAAACATGAAAAGCGACAGCACGAAGGGAAAATAGGGCCGCCCCTCCTTGCCCACGTTGTCGCGCACCATGTTGCCGATAAACTCATAGGTTAATTCCGCCAATGACTGCCAGCGTCCCGGAACCAGGGCGCGGCCGCGCATACTCAGCGTCATGAACAGGGTAATGGCGATCGTCGCCGCTAGCATGGCGACACCGGAATTGGTCAGGGAGGCGTTCACCTCGCCTAGGGGGATGTGAACCACGGGATGGATTTCAAACTGATGGAGTGGATCGGCCACCTTATTCCTGCCCTTCGTCCCGTTTGTCTTCGTTCCGTTCGTCCGGCGTTTTGTATCCGGTGGCCATGCCGATGCCGGATACGGCTCGCCACACGTTCAATATACCGGCGGCTCCGCCCAGAAAGAAAAAGGCGATGAGCCCCCAGGGGGCGGTGTCCAGCCAATGGTCTGTTAACAGACCAAGACCAACACCGACGACGGTAGCGGCCACCAGTTCGGCGCCGATGCGAAAGGCGAGGCCGGCCCCTTTTAACGGTGTCCGCGATCCACCACCCTCGACTGCAGGTTCTTCCCTTCGTTTCCTGGTCTCGCGCAAACGGGAGTCGAGGTCGTGAAGGGGTGGAGGGGGTGTGTGTTCCGTCATGGCCGGGAAGTCTTTAAATCCCCTGCTTTTCAGCGGTATTCAGCGCCAAAGCCGGGGCACAATAGGGGGTGGCCTCTAGGCTGTCAAGGGCGCGGAAAGAGGGCCCGGGGAAGGTGAAAAAAACAGGGAAGACGGAGGGTTAGAGACTACCATTAGCTGGCTTCGCGCAGCCGCTCCGCACGTTGCAGGTCCACCGAAACGATTTGTGAAACGCCGCGTTCCATCATGGTCACACCGAACAGCCGGTCCACCCGCGCCATGGTCAGCCGGTGGTGGGTGACGACGACGAAACGGGTGTCGGATTTATGGGCGATTTCCTCGATCAGGTCACAGAAGCGGTCCACATTGGCGTCATCGAGGGGGGCGTCCACCTCGTCAAGCACACAGATGGGCGCCGGATTGGTGAGAAAGACGGCGAACAACAGGGCTAGTGCCGTTAAGGCTTTCTCGCCACCCGAGAGTAGGGAAAGAACCTGGAGCTTCTTGCCCGGGGGGCTGGCGAAGATTTCCAGCCCGGCCTCTAGAGGATCATCGGAATCCACCAGTTCCATATGCGCCCGCCCGCCGCCGAACAGGCGCACGAAAAGCTCCTGGAAATGGGTATCCACCTCCGAAAAGGCCGCCAGCAGGCGTTCCCGCCCTTCGCGGTTGAGGCTGGCAATACCTTGGCGTAGGCGGGAAATGGCGGCAACCAGGTCTTCACGCTCTGATTGCAGGGTGGCGATCTGTTCTTCGATGCCGCGGGCCTCCTCCTCGGCACGTAGATTGACCGGACCCATGGTGTCGCGTTCGCGAAGCAGCCTCTCCAGTTTTTTCTCCACGGCTTCCGGCTCAGGCAGGTCGTCATCGGGCGGGATGTTTACCGTTTCCAAGGCCTTGTCGGGCGCGCACTCGAGTCGTTCGGAGATGCGTTCGGCGAGGCCGTCCAGCGCCTGTTGTGCCTGTTCCACCACGGCTTCGGCCCTTACCCGGCTCTCGCGCGCCTCGGCCAGGTTGGTTTCCTCGACCTTGAGCAGATGCTCGACTTTGGCTAGCCGTTCTTCGGCCTGGGCCAGCACGCCGGCAGCCTTGGCGCGGGCGGCCTCGGCTTTGTCAATCTGGTCCTGGAGGATAGCGCGCTGGGCGGCGATTTCCTGGGGCCTGGCGTCGAACTTGTCCCGTTCGGCGTTTGCGCCCTGTTGCCTTTCCTGTAGTTCGGAAATCTGGCGTGTCGCGGCTTGGGAACGGGCATCCCAGGTTTTGATTTCGGCGGCGATGGCGGCGAGCCGGTCGCGGCGTTGGGCGGCTTCCCGATTCAGCTGGTCGTGAGCGCTGCGGCTCTCGATCAGCAGGGCGCGGCGCTCGCCGGTTTCCTTGCGCAGCCGTTCCATTTCCCGGCTGCTGGCGGACATGTCCTCCTGGGCCGTCAGCGCCTCCTGGGCCGTCTCGCGTTCGGCTTCCGCTTCCACGCGCTCGGCGCGCAGTCGTTGATCGGCTTCACGCAGCCCGGCGATACGGGATTTCGCTTCCGCCGCCTTATGCACCGCGGTGGCGTGATCGTCCTGTGCGGTATGGTGATTGGCATAGGCGCGGCGCAGGGCTTCCTGGGCCTGACGCTCAGCCTCGAGGGCGGCGCGAGCCTGGTCTCGGGCTTCCCCGGCGCGGGCGCGGATTCCGGACAGCTTGTTTTCGGCGGCGTCTTTCTGGCTACGGATTTCGCCCAGGCGGTTGCGCTGGCCGAGCCGTGTGGCGGCGGCAGTCTCGGCCCCCGCATCCACGGTAAAGCCGTCCCAGCGCCACAGTCCGCCGTCACGGCTGACCAGCCTCTGGCCGGGCTTCAGCGCGGCGGCCAGATCGCGGCCCTGAGCATCGCCGGTGACCATGCCAGTCAGCGCCAGCCTACGTGACAGGGCTTTCGGTGCCGTGACGAAGGTGGATAGGGGCTCTATTCCTACGGGAAGCGCGGCGGTGTCTTCATAGGGGGGCAAGGTCCGCCAGCGCATCGGCGCATCTTCATCCGCAGGGGCGTCAAGGTCCTCACCCAGTGCCGCTCCCAGCGCCGCCTCATAGCCGGACTCCACGGTGATCTCGTCCATGAGCGGCGTTCCGTCACCGGCTTCAGAGGCGGCAAGAAGAGTGGTCAGGGTCTCCTCCTCGGCGCGCAGGCGGGCGTTATCAGCCTCTGCGGTTGCAAGTGCTTCGCGGGCTTTCTCATCGGCTGCACGCGTCGTGGCAAGTTTTTTCTCAGCTTTCTCGGCGCTCGCCCGCAGCTCTTCGAGTCCTGCCTGCCCCGCCGTCACGGCGGCCTCGGTTTCTCTTAACTGGGCGGTCTGGGCGGAATTCCCGGCATCGGAATCCAGAGCCTCGTGCTGCTGGGCCACTTCCGCTATGCGTTCAGTATTGCGGGCCAGCCGCTTGTCAATCTCGGCGATCTGCCTTTCCAGCCCGGCCCGCCGCCCCTCGGAGGCGGCCACCTGTTCGGTTAGGGATGTGAGACGGTTTTCCAGCTTCGCCACCTCCGATGCAACGGCCTCCACCTTTTCCAAAGCTTCGCGTTGGGCCGCTTCCTCCCCCTGCTGGGCATCATTGATGGCAGCACGTTCTTCCTCGCACCGCGCCAGCGCCGTGGCGGCGTCCTGGGAGAGGATCTTTTCACGTTCGATGTCGCCGGCGATCTGGGCCAGGCGGCTTTCGCAATCCTGACGGGCCTGGGTCAGACGTTCCTCTTCGGCGTCAAGGCCGTCGCGGGCGAGAAGAAGCCGCTGCAGGGCACTGGCGGCTTCCGCCTCGTCGCGGCGCAGCTTCGGCAAGTCGGCGGCGGCTTGCGTTTTCTTGGTGGTGGCAGCGGCAACAATCCGGGACAGTTCGGTAACCCGCACCTCGGCCTCGCCCAGCTTTTCGCGGGCGGTGTCCATGTCCTCTCCGGCGGCGCGCCAGCGCTGGTGGAACAGCATGGCTTCCTGGCGGCGGATCTGGTCGCCGATATTGCGATAGCGCGAAGCCTGGCGGGTCTGGCGCTTTAACCCCCGGCCCTGTTCCTCCAGGGTCAGCAATACGTCGTCAAGGCGTTCGAGATTGGTCTCGGCCCCGCGCAGCCGCAGTTCCGCCTCGTGGCGGCGGGAATGAAGGCCGGTAATGCCCGCCGCCTCCTCCAGTACGGCGCGTCGGTCGGTGGGTTTGGCGCTGATCAGGGCGCCGATACGGCCCTGGCTCACCAGGGCGGTGGAGCGGGCGCCGGTGGCGGAATCAGCGAACAGAAGCTGGACGTC
>Ga0208278_1000497_pt1 | contig 21184 bp, 24 predicted proteins | sample ETN01SmetaG_FD_185794 | JGI IMG/M metagenome (GOLD analysis project Ga0208278, IMG submission 185794) | Marine microbial and viral communities from oxygen minimum zone, Eastern Pacific Ocean - ETNP2014F12-01SV259 (SPAdes) (version 2) | ecosystem: Environmental > Aquatic > Marine > Oceanic ...
CGAAGACTTTTCAAAAAGAGGAAAAAGTCCTCGAAGAAGAAAAAAAGATAATTGAAGAAGAGAAAAAACTAGAGGAAGATGCTCAAAAATCAAAGATTTCTGGCACCCACTCTATGGGAAAACTCAAAGAGGCTCCTGTAGAAAAGGAAGTGCAGCAAGAGGTGAAGAAAGAAGAGGAAAAGCAGCTTGAACGAGAAAGGATGGGGAAAGAAAAAGAGCTGGAGAAAGTAGAAACACAAAAAGAAGAAATAAAGAAAGAAGCGGAGATAAAAAGAGAACCTATAGAGCGTAAAGAAAAAAAGGCCCTAGAAGAAGAAAAAGAAATCCTAAAAGAAGAGCAAAAACTTGAAGAAAAATCTGAACAAGATAAGGCTCCTGAAGAAAAAGAGGTTCAAGAAGCTTTAAAGGAAGAAGAGGAAAAGCAGCTTGAACGAGAAAGAATCAAGAAAGAAAAAGAAATTGAACAAGAAGAGAAAGAAAAAACAAAACCAGAAGAAGATGTCGACAAAAAAGTCAATGTAATGGTAGAACAAACCAAAAAATTTGCTGAAGGAAAAGAAGAAACAGCAGCAGATATTATAGAAGATGTCAAGAAGGAAGAAGTACAAGAAAAAAAAGAAGAACATAAACAGGAAAAAACAGTTCCAAGCACCCATGATTTACAAAAAAAGAAAGAAGAAAAACAAGAAGAAACAAAACCGCAAGATAAACAACAAAAAGAAGTTGAGGATTTGACAAAAGAGCTTTTGAAAAAAGGTACATTGAGGAAAAAATAAGCAATAAGATAATAACAATATAAAAAATAATTATTGAGAATTAAAAATAAAAATTTAATGGAGGAAGGTAAAATGGAATATGTGTATACGGCAATGCTGCTGCACAAAGCAGGACAAAAAGTAGATGAGGGTAATGTAAAAAAAGTGCTGGAAGCTGCTAGCGTTAAGGTAGATGAAGCGCGCGTTAAAGCACTAGTTGCTGCTCTGGAAGGAGTAAACATTGATGAAACAATAGAAAAAGCTGCAGTGCCAGTCGCTGCTACATCAGCCGCACCAGCTGCAGAAGCTGCATCGGGTGAAGCAAAAAAAGCAGAGGACCCAAAGAAGAAAGCAACAGAAGAGAAGAAGTCTGAGGAGCAGGCAGCTGCCGGGCTCGGCTCGCTATTCGGGTAAATATTTTATTTTTTTTATTTATTTAATTATTGGAAGGTTATAATGTACTTTTAACAATATTTTTATACTTCTTATTCCTATGGAATTAAAAAATGGATTCAGGCAATGAAGTTAAAAAACAAACAAAAAAAGAATTATTCATAAGTTTTGAGAAGTTAAGGAAAGAGATTAATTCTTCAAGAAATGAGTTGAACAGGATTAACGACCAAAAGGAGTCTTGGTTTAGGAAGAAAGCGGACTTGTCCGATACTACAAGAAAAAAGATTGCACAGATAAAAGAGAATAAGAAAAAAAGGGACAGCTTGACAAAGAATGTAAAAGAGCTAAAAGAAAAAAGAAATAAGCTTGCTGGAGAAACAGGGAAAAAGATTTCTGAACTTAAAAAATTAAAAAGTGGACTGAAAAACCTGGAGAAAACCTCAAAAATTAGAGACCCTCTAAGGATAAAAAGGGATATGGACAAAATAGAGATAAAATTAGAAACAGAAGCAATGTCCTTTGAAAAAGAAAAAGAACTCTCTAAAAAACTTAAACTACTAAAAAAATTATTTGGAGAGGCATCTGTAATTATTAACGTTCTTAATAAAATAAAAAAATTAAATTCGGAAATAGATGCTTCTAAAAAAAATACCAATATGGTGCATAACGAGATTCAAAAGGTTGCTGCAGAAAGCCAAGAGCTGCATGAAGGAATAATAAAGACTTCAAAAGAAATAGACGAGCTTGAAATAAAAGAAGAAGAAGCATTCAAGAATTTTATAAATCTCAAAAAAAATTTCAATAGCCTAAACACTGGGTTGGAGAAAAATCTAGGTGAAATTGGCGGAGTAATGGAAAAAATCAACAAATTCAAGCTTGAAGAAGACGAAAAAAAGAAGCTGGAAGAAAGTATGCTTATCAAAAGCAAGGAACAGGAAATAGAAGAAAAAATTAAGACCGGCAAGAAATTAACTACCGATGATTTCCTTGCATTCCAGGAAATTATTAAGGATAAACAGTAATAATCATCACAATATGGCTCTTATTCTAGTACCAAAATTAAGTACTAAAAATGGACTAAACATGGACTAAATATGTAATATAAATATAGTTAGAAAATTTAAAATAATAATAAAAAATGAGTAATGTAAGAATCAAATTAAGAATTATTTATTGAATGAAGTAAATCCACAACGACCGCATGTTTCTCTGTCTTTATGCTTTGCCAAAAAAACTCCACTACCACATTTAGAGCAGAACGTGTTTTTTCTCTCTGCCTTATTCCCTGATGCCTGATAAAGTTTCCATACCTGCATAGCTTTTTTCTCTTTCTTTTTTTTCTTTGCCATGTTTATTTACTCTTCTCCTTTATTTCTTTCCGCTCCTCTGATTTTTTACCCTCCTGCTTTGCTTCAGCTTTTGGTTTCTCCTCCTGCTTAGCTTCCTGTTTAGGCTCTTCTTTTTCCTGCGGCTGCGGTTTCTCTTCTGCCCCTTCCTGAGTTTCTTTCTTTTCGGTTTTCTTCTTTGTTTCCACTTCTATTTTTTTTAAGGATTCCTCATTTTCATAAACATAAGACAAATTTTTTGCCTTCTTTAACCCAAATTCATTATAAATACCTTTAACTACAATCAATTTTTCATCTTTGCCTAATATATTGCATAATTTACTTTTAGTCTCTTCTCTTGAAGGGGTTGCTTTTTCAAATACCATCTCTGCTTCAACCTTTGTTCTTGACAGCAAAGGCTCTTCTTTCTTATTGATAATTTTTAGCTCCATAGAGAAATCACCTGACTTTTATGGCATATTCTCCCTTTGATGTTATGCCTATTTTTCCTGCAATTGTTGATTTGTTTGCATCCAGTATATGTAATCGTCCCTGCCAGTTCAAGGAAAATTGATTGCTTTTGCATACAGGACATACATTCCCTTCAACAAAAAGCTTGCATTTTTTACATACTTTCTTTTTCATTTTTTCTTTTTAGGCTCCTTCTTCTTTGGTTCCTTTTTTACTTCTTTTTTTGCAGGCGTTTCTTCCTGCTCTTCAACCCAGTCCAGCCTTCCAAGCCCCTGCTGCCTCATTGTAAGCCCTAGTTTTGGATTCAAGGGATCCTTAAATGAAACAGCTATTATCCTTGCCCTGCAGATGTCGTTAATCTTTAAGGTTTTTTTGCTCTCTTTTCCAGCCAAAGTTTTTTCCTTGCTGAAACTTACAAAGTCATCCATTGTTTGAGACACATGTATCATGCCGTCTATTGGGCCAAGAGTTATGAAAGCCCCAAAATCGACTATATCCCTTATCTTTCCTAAGACAACTTCCTGCAGCTCAGGCTTAAAAGCCAAAATTTCAAATTTGATCTCATAGTAAGAAGAGCCATCACCCGGTATTATAACTCCATCTCCTATATCCTTTACTCCGGCAACATCAATCACTATGCCAAGCTCCTTGGAGATATAACCGTCATATTTCTTTTTTACACTTTTTATAACTGCATCCTCTGCCTCAAGGTTAAACAGATTAGGAGGTACCCTTATGCGGTCTTTAAGTTCTATTTTATAGTACATTTTTACCTATGATCATTAATTTTTTTATAAAACTTTCTGGATTTGTGCAAATAAATAGCTAAAAAAAATAGTATCCTACTTTCCCTTGCACTGGGAAGGACTTTAAGCAAAGCCCCCGTCATTGATAATAGCAAGCACCTTTTTCTGCCTCAAAACAATGACACTTGCACCTTGGTTAATAAGCCTCCTTTTTAAATCTTTGTCTTGTGTAGCAACAATATAATTATCTTTTGCAGCTATATCCCGGATAACATCATCTGTTTTTCTATTGCTTTTTGTTTTTATTATATTTATTTTTTTTATTGCTATAAGCTTTAACGCAATCTTTGCCGCTTCCTTGTTTTTGCCTTTCTGCTCCCCTACAATCTTTTCGAGCTCTTCAATAGTTTTATCCAAAACAAATAGTTTAAAGTCAAAGTTACATACCCTATCGAGTTCTGTAAATATATCTACCCTGAATTGAAAACAGATCATAAGAAAGTTAGTGTCTAATAATATTTTTTTCATTTTCATCATTGTTAATTAGGTTTATACAATTTTCACAATTATTTGTTAATTCATTATTTAATATTCTGTTTTAATATTGTTTATGCATCGAAAATATTTTTAATAATTGATCAGTTTTGTGTCATTAGATTATTATCTTTTGTTGTCATTGTTTCTTATTTTTTGGCTTCTGGGATGCAAAAAATCTTCGATTTTTTCGTATTTTAGTATTATACTATCTCCCTAATTATAAACATTTTTATAAATACCCCCAAATCAAATGACATTATGAAAGGTTTTTTAATAACACATAAAGGCATGGAAGATATTGCAGCTTTAGAAGTGAAAGAACTAATAAGCAAAAACTCAAAAATTAACGAGACATGCATCGTTTTCAACATAAAAAATTATGAAGATTTATTCAAATTATGCTATATGTCCCAAAGTGCAGCTGGAGTTTTTTATCTTTTAGCAGAATTCAATTATAAGGATGTATTCAACGACTTTAAAAAAAACATAGGGAGATTAAATTTCAAAGAATGGCTAAATAAAAATACTAAATTTAGAGTAAACTGCATAAAAAATCATGAAAGTACCATATCAACTCCGGAAATAGAGAAAAAATTCGGAGAAATAATCATAGACCATCTACAAAAAAAATACAGTTACAAGCAAAAAGTCAATCTTGAAAACCCGGAAATTATAATATCTTTCTATCTGACTAAAAAGAAATGCTACATAGGAATAGATTTTGCCGGCTTTGATTTAAGCAAAAGACAATATAAAATATTCTCACATTCAGCAGATATAAAAGGAACGATAGGATATTTCCTTGTCAGACTATCCGGATTAAACAAAAACGAGGCATTGCTTGACCCATTTTCCGCTTCCGGAACAATACCAATAGAGGCTGCTTTATTTGCTTCCAATTTCCCAGTCAACTTTTTCAACAAAGAAAAATTCATTTTTTTAAAATTAGATAAATTCAAAGATTATGATTTCAATAAGTTATTTAAAAAATTAGATAAGGAGATATCTCCATCTAAACTAAAAATATATGACCTTGATTCTTCAATGAAATACATCAATTATGCAAAGAAAAACAGCAAGATAGCAGGCATCGACAAAAGAATAAATTTCAGCAGGATGGACATAGAATGGCTGGACACAAAATTTGATAAGGGCAAGGTAGATAAGATAGTTACAAAAATTCCTTTATTGCAGAAAAAAGAAACTGATATCTATAATGAATTCTTTTATCAGGCAGAATTTATATTAAACGATAAAGGAAAAATCATATTAATTGGAAATAAAGAACTAATGAAAAAATATTCAGCTAAATATAAATTTAGGATTTCTAATGAACAAAGTGTTTTTAGCGGAAAAAGGCAATATGAGCTTTTTGTATTAAGCAAACAAAAATAAAAAAGTATATAAATTCAATGTATTGGGAATAACTTTAAGATGGTAGAAATAAGAAAGACCAGTTCTTTTGAGAAGATGCTTCTTATAGTGGGTCTGCTTGTTCTTATCATAGGCTATATGCTGATAAGCAAGACTTATACTGTGGAAGGGGGCCAATTAAGCTGGGACTTTCTCCAGGCAACTTTCTTGTGGTTGTTGATTGTTATATTTATAATAGTCCTGGCAATAGGTGAGGATATTAAAGAAGGTATTCTTATTGAGCAGCTTAATGAATTAAAATCCATTAAAAAAAGCTTGCTTAAAGGAAAGAAAAAAGGTTAAATTTATAAACAAAAACTTCTTACTTTAAAGTGTAGGGTCAGTACTTAGCTGACGGTGTGGTTATAGCAATATAATGACGCTGAGGAAAGTCCACCCACTATGGTTTTTGCCATATAGGCACTTGCGAAAGCAAGATCCAGAGATGGATGGCAACCACTCAGAAACGAAACCGCTGTAAAATAGTATGATGCTTGCGAAGTTTTTGGTGACAAAAACGAGTACCAGCTGACGTTTTTTACGGAAAGGATGAAACGGTGAGTCCTGTCTGGTGCAAGTCAGTGGATGCTGAATTTTGCAAGAAATTCATAGCGTTCCAGTACGCTTAGTTAAATGCTAAGACAGATCATAGCAATTATGTTGCTTACGGTCTGACAGAAGGTGGCTTATTCTGGCCCTACTTTTTATTAAACTAAAATGCCGCAAGACAACAAAATCGCAATGCCCTCTGGGATGGGCGGATTAATGAGGTACTTTGACGAGTACAAAAGCAGGATAAGAATAAAGCCGGGGCATATCATAATAATGGTTGTAATTGTTATGGCAATAATGATATTTCTTTACTCTTATGGAAACACCCTTCTAGGGATATAAAATGAAGCAGAAAGCAACATACAATTTTGACTCGTTTTCCTGTCATTTGTTGCGGGGTAAAAAATGATACCAGGAATGAATCCAAAGGACGTACAGCGCGCAATGAAAAAGCTGGGCATTAAGCAGGAAGAGATAGATGCAAGTGAAGTGATAATAAAAACAAATGATAAGGAAATTATAATCCAAAACCCTCAGGTAAGCAAAGTTAACATGATGGGACAGGATACTTATCAGGTTGTTGGCGAGGCTGAGGAACGTGCAGTATCTTCTGAACCGGAAATAAATGAGGATGATGTTAAAACAGTTGTGCAGCAGGCAGGTGTTGCAGAAGAAAAGGCAAGGGAAGCTATTGCAAGAAATGGCGGTGATTTGGCAAAAACTATTATGGAATTAAAAGAGCAGCAATAGCCTAGTTTTAATCAGATTTTCAAAAAAATATTTAAACTTCTATGCCTTATTATCCGTTATGGAAAAATTCCAGGAATTAAGGGATGAGGCAAATAAAAAACTGCAACTTGCAGACCATATCCTGACAATGACTTATCCCTTGGTTAAAAATCCACATCTTTTATTGTCTTCTATTGAGAATTTATTCCTTGCATTTTCCTATGGTATGGGCTCTGTGCTTTATTACGACTTATTATTTAAGCGCATAAGCCCCTTTCCAGACAACTTCACATCAAAATTCGAGGTGTTCAAGGATAAGTGCACAAAAAGGTACAATATAAATGAGGAATATATAAAAATAATGAAAGACTTGAGGGATATAATAATTGCGCATAAGAAAAGCCCTATGGAGTTTTCCAGAAATGAGCGCTTTATTATCTGTAATGGGGATTACAGGACTAGGGCAATATCCCATAATGAAGTTAAATCTTATGTGGAGAAAGCAAAATTATTTATAAAAAACATCTCTACTATTGTAAGCAAAGATGAATCAATCTTTAGGTAAAGTATAATGAAAGAAGCTTTATATAATGCTGGACAGGAATTAAAGAGAGTTGACCACTTGTTCTATGTAAGCCTAAAGTACACCCGTACTGCGGATATGATGAGGCACATGATTGAAAGGCTCATAAGCACTTTTTCTTTTGGAATAGATTCCTTGCTTAAATATGCAAAAGAGGAAAAAAAGATTGATGAAATACCCTCTAATCCTATGATGAGATCTAAACTATTGATGGAAACATTTACAGATGAAGAGTTTGCCAGTTACATGAATCTTTATTTAAAGCTAAGGAAGATACTTAAAGCAGATTACAGCAGAAGAGAAGAGTTCAGAAGGCATGTTACAATGACCTGTACACTTGATAAGGGAGAAGTAACAGAGGTCAACATAGATATTTTAAAGGAGTATTATGAAACCGCAAAAAATTTTGTTGATTATGTGGAGAGAATTGTCGAAGGCAAGGAAGAGGATGAATGAAGGATATAAAAAACTATCTTGTTGAAAAAGGATGGAAGAAAAGTGATATAAACAAAACCATAAAAATAATAGAAAAGGCAAAAAAGAACAAACATCCTCAAATAAAATCCCTTGACAAGTTAGTTTACTGGTTTTCTTTGTTAATTACGATAATAGGAAATCTTGTCATTTCAATCTCGTTGATTCCAGTGCTTCTCATATTGAAAGGTCCGCAGCTCTATCTCGTAATAATTATCTTGGGTTTTGCCTTTGGTTTATTGTTTGAATTATTATTGAGAGGTATAGAGAATTTGGAAACCAAGCACCATTTATTCTTAGGCATCATAATCCCAATTATTGCTGTAACGAATTTTATTATTATATCGAAAAATATTAAGACCTTCATAGGACTAGAAAATCCTCAAGATCCAATAATTGTTGGGAGTGTCTATGCAATTGCTTTTATCATTCCTTATATTTCTTACCAGATTTTTTTGAAAGAAAAATACTAAAAAATAATCGCAAAAGATTTATAAGGCAAAAGTCAGTTCTAATGATTATGGCGGTTTTAGTTTAGTGGCAGAATAGGGGACTGTGGATCCTCTGGCGCGAGTTCGATTCTCGCAAGCCGCCCCATTTTGATATAATCAAAATATTTTATCTATTTTGTATTGTATATTTCCCGGTAATATTCAAATCAATAACTTTATAAATTCTAAAAATTAAGCAAATTACCGATGAAATCAGGCTATAAAGTTGCGGATGCGATGACAATAAATCCTATCTCTATAAATCCGGATATGACTTTGCTTGAATGTGCAAAAATAATGTCAGAAAAGCATGTCGGTACTGTCGTTGTTAAAGATTGGAACTCTCTGGGAATTTTAACAGAGCAGGACATTGTAAGAAAAGCCGTAGCTAATGGTGTAGATGTTAATGAAAGAGTTAAGGATTTTACTGAAAAAAATTTGATTATTATAGCTCCAGATGCAGATGTCTATGATGCGCTTATAAAAATGAGGGACAACAATATAAGACATTTGCCTGTTGTTGAAAACAATGAAATGGTTGGCCTGCTCACAATAAAAGATATCCTAAAAATAGAGCCAGAACTTTTTGAGTTAATTGTTGAAAAATTTGAATTAAGGGAAGAAAGCAGAAAGCCAATAAACCGCATAATACCAACAGAAGGCATTTGCCAGGTATGTGGGGAATATTCTGAAAAGGTAGAAGAGACAAATGGAGTTGTTCTTTGCGGGAACTGCGCCAAACAGGAAATAGAATTATAGTCTAACAAGGTTTTTCGCAATTGGTGCGAAGCCTAATTCGTGCTTGTGCGAGGCCTTAGCATTCTTCTCAACTTCGCATCGTGAATTGCAAGCGAGCAAGGCGGGCTTGTCCGTTCCACGATGCTCAGGTCATAGAACACAATCCTGCGGAGCTAGATTCTTTGGCAATTTACGCACAAGCACCGACTTTCACACCAACCTTGGTTTTTCCGCAACATTTAAATATACTCTATCCAAGTTTTTTCTTATGCCAGACCCATTGCCATTTACGCTTGAAGAAGCTCCCATGAATACTACTTACATACAGTATAAGGGGGTATGGGACATGCAGGATTTATACGAATTTGTAGCTTCTTTTCTCAGCAAGAATAAATTCAAATTCTATGAAATGCGCTATATACAAAAACGCCCTGGACCTTTTGGACCTGAAACATATTATGTATGGGAAGCTACAAGGAATGTAGAAGAATATTATAAGTTTGTAATAAATCTCTTTTTGCATACCTTTGACACCCAAGATGTAGAGGTTGTTATGAAAGATGGCAGCAAAAGGACATTCACAAAAGGAAGATTGTGGATACAATTTAGGGGAAAAGTAGAAATGGATTATGACAAGCGCTGGGAAGAAAACGCTTTCTATGCCCATTTAAGGAATTTTTACCACAAGTATGTCATATGGAAAAAAATAGAGGGCGTATGGTGGGACTCTATGTATTATAAAGTTTTTTTAAAGCTGCATTCGTTAGTTAAGGAAAGGTTGAAGATGGAGTCAGAAGGCTACGAGCACAGGGCTTTTGCTGGTGTAAGATAAGATGTCAGAGCTAAGATTAATTGTGGACCATTTAAGGCTCAATTATACTGGCCCATTTGATGCCAATGCTCTATTTAAGCATATAAATGCCTTTCTTTTCGAGAGGGGATGGGACAGTGATATTGAGAAGGAATTTGAACAGAATGTTAAGACTGGAAAGCAAATAGAAGTGCAGATAAAGTGCTGGAAAAGAATAAGCGATTATGTAAGACTCTGGCCCAAGATAAGAATCTTGGTTTCTGACTATAACAAGGTTGATGCAATAGTCGATAAAAAAAAAGTCAAGGTTGGAAATGGGCGCGTAGTAATCTATATTGATGCCTATCTTGAACTGGACGAATCACAAAGGTGGGAAGGCTTGCCTTTTTTCCAGTTTTTAAGAACGATTTACAACAATTTTATTTATAAGGTGTATACAGAAAGGTTTGAGCAAAGACTAAGCTATGATATGCATCATCTGTACAATACAATAGAGCAGTTCTTTAACGTATACAGGAGTTATAAGGTTGTATCAAAGGCGCCGCCGTTTTCAGCAGTTTAAAAATGGTAGAAAAAAAACAAATAGTATTTGACTTAAGGTTAAGTTACAACGGACCCTTGTCAATAGAAGAGTTCTATAAGGAAGTGGAGAAATGGATGGAAGAGAAAGGACTGCAAAAGGACATAAAAAGAAAATCAGAGGATGTAGTGTCTAAAGGCAAAAAAATAGAATGGATTATTGAGGCCTGGAAAAATCCTGTCAGGGCTGTTAAGCATGTAGTCAGGTTACGCGCTATGTTTAACAATGTCAAAGAAATTAAGCTCAAAAGAAAAGGTCATACAGTGAAGATAAACCAGGCAGATGCTCTGCTGGTTATAGATGGTTTTCTGGAAACAAGCATGACAAGCAGATGGACCCAAAAACCTTTATACTCTTTTTTCAGAACCCTTTACGATAAATATATATGGCTGATAGGCAGCACAATAACAGAAGCAAACGAAGCCCCTGTTACTGAAGACTGCTATGACCTGCATAAAAGGCTCAAGGCATTTTTCAGCCTGTATAAGATGAAGGTCGGATAATTAATATATTTCTAAAATAGGGATGTGTCAATATAGGGTGGCAGGCAGGCAAAATCACTTAAAATCTTTAATTAAAATGCCTGCATTTTTTGTTGACAAAAAATGCCAATTTTGTCTAAAGTCCGCTCTGGCACAACCTTAATGAAATTATTAGCAACATTTAAATATCGTTTTCTTTTCTTTTCTAATGCCAGGCAAATGCGAGGGTAATCATTAAGTTCTCTTGATGAGCCTCAGAGCGAAGCCTGGTCAAACGCGCAGGTGCTAGTAATAGCTGCGAAACTTAAGACCAGAGTTGTCCATAATGGAGCACTTCTCTGTAAGGAAGATATCCTGTTCCTTAGTGGATCCGGGGGTTCGAATCCCCTCCCTCGCATTTTTTATTTATGCCTCTGTAGCATAGTAGTTATTGCGTTGCCTTGGTAACATCAAGTTTACTTGAAGGATTAGAACGAGCAGAGCGAAGTTCAAATAGGCAAAGGTCGGGAGTGCAATTCTCCCCAGAGGCTTTGATTATAAAGGTACAATCTTTAATCAGGCAATTATTTAGCAATATTTTTAAATACACTCTTAACTTAGTTGACTTTATCGGGCCCGTAGTCTAGTGGCTATGACGTCGCCTCGACAAACAGTGGACTAAGATTGCTGCTTGAACTGGCGGAACCAATATGGGAATATTGGCGCTATGATCAAGGGTTCGAATCCCTTCGGGCCCATTTAACAACTTAAAATGAATTCAGAAATATATCGGAAAATTGTTTTTACCTTTATATTTATAATCTTAATTTTAGTGTCCTTCCTAATCATAAAGCCATTTCTTACTGCTGTGCTTACCGGAATAATTTTCTCTTATATATTTTACCCCATATACTTAAGAATTAATAAAAAAATCCCCAATAAGAATTTTTCTTCTTTGATTACTTCCGCCTTAGTTATTGTGATAATAACCCTGCCTTTATTTTTCATGCTTAATACCATCTCTAAAGAAGCACGCACTATATACATATTCTCAAGACAGAAAATGATAAGTGAATCATTTATTACCGAATGCCAGCCTGTCGACAAACCCATATGCATAATTAATAATTATATTTCTGAGAAAGCTGATGATCCACAATTAAGGTATTATTTTGATACGACAGTTAAAGAAGCCACAACAAAAATAACAGATACAATCTCAAATATATTATTTTCAATTCCTATATTTATACTTCACCTGTTTATTGTTTTATTTGTTATGTTTTTTCTTTTTAAGGATGGAAAAATTTTTGTTGATAAAATTGAGCGCATTTTGCCTTTAAAAGGGAAATATAGAAACCATGTTTTTAATAAATTAAACGATATGGCTTATGCGGTAGTTTACGGAAGCATAATAATTGCCATAATCCAAGGAACTTTAGGTGGCATAGGGTTTCTTATATTTGGACTGCCTTCTCCCTTATTATGGGGGCTGATTATGATTTTTATGGCTTTGATTCCATATATAGGCTCTTCTGTTATTTGGTTTCCGGCCTCTTTAATCCTCTTATTTAATGGGTATGTTAATATGGAAACTACTCCGATAATAAAAGGAATTCTTCTTATGCTTTATGGTATATTTGTTGTAAGCACAATAGACAATATACTAAAACCAAAAATAATAGGTGACAAAGGAGGATTACACCCCGTTCTTGTATTGCTTGGAGTTGTAGGCGGATTAAACTTTCTTGGTTTTGTAGGGATAATAGTGGGTCCAATAATACTTGCAATGCTCGTAACTTTTATTAAAATATACGAAGAGGAAAAAAAGTAGCAAATGCAAGATAAAAATATAAAGCAAATATATGGTAAACTAATCTTCGGAATAAAGGACTATTTTAAAAAAAATAATTTTAAAAAAGCAGTTATTGGTCTAAGCGGGGGAATAGACTCTTCTGTAAGTGCAAAGCTTGTTGCGGATGCTGTTGGGAAAGGAAATATTCAATGTTTGATTATGCCTGTAAAAGACTTGAACTCTGAGGAAAATATTCAGGATGCTGTTGAACTCTGCACACTAAATGGCATTAATTATTCTTTGATCTTTATCAATGATTTCATCAAAGAATTCAAAAAATTGAATTGGAAGCAGAATAAGGTTGCTGAGATGAACACCGCTTCAAGGATTCGTGCCGTAATTCTGTATAACTATGCCAACACCCATGATGCCTTGGTAATTGGAACCTCCAATAAGACAGAAATCATGCTGGGTTATTTTACCAAATATGGCGATGGAGCTGTTGATATTGAAGTTATTGGGGATTTGTTTAAAACAGAAGAAATTGAGGTTGCAAAATTCCTTAAACTACCAGAGAAAATTATTACAAAAACACCTACAGCAGAGCTTTATCATGGCCAGACAGATGAAGAAGAATTAGGAGCAACTTACGAAGAGATTGATAAAATATTGAAACTATATGTTGATGGTAATTCTAAATTGAATATCATTGAGAAAGGATTTGAAGAGGAAAAGGTTGAAAAGATATTTTCCAGAATTGAAGCAAATAAGCATAAGTTAGAGGTTCCAACTACCTTGAAAGTTTCTGATTAGAGTTTATTATTTCTTTTTTATTCTTATTGGAATAATTTTGTCAAGAATTTATTTAAAATATTATTAACTTTTTTAGTATATGGCTTTACAAGAATATAAATTAGATGGTAGATTTCAATACGGGGTGTATATTTCAAAATTTGACGGCTGGGATTACAAATTCCCCATAGTAGATCCAATCAGATCAGGCAAAATTGAAAAGATGAGAAAATCCGAATCCCTACCTTATGCAGTTAATGGGCAATGGTTAGATGTTGAAATTGTTCCTAAACAAAAAAAAGGTTACTTTAGTTGGGTTCCTACTGATGATTTTATTCTTCATATGCGTTCGCAACACTCTTTACCGAAAGACCCATATGCACAAGTAGGACGGTTTTCATACGAACCAGAATCTGGAGAATTTTTAATGGGGCGGCTTGATCAAAAACATGCAGCAACAATTGACCAATTTGGGAGTCATGGATTTAATAGATATGTAAGAGGAATTTATATTAGAGATCGAAAGTTAATTTTAATTCGTGCTTATTTTGATCCTTTAGATGAAAATGGTAAGTATGATGATAATAGGGAGTTTGATCCTGGACTAGACCAACAAAAAACAGACAAGACATTGGAAATGCTTATTAAAAATAATTTACCTCCAGATGCCGGTATAATTACACGTGTTGACAACGAAGTTGTAAAAAAATTTGATATTATTTCTATATAAAATTAAGAATGTTTATAAACAACATATTATCTATTCTCTCCTATGAAACGAGGCTTATTTATTGGAAGATTCCAGCCATTTCATCTGGGGCATCTGCAGGATATAAAGAATGCTTTGAAGGAAGTTGATGAATTGATTATTGGGATTGGGAGCAGTAATGAAGAAAATACTAAAGAAAATCCTTTTACTGTCAAGGAAAGGTTTGAGATGATTAATTTGGTGTTAGCTGTTAATAACATAAAAAAATATATTGTTTTTACTATACTCGATGTTCATGATGATACTAAATGGGTTAAGCACATTGAGACTGTGGTTCCTAAATTTGATATTGTCTATACTGGAAATAAATGGACAGAAAGATGCTTTAAAGGAAAATATGATGTAAAAAAAGTTAATATGCTTAAGGGCGTTTCCAGCACAATAATAAGGCATAAGATTATTAAGAATAAAAACTGGCAGAGTTTAGTTCCTAAGGAAGTTGTTGATTTTATTTCTAAGATTAAAGGTGTTGAGAAGGTTAAGAAGATTAAGTAAGCCTCGAAAGGGACTTGCAAACCCATTCGGGATATTTGCACCCCTGACCTGCAGATTACGAATCTGCCGCTCTAGCTGGCTGAGCTACCGAGGCATTATAAGGAGGTATTGTACCATTACTTAATACAACGAAAATACACCAAAATTTATTTGGTGGTTAATTAGTGGTGGTACTTTCTGGCGTCAAAAAAACGACTAAAGTCTCTAGTTTTTGACGTTTTCTAAAATCTTTGTTTTGTCGTTATTGGATTTTTTCTGGCACTCGAAGCAGATAGCATGAACTTTACCTTTATCATCTTTAATGTAAGTGCCTAATATCTTTCCCAGGAATGTACTTTCTATGTTTTTAGAGCAGATTTCGCATTTCATGTTACTATTAGTAATTATTATTTTTATTTAAATATATCTTAATATTTATAAATGTACTAATAAATCTAGCTATAATGAAACGAATAGCTGTTGTTGATAATGAGAAGTTGAAGGACAAGCAAAAGAATTTGTACATACAAAGTCTTTGCCCTGTTAATAGATCTGGAAAAGAATGTATCAGTGTAGCTAAAGATGGGTTTCTAAGTATAGACGAAGCGACATGTATTGGATGCGGTATTTGTCCTAAGGCTGCACCTGATGCAATTAAAATTGTCAATCTTCCAGAAATACTTGATAAAAAACCCATCCATAGGTATGGAGAGAATAAGTTTGCTTTGTACAGCTTGCCTACGCCAATATTTGATAAGGTCGTAGGTGTTTTAGGAATAAATGGTATTGGAAAAAGCAGTGCAATAAGTATTCTTGGAGGCCTACTAAAACCAAATTTTGGTGATTTAAAGAAAAAAGCAGATTTTAAGGAAATTATTAATTTTTTTAAAGGTACCGAAACACAATTATTTTTTGAGAAAGTAGAGAAAAAAGAAATAAAAGTAAGCTATAAGCCTCAGCATGTTGACCTAATACCAAAATCAAAGAAAGGTAAAGTTAGAAGTTTGCTAAAAAAAATTGATGAAAAGAATAAATTAGATGAAATTGCAAAAGAATTGGAAATTGAAGATATATTAGATAATAATATTGAAAAGATTTCTGGCGGAGAACTGCAACGTGTAGCAATAGCTGCTACCGTTCTTAAAAAAGCAAATTTGTATATTTTTGACGAACCCACAAGCTATTTAGACATAAAGCAGAGAATAAATGTAAGCAAATTCATCAGAAATTTGTCAAATGAAAATACTTCTGTTATGGTTGTTGAGCATGATTTAATTATATTTGATTACATGTCTGATTTAGCGCATATCATGTACGGTTCTGAAAATGTTTACGGTTCTGTGTCAGGATTAAAGCCAGTAAAAAATTCAATCAATGTTTATTTAGGTGGTTATCTAAAGGAAGAGAATATCAGGTTTAGAGATAAAAAAGTGAAATTTGAGGCAAGAAAGCCTTTTTCAAAGAAAAAAGGAGAAGAACTTATTTCATGGTCTGGTTTAGGGAAAAAACTTGGGAAATTTTTATTGGAAACAGAGTCTGGCAGCATAAATAAAGGAGAAGTGATTGGAGTTTTGGGAGAAAATGGCATAGGAAAAACAACTTTTGTAAAAATATTAGCAAATGTAATTAAAAAAGATAAAGGGCAGTTAAGTAGCAATGTTAAAGTAAGTTACAAGCCCCAATATTTGGAATCTAGTGATGAACTTGTTATGGTTGTTTTACAAGATGCAATAAAAAAATATACTAACCAAGTAATTAATCCTTTAAATTTAAAATCTTTATTTGAAAAAAAATTAAATGAGCTTTCTGGAGGAGAATTACAAAAAGTGGCTATTGCTTATTGTTTAGGTAACGATTCAGATTTATTTCTTTTAGATGAACCAAGCGCTTACCTTGATATTGAGCAGAGATTAATTGTTTCTAAAGTTATTAGGGATTTTGCAGAACTTCAAAATAAATCTGCGTTAGTTGTTGACCATGATTTATTGTTTTTAGATTATTTATCAGACAAATTAATGGTTTTTGATGGAATGCCGGCCAAAAATGGTATTGTAAAAGGACCATTCGCAATGGAAGAGGGGATGAATATGTTTTTGGAGAAATTACAAATTACTTTAAGAAGAGATAAAGAGAACATGATGGCTAGAGTAAACAAACTTGATTCTAAATTAGATAGGGAGCAAAAAGATAAAGGTAAGTTTTATTATGCATAACAGAAACATTTAAATACCATTACTTATTCTCACATTATCATGTCAAAAAATGAAATGAATTTTTTACTTAAGAACAAGTATGTCAAGCTGATAGAGTTTTTTCTATCTAATCCCCTGGATGAGTTTTATGTGAATGAGATTCTGAATAAGGTTGAAATTTCTCCCCAAGTATTATGTAATAGCTTAAAGGAATTAGATGATATTGGTGTTCTTTTAAGTGTGAAGAAGGCTAATTCGATATATTATAGGCTAAACAACAAAAATAATCTAGTTGAAATATTAAAAAAAGTCATAAAGCCTATTACGTATAAAGATGCTGGAGTTAATATAGATTCAGCAAACACTGCAATCAATAGGATAAAAAAATATGCAAAACAAACTTATGATTCTAATGTACTATCAAACGTTGGCAGTTTTGGAGGATTATATCAATTTGATCAGGAAAATGTCTTAGTTTCAAGCACGGATGGTGTGGGAACAAAGCTGAAAATAGCTTTTATGACAAATAAGCATTATACAATCGGCCAGGATTTAGTAAATCATTGCGTGAATGATATTTTAGTTATGGGAGCAAAGCCGTTATTCTTTCTGGATTATATCGGATGCGGTAAAGTTTATCCGGAAGTCATTGAAGGAATTGTAAAAGGGCTTTCAATTGCCTGTAAAGAGAATAATTGTTCTTTAATTGGCGGAGAAATTGCTGAGATGCCTGGATTGTATAAAGAAAAAGAATATGATCTAGCAAGTTTTATTGTTGGCAAAGTTAAAAGGAAGGAGGTGATTGATGGTTCAAATGTGGGGAAGGGAGATATTGTTATTGGACTGTCTTCCAACGGATTGCATACAAATGGCTATTCTCTTGCAATCAAGGTTTTACTGGAACATGCAAAATTAAAGTTAGAGGACAGGCCAAAAGGTCTTGGATGCACACTTAAAGATGAGTTAATGAAAGTCCATATGGGTTATTTAAAACCAGTATCTGAAGTTCTTACTAAGTTTAAGGTAAAGGCAATGGCGCATATTACTGGCGGAGGTTTAGTTGAGAATATCCCAAGAATTCTGTCAAATGGTATGTCTGTCGAATTAGACAAAAAAAGCTGGAAAGTAAACGCAATCTTTTCTTTGATTCAGAAGTTCGGTCATATATCTGATGAAGAAATGTATAGGGTATTCAATATGGGCATTGGATTTGTGATTATTGTTAATGAAAATGATGTTAGCGGAATATTAAAGATACTTTCAAAATATTCTTTTAAGTCACAGATAATCGGAAAGACAGTTGATGGGAATAAAAAAGTAATTTTAAATAATTAGTTCTTACGTCTCAAAATAATACCGAATCAAAAACTTTAAATAGAAGCTCGTTTCTGAAAAGTGCTGGAAAACCACAATATATAGTGTTTTCTAACTATATTATACACAATATATAGTGTTTATGTAAAGTGGTGAAAATGGGAATTTCTGAGATAAAAAAGAGGGACGGCAGCGTGGTTAAGTTTGAAGAAAGCAAGATAGCCCATGCTATATTCAAGGCTGCAAGGTCTGTTGGAGGAAAAGATATTGATGAGGCCAGGAAGCTTGCTATGAAGGTTGCTGATGAGCTTGGAAAGGTTGAGGGTATTCCAACAGTTGAGAATGTGCAGGATATGGTTGAAAAAGTGCTTATTGAGGCAGGACACGCTAAAACAGCCAAGGCTTATATTGTGTACAGGCAGAAGCGTGCGGAATTACGCGAGCAGAAGATGAAAGTTTTAGAGAAAGATTATTTAGATGAGGTTGACAAAAGATTTGATCTGAATGCTCTGCGTGTTTTGAAATCAAGGTATCTTCGGAAGGATGATAAAGGAAAATTAATTGAAACGCCTAAAGAATTGTTTACTAGGGTTGCTGTTCATTCTGCTATTCCTGACATTTTTTATGATTCCGGGATTTATGATATTCATGGGAAGCAGAATACTTATGAGATAGCTAATTTTAAACCTGAAGATAATGAAAACAAATTCTCAATAGGGAAATTTAAGCTAAACCAATTTCATATGGAAGGTGTAAGAAGAATATATGAACGGTATAATAATGACAGGAAGATGAGGGTTTCATGGTCGCAGTTTTTAGAATTGCTTGAGAAAGGTTATTTTTCAGGTTATGAGAAAAATATTGAAGAGCTTTATTCTTTGATGGTTACAAAGAAGTTTATGCCAAATACACCTGCTATAGCTAATTTTGGAAATGTTTTGGGAATGGGTAGTGCTTGCTTTGTTTTAGGTGTAGATGACAGCATGGAAAGTATTATGGATACTTTGAAGTATACTGCAATTATTCATAAATCTGGAGGAGGTACTGGTTTTAATTTTTCTAACATAAGGCCAGAGGGCGATTTTGTTAGCTCTACATCTGGTGCAGCATCTGGTCCTTTGTCATTTATGAAAATGTTTGATACTATGACTGAAGTGGTTAAACAAGGTGGTATTAGACGAGGAGCAAATATGGGGATTATGAATTCTAATCATCCTGATATTGAGAAGTTTATTGTTTCTAAACAAGGAAATAAAGGTCTTCGTAATTTTAACATATCTGTTTTGCTGATGGGTGATTTCTGGGACTGTTATGAGAAGGACAAGCCGTATCCTTTGGTTAATCCCAGAAATGGAGAAGTTGTTAAAACTGTTAATCCTAAGATGCTGTTTGACAAGATTGTATATCAGGCTTGGGAATCAGCTGAACCGGGAGTTATTTTCTATGATACTGTAAATAAGTACAATCCTTTTTTAGAATCTTTAGGTCCTATTGTGACAACTAATCCTTGTGGTGAGGTTTTGCTGTATCCTAATGAGCCCTGTAATTTAGGTTCAGTTAATGTATGGGCTTTTGCCCGCGAGGATGATGATGGAAATGTATATTATGACTGGAATGGCTTATCTGAGACAGTTCATAAAGCTGTTAAATTACTGGATAATGTGATTGATATCAATAAGTTTCCTTTGAAGCAGATTGAGGAAATGAGTTTATTGACCAGGAAGATTGGTTTAGGTGTTATGGGTATTGGAGATTTGCTTTATGAAATGCGTTTACCTTACGATACTGATTCTGGACGTAAATTTATAGAGAAGATTATGCAGTTTGTTGAATATCATTCTAAACTTGAGAGTATTGCTTTGGCTAAGGTTAGGGGGAAATTGCCTTATTTTAACAAGAGCTTCTATAAGGATGGCAAGTTGCCTGTCAGTGGTTTTGAGCTTAAAGATGAATGGGATTTTGACTGGACTCAAGTTAGTTTGGATATCAAGAATTATGGCATCCGTAATAGCTATACTACTGTTATTGCTCCTACTGGTTCAATATCTATGATAGCTGGTTGTAGTTCTGGTATTGAACCTGTTTATTCTCTTGCTTTTGAGAAGAATGTTAAGGTTGGAAGTTTTTATTATATTGACCCTGCTTTCAAAAGAGATTTGAAAAGAAATGGTTTGTATTCTGATGAGTTAATGGAAGCTATTTGTGAGAATAATGGTTCTGTTCAGGGTTTAGAAGGTTTTCCTGCTGAACTGCAGAAGGTTTTTGTTACTGCAACTTCAATGACTCCTGAGAATCATATTAGAGCTTTAGCTTCTGTTCAGAAATGGGTAGATTCTGCTATTTCCAAAACAAATAATTTTCCAGCTGATGCTACTGTTGACCACATGAAAGAGAGTTATATATTAGCTCATAAATTAGGCTGTAAAGGTGTTACTGTATTTAGGGATTCTTCTATTAAGGGCCAGGTTTTGGTTGCTGGAAAACAGAAAAACGGAGTTAAAGAAGCTGCTGTGGAAACTATAACTGAAACACCAGCAGAAACAGAAATTCAACAGCCAGAAACACAGATTGCACCAGAACAAGCAGAAGAAGATATTTCTTCAGGAGAATTAAACTCAAAAATAACCAGCAAAGCCAAACACGAAATCTGCCCAGACTGCGGAACAAAAACTCAGATAGAGGAAGGTTGCGTTGGTTGTAAGGCGTGTGGTTGGGCGCTGTGCAAGTAGTTCTTTTTTTGTTTTTTCGAGGAAGGACACATAACCTAAGTTATGTGTCCTTTTATATCA
>Ga0208278_1000500_pt1 | contig 21139 bp, 15 predicted proteins | sample ETN01SmetaG_FD_185794 | JGI IMG/M metagenome (GOLD analysis project Ga0208278, IMG submission 185794) | Marine microbial and viral communities from oxygen minimum zone, Eastern Pacific Ocean - ETNP2014F12-01SV259 (SPAdes) (version 2) | ecosystem: Environmental > Aquatic > Marine > Oceanic ...
GAAGCCCGTGGCTGAACGATATCGTTTCGTCGTCGCGGCTGTGCACGATCAGAACTGGAGCATTCACTTTACGGAGATAATCCATGACATTGTAGTCAAAACGCGACAGCATTCGAACGGGGATGTAAGGATACGACTCGGCAGCGACGTCTCGCACTGATGTGAAAGTCGATTCTATGATCAGCGCTTTCGGTGAGTGATTTTGGGCAAGCCAGACTGCAACAGCACCGCCGAGCGACCTACCAAAAATAACTATCTCGGTTGGGGCCACTTTTCGCTGCTCCACGAGGTAGCGCCAGGCTCCCGCCGCATCGAGATAGGTGCCCCGCTCGCTCGGTTTTCCTTCGCTCTGGCCGTAGCCCCGGTAGTCAAAAATGAAGGTGCTGAACCCCAAACGATGAAACACCTGAATGGACTCCAGTCGATGCGAAATGTTGCCGGCGTTGCCGTGGCAGAACAGTATCACGCCTCTTGGCCTCTCGGCGGGAACAAACCAACCAAAAAGGTCCATTCCATCGGCAGCCTCAAACTCAACGGTTTCGTAAGAAAGCTCTATATCAGCAGGACTGGCACTCATTCTTCGCACAGGGAAATAGATAAGACGGGATTGAAAGGCCCACAGCACGGTGACAAGGGTGACATACAGGCCAAGCGGAATTAGGACAAGAAACCAGAACATACGCGAGTGTTTCTGTGTGGCAGCGTTCAAGCCATCCCCTCTGCAAATCAGGTAGCTTGAGTATCGTGGTCGTGAATAGCTGAACCTCTACAAGCGCTCACTTTTATCGGGCCGCCTGTGCCCAGGTTTCCCACAGCTGGGTACAGCTGAGGTCAAGCTCAACTGCCCTCTACACGGCTTCAACTTCTTCACGCGTGAAGTCAGCCATATCCTAACTATACACCCACTCCCAGTGGGTCAGCCATCACCCGATAGCCCATACTACAGTCACATTGTCTCCGGCTTCTATTTCGTCCGGCTCGATATCCGCCATTGGCATGCTGGGCGCCATCGATGCATCGTATTCCATTATCCTTTCCGAGACGCGAATCTCCGTCCAGCCGTAGTCAATGCGTAGGATATCGCCCAATTGCACGTCAGCTGCTTGTGCCAGGGTTTCAGCGTTCTCCCTCGCCCGAGCCACTGCATCCGCCAGCACTCTTTGCCGGAGCGCATTTCCGTCCTTCACGGCGAAGTAGATAGAAAAGGTTGCCTGGCTCGCACTTTGGGCCAGCTGCGCCAATGTGCGATTGAGTAGGTCCTGATCCAGCGGAAGCTCAAGGCGCAGATCGTGCTTTGCCTCAAAACCCAAGAAAACACGTTCATCCCTCTCTTGGCAATGGCGTCGATAGCAATCAGCGGCCGGACCATCTAGGCTTGACCGACAACGAGTTGGTAACGTTGCGGAAGGTATTGGCAAAACTGTAACTGTGTTCCATTATCCTGCGTTCCGAATGTCACAGTGAATTCATGGCTTTATTCCGGTGACGTTTACTCGCACGCTATAGAGACCCGTTCGTGCCGTGACGAACAGTGTGCGATAGTCGTCTCCCCCGAATGTCAGGTTCGCCGGGAGCTCTGGAAACGGTATGGTCCCTAAATGCGTGCCGTCGGGAGTAATCACCCAGACGCCGCCCGCTCCTGTTACATAGAGGTGGCCTTCGGTGTCCACCTTCATTCCGTCCGGACTGCCTCTTTCCTCTATGTCCATGTTCGTGAAAACACGGTCGTTATTTATGGATAGATCTCGCTGAACGTCGAAGGCTCGCACGTTGCGGCGCTCGGAGTCGTCGATATATAGGATGGCCTCATCGGGCGAAAAGGCCAGACCGTTGGGGCGGGCGAAGTCCGACTCCAGCAATGTGACACTGCCGTCGGCGTCTATGCGATACACGCCGTTGTGGCCGATCTCAGCCTGTTCGGGCTCTATGCCGTAGGGAGGGTCGGTAAAGAAGATGCTGCAGCTGGAGTGCACTACGAGGTCATTAGGGCTGTTGAGCCGCTGTCCTCCCCACCGCGATGCAACTGAGACCATTTGCCCACTGGAGTCCTGCCTAGAGACCTGACGTCCACTGTGCTCGCATGCAACCAGCCGTCCGCTGCGGTCTAGCGTAAGTCCATTGGAGTTACGACTCGGACTCAGATACATCTCCACGGTCCCGTCGGATGTGTATTTGTGAATCACGTCGGCTGGGATGTCACTGAACAGGAGATAGCCATCCGGGTGCCACACAGGTCCCTCAGTGAACTGGAAACCACCGGCCAGCTTAGCGGGCTCCTGGTCTGGTACGAGGTCGGTCAACTGAACGGGCATGCTGTAGTCCTTTCATTGATCGGGACAGCCGTCACGTTGCGGAAGGTATTGGCAAAACTGTAGACAAAACCCTGCATTTCGCAAAAGCAAAAGACCGTCAAATGACGGTCTTTTTGTTCCCTCTGGTACATTTTCTGTACAAAAAAAGGCCAAAAAGTGGACCCAGCGGGACTCGAACCCGCGACCTTCTCAATGCCATTGAGACGCGCTCCCAACTGCGCTATGGGCCCTCGAGAGAAAGTTAGAGTGGACCTGGCAGGACTCGAACCCGCGACCTCTTTGTCTCTAGTTCGAACCTTCACCGGGTACATTCTTACGAACAATTGCTGCAAGAAATGTACTGGCCCATCCCTTACGGTATGCGGCAGATTATAGCAGAATGTGCAAGGTGTTTTGGTGGGCTGTTTGGTGGTCCCACAACTCTATTTAGCCGCGCCCAACTGCTTAAGCAATTCTTCCATACGCTTGTAGGACCCGGATCATCAGTAAGACTGAGTGCCTTGCAATGAGGAGAATCCCGGGGCTCCACCAGCATCGATCGGACCGGGATGGATGGTCAGACGTACTCATCACCAATGAGAGTTGATCGATGGCGAGAGTTGCGCTTCAGATTTGAACCTGCGGGAGCCGAGATCAGTAAAGTGTCAGGTAGTTATCTGTTTCCCACCGACTCACGCTGCGGTGGTATCGGTTCCATTCCTCACGCTTGCCGTCAATGTAATACTGCGCGTAGGTTTTGCCGAGCGCATTCTTGACGACATCGTCCTCCTCCAAATGATCGAGGGCTTCTGTCAATGTGGTGGGTAGGAAATTAATGCCTCGCTGCCGGAGTTCCGGCTCTGGAACCTCGTACAGATTGTCGTCGTTCCGCGGCCCAGGATCCATTTTCTTGTCGATACCGTCCAGTCCTGCTGCGAGCATGGCAGCGGCGGCTAGGTATGGATTGCCAGCTCCGTCCACAGTGCGACACTCAATATCCCCTGGTCCAGGAATACGGACCATTTGTGTCCGGTTGCTTCCACCATAGGTCACGTAGACCGGTGCCCAGGTCGCGCCTGAGCGCGGAGCGCCGCGAACCAAGCGCTTATAGCTGTTGACGAGTGGATTCGTGATTGCGGCAAGGGCTTGCGCGTGGTGTAGAATGCCACCCATGTACCAATATGCGGATTCCGAGAGGCCGTTAACATCCTGTTCGTCGATGAACAGATTGGTATTATTGTCTGTATCCCACAGACTCATGTGGAAGTGTGCGCCGTTACCAGTTAGGTTCTGAAATGGCTTTGGCATAAAAGTGGCCATTAGCCCGTGTTCCTCGGCCACAGTTTTGACCATCCACTTGAAGAAAGTGTGCCGGTCTGCTGTGGTGAGCGCGTCGGAATAGCGCCAATTGATCTCGAACTGGCAGTTGGCGTCTTCATGGTCGTTGGCGTAAGGATACCAACCCAGACCTTGCATATACTTCATCAGGGTAGTCATCACGTCTAGATTGCGGTGCAGGGAGCGCAGGTCATAACACGGCTTTTCCAAGGTATCCAATGCATCCCAAGGTATATAATCGCCGTTCTCGCCCAGCTTCAACAGCATGAACTCGGCTTCTACTCCAAAGTTTAGCCGATAGCCTCGGTCTTTGGCATTTTGCAGTTGACGCCGTAAGATTGTGCGCGGACAGTAGGGCCATTGATCGCCGTTTACATGGATGTCCCCCGTGACCCATGCCATGTTGGGGCGCCAAGGCACGATGACAAGCGAATTGAAGTCGGGGATGCTCACCATGTCAGGGTCGTGCGGCCCCTGGCCCATTTCACCTGCTGCAAAACCGGCAAAGCCAGCGCCTTCCGCTGCCATCGTGTCCAGATGTGCCGCGGGGACCAGTTTGGCCTTCGGTGCACCGCTCATTTCGACAAAAGAACAGAGAAAGTATTCAAGCCCCTTCTCTTTGACGAGCTCTCTAACTTGATCTAAAGTCACTTCAGCCTCCTTGTCACTTGGTTTGTTCCCAGATCATGTCCAAGCAGTAAAAACCGTTAAACAGTAGCCCTCAGAAGCGAATAATGGAGGCACTACGCCTGTTATTTTCCTACTCAAAATACCTTTGAGGAAATCTTGACCACTGGGTAACCTTTGGCACTCTCACGTTCCAGCGAGGGGTATACCGGTAGCTACGGAGGAGGCCAGAGTAATTGAGCGCAGATCCTCCGGTTCAAGATTGTGTATATTTGTTTTGCCGGTGCAGCGTGCCATCATCGAGACTTCACCGGTACATGCCTTGAGAAAATTCTCCGTGTATTCCTGGCGTTCTTTGATCGTAAGATCCCCGTAGAACTGCAAGTCCGAATCAGTCTCATTTCGCCCGCCCAGGCTAAGGCCCAAGCTGACACCCATGACCACGGAATCGCATCCGGCCGCCAAGACTTTGGCAGCATCGGTACCCGAACGAATGCCACCAAAATATATCAGCGAGAGGTTTTCCTCTTGCTTCAGCCTTCGCAGAATGTTCACAGTATCGCGCATCACAGTCAAATCAGGAATTGATTTCATTTCCGGCCAAGACTTACCAATCCCCGATGTTGCATCCAAGATAAGCAAATCGAAATTCTCTTCAAGAGCATAAGAAATTGCTTCCTCGAGTACGGAGGACGTTACTATTATACCCAATAACTGACCATATCGCAGACGCTCCGCCTCTATTGGAACGAATTTCGCCCCCATGGAATAGATGAGTCCTGCTGCCTGCGTGCTTGGCTCATCCTCGTCACAGAGGATTGGCTGTAACCACGCAACATGGTCATTTAGGGGACGGCCACCGATGTATGGACATCCGAAAGTTGCCAGGCCCTGGGCCAATCCTTCCCGAACATCCCGTGGCGCATCGTCGAAACCCGTCGCCAGAAACGGAGACTTCAATTTCAAGGACTTACCGAGGACGGTTTCCGTGCTGCAATCTTCTCGGTACGGATCAATAACCAAACGAGACAGGTTCGCAGGAAGGAAATGAATGTCATCTAAACTACTCGAACGACCCTCCGGAAAAGGGTTCCCACGCGGAATAAGTTTCTTATTAAACATTGATTGGAGCTTTTCATGGTCATTTGCTTCTGTTCGTGCCATCAAGAAAATATCTTCTCGGTTACGCACCGAATATTCAGAAGTTCCGGTTTCCGCATCACAGCGAAAACAGCGCGCAGCTTCCTTTCTTGCCGATTCAAAATCGTAGACGGACTCTATTTCCGGGAACTCGACCGGGTTCTCCCCCAACCCATGAAACGCTTGTTCCTGACTACTGAAAATTTCCCACATCGGATCCTGCGACACGGGAACATGACGCGTTTTATAAGGCGTGCGATAAGGCAAAGGGTCCTCGCGACCTTCAAGATAGGCCTTGACATAGTAGGCAACCCGGTGGCCATGATAGATGGCATTCACCAACGTGGAAGGGCCAAATGAGCCGTCCCCTGCGCCGAAGACTCCCGGCGTTGACGTGAGCATGGCTGAAAAATCGGTGGTTACCCGCTCATTCTCGACCATGCCTCGTTTTTCCAGCTCTTCGCTTGCTGCCTTTTGGCCAACCGCGGCCAGGATCATCCCACAGGAAAAGTCGTGTTCTGAGCCGGGTATTGAAAGCGGTTGACGTCGGCCGTCCTCTTCCGGCTCCCCGAGCTCTGTCTTTAAGCAGCGGAGAATGAGTTCCTCTCCCTGTCGAATGATTTCTATTGGTTGCGCCATGTAGACAAATTCCACACCTTCCTTGATCGCACCTTCAAGCTCATCGCGACGCGCAGGGATCTCATTGGGCCCCCGGCGGTACACCACCTTTACAGTCTTGCAACCGGGCAGTCGCTTGGCCACGCGGCACGCGTCCATAGAAACGTCGCCGGCCCCTACCACCACAACCGTTTCAGGCATCGTTGGCCGCGCGCCTTCGTTCACCTCTCTCAAGAACGTGACGCCGTCCATGACTTTGGGGTCGTCTTCACCAGGGAGATCCATTTTCTTTCCCCACCAAGCTCCAATCGCAAGCATTAACGCATCATGGCGCTTTTTCAACTCATCCAGGGAGACATCACGCCCCAAGGCGCAGTTCAGGTGAACTTTTATCCCCGGGCAATAATGGAGGATCCGGTCAATGTCCTCGTTGACGGTGTCCACGGGAAGCCGAAAGGCCGGGATACCCCAAATCGCCAAGCCCCCCAGACGATCGGTCATTTCGTAGAGGTGAACCTCATAGCCTGCCTCCGCCAGGTCTTGCGCAGCCGTCAACCCAGTTGGTCCGCCGCCCACAATGGCAACCGTTTCTTTTTGGGTGACCGGCAATGGAGATGGTTGAAGATTATTGCCGAGCTTGTCCATGATGAACCGTTTGAGGTTCCGGATGGCAATAGGCCCATCGCTATCCGTCCGTCGACACGCGGGTTCACATGGGGCATCACAGACCCTGCCGCAAATTGAGCTCAGCGGATTCGTCGCCGTAATCACCTCAAGTGCGCCTTCGAAGTCGCCTTCCCATATATGGGCAAGATACGACGGGGCATCCGTCCCGATAGGACACGCGACCTGGCAAGGTGCCGGCACAAAGTGCAGGTCGCCCGTATCGTCCACAAATTCTTGTGGCAATACGTCTTTTTGACAGGGATTCTTACCGTAGGGCAAACTCGTACTCCCATCCCGCAGACAATTGTTGAAGCTCCCGTTCCCGCAAATCCGGCTCATAGGATAGGCCCGTTATTTTGGAGGCTTCCGGGGTTATTGCAACGAGGTCGTCCCGTGACAGCTTGCGGTAATCGTCATAGCCATGCGCCTGACAAATTGTGGCTAGCTGCCAACGCATGTTTTCCATAAAACGATGAATGTTCATTGCCTCAGCATTAGTGTCATATCGGTGCTCGTGCTCCACGTCCTGGGTGGCGATTCCCACTGCGCAACTGCCAACATGACACTGCATGCACGCGATACATCCTCCCGCAATGATTGCAGGCGTTCCGATAGCAACAGCATCGGCACCCAACGCAAGGGACTTGGCCGCATCAACACCGTCCTTAATACCACCCATCAGAACAATAGGTAATTCGCCAGAACAGTGTATCTCTTCCAATGCATCGAGGGCTTCTTGAATGGCTGACAGTGTCGGTATCCCGACATACTCGAGGACTTCCGCGCTTGAGGCGCCCGTTGACCCTTGGGAACCGTCTAACTCGACGAAGTCGAAACCGGCCTTCATGGCGATCTTGATATCGTCCCGGACGCGTCCCGCGCCTAACTTTACGCTGACAGGTTTAGAATAGCTTGTGGCTTCACGAAGCTCTTCTACCTTAATTACTAAATCGTCGGCTCCAAGAATATCGGGGTGACGCGAGGGCGACCGGAGGTCAATTCCCTCGGGAATTCCCCGAACGACCGCTAGCTCCTTGGTGACCTTTTTGGCCATTAACTGTCCGCCGAATCCGGGCTTGGCTCCCTGGGAAATGTAAATCTCCAACGCATCAGCGCGCATCATGTCTCGAATATTCCAACCCAAGCGGCCTCCCAAGCACTGAAAGATAAGTTGTTTGGCTGCGTCCCGCTGCGCATCGAACATTCCCCCTTCGCCGGTATTTTCTGAAATCCCGGACAACCGCGAGGCGATCGCCAGCGCGAGCTTTGTGGAGCGACTGAGTGCTCCGAAACTCATCGCCGCTATCATTACGGGCATGCTTAGTTCGAGTGGCTTAGCCCCGTGCTTGTCTCCCAGGGTCATGCGAAGACTCACCTTTCTGAGCACGTTGGGGTCATGTTTCGCCTTCGTCAGATCTTTTCGAAAGACCACATCCGAAATATGGGGAAGCTGCCGGGCAGCGCCATAGCCCCGAACGCGATATCGCCCGATCTGAGATTTAATGTAAATGTCTTCCTGGACCTTGGAATTCCAATAGTACGAGTTGCCAGTGAATGTAACAAAAGGAACCGGTCGCGTTCGCTCTTCTGTTTTTGCGTAACGCAGGCCTGACCCTCCGTTGAGAATTTTGTTCAGGGCTCCTTTAAACTTCAACTGATAGCGGTCCAGGAACTCCTCGATGCCATGAAGTTCTTCGGAGGCGATATCGGTCAGTTCCGCATCCGCTCCGAGAGACTGAACTTTTCCGGCAACATATATTTCGCCACCGGTCATGTTCTGGCCAACCTGTTCGCCGGAATCTCCTAGTATAATGATACGACCGCCATACATCATATATCCGGCCATGAAATTGGCGTTTCCAGCGCAGCAGAGCGTTCCTGACTTCATTACTTGCCCCGCGCGCGAACCCATGTTGCCCCGAATGACTACTTCAGCGCCGCGGATGGCTAGTCCCGGAATTGCACTCGCATTCCCGTTGACGACGACCGACCCTTTGTACATGTTGTCCCCTACCCCCCAGCCAACATTACCGTCAACCTCGAAGTGGGGGCCATCGGTTAGTCCCGCGCAGAAATAGCCGGCGGAACCGTGCACACGCACGGTAATGTCTTCAATTAGGCCCACCCCAATATGGTGTCGGGCATCCGGGTTGACAATCTCTACATTTTCCCCGCGTGCACCGGACTTCTTAATCAATTTGTTGGCCTGGCGCACTGGAATTCTAGCTAGATCGATTTCGACCATGTATTAAAAGTTCCTGGGAGTGGTTCATTTGTGTCCAGCATTTTTCCGGGGAAGAGCCGATTCAGCGAAACCTCTTCCGATGCAATCGCGACTAGGTCGGCGGTCTCGTACAGGACCATCGGTTTGACTGCCAAACGATCTTTTGCGTAGCCGATTTCGTCCTTTGTCGAGACTAAGAAAGAAAAACTCCCATCCAGTTCTTCGATGGAATATTCGAGAGCCCTCAGCAACGGAATAGATTTCGAGAGTTTTTCGGCCAAGAAGACGGCGATTAATTCACTGTCGTTCTCGGTCCGGAATTCGAAGCCTTGTTGCTCCAGGCGTCGGCGCATTTTCCAGTAGTTGGTAATCTGACCATTGTGAACAATCGCGATATCTGCAAAACCGGTTGCCCAAAAGGGGTGCGCGGCTTCGGGCGTTACGTCCGACTCTGTCGCCATGCGCACATGGCCGACGCCGTGGGTTCCCTTACGACTCTGGACATCAAAGCGTTCGTCTACTTCTTCCGCAGTCCCGATATCTTTGATTATGTCGAGGCTCGTACCAATGGACGACACTGTTGCGGCATGTTCCACAGCATAGGAGAACTTCTGGATGGGACCGTCAAAGGTTACTATCATCCTGTATGTACCCCCTGCGGCCTCTTCGGATACGATTTCAGCATTTAGGTCTTTCAACACATTCTTTACATCGTCAATCGTTTGCTTGGCCTCCGCATCTACCCCTGCGAAAAAACGGAAACGCAGCTGACCCTCGGCTGGGGCATCGTAAAGGGCGAACCCGCTTGAGTCTTTCCCGCGATGCTGGCAGCCCGCCAGCATTTGAATTAGATCTTTGCCCAGTTCAAATCGGCTATCAGACCCCTTATACATGATTCCCGCGATTCCACACATAATCAATCCCCTCCCAAAGGATTACCTATTAATTGTATGGTTTTGCCATACCTCAACTGTACACCCACACCTAACGGGCCAGTTATCCGGCGACACCGTCCCGGCAGCTTCAGGGTCAAAGTCTGCAGGCCACTTTGTCTTGACGTCGTACATGGCCCTTCTCAGGTTTGCACTGCGCAAGTCTGAATTATGAGGAAAAGACCGCCATTTGGGCGGTCTTTTCCTCTGGTACATTTTCCGTACAAAAAATGGTCAAGAAGTGGACCTGGCGGGATTCGAACCCGCGACCTCTTCAGTGCGATTGAAGCGCGCTCCCAGCTGCGCCACAGGCCCCGGTTGGCAGACTTTCCGGGTGGAAAGTATATCATAAATCGGCCTCACCGCTCTCGCGGCGAGACAGCGCACCACCCTCAGTCGAGCACCTGCGACCGCAATGGAAGCTGCCTTGATTAGCCGCAGCCACTGCTCCCATATGTGGAGATTCTGCACAAATTTACCCCATATCTGGCATGAAACCTGCATATGTTATTGCCCGCACACACCACGGAAGCGGGGAGACAAGATGAAATACATAGTGCGCACTAGAGACGAAAAAGAGCACTTGCTGGATTACTGGGTAATCGACAGACGCGACGAACGCGAGGCGCTCGCGCTTGTCGCGCGAGATGGCCGCATCAGGGAGGCGCACTCGTGGTTGATTTCACCGGTCAGCCATGAGTTCCGCCCCACTGAAGGCGGCTGGAAACACCACTGACGCAAGCGCTTCGTTGCGGAACAGGCGTAGCACGCAGCGAAAACTTCTGGCACCTTTCTTGCACAGTCTACCGGCATTACTGGCCTCGCCGACAGCTCCCGGTCTGCTTTCACTGTACCCATTTCCATGGGCCGAGCGCTGTCGGCCCTGTTTTAGGGCGAGGTCAACCTGAGCGCAATCCAAGCCATCATCGAGACGTATTCGACAGACCGCTTTCTGCTGACCGTGCATGTGTGCGCAGGCGCGCTGTTCGGTTTGTTGCTCGAGATTGTGTTATGAGAATGCCCTGCCCGCCGAGACAGCCATGAAAATATTCGCCAGCCTCTGGGTGGTCGTCGCTCTGGGCGTCGCCTGGAACGTACTCAAAACCCTGAACAGCCCCGAATAGCCTCAGCCGCACCCGCGCTGAGACCTTACGCTCGCGCTGGGTGGAGCGAGCGGCTGCGCTGCTCAATTACCGCAAGCAAATCTTCAAACGATTGTGCAAAAGCGGCGACGCCATCCGCTTCCAGTTTATCAGTGACGGCAACCATGTCGATGTCGAGGTCGGCCAGCTTCGCCATGTGCGCCCGCGCGGCGTCCGTGCCGGCAGTGATGGTCTCTTTCGCATGGCCGTGCTGCTTAAACGCCTGCAGCGTGTTTGGTGGCATTGTGTTCACAGTGTCCGCGCCAATGAGCGCCTCCACGTAGAGCACATCGCGGTATTGCGGGTTCTTCGTACTGGTGCTGGCCCACAGTGGCCGCTGCACGCGCCCGCCCGCAGCGGCCAGCGCTGCCCAGCGCTGGCCGCTGGTAGTCTCGTGGAAAAGCACGTAGGCGAGGCGCGCGTTGGCTATGGCAGTGCCACCCTTAAGTTTCGCCACGCCCGGCTCGGTAGAGGCCAGTTCGTCTAGACGCGCATCCGCCAGCGTGTCCAACCGGCTGACGAAAAAGCTGGCTACCGAGGCCACCCCGGAGACATCCTCCCCGGCGGCGAGGCGCTCTTCCAGCCCACTCATGTAAGCATCCATCACTTCCGCATAACGCTGCAGCGAGAAGATCAGAGTGACGTTGACATTGACGCCAGCGCGGATGGTTGCGGTGATGGCCGCCAGGCCGGGCCGGGTCGCCGGAATCTTAATCATCAAATTCGGGCGCGCCACGCGCTGCCAGAGATGCAACGCCTCGCGTACGCTAGCTTCGGTTTCGTGTGCCAGCCGGGGGGAAATTTCCAGACTGACGAAGCCATCCCCACCCGCGCTACGGTCGTACACCGGTCGAAAGATATCGGCGGCAGCCTGAATATCCTCGCTGGCCAGAGCGTAGAAAATCTCCTCGGCCGCGGCGCCCTGCTGCGCGCGTGCGCGGATAGAGGCGTCGTAATCATCGCTGCCGGAGATCGCCTGCTGAAAAATGGTCGGGTTGGAGGTCAGTCCAGTGATGTCGCCCGCGGCCACCATGCGCGCCAGCTCCCCCGATTCAAGTTGGTCGCGGCTGATGTTGTCGTGCCAGGGCGATTGATCCAACGCCTGCAGTTGCTGGAGCGGGTTCATACCTTGCGCTACAGTCCGGCGCGTCTGCGCTTGAGCCATGCGGAGACGGGCAAGAGCAACGCGGCCGCCAGCGCGAGCAGTGGCGCGACCACTTTGCGCGCAGGCCATTGCATCCATACCGGCAGGCGCAGCGGCCAGCCCGGGGCACTCACGCGCGCCACACCTGCGTGCCCAGCTTCACCACCGCGGCCGCCCAGGTTAGGCCGGCGCCGAAAGCCACGAAAGCGAGCACGTTGCCCGGGCCAGCGCGCCCTCCCTCCAGCGCCTCGCACAACGCAATAGGAATGGAGGCTGCCGAGGTGTTACCGTACTCATGAATGTTCACGAACACCTTCTCCATCGGCAGTTTGGCCTGCCGCGCTGCGCTGTCGATGATGCGTTTATTGGCCTGATGGGGGATGAACAGGTCGATGTCCTCCTTCGTCAGGCCCGCTTTGGCGATGGTGCGGCGCAGTGCGCGTCCCAACACGCGCGTCGCGAATTTGAAGACCTCGCGCCCGTTCATGTACAGGTTATTCAACCCGTTGTTCAGGGTCTCATGCGTGGTGGGCATGGCTGAGCCACCCGCGGGCACAATCAGGTGTCCGGCGTTCCCGCCATCCGATCCGAGCTCGAATGAGAGCACACCGCATTCCTCCTCCGTGGCCTGCAGCAGCACCGCTCCCGCGCCGTCGCCGAAGAGTACGCAAGTGGCGCGGTCGCTCCAGTCCAGCCAGCGGCTGATGATTTCCACCCCGATGACGAGCACATTTTCGTAAGTGCCCGCCGCGATAAATTGATGCGCTGTGGCGAGAGCATAGATAAACCCGGTGCAGCCGGTGGTCAGCACGAACGCGGGCACGTCCCGCGCGCCCAGCGCGTGCTGCACTAGGCTGGAAACCGGTGGGGTGATGTGGTCCCCGCTGGAGGTGGCCACAATAATCAGGTCAAGTTCGCGCGGGTGCACACCGGCTTTCTGCAGCGCCGCGCGACCAGCGTCGGTCGCCATCTGCGAATTGTTCTCAGCGCTGCCGACGATACGGCGCTTTCGGATTCCGGTTCTCGCGACAATCCACTCGTCGCTCGTGTTCACCTGCTGCGCCAGCTCTGCATTGGGGATGACGCGCTGCGGCGTGTACATACCCCAGCCGACGATGTTCGCGTAGCGTGTGGGCATCTTTTCACTGCCTCTTCGGAGGACGTTGTCCATTTTACCTCGAAAAGCGGATAAATGGCGCTAACATGCCATTTCACCATCTTTTGGGTACAATGGGGACAAATTGCTTCCATCCGCACGGTGCCGGGCGAAAGCAACAGCGGAGAGCTGCCGTATGACCACAACCAACCGCCGTGCCCGGCGCGACGCCCGCAGAGAGCAGCGCTCCAAGTTGGCAGCTCCACTGCTGTCGCTCCCGTTCTCACCGCCCAAATCCCCACTGCCGCCGCTGCAGTTCTGTAGCCCCGAGCAAATCGAGCAATTGCATCTCGCCTCCATGCAGATTCTGGAGGAAACCGGCATATGCTTCATGGACACCGAGGCGCTGCAAATATGGGAAAGAGCCGGAGCACGCGTGGAGCGCGAAAGTCAGCGGGTGTACATCGACCGCAGCCTGCTGCTGGAAACCGTGGCCAGCGCGCCGGAGCAATTCACCCTGCGCGCGCGCAACCCCGCGCGTAACCTTGAAGTCGGGCGCAACAACATCATCTTCGCGCCGCAGGGCGGCGTGGTCAACGTCACCGATCTGGATCGCGGCAGGCGCAGCGGCAGCATGCAGGATTTCGAGAACTTTCTGCGCATAATCCAGGTCAGCCCGGTCACCCATCTTGCCGCTGAGCAAGTAATCGTTCCGGCCGAAATCTCGCCCTCGGTGCGCCACCTCCAGCGCGTGCCGCGCCTGTTTTCGATGACTGATAAAGCTGTGAACACGACCGCCCACGGCCGCATAATTAGCGCGGATCACATGGAAATGGCTCGGATTGTGTTCGGAGACCCGCTTCCAGACGAGCCGGTCATCATCGGCATAATCAATGCTAGCAGCCCGCTGCGCTACGACGAGCGCATGTTGGGGGCCATGATAACTTTCGCCCGCGCCGGGCAAGCGCTTATCATCACCCCGTTCATTCTCGCCGGGGCGACGAGTCCGATTTCAGTCGCGGCCGCGCTGGCGCAGCAGAACGCGGAGGCTCTGGCAGGAATCGCCTTTACCCAGCTTGTCAGCGCAGGCGCGCCGGTGGTTTATGGCGGGTTCGCCGCAAACCTGGACATGAAAACCGGCGGCCCGGCCTTCGGCACCCCAGAGGGTGCCTGGACCGCGCTGGTCACGCCGCAGCTTGCGCGCCGCTACCGGCTGCCCTGCCGCGGCAACGGAACCCTGAACAACTCCAAAGTCGCCGACGCGCAGGCGGCGCTGGAAACCAGCTGGACAATCTGGCCGACCGTGCTGGCGCACACCAACTTAATCAAGCATTCCATAGGATGGCTGGAGGGCGGGCTGACAGTCTCGTATGAGAAAATCGTCATGGATCTGGATGACCTTGCCAAGTTCAGCCACTTCCTGAACGGATTTGAAGTCAGCGCGGATACCCTCGCGCTGGATATGATTGCCGAGGTCGGGCCGGACGGTCACCATCTCGGCACCACGCACACGCTCGGGCGCTTTGCCAGTGAACATTATCAATCCATTTTAGGAGACAGCCTTAATTACGAAAGTTGGGCCGCGGCGGGTAGTTGGGATACGCCCCGCCGCGCCAACGCAATCTGGAAGGAGCTGCTCGCTGCCTATCAGCCGCCTCCGCTCGACCCGGCCATCAGCGCCGCGTTGCATGATTTCGCCGAGCACCGCATGCGCGAACTGGAAGGCGAGAACCTGTATCTGTGAGGAGACCGCGATGATACAGAGAGACCGCCGATGGCCCGGTGTTACTTTCGCTGTACCCCTTTGAAGAGAAGTTGCTGGATTGAGCGCCAACAACCTCGCGCTGCCCATCACTGCATCTTCACTCGGCTTGCACATCCGCAGCTGTGTAGCGCGAAACGCGCAGGTCGTCGCTCCAGTAGTCCTCGGGCAAGCCAGCCTTTCTCTTGAGATGACGCAGGAATTCATCCGCACCCGAAAGAGAGCCCCACACCGAGGGCAGCAGCGTGCCACGCCGGTTGCCTTCCTGCAGCAACAGACCGTCAACCCCGGGTCGCATTAGCGCCAGCAATTCCTTCTCCGAACCGAATTGAAGCGGTTCGAGCGGGCTGAGCACTGAGACGTGAATCTGCAACCGCTCGGCGTCGGCCTCCGTCACCGGCGGAAAGCGCGGATCGCGGAAAGCGGCGGCGAAAGCGCTGCGCGCCACATCTTCCGCCAGCGGGCGCGCGGCTTCCAGCTTGCCCATACATCCGCGCAATCTCCCCTTTATTTTCAGGGTGACAAAAGTAGCGCGCTGCGCGCGCAGAGCAGAGTCGAAATCTTCCGCGCGCACCGGAAGCGCCTCCCCGTGCGTCAAGCCGTGCCGAACGGAATCCGTCGCCAGCCGTAGCAGGGCCTGTTTCTCGCTCTGCGAATAGCCGTCAGTTCCCACCGTAAAATGAAAGGCACCGTAACCCACCACGCGCGCTTTGTCGCCGCCGGTGTCGCCGGAGTTGCGCAACTGCAGGCGCTGCGCACGCAGGCCACGCTGCTGCACCAGCCGCAGAAGGCCGTTGATGGGAGTGCGCCCGCATGCCTGCTCGCGCTTCAGCGGCCGCAATCGGAGAATTGACTGCGTGGTTGTTTCGTCCATTTGCTGCGCGCTGTCGTAGTCGTGAAAATGGCTTAAATCGGAGCTGATGACCAGCAGAGTTTCCGGCCCGCCCCAGAGCATGTCGAGAACTTCGGCGACCTGCTCCGGCGTGGCCTCCCCCACCGCAAACGGCACCAGCGAGAAGCGTGCCAGCAGCAGCTGCAGAAAGGGGAGCTGCACCTCCAAGCTGTGCTCCTCGGCGTGGGCGGCGTCGGAGAGGGAGACGTGCGCAAGTGGCAGCGCCTTTTCTATCGCGGCGGAATCCACTTCCACAGCGCCCAGCGGGGTGACGAACTGCGCGGCAGCGGGTGCGGCCAGTCCGCGCACTGCCACGCGATGCGCTGGCCCGAGCATGACCACCCGACGGATGACGTCGCGGGCATTGCGCAAGGCTGCGTAAGCAACGGCTGCCACCGCGCCGGAATACCGGTAACCGGCGTGCGGCGCGATGATGGCCTTCGGCACCAGCCCTCCTGCATGCGGCTCGGCGGCAGCCAGATGGGCTTGCAACTCGCGACGAAGCTCGCTTGCATCCGCGGGATAAAAAAGTCCGGCCACCGCTGCCGCTCTCACATTTTGCATGCGCACCTTCGTGAATTTCAGTCTATCTATAATATAATCATTTTACGGCCAATATCAAGTCTGGCGCGAATAATGTCCTCCGCCCCACTCGCAGCGCACACACATCCGACGACGTACTGGCGCCGGCTGCCGGATGGCCGCATCCAGTGCGACGTATGCCCGCGCGGCTGCCGGTTGCGCGAGGAGCAGCGCGGCGTCTGCTTCGTGCGCGCCTGCAGCGGCGGTGAAATTGTGCTCACCACCTATGGCCGCTCCAGCGGTTATTGCGTGGATCCAATCGAGAAAAAGCCGCTCAACCATTTTCTGCCGGGCACGCCGGTGCTCTCTTTTGGGACGGCGGGCTGCAATCTGACCTGTAAATTTTGCCAAAACTGGGATATCAGCAAATCGCGGCAGATGGATACATTGGCCGATCGGGCTGCGCCGGAAACCATCGCGCGCGCGGCCCGCGAGCTGGGCTGCCGGAGCGTGGCTTTCACCTACAATGACCCGATCATCTTTATGGAGTATGCCATCGATGTGGCTCAGGCCTGCCGCGAGGCCGACGTGAAAACGGTGGCGGTCACAGCCGGGTACATCTGCGCCGCGCCGCGGGAGGAATTCTTCCGGCACATGGATGCGGCCAACGTGGATTTGAAGGCGTTCACGCAGCAGTTTTATCACAAAATCGCCGGCGGAGAACTGCAGGCCGTGCTGGACACTTTGCTCTACCTGAAGCATGAGACCGAAGTCTGGTTCGAGATTACCAATCTGGTCATCCCCGGCGAAAACGATTCCGACGGCGAGCTGCGCGCGCTTTCCGAGTGGGTGGTCGAGCAGCTCGGCCCGCAGGTGCCGCTGCACTTCAGCGCCTTCCATCCCGACTGGAAAATGCGAGACACGGCACGCACCCCACGGGCCACGCTCACTCGCGCCCGCGAAATCGCGATTGAAAGCGGCGCGCGCTACGCATACACCGGCAACGTACACGATGAAAGCGGCGACAGCACGCTGTGTCACAAATGCGGCCAGCGCGTCATCGGGCGCGACTGGTACGTGCTCACCGACTGGAACATTGACGACGCGGGCAGCTGCGCACACTGCGGCGCGCAGTGCGCCGGGGTCTTCGCCGGGCCGCCCGGCGACTGGGGCGCGCAGCGGCTGCCGGTGCGCCTAGCGGATTTCCATCCTACGTGAGCGCGGCAAGCCCTGCGTTATAATCCCCGCCATGCAAGTTTCGCTCGCGCTCACCGTACTCAACGAGGGCGCGCACGCCCGCCGTCTGTTCGACTCAATCATGGTGCAAACGCGCCCGCCGGACGAAGTGGTAGTCTGCGACGGTGGCTGCCGCGATGACACGCTCGCCGTCATCGCGGAGTACAGCGACCGGCTGCCGCTACGCACGCTGACGCAGCCCGGAGCAAATATCTCCACCGGGCGCAACGCCGCCATCCGCGCGACGCAGGGCGACATCATCGCCGTGACTGACGCCGGCGTGCGCCTCGCGCCGGATTGGCTGGCGCAGCTGACCGGGGCGTTCGACCGCGAGAAAGTTGCGCTTGCGGCCGGTTTCTTTCGCGCTGACGCGCAGACCACGTTCGAAACAGCGATGGGCGCCACCGTGCTGCCCGCACAGGAGGACATTGACCCGGTGCGCTTCTTGCCCTCCAGTCGCTCGGTCGCTTTTCGCAAAAGCGCCTGGGAAGCGGTCGGCGGCTACCCCGAATGGCTCGATCATTCAGAGGATGTGGTCTTCGATCTCAAGATGAGGGAGCGATTTGGCGCTTTTGCCTTTGTGCCGAGCGCGCTGGTCCATTTCCGGCCACGCGGTTCGCTGGCGGCCTTCGCGCGTCAGTATTTCCACTACGCAGCCGGCGACGGCCACGCCGGCCTTTTCGCGGCACTGCACTTCACCCGCTACTTCACTTATCTGCTGGCGCTGCCTCTGGGGATTTACGCCGCGCTCAGCGTGCACCCGGCCATCTGGGCGCTGGGCGCGCTGGCCGGGCTGGCTTACATCCGCCGTCCGCTGCTGCGCGCAACGCGGCTGTGGGGCGCGCTTTCGCCGGCGCAGCGCGCAGTAGTGCTGCTGCTGCTTCCGATAATCCGCGTGGTGGGCGACCTGGCCAAAATGGCGGGCTACCCGGCCGGCCTGTGGAAACGAGTGACGCGCGGCGAAAAATGATGTCTCGCTCCGCAATCACCTTTCCGCTGCTCATCATCGTTGCGCTAGCGGCTGCCGGCGGCGCGATGGCGGGCGGCACAGCGGTCTTTCTCGCCGTGCAGGATTCGCTGGCAGCCAGTCCCACTCCGGCAGCCGGTCCGACTGCGCTTCCACCGACCGCCATACCCACCGCAGCGGTGAATGAGACCCCGACGGATATGGGCGTCGAGGTACGTGCGGTCGAGACAAACACTGCCGTTATCGAGGTGGTGGAGGGCATCAGCCCGGCGGTAGTGACCGTGCTCAATCTCTCCGGACGTGGTCAGGAGCAAGGCTCCGGCTCCGGGGTAATTTTCTCAGAGGACGGGTATCTGCTCACCAACAACCACGTCATCGAGGGCGCAAACGCGCTGGAAGTGGTGTTCGTGGATGGTGATTCCGCCCCGGCCGAATTAATCGGCGCGGATGCCTTCGCCGATGTGGCCGTGCTGCGCGTGGCGCCGCCGCTTCCCGGCGTGGCCGAGCTGGGTAATTCCGATGTGCTGCGGCCGGGCGAAACCGTAATCGCCATCGGCTCACCGCTGGGAGACTTCAAGAACACGGTCACAGTAGGCGTGGTCAGCGCCACCGGGCGCATGGTAGATACCGGCCGCGGTTACCAGCTGGAAGACCTGATTCAGACCGACGCGGCCATCAATCAGGGCAATTCCGGTGGGCCGCTTGTCAGCCTGGCCGGTCAGGTGATCGGCCTTAACACGCTCATCGTGCGCGGGGGCGGTTTCGGCAGCGCGATGGCCGAGGGCCTCGGATTCGCGGTGGCCTCTAACACGGTACACGCGGTAAGCGAACAGCTAATCGAAAAAGGTCATGTCGCGCGCCCACACCTCGGCATCCGCTGGGAATCGGTCAACCCGCGCATCGCCTGGGTTTACGACTTACCTGTGGAATGGGGCATATACGTCACGCGCGTGGCCACCGCATCCGCGGCGGATAAGGCGGGCATCGAACCCGGCGATATCATCGTGGCGCTGGGCCAGACGCCACTGGACGAGGAGCATCCTTTCATCAACGCGCTGCTGGCGTACCAACCGGGTGATAGCGTGACCGCCTCGGTAGTGCGCGGGCGAGATGTCCACACTGTCGAACTGGTGCTGGGGAAAAGCCCGGAGTAATTCAGCTCTCAGCGGACGTACACAGACTGACATTCAGCCAGCGTATGCGCCGAATCGGCCCAGACGCGCGTCCAGTGGCTGGCGACGCAATAATCAAGGATGTCGTCGGGCTGTGCCGCGTTCGGCGGGCAACCGAACAGCAATCCAAGGCTGCGCTGATAAGCGTACGCCACCATCCACGAGCAAATCGGGTAGTCGTCCGTGCGCGCCAGTCGCCGGAAAAAATAGCGGTTATCCAGCAGCCGGTCGAGCGCGTGCGAGAGCAGTTTGAAGACGCCGTACAGCCGACCCTCATAATCGCGCGCCTTTTCGGCAAGGCTAGCCTTCTGCCGCGCACTTAACCCGCCCGGCACGCGCGAAACCAGCAATTTGGAGGGCAAGAAACGGTAGGCGCGCAGCGGGCGGGCTCTGACGCGCATTCTCACCGTGTCTATCACCGTAACGCTGTCTGCCACTTGCAGCACCAGCGCGGTATGCGATGCCCATGAGGGCGCCTCGGTCGAGGCGCGCGTCATCCAGCGGATTGCGCGCGAATAAAGGCTGCCGCCCTGCACATGCACGATGTCCCCGACTTCAATGGTGTGCGGCTGCCGCCAGAGTAACTCCCACCCCAGACGGGGGGCGGGCATCTCGTGCCAGTAATCGGCGCGCTCGTTTTCAGCCCCGGATGCCATCACTCGCGGATGTGCAACTTCCGCGCCAGCGCCCAACCCTCGACGCGATCACCCGGGCGGCGCACCACCCAGTTTGGGCGCGACAGTTGTGCCGCGCGCCTCCGCCCAGCGCGCGGCGAGCACCGCCAGCGCGAGCACAGCCACAATACAAAGCACCACGGCGTTCGTGCCCGCGTATCCATAGCCGCCATAGATGCTGCCGCTGGCCAGACTTCCTACCGCGACAGTCACTCCTATCACCACCTCGTTGATGCCCTGCGCTCTTCCGCGCTCCTGTGAAATCAATTCATCCGAAAGCAACGCAGAGCCGGCGATGTGGCAGAGATTCCAACCCAGCCCGAGAAGAAACACGGCAGCATAGATGGAGAGCAGCGTGCCGGCGGCGAACCCCACCAGCCCTGCCCCCGTCAGCACCGCTGCCCCCACCCAGATCACGGGCACGCGCCCGAGCCAGCTGATCAGCCATCCGGTCAGCGCGGCAAAAGCGAACATCCCCAGCGTGTGCAACATCAGCGCCGTCGATATGGAAAGCGTGCTGAAACCTTGGTAATCCATGTGCAGCGGCGTGACCACCATCACCACCACCATGCTCAATTGCGCCAGTGCCATCACGGCTGCGGCCAGGAGCACATACGGGCGACGGAATATCTGCCTCATCGGGCGCGCTTTCCGAGATGCCTTTTTCCGCTGCTCAGCAGCACGGGCGACCAGCCA
>Ga0208278_1000510_pt1 | contig 20939 bp, 18 predicted proteins | sample ETN01SmetaG_FD_185794 | JGI IMG/M metagenome (GOLD analysis project Ga0208278, IMG submission 185794) | Marine microbial and viral communities from oxygen minimum zone, Eastern Pacific Ocean - ETNP2014F12-01SV259 (SPAdes) (version 2) | ecosystem: Environmental > Aquatic > Marine > Oceanic ...
TGCTGGCCTTTTTTGATGTCCGCGTGGTTTTTACCAAATTCAACTTTGACCGGATCAAACAGTGCCGAGTGCCCCTGTCACTGGGCGCGGCCACTCTTCTTGGCGTGGTCGGCTTGGGGATGATCCTGGGGTTGCTGGGCCGCACTCCTGAATCCAACCGGGCGCGACCTTCCCCTCCTGCCGCCGTTACCGTTGCCATCAGCAAAGGGGAAGTCAGCCCCCTGCCTGTGATTACGCCGCCCACCGAAGAAGAGGTTCTTGAGAGGATGGCGGCCGCAGGCTTCACCCTGGAGGAACCCGATGGCGACCCACCGGTGGAGAGCACGGAGTTTGGTGAAACGGTTTATGTTGAATCGCCGCCGCCCGTGAAGAAGACACAGGCCGGGGAGCCCCGGCAGATGGCCGCGGTGGCCCACCCACCCGCCCTCGATACCGTCGATGGGAAGGTGGTCACGCCAGCCTGGCTGCGCCATGCGGCGGCAGTTCCGGGCACAGGGGAGGACGACCGGCCCTTGATTGCCATTGTCGTGGATGATCTGGGAATAAACCGGCACAGGACTGCCCTGACCACGGCTCTGAAACCGCCTTTGACCCTGGCTTTTCTGCCCTATGCGGGGGATCTGAAGCGGCAGGCCGCTTCCGCGCGCAAGGCTGGGCACGAACTCCTCGTTCATGTGCCCATGGAGCCCCTGGACAACGCCTACGATCCCGGACCCAAGGCATTGATGACGGGGATGGACAGTAGGGAAATTAACCGTCTCCTTAGCTTGAACCTTGCCAGTTTCGACGGTTTCGTGGGGCTTAATAACCATATGGGCAGCAAATTCACCGCCAATCACGAGGGCATGAAGACGGTGATGAAAGAACTGCGCAAGCGTGGTCTTCTTTACCTCGATTCCCGAACCACGAGAGCCACCCAGGGCCTGGATCTGGCCCGGGAACTAGGCGTCCCCCATGCCGCGCGCAATGTGTTTCTGGACAATGTTGTTTCTGTGGAGGCCGTTCGCTCGCGCCTTGCAGACCTTGAATGGGTGGCGCGCAGCCAGGGTTTTGCCGTTGGCATCTGTCACCCTCACCGGGCGACCCTGGAGGCTCTGGCGCAATGGATTGGCACTTTGGACCGGAATGGATTGAGGTTGGTGCCTCTCAGCACCCTCGTCCGCCGCCGCATGGAATTGGCCGCCATGCCGGGCTAGGCCACGGGGGCTACTTCTTGCCCTCGATGGCTCCACATCAAGCAGGCTTTAGTCCTTGCTGGAGATAAGGCGCTTGGCTTGTTCGGCGGCGCGGATCAGGGCGCGGGCCTTGCTACAGGTTTCCTGATATTCGGCCTCGGGGTCGCTGTCAGCCACCACCCCGCCGCCGGCCTGGACGTACATGACGCCATCCTTGACCACCGCCGTGCGCAAGGCGATGCAGGTGTCCATATAGCCGTCACTGGAAAAATACCCCACCGTTCCGCCATAAATCCCGCGCCGGGCCTGTTCCAGCTCATCAATAATTTCCATGGCCCGCACCTTGGGCGCGCCGGTGACGGTGCCGGCAGGGAAGCCGGCGATTAGGGCGTCCACCACGTCATGGCCGGGGTCGATCTCGCCTTCCACGTTGGAAACGATATGCATGACATGGGAATAATATTCGATCACCATCTGCTCGGTAACGTGGACGGTACCCACTTTGGCCACCCGCCCCACATCGTTGCGGCCCAGGTCCAACAACATCAAATGTTCTGCCAGCTCCTTGGGGTCAGCCAGCAGTTCCTCGGCGAGAGCCTTATCTTCGGCATTATCCTTGCCGCGGGGACGGGTTCCGGCGATGGGGCGGATGGTGACCATGTCCCCGCGCAGCCGCACCAGAATCTCCGGGCTCGACCCCACCACCGCGAAGCCCTCGAACTGAAAGCAAAAGAGAAAGGGCGATGGGTTCAAGCGGCGCAGTGCGCGGTAGAGAAGAAACGGCGGCAATTCGAAGGGCACCGAGAATCGCTGCGACGGCACCACCTGAAGAATGTCCCCGGCGCGGATGTATTCTTTCGCCCGTTCCACAATGGCGTGGTACTGCTCGCGGGTGGTATTGGATTCGGGCTGCGGGGGTGTTTCTCCCGTATCGGGACCGAGGGGCTGGATTTCGTGCTCTGGTAACAGTTCGCTGTCGAGCCCGGTGACGATTTCCTGAATTCGCCGCCGGGCTTGGTCATAGGCCTCCTTGGCGTTTTCTCCGCCACTTTTCCCATTATTGGGCCAGACTGGCGTAATAACGAAGACGCTGTCCTCGATGTTGTCGAAGACGGCCATCACCGTAGGGCGCAGATACATGGCGTCGGGGACGTCGAGCCGTTCCGAGTTGCTGTCGGGAAGGGATTCCATCTGCCGCACCATGTCGTATCCCATATAGCCGAACAGCCCCGCCGCCATGGGCGGCAGTTCGTCGGGGATTTTAATCCGGCATTCGGCGATCAAGGTGCGCAGGGAGTCGATCCCGGTTTCGGCGCAGGGCTCGAAAACATCGGGCGTGTTCAGGGCATTGCGGTTGATCTCAGCCTCCACACCGACACAGCGCCAGACGAGGTCGGGATTGAGGCCGATGGCCGAATAACGCCCACGATGGGCCCCCCCTTCCACCGATTCAAGAAGAAAGCTGTTAGCGCTGCCGGTGGCCAGTTTCATCATGGCCGAGACCGGGGTCTCCAAATCCGCAGCCAGCAACGTCCAAACAAGCTGTGGCCGGTTTACGGCGTAGATTCCCTCGAAAGTCTGGAAATCTGGAAAGGGGTTCATCGAGTCCCGCCCTTGGCATGGCCTGGGCAAACTCTAGAGGATATCATCGAGCGCCCGTTTGTTGACGGAAATCTTATAGTGCCCCCTTAACTCGGCGGCGAACTGGGTGATGAGATCGCTGCCCAGAGAGCCCATGAGCGAATTCTGCATTTGCAGGGTTTCCTCATCGTTGCTGGCGGTGTCGCCGGCCTCGATGTTGGCGACCCGGGCGACGACGAATCCATTCTTGGTTTCCGCCATGCCCATATGGCCGATGTTAGAGGCAAAGATTTCTATGGTCAGCTTCGGCGGGATGGTGTCAGTGCCGTCACGGGTAAAGGGCTCCGAGGCTTCCACCTTCAGACCCAAATCTCCAGCCACTGCGGTGATGTCCTCGCCCGCCTTGACCCTATCGGTGATAAGGATGGCCTGGGCCTTCGCGCTCTGCTGCTGCTGTTCCCTGCGCCAGGCATCCACCACCTTATGATGGATTTTCTCCAGGGGGATTAGGCCAGGCGGCATGATTTTGTCTACGCGCAGAACGTAAAAACCGTCATCCTCGCTTTCCACAAGGTCGGCCTGCTCGCCTTCGCCTGTTCGGAAAACCGTGCCTGTGAACTTTTCACCAGGCAGATCGGCAATGGTCCCGCCCTCGGCGTTGTTGCCCTTGGCATCGATGGCCTTCAGGCGCGTCACCTCAAGGTCAAGATTGTCGGCCACCTTCTCCAGCGAGGCGCCGCCGGCGAATTCGTCTTCAATCTGTTTGATGATCTCGTAGAGGGCGTCCAGGGCCTCTTCGGCGGCAAGCTCTTCCCTGATTCCCTCCTTGACCTCTTCGAATGGCTGGATGCTTTCCTCCTCGATGCCGGTGACGTGGATAATATGCCAGCCGAAGGGAGACTTCAGAGGGGCGCTAACGTCGCCTTCCTCCAGGGCAAAGACCTCCTCGACAATCTCATCGGGTAGGTCTTCGCGCAGGTTCCAGCCTAGATTAAGGGTTTGCTCGCTTCTTCCCGTGATCTCCTCGGCCATTTCAAGGAATTTTCGGCCCTTGTTTTCGTCTTTGGACAGGGCTTCGGCGGCGCGCTTGATGTCTTTCTCGTTCTCCAGATGAATCTGTTCCAGCCGCCGCCGGGACGGACTGGAATAGCCGTCTATCCGTTCTTCATAGGTTTGCGCTAGGACCTCTTCGGCGATGGAAATCTTGTTTGCCAGGTCTTTCGCGGTGAGCCGGATCATCGTCACCGAGCGGTATTCCGGAGACTGAAAGCTGTCCGGGTTTTCCTCGTAATAGGCTCGGACCAACGCCTCTTCCGGAGAATCAAATCCTGGGATGTCTTCGGCCTTGATGGCGACCCGGTCAACGGCCCTTTTTTCCCAGCGGTAAATCGTCAGCGGTTTGAGTATGGTCTCGGGCAGTATGACGCCGGCCTCGATGGAATCGATAAGCTGTATGCGCGAAAGCTCCTGACGCAGGGAGACCATGTAGGATTCCTCGTTATAGCCGCTCTCGATCAGGGTGCGCCGGAATTTAAATTCGCTGAATCTGTCATCCTCGTCCTTGAACTCCTTGGTGCTGAGGATTCTGTCCCGCACAAGCTCGTTACTCACCGATAGTCCCAGGTCGGCGGCGGCGGCATCGAACAGGGAGCGTTCGATTAAATTATCCAGAGTACCGTCCACCAGCCCCATGGAGCGTAGCTGCTCGTCGGTCAGTTCCATGCCGATGGCTTTGTTGAGCCCCTGAATCTGGCGGTTGAGCTGGGTGGTAAACTCTCTTGCGCGGATATCTATGTCGCCGACACTGGCGATGACTGTATCCTGGCCGGGGCCACGGAAAATATCACCTATCCCCCAGACAGCGAAGCTGAGGACAAGAAAGCCGAAAAGAATTTTGACAACCCAGGAACTGGCTCTGGAGCGGAGTGAGGCGAGCATAGGCGGATACCAACGGAATGTTGTGGCGGGAATCCTGTTCTCTTTGCAGAACAGCCCCGTAAAGGTCAAGGCCTTGACGGAAAACTCGAAAAACGGGCGGCATCATAGAAGTGACGGCAGGCCCCCGCAACAGGCGATTCATTGGGGTTCCAGCTGCCGGCTGAACCGCTCTGAAGGTGGCAACGATCCCACCCTCATGGTAAGGAGGCGGTAGAGGGGCCCGCATTGCAGGGCGACGCACTGGCACAAGCGGGAAAGGAATTTGGGTAATGACAGAAAGACGGCTCTTGATCGCCGGCAACTGGAAAATGCACGGGCTGCACCGGGAAGGCGTGGCGCTGGCGGCGGCGGTGGCGGAAAAGGCTGCATCACACCAGTCCGCGCATGGTCCCCTGCATCTCGATCTTCTTATCTGTCCTCCCGCCACCTTGTCGCGCGAGGTCTCCGAGACCCTGGCCGAAAGCGTCATCTCCGTGGGCGGCCAGGACTGCCACACCCTGGAACGTGGCGCTCATACCGGCGATGTGAGCGCCGCCATGCTCAAGGATGCGGGCTGTTCCTATGTGATCGTCGGCCATTCCGAGCGCCGCGCCGATCACGGCGAAAACAACGATCAGGTCAAGATCAAGGCCGCTGCCGCTCATGCCTGCGGGCTCACCGCCATCATCTGTATCGGTGAAACCCGGGAACAGCGCGACCGCGGCGAGGCCATGGCCATCGTCGGCTCACAACTGGCGGGCTCACTTCCCAACGAGGCCAATGCCAGCAACACGGTTATCGCCTATGAGCCGGTCTGGGCCATCGGCACCGGGCTGGTGGCGACGGTGGCTGATGTGGCCGAGATCCATGCTGGGGTCCGCGCCGGTTTGGCCAAAGCGCTCTCCGATGCTGATGCCGTGCGCGTTCTCTACGGCGGTTCGGTGAAACCGGATAATGCGGCGGAACTGATGGAACTGGAAGATGTGGATGGGGCGCTGGTGGGCGGCGCCAGCCTCGATGCTGATGATTTCTGGGCCATCGCCGCGACCTGTCTTTAGGTTTTGTTGTTTGCGGCTGGGAACGAGAATCGCCGGGGATGGAGAGGAATGGATAAAGTCGCTGACCTTAACCAACGTTAGAGCGCACTCCAGCCAAATAGAATCATTTGACCGGAGTGCGCTCTAACCATTAAAAAACCCTCAGCGAAATTGATAACGGCGACATTCACACCCGAAACCAAAGGCCGACCCCCATGACCACGGTTCTTCTCATGATTCATCTTTTGCTGGCGCTCACCCTGGTAGGGGTTGTCCTCATCCAGCGAAGTGAAGGCGGAGGCTTGGGCATCGGCGGCGGCGGCGACATGGGTGGATTGATGTCGGGACGCGGCACGGCCAACTTCCTAACCCGGACCACGGCCATTCTCGCCGCCTGTTTCATGGCCTCGAGCATGCTTCTGGCTTATGTGAGCGCCCGCGACGTGGCCCCGGAATCCATCCTCGAAGAGCTTGACAAGCCGGCTGATGACGAAGACTTCACAGACCTTCAGACGGAACTTCCTATGGAAGGAACGGAAAGCGCGTCGGAATCGGAGCCCGAAGCACCCAGCGTTCCCGTGGATCAATAAAAAATGTTTGTTTTTCCGTGTCCAATCCGCTTCTTTTTCTTGGGGCGGGGATGGAACCTGTTGTAGACTGTCCCTCCATGACGCGGTTTATTTTTATCACCGGCGGCGTGGTTTCCTCATTAGGTAAAGGTCTCTCCTCCGCGGCTCTGGGTGCTGTACTCCAGTCGCGCGGCTTCAAGGTGCGCTTGCGCAAGCTCGATCCCTATCTCAATGTGGACCCGGGCACCATGAGCCCCTACCAGCACGGCGAGGTCTATGTGACCGATGACGGCGCTGAGACCGACCTCGATCTCGGCCACTACGAACGCTACACCGGCGTGCCCTCACGCCAGAGCGATAACGTCACCTCGGGGCGCATCTATTCTGACGTCATCGCGCGCGAACGCCGCGGCGATTATCTGGGTGCCACCATCCAGGTTATTCCCCATGTCACCGACGCCATCAAGGACTTCATCAAGGCCGACCTCGACGGCGAGGATTTCGTACTATGCGAGATTGGCGGCACGGTGGGCGACATCGAAAGCTTGCCGTTTCTCGAGGCCATCCGCCAGTTACGCAACGAGTTGGGGTCCGAGCGCACCCTCTTCGCCCACCTCACCTTAGTGCCCTTTATCCCTTCCGCGGGCGAGTTGAAGACCAAGCCTACTCAGCACTCGGTCAAGGAACTGCTCTCGGTGGGGATTCAGCCCGATATTCTGCTATGCCGGTGCGACCGCGAAATTCCATATGATGCCCGGCGCAAGATCGGCCTCTTCTGTAATATCGCCGAGGCGGACGTGATTGCGGCGCTCGACGTGGACACCATCTATCAGGTTCCCGTGAGCTATTCGGAACAGGGATTCGACGACAGGGTCTGCAGCTATTTTGGCCTTGACCAGGGTGGCGCGGCGGACCTCACCCGCTGGAAAGAGATCGTTCATCGCATCCGTGAACCCGAAGGCGAGGTCACCATCGCCGTTGTCGGAAAATACACGGACCTTCTCGATTCCTATAAGTCCCTGGCTGAATCCCTTACCCATGGCGGTATCGCTAACAGTGTGAAGGTTCATCTCAAATGGATTGATTCGGAAATTTTCGAGAATGAGGATACGGTGCATCATTTGGAAGGGGTGGACGGCATCCTCGTGCCCGGCGGTTTCGGGGCGCGCGGCGCTGAAGGCAAGATCGAGGCCGCCCGCTTCGCCCGCGAGCGCAACATCCCCTATTTCGGTATCTGTTTCGGCATGCAGATGGCGGTGGTGGAGGCGGCGCGGAGCCTGGCCGGGATCAAGGACGCCGGTTCCACTGAATTCGGCGACTGCAAAGAACCGGTGGTGGGTCTGATGACCGAATGGCTCAAGGGCGAAATGTTGGAAAAACGCAAGTCTAGTGGCGATCTCGGCGGCACCATGCGGCTCGGCGCCTATGAATGCACCTTGCGCAAGAAAAGCCAGGTCTGCGGCATTTACGGCCAGGACACCATTTTCGAGCGCCACCGCCACCGCTACGAAGTAAATATTGAATACAAAGAGCGCCTGGAAAAGGCGGGGCTGGTCTTTTCCGGCATGTCGCCCGACGGGGTGCTGCCGGAAATCGTGGAGATTCCCGATCACCCTTGGTTTATCGGCGTCCAGTTCCATCCCGAACTGAAATCCAAGCCCTTCGAGCCACACCCCCTGTTCACCTCGTTCATCGAGGCGGCAGTGCATCAGTCGCGTCTGGTATAGGAGGCAGCTATGACCGAGCAACGCCAGGTGCATATCGGCAACCTGACCCTGGGCAACCACCTGCCGCTGGCGCTGATCGCCGGCCCCTGCGTCATCGAAAGCCGCAACCATGCCTTCGAGATCGCTGGCGGCCTGTCCGAGATCACCCGCAAGCTGGGAATTGGCCTGATTTTCAAAAGCTCCTTCGACAAGGCCAACCGTACGAGCCTCGTCGGCGCACGCGGGGTGGGGATGGAGCTCGGCCTGCAAATCCTCGCCGATATCGCCGATAAATATTCCTGTCCCGTGCTCACCGACGTGCACGAGCCCGAACAGTGCGAACCGACGGCCAAGGCCGTGGACGTGCTACAGATACCGGCCTTTCTCTGCCGCCAGACCGATCTCCTCCTGGCCGCGGCGGCCACGGGAAGGGCTGTTAACATCAAGAAGGGGCAGTTTTTAGCACCTTGGGACATGGCCCATGTGGTGGCCAAGGTGGCGGAATCTGGCAACCACCACATCCTGCTCACCGAACGTGGCGCGTCATTCGGCTACAACACGCTGGTTTCCGACATGCGGGCCCTGCCCATCATGGCGGGTCTGGGCTATCCGGTGGTGTTTGACGCCACCCATTCGGCGCAACAGCCGGGCGGGCAGGGGGCCAGCAGCGGCGGCCAGCGCGAGTTCGTGCCGGTACTGGCGCGCTCCGCGGTGTCCGTTGGCGTGGCGGCGGTCTTTCTCGAGACCCATCAGGACCCAGACAAGGCGCCATCCGACGGTCCCAACATGGTGCCGTTGAAAGAAATGCCGGCCCTATTGGCCGCCCTGCTGGAATTCGATGTTTTGGCCAAGGCCAATCCGGTTGCCATCCCGTGAGCCACCCCCTACATTCCCGCACCCATCACTAATCCAAAACCTTTTATAGGTCCTGACCCTAAAGACCATGAGCGCCATTATCGACATTCACGCCCGTGAAATCCTCGACAGCCGGGGCATGCCCACCGTGGAGGTGGATGTGGAGCTTGAATCCGGGGCCATGGGCCGGGCCGGGGTGCCGTCGGGAGCCTCCACCGGCGCCCACGAGGCGATGGAACTACGAGACGGAGACGAAAAGCGCTATGGCGGCAAGGGCGTGCTTCAGGCCGTGGAATCCGTCAACGGTGAGTTGTTGGACGCCCTCTCCGGGATCGAGGCCGACGATCAGCTAATGGTCGACCGCCTCATGATCGACCTCGACGGCACCGAAAACAAAGGCCGTCTCGGGGCCAACGCCATTCTCGGTGTCTCCCTGGCTGTGGCCAAGGCCGCCGCTGACGAGGCCGGGCTGCCCCTTTACCGCTATGTGGGTGGGGCCAGCGCCGATACCCTGCCGGTGCCGATGATGAATATCGTCAATGGTGGTGAACATGCCGACAATCCCATCGACATCCAGGAATTTATGATCATGCCGGTGGCCGCCGCTACCATATCCGACGCCGTGCGCGCCGGCTCAGAGGTTTTCCAGGCCCTCAAGGCGGGGCTGAAAAAGGAAGGCCACAGCACCAATGTAGGCGATGAGGGCGGGTTCGCCCCCAATCTGGCGAGCGCCGACGAGGCCCTGAGTTTCATCATGCAAGCCATCGAAAGCGCGGATTATAAGCCCGGCGAGGACGTAATGCTGGCGCTCGATGCCGCCTCCAGCGAATTTTACGTGGATGGAAAATACGAGCTAAAGGGCGAGGGCAAGTCCCTCGATGTCGACGGCATGATCGCCTATTACCAGGACCTGGTGGTGCGCTATCCCATCGTCTCCATCGAGGACGGCATGGCCGAGGACGATTGGGACGGCTGGAAGGCGCTGACCGAGGCGCTGGGCGAGAAAGTACAGTTGGTGGGGGATGATATTTTCGTCACCAATCCGGCGCGACTGGCCGAGGGCATTAAACACGGCGTCGCTAATTCCATCCTGGTGAAGGTTAACCAGATTGGCACCCTGAGCGAGACCCTGGAGACCCTCTCCGTGGCCCACAAGGCGGGTTATACCGCCGTTATGTCGCACCGTTCCGGCGAGACCGAGGATTCCACCATCGCCGATCTGGCGGTGGCCACTAATTGCGGCCAGATTAAAACCGGCTCCATGTCGCGCTCCGACCGGCTCGCCAAATACAATCAACTCATCCGCCTGGAAGAACATCTCGGTCCGGCCGGACGCTATGCGGGGCGTGCCGTCCTGAAATGACCTGTTTGTGAAAATGAGCGGGGAAGGGGAGGTCGCTCAAGCGGCGGCCGAAGGGGAGACTCTTTAGAAGAAATTTAGGGGGAAATTCCGGAAAGCCGTCCAGAGTCATAATTGCAATGCTGGCCGGTGACTTATCCACAGCCTTGCGAATTTGGTTGAACCCTTAGATTCTTTGTGATTCTATTCCTTTCATGGGTTTACTTGATGAAATCCGTCTCCGCGCGCGCAATATCGTCGGCCCCGTCCTGTGCCTGGTGTTGGTGGGCTATTTCGCTTACCACCTAGTCAACGGCGAGCGCGGGTTCATCGCCCTCCTTCAGCTCGATCAGCAGATTCAGGAAGCCAAGGCCAATGCCGCCATCCTGGCAAAAGAACGAACCGAAGTCGAAAGCCGGGTAGCTCTCATGCGTCCCGACCAGCTCGACCCCGACATGCTGGAGGAACGGACCCGGCTCATGCTCAGCGTGGGCCATCCCGACGAAGTGGTGATCCTCCCTCTCGATTGACCTCTTTCCACGCCTTGGTTGGCTGCCGTGGCGCTTGCAAAGCCGGGCGGAACCGGGATACCTGTTAAGGTTAAGAAAATATTCGTGTTCCCCCATCCCACGCTCTCGGAAATGATGCATGAATCGGCACTTGATGCCTTTGGCTAAAGGCGAGTAACGTGCCCACCCACGCTGAAAAGCGCGTTCTCCCCCATACTCCGCAACAGCTTTTCGACCTGGTGGCCGATATGGAGCGTTATCCCGAATTCCTGCCCTGGTGCCTGGCGGTGTGCATCAAAAGCCGGGAAGGCAACAGGCTGGTGGCCGAGGTGGTGATCGGCGTCAAGATGTTCCGCGAACGCTTTTCCTCCTGCGACGTGCTCTACCCTCCGGATCAGGACCCCGGCGGGGTGGGGCGCATCGACGTCACCTACGAGGAAGGGCCGTTCCGCTATCTCAACAACCACTGGATTTTCGAACCCCACGAACAGGGCTGCCTTCTCGACTTCTTCATCGATTTCGAATTCCGCTCGGCGGTGATGCAGAAACTCATTGGCGGGCTATTCAACGAGGCGGCGGGGCGCATGGTGGTGGCCTTCGAGACGCGGGCGCAAAAACTCTATGGCGGCGGCTGAACCTATCCTTCCCCCATGGCCAGAGAACTAAAGAGCCAAGTGAGGGCGAGGATGTTCATGGCCATATGCAGGAGAATCCCAGGGACAAGAGAACCCGAGCGTTCATAGAACCAGGCCAGGATCACCCCCACCAGAAAAATCTCTGGCATCACCTGGGGCTGCATGTGGATGCCCGCGAAGATGGCAGAACTAGCCAACATTCCTACAGTGGGCGACCATCTGCAGCGCATCCAGCCATAGAGAATGCCCCTGAAATAGAGCTCCTCGGCCACCGGGGCCATCATCCCCCCGATTACGATCAGGCCGCTGGCGCTCAGCCAGGAAAAGCCATAGGGCGCGTATATCCCAAGGGCCAAATTCTTGAAGGAAAAGCCTAGGAAATGCTCCATGGCCATTTCCAGGGCTAGGGTAAGGGGAAAGAAGACGAGGATGATGAGCCCCGTGGTTTTCAGCCATTTCTTCCGAGCCGGGCGCAGGCCTAAGTCTCTCCAGGAAATCCCCCGCCACCACACCAGAACTCCGTAAAGGCTTCCGAAAATGGCCACGTTCTGGGCTAGAAGCCCGGCCAGAAACCCAATCTCGCTCAGCCCTAGTGCTCGCTCGACCGGGGTTTGTGGGGTATCGAACCAGTAAATGGCAAGGGTTAAAGTGAAGAAAAGGCCGGCAATGGCGAGTGTTACCCAGAGAAGAACGGGGAAAGTAAGGCCTTCGGCTGATGATTCTTCCGCTGGCTCTTGCGATGTGACTTCGCCAACCTTTTGCGTCAAGTGGCCGCATCCCCGAGGGCCTTCAGGCCCAGCTCCAGTACAGCCGCCACCACGGCCAGCCTGATCTCGTCACGGTTTCCGAAAAACTCATGGCGCTCATGGAGGGTTTTCCTCGTGACAACCGCCAGATGCACCAGTCCCACCGGTTTTTCCGCCGTGCCGCCGCCAGGCCCGGCGATGCCCGTTACCGCCATGGCGAGGCCGGCGTGTGAGGTTCGTCTCGCACCCTCGGCCATGGCCAGCGCCACCTCTTCGCTAACCGCGCCATGCTCGATCAGCAGGGCTTCAGGTACGCCGAGAATCTCGGTCTTGGCTTCATTGGTATAGGTAATGAAGCCGCAGATGAACACATCCGAGGCCCCGGGCGCGGCGGTGAGGCAGCCGGCAAGCAGACCTCCGGTACAGGATTCAGCCGTGACGAGACCTATGCCTCTCCGGTGGCAGCCATCAAGAAGCCTCTGTGAAGCTTCAAGTAATTCCTTTGAAAACATCTATAACCATTTGTTTTAAAATATAAAAAATGTATAACAATAACGCTGTATAGGCACCGGCAGCAAGGTCATCGGCCATCACCCCAAGCCCGCCCTTCAATCTGGTTTCCACGGCGTGTAAGGGCCAGGGCTTGAGGATATCGAAGAAGCGAAAGAGGAGAAAGCCAACCAAATAAAGATAGAGATCCAAAGGCACGAAAAGGAGTGCCAAACCCTGTCCGGCCACCTCGTCGATGACGATGTACTGGGGGTCGCTTGTGCCGGTTTTTTCCTCGATCCGCGAGGCCGCCCACCAGCCGCATAAAAAAACCAGGACGATGGCGGCGGCCAATCCCCAAGTCCCGAAGTCGCGCACCACAAGCCAGGCGCAAGGCAGGGCCGCCAGCGATCCCCAGGTTCCCGGCGCTTTGCGGATCAGTCCCGACCCGAACCAAGTGGCCAGCAGCACCGCCGGGTCGGAAAGAGAAAGATTCCCGGGCAGGGAGGAGCCAGTGTTCCGGTTGCTGTTCGCGGCACCGTTGTTGGGGTCCATCATGGCATGGAGGCCTCAGCAGGGCAGGGCGATGGTGGCCGTGGCTTGGGCGGCGATGCCCTCGCCGCGCCCGGTGAAGCCAAGCCGTTCGGTGGTGGTAGCCTTGATGCTGATGCGGTTGTCGGAAAGCCCGAGAATGTCTCTAATGCAGGCGATCATGGCCTTACGGTGGGGGGTGAGCTTGGGCGCCTCGCAGATCAGGGTGATGTCCACGTGGTTGATATGCCCCTGACGCTCTTTCACCAGCCCCGCTGCGTGAGCCAGGAAAATCTCTGAATCCGCGTCTTTCCATTTGGCGTCACTGGGCGGGAAGTGCTGTCCGATATCGCCTTCGCCCAGGGCGCCGAGAATGGCGTCGGTGAGTGCATGCATTCCCACATCGGCGTCGGAATGCCCGGCCAGTCCTTTGTTGTGGTGGATGGTCACGCCGCAGATGGTGACATGGTCGCCCTCGGCGAAACGGTGGACGTCGAAACCGCTACCCACACGCAGGCCGGTGTTTGCGGCGGTGCTGCCGGTCATGAGAATCCTTTCGGCACGGTGGAGGTCCTCCTGGGTTGTGATCTTTAAATTATTCTCCGATCCCGGCACCAGGGCAACGTCCAACCCGGACTGTTCGGCCACGGCGGCATCATCGGTGAGTTCCGGGCCACCGGCCGCGGCGCGATGGGCCTCGAGTATCTCGGCGAACCTGAATCCCTGTGGGGTCTGGGCGCGCCACAGGCTGCTGCGGTCCAGTGTGTTTTCGATATGGCCGTCGCTACCCCGTTTCATGGTGTCGGTCACCGGCACCGCGGCGATGGCGCCGGCTGTCTCGTCAAGGGCGGCCAAAACCGCAGTGATGGTGTCGGCGTCGACAAAAGGACGGGCGGCATCATGAACCAGAACCTTGTCGGGGGGGGTTGCGGCAAGACTTTCCAACCCCAGACGCACCGAATCCTGGCGCCGCTCTCCGCCCGCCACGGGGGGGCATAGGTCCAGCCCCACGGTGGCTTTCTCGTAAAGGTCGCGGTCGTCGAAATTGATCACCGCGGCCACCGCGTCGATACCGGGATGCCCAGTGAAGGCCTGGGCGGTGCGGCGCAGGATGGAAATGCCGCCAAGGGGCAGATACTGTTTTGGCACCTCGCCATTGGTACGGCTTCCGCGTCCGGCGGCGACGATTATGGCGGCGTTTTTAGGCATGAATGGGTACTATGGTCCAGATAAAAGATTTGAAAGGAACAAGACGTTTGCGAGCTCGCAGATGCCTTTTTACCCGGTGATGGAGCGAATCGGTATGGAAAATACCGATTGTCCGGTAAATTCAGGGGGTGTTCATGTGCCTGTGATTACGGTTTTTCAGGGATACACCTCCCCAAAGATGGACATGTGAGATGGAGGTGAGAGTTAGACAGGCCCTTCGGCCCGATAAAAACCAACTCATAACAATGGAGGACACTACATGAAAAAACTTTCCTTCTTTTTGATGATTGCCGCTCTCGGCGCCTTTGCCATCACTGGTTTTGCGGCCGCCGCATGGGCGGAAGCGCCCGACCTTCGGGGCGTGTGGAAAGGCCAGAACGATACGGTTTCGGTCAAGGAAGGCTATCGCCACCGCGAAAAATCTATCAACATCACCGACCAGAACGGCCGTCGCTTCAAGGGCACCGTGGATTACAGCGACGGCACCAACAGTTTTGTCGGCGTGCTGAGGGGTGACAACAAGTCCTTCATCTGGGCCGACATCGGGGAAGATGGGCATGTGTTCGGCAACCTTCTCAGCCCTGGAGTTATGGAAGCCTGTTACGTGAATACTGGCGCCGCCGCGGTGGCTGGCTGTGCGGTTATGATTCAACAGCCCTGAGTGAAATTTCTCTGGAATTTCAATTAGATAACTTCCAACGGATTAAAAGCAACCTCTGGGCCTGGGAGAAAACCTTCAAGGTATGGGGAAAAACAGAAGTCACAAGATTCCACGCCGTGGAGGATCTGCTTCGTGCCACCTATGCTTTTGCCCAGCGCTTCCTGCCGGCGGATGAATGGGCGCTGCTCTCCCAGCTTAAGGAAGGCTATGAAATGGATACCGCCATGCGCTGGTAGGGAAAAGATATGCTCTGGTCGTTCGGCCTGATGCTATAATCCACCCATGAACGCCAACACCATTATGACCGTGTCCGCGTTTCTGGCTCTCATTCCGGCCACGGTTTACGTTCTCAAGCCCCGTGAGTCGCGCGATCTGGGGTTCTGGGCCGTGGCCCTGGTGGCCTTGGCGGGGCCGCTCGGGTGGAGCTTGGTCCAGCTTTCCGGAGAATGGCATACGGGATTTTCAGCCACCCTCTGGCTCATCGTCTCCTCTTGCACGCTGCTTTTTATCCTGACCAGCGCATTGACCAGCCACGGCTGGCGTTTGGCGCCTTTGTTGCTTCCATATCTCCTGCTTTTGGGGGGGCTTGCGGCGGTCTGGAGCCAGGCCCCGGAACGGCCCCTGATGGGAATGGCGCTTGCCCCGTGGCTGCGGCTCCATATTTTATTTTCCCTAGTCTCCTACGGCCTGCTGACGCTGGCCGCGGTTTCCGGCCTCGCCGTTTTTCTCCACGAAAGGGCGCTGAAACAAAAAATACGTCCCGCTTTTAACAGTCTTCTGCCATCGGTCATGGATAGCGAAGCTCTGGAACTACAAATGCTGAGGGCCGCTGAATCCGTGTTGGGGCTTGGTATTCTTACCGGGATGGCGACTCTCTATTTCGAAACCGGTCGGGTCATGGTGTTCGACCATAAAACACTTTTTTCCCTTCTCGCCTTTGGAATTATCGCTGTTTTGCTGGTCATGCGCACCCGTACCGGAGTGCGGGGGCGTCAGGCGGCGCGTTTCGTACTGCTGGCCTATCTTTTTCTAACCCTGGGCTATCCTGGCGTTAAATTCGTCACCGATGTGTTGATGGGCTGACCATTTCCCCGCCATTCGTTGCCGCATGTCTTGATCTCCAGATGCCTTGATCCCAAGGGGACAAGCCTATAATTTGTGCAATAACCATCAACAATAGATGAGACGCCTAAATTATGGGCATCCAAATCGGCTCTATCTCACTGGAAAACAACGTGATTTTGGCCCCCATGTCGGGGATCAGCGATCTTCCTTTCCGGCGTCTTGCCAAAAGATTCGGCGCCGGTCTGGTAATTTCCGAGATGATCGCTAGCCAGGCCATGATCCGCCGCAACCACCGCACTATAAAAATGGCCACCAACTGCGCGGAAGAATATCCCATGGCGGTCCAACTCGCCGGCTGCGATCCCGAAGTGATGGCCGCGGCGGCGCGACTCAACGCGGAACGGGGCGCCGCCATCATCGACATCAATATGGGCTGTCCGGTGAAGAAAGTGGTGAACGGCCACGCCGGATCGGCGCTGATGCGGGATGAAAAGCTGGCGGCCCGAATCATTGAGGCAACGGTCATGGCGGTGGACGTCCCAGTCACCCTGAAGATGCGCACCGGCTGGGACGAGACCCACCGCAACGCCCCGCAGCTGGCCTGTATCGCCGAGGAAAAAGGCGTTCAGATGGTGACGGTTCATGGCCGCACCCGCGCCCAGCGTTACAATGGACGGGCGGACTGGCGGTTTATCTCCACAGTGAAGGAAGCCGTCTCCATTCCCGTTATTGCCAATGGCGACGTCATGACCATGGAGGACGCCCATGATATACTCGAACAATCCGGTGCCGACGGGGTGATGATCGGGCGCGGATGCCTGGGGCGGCCCTGGTTCCTGGGCCAGGTCACCCATTTCCTACGAACCGGGGAACAACTTCCAGATCCGGAGGTGTCCCGGCGCATGGAAATTTTACTGGGGCATTACAATGACATGCTGTCTCATTACGGCGAAACTGTAGGGCTGAGGATCGCCCGCAAGCATATTGGCTGGTACAGCCGGGGCTTGCCACGGTCGGCGGAATTCCGGGCTATTATCAATTCCTGCAAGGACCCTGATGAGGTGCGGGCATTGATCGGAGGCTTTTTCCACCCTCTTGCCGAACCTATGGTGGCGTGATGGCGTCCCTGGCGCAAATGCGGAAAACGGCAAGCCGTAACGGCAATACACCTCCCGTGATGGACACGAGGATCGTTCTCAACGCCCTTTCCGATGCGGTGCTGGTCATCACCACGGACGGCACCATTTGTTACGCTAATTTGGCTGCGGAGCAGTTTTTTTCCACCAGCTCCGAGTATCTCTGCAGTCATTCTCTGCGAGATTTTCTGCCGTCGGATTCTCCGCTTTTCGCCCTGGTCGGCCAGCTCGGAGTGGAAGACAGCAGTCTTTCCGAAAACGGGGTAACACTCAGCAGCCCCCGATTCGGCGAGCGCTTGGTGACGATACGTCTTACCCCCATTGTCGAAGAAATAGACAAGATCGTGATCACCCTTTCTGAAAAATCCCTGGCCGAAAAGATCACCCGGCAACTGACCCACCGCAAGGCGGCGCGGTCCTTGAGCGCCATGGCGGCCATGCTCGCTCATGAGGTGAAGAATCCGCTCTCGGGTATTCGCGGGGCGGCGCAGCTTCTTGAACAGAACATTGATCCCAACGACAGACAGATGACCCAGCTTATTTGCAGCGAAACCGACCGTATCTGCTCCTTGGTGGACCGCATGGAGGTGTTTTCCGATGAGGGTGCGCTTGCGGTGGGGCCGGTCAATGTGCATGAGGTCCTGGAACAGGTACAGCGTCTTGCCGAAACCGGTTTCGCCAAAGGCGTCCGGTTCAAGGGGAATTATGATCCTTCCCTGCCGCCTATTCACGGTAATCGCGACCAGTTGGTCCAAGCTTTTCTCAATCTCATCAAAAACGCCGCCGAGGCGGCGCCGGAGAAAGATGGGGAGATCGTCATTACCACCACCTATCGGCATGGTGTGCGTCTTGCTGTTCCAGGAATGGTCGAAAGGGTGGACCTGCCTTTGATGATAAGTATCCTGGACAACGGGGGAGGAATTCCCGAAGACCTCCATCCCTGCCTTTTCGATCCCTTCGTGACCACCAAAAACAAAGGCTCCGGACTTGGTCTGGCGGTGGTGGCGAAGATCATTAACGATCATGGCGGCGTCATAGAATTCGACAGCCAGCCCCGCCGCACCACATTCTACGTACGGCTGCCGGTCTTCCAGGACGCGGCGGCGCAAAAAGAGCAGCGCCCATGACCACCGCGACGATTCTGGTGGCCGATGACGACAAGGCCATCCGCACCGTTATCACCCAGGCCCTGGGGCGCGAAGGATACGAGGTTCGCACCACCGGCAATGCCGCCACCCTGTGGCGCTGGGTGTCGGAAGGCGATGGCGATCTCGTCATTACCGATGTGGTCATGCCCGATGAAAACGGTCTCGATCTGATCCCCCGTATCCGCAAGATCAGGCCCAATCTCCGTATTCTGGTCATGAGCGCGCAGAACACGCTTCTCACGGCGGTCAAGGCCACCGAGCGCGGTGCCTTCGAATATCTGCCCAAACCCTTCGACATCAACGAGCTAACGCAGGTGGTGCAACGGGCCTTGAGCGAGCCCAAGTCAAATTCCCCCGCTGCTCAGGAAATAGAGGTGGGCGACGAGGCGTTGCCCCTCATCGGCCGCTCTCCCGCCATGCAGGAAATTTACCGGATTCTAGCCCGCCTCATGTCCACCGATCTTACGGTTCTCATCAACGGCGAGTCCGGGACCGGCAAGGAGCTGGTGGCCCGGGCCCTGCATGATTACGGTAAGCGCCGCAACGGACCCTTTGTCGCCATCAACATGGCAGCCGTCCCCCGCGAGCTGATCGAAAGCGAGCTTTTCGGCCATGAAAAAGGCGCCTTTACCGGGGCTACGCAACGCAATTCCGGCCGCTTCGAACAGGCCGATGGCGGCACTCTTTTCCTCGATGAAATCGGCGACATGCCCCTTGAGGCCCAGACTCGGCTGCTGCGGGTGCTTCAGGAAGGCGAATACACAACCGTGGGGGGACGCACGCCCATACGCGCCAATTCCCGGATTATTGCCGCCACCCACCGCGATTTAAGACAGTTCGTCCGGCAGGGACTTTTCCGCGAGGATCTTTTCTACCGTCTCAACGTGGTGCCCTTGCGCCTGCCTCCCTTGCGCGAACGCAGCGACGACCTTCCGGACCTGGTCAATCACTTTTTTTCGCGGATTACCGAAGAAGGCCTGCCGGCGAAAAGCCTCGATGCGGCGGCCATGGAACGGCTGACATCCTACCGCTGGCCAGGCAATGTGCGCGAGGTGGAAAATCTGGTGCGCCGTCTAGCGGCGCTGTATTCCCAAGAGATAATAACCCTCGACATCATCGAAGCTGAACTTGCCGACATTTCCGTCACCAGCGAGACGGGAACGGAGATCGTGGCGAACGAATCCCTGGGCGAGGCCGCGGAACGACACCTGAGGAACTATTTCAAGGCCCATGGCAACGATTTGCCAGCCTCGGGACTTCATGACAGGATACTGCGCGAGGTGGAAAAGCCCCTGATCACCTTGTCGCTTTCGGAAACCAAGGGCAATCAGATCAAGGCCGCCGAGATGCTCGGTATAAACCGTAACACGTTGCGCAAGAAGATTCGCGAGTTGGACATAGAGGTGGTGCGCGGCATAAAATAAGCCGTGTCCTCTGACAGATTCGCGTTACAAGACACAATCCTTTTCCGTCAGGCGGCTCCTTTTTTGCATATGGCGTTTCCATGCGATTTTTCGCGATATATTGATGATGGCTGATTCTCCCGTAACAGAAGGTTTAAACGGCCGGGCGCGTTCCGATTTCTCAGATTCGAATTCCTGGGCCAGAACCCGCAGGATTCGCCGGCGTCTGCGGCGCTGGTCGATTCACGTCGGGCTGGCCCGAAAGCTCGCGATCGGCCTGACGGCCTGCACCGTGATTTCCGGCATCGCCACCTACGCCGCCCTCACCGGGATGGCTTCTATGGGCGCCAACTCCCGCACCGTCCTGATTCTGCTGACCATCGATCTGGTCCTGCTTCTGGCCCTCTCGGTGGTGGTTATTCGGCGGGTGGTCAAGGTCTGGGTCGCGCGCAAAAAGGGGTCCGCCGGCTCAAGACTACATATTCAGCTGGTGGCACTGTTCGGGTTGGTGGCAATTACCCCGGCCATAGTGGTGGCTGTGTTTTCGCTTTTGTTCTTCGGGCTGGGGATTGAATCATGGTTTTCCGACCGCGTCCGCACGGCGCTGGAGGGGGCAAATGTGGTGGCCGAATCCTATCTTAAGGAACATCAGGAAAATATCCGTAACGCTATTGTCGCCATGGCCGATGACATTAACAGCGAGGGCGCCGTTCTTTACGCTAATCCGACGGCCCTCAATCAGACCCTGGTCACACAAACTACCTTGCGCTCACTCACTGAGGCCGTGGTGTTCGTGGGCCGGGGCCGGGTGCTGGCCAAGTCGGGATCAAGTCTGGTGCTGGATTTCGAAATGGTGCCGGACTGGGCCATCGAAGCGGCGCGCGATGGAAGGATCGCCATGCTCACCAGCGAACGCGGCGACCGGGTGCGGGCATTGATCCGGCTCGACGAGGTCTGGGACACTTTTCTCTATATCGGGCGTTATGTGGACCACAACGTACTTCAGCATCTGGAACAGACGCAACGTGCGGTCACGGCTTACAAACAACTCGAAGGACGGCGTTCGGGAATTCAGATCACCTTTGCCATGGTGTTCGTAGTGGTGGGGCTGATGCTGCTTTTTTCCGCGGTTTGGGTAGGGCTTCTCTTCGCCAACAGGCTTGCCCGCCCCATCAGCCAGATGATCGCGGCAGCCGAAAAAGTGCGAGCCGGGGACCTGAGCGCGCGG
>Ga0208278_1000514_pt1 | contig 20891 bp, 19 predicted proteins | sample ETN01SmetaG_FD_185794 | JGI IMG/M metagenome (GOLD analysis project Ga0208278, IMG submission 185794) | Marine microbial and viral communities from oxygen minimum zone, Eastern Pacific Ocean - ETNP2014F12-01SV259 (SPAdes) (version 2) | ecosystem: Environmental > Aquatic > Marine > Oceanic ...
CAGTTTGTGGTACTGACGCTCGGCTTCAATCTGGTTTAACTCGTGGACTGTCGGGTCGAGGTCGGCCAGTGTGCCGCGAAAAAGAAAATCGGACATGGTGGGTTCACTCCGCAGGGTGCGCTGACGTAGCCGGGCGTTATTTTACCCCAACTGCCGCCGCTCGTCACAAATCGAAGCGCGACTCACGTTATAATACCCATATGCCATTCCGAGACCTTCGCGAGTTTATCAGACATTTGGAAGCGCACGGGCAGTTGAAGCGCATCAGCGCGTCGGTCAGCCGTGACCTTGAAATAACAGAAATCACCTCTCGCGTGAGCAAGGGTCCACGCGAGCACAACAAAGCGCTCCTTTTCGAGCACGTGGAGGGCTTCGACATTCCGCTGGCGATAAACTTGTTTGGTTCGGAGTGGCGCATGGCGGCGGCGCTCGGTGTCGAAAACTTGGAGGCACTCAATCACCGGCTGGCAAAGCTGCTCGATTTTCGCATGCCCGACGGAGTGGGCAGCGTGGTTGCTCGCGGAATGGATGTGCTGGCGGCGTTAAAATCGGTCGGGGTGGGACCTTCGGTTTCCCGCAGCGGGCCGTGCCAGCAGGTGGTTGTCACAGGGAATCCAAACGTCAACATGCTACCGGTATTGCAATGCTGGCCCGATGATGGCGGGCGTTTCATCACGCTGATGCAGGTCATTACCCGCGACTCGGAGAGCGGCGCTCGCAACGTGGGCATGTACCGCCTGCAGCTGCTGGATGACCGCCGACTGGCGATGCACTGGCAGCGCCACAAGGGCGGCGCCGAACATGAGCGTCGGGCGTGCGCGGCGGCGCAGCGCATTCCGGCGGCGGCGGTGCTCGGCGGCGACCCCGCCAGCATGTGGGCGGCATCGGCGCCTTTGCCTCCGGACATCGATGAATACCTTTTGGCCGGCTGGCTGCGCGGAAAACCGGTGCAGTTCGTGCAGTGCGTCAGCCAACCGCTGCAGGTTCCCGCGCAAGCGGAGTTCATCCTGGAGGGTTACGTCGACCCGCAGGATCAGGTTTCCGAGGGGCTGTTCGGCGACCACACCGGTTATTACACTCCGGTAGAATCCTTCCCCGCCTTTCACCTCACTGCCATTACCCACAGGCGCGACCCGATTTATCCGAGCACGGTCGTCGGCATTCCCCCGATGGAGGACACCTTCATGGGCCTTGCCACCGAGCGCCTTTTCCTGCCGCTGTTGCGCATTTTCCTGCCTGAGGTGATCGACTACCACATGCCGCCGGAGGGCGTGTTCCACAATCTGGTGATTGTGAAAATCCGCAAGCGCTACCCCGGCCATGCGCGCAAAGTGATGTACGGAATCTGGGGGCTGGGGTTGCTGATGCTGGCAAAAGCGATTGTGGTTGTGGATGAGTGGGTGGACATCCATGACCCCGCGCAGGTGGCCTGGCAGGCGCTGGGAAACGTGGATTGGAAGCGGGACGCGCTGCTGGTGGAGGGGCCGGTTGACCATCTGGATCACGCCGCGAGCGCACACTCCTTCGGGGGAAAGATTGGCATCGACGCAACCGCCAAAGGGCCCGAAGACGGCCACCCCCGGGGGTGGCCGGAAGTGGCGCGTATGAGCGCCGAGATAGAGCGATTGGTGGACGAGAAATGGGAAGAATACGATTTGGGATAGGTCGTCATTTCCGCGACGGACGGGCGAATAATGCGGTCTGCATCCGTGGCCGTCTTCGAAGGATGAAAGAGTTTCCAGCTTTTCACTGTGCGGCCGAAAACGCTAATGACGCTGGCGGATATTGAGGCGAAGGTTGCCGCTTCGGAGCGGCTATCATTTGATGATGGCGTGCGCCTTTTCGAGACGCACGACTTGCTTGCGCTTGGTCGGCTTGCTGATGATGTGCGGCGCCGCCGGCACGGCGACCGCGTCTACTTCAACAAGAATCGCCACATCAACCCGACCAACGTGTGCGCTTTTCACTGCAATTTCTGCTCATTTGCGCGCAACCATGAAAGCGACCCGGGCGCGTACACGTGGACGCCGGAGGAAGTGGTTGAGCACATTCGCCCCACTGTGGACGAGGGCATAACCGAATTTCATGTCGTTGGCGGCCTGCACCCCACGCTTGGTTTTGAGTACTACGAGAAGGTGTTGCGCGCTCTCAAGCGCGAATACCCGTGGGTACACCTGAAGGCTTTCACAGCTGTCGAGATTGACTTTTTTGCTGAGTTGACCGGCCTCTCGCACACAGCTGTTTTACAGCGATTGATTGAGGCTGGTCTGGATTCAATGCCGGGCGGCGGCGCGGAGATTTTCCACTGGGATGTGCGTCGAAAGATGTGCCCCGAAAAGGCCAACGCGGAGGTCTGGCTGCAGATACACGCGCAGGCTCACCGTCTCGGGCTGCGCACCAACGCCACAATGCTTTACGGGCACATCGAGGAGTGGGAACACCGCGTGGATCACATGCTGCGTCTGCGCGCGCAACAAGACGAATCCGGTGGGTTCCAGACCTTTATCCCGCTCGCTTTCCACCCCGATGAGAATAGCTTGGGTAAAAAGGTGCGTCGGCGCTGGACGACCGGCGTGGATGACCTGAAAACCCTGGCCATCTCCCGGCTACTGCTTGATAACTTCGATCACATTAAAGCCTACTGGATTATGTTGACGCCTGAGCTGGCGCAGGTGGCGCTTTCCTTCGGAGTGAATGACCTTGATGGCACTGTGATCGAGGAAAAGATTTACCACGATGCCGGTGCCACCACCTCGCAGGCGATGACGACACGCACGCTGGAGAAGTTTATTCGCAGTGCGGGCTTCCGGTCGGTGGAACGCGACACGCTATACAACACAATTGCGCCCGCTGATGCCTGAGGCGATTTTGCCATGTTCACCATCGGCCTGATTGACTACCTGAACACGCAACCTTTCCAGCACTCTCTGGCCGCCCGGCTGGCGGGGATAGATGTGGATTTCGTGCGCGGGGTTCCCACCGAGTTGAACCGGGCATTGCTAGCCGGCGAAATTGACCTCGCGCCGATATCCTCCATTGAGGCCGCGCGTCATGCTGGGGAGGTGCTGGTGTTGCCCGGGCTGGGCATCGCCTCGCGCGGTGCGGTGAAGACCGTATTGCTTTTCTCGTGGCGCGCTGATATGCGCGAACTTGCCGATGAGCCCCTCGCGCTGACGGACCAGTCAGCCACAAGCAGCGCGTTGCTGCAATGGCTCTTGCGCGACCGTTACGGGGTGGCAGCGCAATGGCGCACGCGCCCGCAAGACCTTGCCGCCATGATGAAAGAATGTAGCGGCGCGCTGGTCATAGGCGACACAGCGCTAGTAGAGGGCGAGCGCAGGAGTCGCTTGCGGAACTCTGTGGGAGCGCGGGCGCGGCCATTTGTGTTTGACCTCGGTGAGGAGTGGTTTCGGCAGACTGGCCTGCCTTTCGTTTTTGCGCTGTGGGCTGTGCGGCGCGAGGCAGCGGCGGAACTGCGGCGGCTCGGGGTCAGCGAAGCGCTCGCGGCCTCCACGGCGGAGGGGTTGGCGGCGCTTGACGCGATCGCGGGCGCGTACGCCCCGCGGCTGGGGTTGTCGGCCACGGCGTGCGCCAGTTATTTGCGTGCGCTGCGCTTCTATTTGGACGAGCGCGATTGGCAGGGCCTGACGCGTTTTCTGGACGGAGTGCTGGGAGTGCAGCGCGAGGCGCTGCGCCTCCTCGGAGCGGATGAAGACGGCGCGGCTCGAGATGGAGCGTCTGGTGCTGCTGAGCGTGAACGATGCGTATAGGGATATAATTGCGGGGATTATGAGGTGGATATTTTCGCGAAAGTGCGTGACGGTGAGCGCATCAGCCCAGAGAAGGCGTTGGAACTTTATGATAATGGCGCGCTGCTCGAACTGGGCGCAGCTGCCAACGAAAGGCGCCAGCAGCTCAATCCGGGGCGCAGGGTGACCTATCTGATTGACCGCAATATCAATTACACCAATGTGTGCGTCACCGACTGTCAGTTCTGCAATTTCTACGCGCCAAACGCTACGCATCCCGACGCATATGTGAATTCGCGCGAAGTACTAGCGCGAAAAATTAAGGAGGCGCTCGCGCTCGGCGCCACGCGCATCCTAATGCAGGGCGGGCACAATCCGGATCTTCCCTTTGATTATTACCTGGAGTTGCTCGACTGGATTCGCGTAGCTTTCCCGACTATCGAGATAAACGCCTTTTCGCCATCGGAGATTGAGTTCATGGCGGCGATATCGGGTCAGAGCTGGCTGCAGGTGCTGACCGACCTGCAGGCGGCCGGTCTAAGTGGGCTTCCCGGGGGCGGCGGCGAGATTCTGGATGACGAAATCCGCAAGCGCGTTAGCCCCAAAAAAATCAGCACCGAGAATTGGCTCGGCATTATGGAAGTGGCACACTCGCTTGACCTGACCACCACGGCCACCATGGTAATTGGCCTGCGCGAAAATCTGCAGCATCGCATCAACCACTTGCATCAGTTGCGCCAGCTGCAGGACCGCTCGCTGGCGGCGGGGTCGCGGGGATTCAACGCTTTCATTTCGTGGCCGGTTCAGATTGAGGGCACTCCGTTGGGGCGCAGCAAATTCCGCGAGGAATACGGGGCTACGCCAAGCGAGTACCTGCGGCACACGGCCATCGCGCGCATCTTTCTGGACAATGTCCTGCACATGGCGGCCTCGTGGCCTACGCTGGGAGCGAAGGTGGGGCAGGTGGCGGTGCACTTCGGCTGTGATGATTTTGGCTCGACCATGATTGAAGAGAACGTGGTCTCAGCCGCGGGCGCGCCCACGCGCGTCAGCCCGATGATGAGCGTGGCGGAGATTCATCGTCAGATTCGCGGGGCGGGATTCTTCCCGGCGCAGCGCGATTCGAGTTACAACATTCTGCGTGAGTATCGCACCGCAGCGGACGATGACGACTTGCCGGAAGTTTCACTGGAGAGCATCCCCGAATTCGTGCCGCTGCCGCTGGCGCGGGAAAACGGCGGCGGCTTACCCGCTGTCGGCTGATGACCGTGTTGGCGGGAAACATATTAAACGCGCACACTCATCTTGAACTGGGCTGCCTGGCGCACCTGTGCCCGGGGCGGGGGGGTAATGCCTTCGTGCCCTGGATTGGCGCACTGATTGCCGCGCGCCACGAGATTTCCGCTTCCGGGGAACTGCCCTTTCAGCGCTCGGCGGAGGAGGGTATAGCGCAGCTGCTCGCTAGCGGCGTTGCCACGGTGGGGGATATTTCCGCCACTGGCGCAAGCGTTGAACCGCTGCTTGCTTCCGATTTGAGCGGGGTGGTCTACCTAGAGGTACTGGGCATGGATCGCGAGAGCGCTCGGCGGCATTTGCGTGAACGCCAAAGGCGCATCGACGCGCTTCGGCGGCGCGAGACCGCCGGTGGCGTGCGCGTCGGTCTCTCTATTCACGCACCCTATTCCTGCCACCCGGAGTTGTTCCGCGAGGGAGCGGCATGGTGCTGGGCCGAATCAGTGCCGCTCTGCGTGCACGTCGGGGAGAGCCGCGCCGAGCGTGATTTGCTGCAAACCGGCGCGGGTGGTTTTAGCGCACTACCCAACGTTTTCAATGTGGCGGATGTGCCTGCCCCCGGTTGCTCGCCGGTCGCTTATCTGCAGGATCTGGGTGTACTTGAAGCGCAGCCGCTGCTCGTGCATTGCGTGCAAGTGGACTCGGCCGACATCGCGCGCATTGCCGCCGCGGGCGCGGCGGTGGCGCATTGCCCGCGCAGCAACCGCTTGTTACAATGCGGGCGCATGCCGCTGGAACAGATGCTCGCTGCCGGCGTGAGGGTGTATCTTGGCACCGATAGCCTGGCATCCAGCCCCTCGCTCGACGTGCGCGAGGAGGCTGCAGCAGCCAACAGATTGCATGATGGCAAAGTCACGCCACAGGCGGTGTACGCATTGCTTCACACCGAATTGGTGGTGCTGTGAGCGACCGCTGCCCGGCGATGCTGGCTGACCGTTTCAACACGCTTTACTTTGACGCAGAACGTGAGGCCGTGCAGCTGCTCGATCGCCGGCGTTATCCATTCGTCACCGAATTCGTGAGCTGCTGCACGCTGGAAGAAACCGCGCGCGCGATTGAAAACATGGTGGTGCAGGGCGGCCCACCGCTGGCGTACGCGGCGGGGCTGGGGTTGGCGCTGCACGCGCTGCAAGGGGCTGCCCGCCCGGTGGATGAGCAGCGCGCCCGTATGCAGGCAGCCGGCCGGCGTCTGGCTGCCACCCGTGCCACCGCCGATGACTTGCATCATGTTTTGCGCGACGCGCTGAGAGCAGGCGAGGCCGCCCTTGATACTGGCGCGGACGCGGGCGCGGCGGTTTTGGATCATGTCAATGGCGAAATTGAGCGCGGCAATCAGGTTTCGCGCAGATGTGGCCGCCATGCTGCTGACTTGCTGCGCGACGGCGACCGCATCCTCACGCATTGCATCGCCGGCGCGGCGCTGGCGTGGATGCTGTGGCTGGCAAAGCGGCAAGGCAAAGCGCTGCACTTGTTCGCCACCGAGACGCGACCATACCTTCAGGGCGCGCGACTAACCGCCGCCACCGCCCGCGAGCTGGACGTGCCCTGCACTTTGATTACCGATGCGATGCCGGCCTTTCTCATGCAGCAGGGCAAGGTCGACCGCTTCATCTGCGCTGCCGACCGCATCGCGCTCGACGGGCACATCAGCAATAAAGTGGGCACATACCAGATTGCGCTCGCCGCCCGCCGGCACGGGGTGCCGTTCCACGTGCTCGGCTATGACGGTCCGGACGCGGACACGCAAAGCGGTGACGATATTCCCATAGAGGAACGCGCTGCCGACGAGTTGTTCATTGCCCGGGGGGTGGATCCGGAAAGCGGCGCGCAGGCGCGAGTGCGCACTGCTGTGAATGGCGTGGATGGGTACTATCCCGCTTTTGACATCACGCCGCCGGACTTTATCACTGCAATCGTCACCGACCACGGTGTCTTCCCGCCGGGAGAAATCGGGAGCTATTTTTCGTGATCTGCATCTTCGGGGGCACGGCGGCTTATCATCTCACCGCGGTGGATTTCGGCGTGGCGGAACCTTTGTTTGCTCTGGAGACGCCGCATGGCGTGGCTGCTCCGTTTCTACGGCTGCGCGATGTGCTGTTCACTTCGCGTCACGGCGTGAACGAGTTGGCGCGTTCGGCTGCATTCGTCAACCACCGCGCCAATCTGTGGGCGGCGCGGGCGCACGGCGCAAGCGCGGTTCTGTCCTGGAACGGTGTGGGCGCGATTTCGGCGCGGCTGCGCGTGGGCGACCAGGTCGTCCCGCACGACCTGCTGGATTTCACGCGCGGCCGCGCGCTTCCGCGACAGGCGCTGCCGGAAATGCGCGCGCCTTTCTGGGATGTCGGGCGACAGGCGTTGTTGTCCGCTGCTCTGCGCGCGCGGGAGCAGGGCGTCTATGCTTGCGGCGAGGGCCCCCGTCTTGAGACCCCGGCGGAAATCAATGCCTTCGAGAAGATGGGCGCGGATGTGGTCGGAATGACGCTTGTGCCCGAGGTTTTTCTGGCGGCTGAATTCGGTCTGCCTTATGCGGCGCTGTGCATCGTTACCAATCTGGCGGCGGGGCGGAGCACGCCCGAGAGCGGCCGCCGGTTCGGGGTCGAGGTGGGGCGTGAGGGACTGACGGCCTGCCGCCGGGCGGCTGCACTGATGCAATCATGATTGCAATCTGGGGTCTTGCAGCGGAAGGGGGCGACCCCGAAGCTATAGAAACCCCGTTCGGCGCAGTCAAGTTTACGCGCGGTGCGGTTGGCGGGCGGAAAGCAGTTTTCCTGAAGCGCAACGGGGATGCACGCGCCCGCGTCGCGGCGACTGTGGAACTAGATGCGCAACGGGTGATCGCGGTGTTCGCCGCCCTGTCGCTGCGCCCGGAACTGAGCGCCGGCGCGGTGCTCACGCCCGTCGATGTGCTCGACCAGACCCGCTCCGGCCCGACCACCTTTTTCGAAGGGCGGGGTCTCGGTTATGTGCAGATGACGCCTCCCTTTTGCCCGCAATTACGCGCGACATTGGCCTCGGGTCTGCCTGCGGACGCGTCTGCGGATGCCATTGTAGCTGCCTGTCCGGCACGTGCCATCACCCTGGCAGAGGCCCGCGCCTGGAGCGCGCTCGGAGCGGATGTCGCTGCCTGGGGGCTGGCGCCAGAATGGAACCTGGCGCGCGAACTTGAACGCTGTTACGCGCCTCTGTTGTTGGTGGGTGAGAGCACGCAGGCCGCATTGCCGCTGCTGGAAAGGGCACTGCAGACAGTGCAGCCGGAGCCGGAGTGCGGCTGCTCGCGGCTGAACCCGGGCGCGCACCGCGCGCTGGGCGATGAAAGGCGCACGTGGGTGCAGAGCTGCGCCGCGCTGGCCCGCGATGATTAGCACCCGCGTGGGCGATCCGAGAACGGCCGCGTTGCAGGAAAAGATGCAACAATGATGCAGTCGGTGCGCACCTTTCTGGATTTGATTCGCGTCGAGCACACGGTGTTCGCGCTGCCGTTCGCCTACGTGGGCATGTTTTTGGCGGCCGGCGGCGCACCGACAGCAGCGCAGCTGCTCTGGGTGACGGTGGCAATGGTCGCAGCACGCAGCGCCGGAATGAGCCTCAACCGCCTGATAGACCGCGAGATTGACGCGCGCAACCCGCGCACCGCCGCGCGCCCACTGCAATCCGGCCGCATCTCGGCGCGATCTACCGCCTTCGGTGCAGTGCTGGCGCTGCTGGCGCTTGGCTTCGCCGCCTGGCAGCTCAACGCGGTCGTCTTCGCGCTCTGGCCCGGGGCGCTGGCCTTTCTGGTGGGATACCCCTACACCAAGCGCTTGACCTGGTTATCACATTTCATCCTCGGATTCACAGATGGTCTCGCGCCGATGGGTGCGTGGGTTGCGGTGACCGGCAGTTTCTGGTTGCGCTCCGACTTGCCGGCATGGCTGTTGCTGGGCGCTCTCACCGTTTGGATCGGCGGGTTTGATTTGATCTACGCGTGTCAGGATGTGGACGTGGACCGCGAGCAGGGCTTGCATTCCTTTCCGGCGCGCTTTGGGATTGCCGCCGCGCTGCAACTGGCACGCGGCTGTCATGTTGTCACGCTAGCGCTGCTGGCCGGGGTGGGGGCATGGTTCGGGCTGGGCTGGCCGTTCTGGTTCGGGTTGCTGCTGACGGCTTCGCTTTTCATCTGGGAGCACGCGCTGGTGCGGCCCGACGACCTCTCGCGCGTCGACATCGCCTTTTTCAACATGAACGGCTACATCAGCCTGACCGTGTTTGCCAGTGTGCTTGCCGGATTGTGGCTGGCCTAGCGCCCGGGAGTTTGCCAGAGCGCGGGTTGATGACTTTAGGCGTCTGCGCTACACTTGCCAGAGTTTGCAGCACCACACTGCCTGAATCGGAGAATCGCAATGCAGGTCGCCCAACGGATTAAACGTTTTCGCGAATCGGTTATTCGCGAAATGACCCGTCTGGCGATTGAGTACGATGCTATCAATCTCAGTCAGGGTTTTCAAGATTTCAATCCCCCGCCGGAGGTGATGGAGGCCGCCGCGCGCGCCATCAGGGACGGACATAACCAGTATTCGCCAACGTGGGGGTTGCCTGTCCTGCGTGAGAAACTGGCAGAGCAATACACGCAGCGGCTAGACTGGGAGGTGGATGCGGCTCAACACGTCACCGTTACCTGCGGCGTCACCGAGGCAATCAACGTGGCCATGCTGGCGCTGCTCAACCCGGGTGACCAGATTCTGCTGATAGAGCCCGCGCACGAGAACTTCATTCCATCGGCCATCTTCGCCGGGGCAAAGCCGGTGGCCGTGCCGCTCACCCTGCCAGACTACAGGCTGGATGCAGAGAGGCTGGCGCAGGCAGTCACGCCGCGCACGCGCGCCCTGCTGCTCAACACCCCGCACAATCCCAGCGGCCGCGTTTTCGATGAAAAGGAACTCGCCGCCGTGGTTGAAATCGTGCAAAGCAATGACCTTGTGTTGATAACCGACGAGATTTACGACCGCATTTTGTATGACGGGCGTGATCACCGTTCGCCCGGCAAGATGACGGCGCTGCGTGAACGCACCATTACTGTGGGTGGTTTGAGCAAGACCTTCGCCATGACCGGCTGGCGCCTCGGTTACATTGTGGCCCCCACGGCGCTCTCGGCAGCCGTGCGCCCGGTACATGATTTTCTCACCGTCTGCGCCCCCACGCCTTTGCAGGCCGCGGCAGTCACCGCGCTGAGCATGCCGCAGAGCTATTATGATGATATGTTGGCCGATTATCACCGGCGGCGTGAGGCCATGATGACTGTGTTGCAAGCGCTCGCATTCTCCGCGCCCACTCCACAGGGCTCTTATTATGTGCTCGCAGATTACAGCGGCATCGGCGTTGAGCAGGCGCAGCTTGATTCCACTGCGTTTGCAATTTGGCTGACGAAGGACGTGGGCGTGGCCGTGGTGCCGGGCACCGTTTTCTATTCCATCCCGGGGCATGGCGAGAGCAGCGTGCGCTTTGCCTTCCCGAAACAATTGGCCACGCTGCAGGCGGCGGGCGAGAGATTGGAACGGCTGCGCGCATGAGCGCCGCAGACGAGATTGTCGCCATGACCCGTGAGCGTGTGCTGCAGACTGTGGCTGCCGGGGATGTGCTCATCGGGCTGCAGCTTGATGGCGTTGATTTGAGCGCGGCCAATCTGGTGGGAGCTTTTCTACGCCAGGCCCGGTTGGCGGGCGCGGACCTAAACCATGCGGACTTGACCCGGGCCAATCTTTGCGGCGCCGACTTGCAAAACGCGGATTTGCACGGCGCCTATCTCTTTGGGTGCGACCTGAACGGCGCGGATCTGCGCAAAGCTAACCTGCGCGAGAGCGATTTGGACGATGCCCGCCTCGGCGAGGCCGATCTGCGCGCGGCCGACCTCACCCGCGCAAGCCTTGCGCAGGCAAGACTTGGCGGCGCGAAACTTGGACGCGCGGTGCTGCATGCGGCCGACCTGACGGGAGCATGGATGCGCGCCTCAGACCTGCGCGAGGCAGATTTGAGCGCCGCGATGTGCGGCGCGGTTGTCCTTGCGCAGGCAGATTTGAGCGGAGTCGACCTGACCGGAGCCGATTTGCGCCGCGCCAACCTGCGCGCCGCGACGGTGAGCCGGGCGCAATTGCGGCAGGCCGCTGCCCTGGATGATGCCGTGCTTCCGGACGGCACCCGCTTTCCAGCCGACGGTCAGGCAACCCTTGGCGAACTGAAATCATGAGCGCCATCGTTCGAGCGGTCAAGGGCACGCGCGATTTCTATCCGCCGCAGATGGCATTGCGCAACTGGCTCTACGGGCACATCCGCACCGTCTCCGAGAGATACGGCTACCAGGAATGGGAAGCGCCCATACTGGAAACGCTTGAGCTATACGCCGCAAAGAGCGGCGAGGAGTTGGTGAAGGAACAGGCTTTCATCTTCGAGGATCGCGGCGGCGCGCTCGTCGCGCTGCGTCCGGAATTGACGCCGTCGCTGGCGCGCATGGTTGCGCAACAAGCGCAGCAGCTCCCGCGGCCGATTCGCTGGTGGTCGTTCGGTCCGTTCTGGCGTTACGAGCGCCCGCAGAAAGGGCGCACACGTGAGTTTTTCCAGTGGAATCTGGATCTGATCGGCAGCGAATCTGTCGCCGCTGACGCCGAGGTCGCCTCGGTGGCTGCCGAGCTTCTTGCCGCGCTGGGACTGACGGCGGACCAGGTTGTGCTGAAGGTGAACAGCCGCACATTCATGGAACGCTGCGTGGCAGAACTGGGCGTGATCGATGTGGACAGTGCGACCGTCTTCCGATTGATTGACCGGATGGACAAACTCTCGGCCGTAAAATGGGCCGCCTTTGGCCGCGAACTCGGGCTGGTGGATACGCAACTTGCCGCGCTGCGGGAAATGCTAACCGACCGCGAGCAGTGGCGTCAATCGGAGCAGCTGAGCGCTTTCTTCCAGGCTGTGGAGGCGCTGGGCACGCGTGAGTGGTTCGAGTTCGACGCCGGCGTTGTGCGCGGTCTAGATTATTACACCGGCGTGGTCTTCGAGGCGCGCGATCGCGCGGGGCGGCACCGCGCCATTCTCGGTGGCGGTCGCTACGACAATCTGGTGGCCGATGTGGGCGGAGAGCCTATACCCGCGACCGGCTTCGCGATGGGCGATGTTGTGCTCGGGCTGGTGGCGGAGGAACACGACGTGACGCCCCGGCTGCCGGCGTGCCGAACGCAGCTGCTGGTGACCATTTTCACACCGGAATTGACGGCGCAGTCCATGGCGCTGGCGCGGGAGTTGCGCGCGGCCGCATTGCGCGTCGAACTTTACCCGGAAGCGAGCAAACTGCAGAAACAACTGCGCTACGCCGACCGGCAGGGTATCCCGCTTGCAGTGGTTCTTGGCCCGGACGAGCTTGAGCGCGGCGAGATTGCGGTGAAGCAATTGCGCAGCGGAGAGCAGCGGCGCTTCTCGCGGGCGGAGTTGGTGACCGCCGTGCGCGCCCTGCTTGATAGCGAATCTCCTTCGTGATAGAATGCGAGACAACTACGCTTGAGAGTGCCTACTTAGCCAGTGCGCTCGTTTGTGGCGTGCGTGGTGCCTGTAGCTCAACCGGCAGAGCGCCGCACTGTGGCTGCGGTGGTTGTGGGTTCAAGTCCCATCAGGCACCCCTCTGCAAGCCCCCGTAGCTCAATGGATAGAGCACCTGACTTCGGATCAGGTGGTTGGGAGTTCGAATCTCTCCGGGGGTGCTGCTCGGGCCGGGGCAGTTTCCCGGTATCCATCATCAGGGTTTTTCGGTACCGCCTCTGCGGGTGATGGTGCGCCTGACTGCCACAGCGACCCGCCCGAGAGCGTCAAATCCTGCATGGTCCTGGCAAGCGCCTCCTCGCGGCAAAGGTACAGGGCAAGTGCGGCCACTTCTCCAAATTGAATCAGGCGCCCCTGCGGGTTAGCCTTTTCCGCATCGGCGATGTACGATCGCACTCCATTCCTGTCTGGCCCGACCATTTCAGACCATAAAACCTGGTTGGATAAGTTCGCGGACTGGCTGACCAGCGACCAAATAATGGTCGACAAAATCACGTCGAAGATGCTGATTGATTGTTTCTATTATCTGAAGCATGAATAATTCAAGTTGGCGGTTGCCGGTAGTAGTACTGTTAGGGGGGTGTCTTATCTCACTGATTGGTTTCGGAGTGCGTTCGCCATTAGGTTTGTACCTGGGGCCGATGACCAGTACTCTGGGATGGAGTCGAGAGACCTATGCGTTGGCCATGGCGATACAGAACCTGCTGTGGGGCCTTGGCCTGCCGTTGGCCGGCGCGTTAGCCGACCGGCATGGTTCGGTAGTCGTGATCGCTGGCGGCGCACTTATCTATGCCCTGGGAATCTTGGGCATGAGCGTGGCGAAATCTGCCTGGATGCTGCACCTGACCGGTGGCATTCTTGTCGGCATAGGCGTTGCGTTCACGGCCTTCTCGCTTGCCATTGCGGCCATGGTCCGGGTGGTCGGGCCCGCCAAACGTTCACTGGTGATGGGAGCTGGAATGGCGGCCGGTTCGATGGGCCAGGTGCTATATTCGCCGCTGGCTCAAAGTATGATTGTTGACTACGGCTGGAGCGTCAGCCTGATGATGCTGGCGATGTCGGCGCTTGTGATTGCACCGCTGGCACTGCTGTTGCCGAACGACCCCCAGGTCCATAATGAACAACCGATGCACGGTTCGGTGACAGAGGCGCTGGTTGAGGCCTTCCACCATCGCGGTTACTTGCTGCTCACCGCCGGCTTTTTCTTTTGTGGCTTTCACGTTGCCTTCATCACGGTGCATTTGCCGGCCTATGTGACCGATCTGGGACTGGACCAGTATGTTGGCGCCTGGTGCATTTCCCTTATCGGGCTATTCAACATTGTAGGCTCCTTACTCTCGGGATGGTACGGCCAGCATGCTAGCAAAAAATTCGGCCTTAGTGCGATTTATTTGCTGCGCGCACTGGTCCTGCTGGCTTTGCTGCTGGTTACTAAGACCGAGTACACCATGTATGTCTTTGCCGGGGCTATTGGAATGCTGTGGCTAGCCACGGTGCCGCTTACCAATGGCATCGTCGCGCAGATATTTGGTGTGCGTTACATGGCGACGTTGTTCGGGGTGGTTTTCCTCAGCCACCAGATAGGCAGTTTCACTGGGGTTTGGATGGGTGGCTGGATGCACGATCACACCGGCTCCTATGACCTGATGTGGCAGGCCGGTATCGTACTAGGCCTAGCCGCGGCGGTGATCCACTTGCGGATCAACGAAAAACCTCTGGCCCGTCTGGACATGACCTGATGCCATTACTTTTTTCTCATTTTGATCAGGGTTAATGTTTGATTATGATGGCAACGTCAGCTACCATTCACTAGGTGAGTAACTGAAAAACGCAACAAGCACTTTCTCTCAGAGTTGACCACTGGTGGCATCTGACTGGTCCAATAGGGCCTGATAGTCAGGATTATCATAGCGACTAAGGAGGAACTCCGGGGCATAATCAGGGAGTGCATCCCCGATGATGTGAGCGGCCAGCAGCTCGGCTGCGGCCTGTGAGGCCATCTGCCCGAAGCCCGAGAGGGCGCCGATAATGAAGGCCCCCTCCACATCCAGAGGCCCGATTAGCGGCCTGTTCTCGCGGGTTTTGCAGTAGTACCCGCCATCTATAACAGGACGTGCTGTCCGGCCGAGATAATTGCACAATCCGGGAATCATATGCGTCAGACCTCGCAGCACGACCTCGGCGTAAACGGGATCGAACTGTGGCGGCCAGACCGGCTTCACCGGATCCACATCGTAGGTCCACAGCATCAGCAAGACAGGGCTGTCTGCAGCCCCCTCAGGCCGGAAGTGCACCCCGGCCGGCAGTTCCCGCAGCAGCCAGCGGGTGTCCGCACTGGCTGCCAACTCCTCGCGTTCATCAGGCGACCAGGGCAGTGTCACTGGGTCACTCCAAATCATCATCGGCACATCGCGCGGCACCACGCCTAAGCGGTCTCGGAAGGCGATCTTCGCGTGCAGCTCGTTGAGAACTGGCACTTCTATGCCGAGTATAGCGGCCACATCTCTGATGTACGGTCCGGCGGCGATGACGAACGTGTCAGTGCTAACCTGATTGTCCCCATCAGCACTCTGAAACCGCACTGCGCGTACTCGTCCCCCCCGTGTCGTTGCGCCCGTCACCCTGGCGTTGAGCAGCCGCGCGCCGTGAGATATGGCTTGCTCCAGCATGTAAATGCCCATCTGTTGGGCGCTGAACCATCCGCAGCGGCGGGTGTGGAGGGCTGCCACCACCTTCTCTGTGACGAAGGGATAGTGCGCCATGATTACTTCCGTATCGAGGATCAGGTCGGCGCCGGATGGCTCGCCTTCGAAGCCGTTCGCAGGCGAGCGTCTGTAAACCTGAGGAGAAGACCCCCCGTCATGCACGCGGAGCGGCCCGGCACCCAGTTGTGAGATTTCGGCGGCGGAATCCCTGAGCGTATCGGCGCGCGCAACGTCCCCAGTCAGGAAAAGGTAGCCGCGCCGGCTGAGATTGAAGATATTGTCAGTCTCGAGCGCCATCGCCTCCAGCAGATCGATGCTGTGGTTCATAAAACTCACCATAGCGTCCCCGGGTCCGGGCCACCAGTTGCGGTAGCATTCTGTGGATTTGTCGCTGGTGAGAGTGAGGGGAGGGCGCTCGTCGATAATGAGGATGTTTTTCACCCCTCTTTTGACGGACAAGTGGTAGGCGGCCGAAATGCCGGCAATGCCCGCCCCGCATATCACGACGTCAGCGGTTGCCTTTGTCACGCTCCCCACACCTCATGCCTCCCGCAAAATTCATCTCCGTAATCTCGGATCGACTGACAATACTAGCTTACGTTCTGGATATTCGATGTTGGCGTGTGGAATAAGAAAGGGCTGCAATGGTTAGTTTGACACACCTAGCAGTACTAGCTGAGGATTTCAATTCATTGACGAATGGGTTTGTGATGCCCGTCTGTGTTGTTGTACGTACTTTGTACACTGCTTTCATCTACAGCTATCGATCATAGCCATTTGCCGTTGCAGAACTTACCTGAACAGTGCGGCCGGGTGCAGCGATTGCTCAGCTCTCATTGAGGTCTGTGACCGCGTCTGCTTCGATCTCGACAAGCCAATCGGGGTCGATAAACCTAGCTATTTGAATTACCGTGCTGGCAGGGCGAACGTCTCGAAAGAATTCACCGTGCACCTCAGCTACCTGCTCCCAATCATCGATGTTTGTCAGGAATATCCTGGTGCGTACTACATCCGATAAAGTCGAGCCCGCATCTTCTAACGCAATCCGGATAATTTCGAAACACCTCCGTGCTTGTGCCGAGGGGTCGCCCGGATCTGCAGTCTCGCGACAAGGGCCTATTGGTGCTGTTCCTGAGACAGAGATCAAGTTTCCGACCCGCACGGCTCGAGAGAATCCGATACTTGACTCGTAAGGGCTCCCGCTGGAAATCAGCTGTCTGGCCATGTTTTGCTCATCTGCAATGTGAATAAATGCCACTTTACGATGTGGTAGCTACCGCAGGCTGGGCACGGCTCCTTCGCCGGTGCGGCTGTTCCTGATTTGAGCTGCAACCGCTACCAGCACGTGGCCACCCACTTTTAAAGGAAAATCTCAGTTGCCGACGTAATGCTCTATTCATCCTCTTGAGGGCGCGGCGACGCCGATCACGTTGAAGCCCGAATCGACGTAATGCACCTCGCCGGTGACGCCGGCGGCAAGGTCTGAACAAAGGTACACGGCCGCGTTGCCCACATCTTCGATGGTGACGTTGCGCTGCAACGGGGCCAGCTCGGTGAATTCGCGGTGCATGGCTTTGAAGCCGGAAACCCCGGCCGCGGCCAGCGTGCGGATGGGGCCCGCCGAGATTGCGTTCACGCGGTGCGACAGCGGCCCCAGGTCTGCCGCAAGATAGCGCACCGAGGCTTCCAGCGCTGCTTTTGCCACTCCCATCACGTTGTAATGCGGCACCGCTTTTTCAGCGCCATAGTAGGTCATGGCAAGGCAGCTGCTGCCGGGGTTGAACAGCGGCAGCGCGTGGCGCACCATTGCGGTGAAGGAATAGCAGCTGATATCCAGCGCCATCCGGAATCCCTCCCGGCTGGTGGCGCAGTAAGGCCCGTTCAGCTCGTCACGGTTGGCGAATGCCACGGAGTGAATCAGGATGTCGATGTTCCCCAGCTGTGCGCTTGCCTTGGCGAACAGGCTCTCGAGATCGTCATCGCGGGAAAGGTCGCATTGCTCGATGAAATCGGCGCCCACTTGCTCAGCCAGCGGGGCGACGCGCCGCAGCAGCGCCGCGCTAGCGTAGCTGAAGGCAAGTTGCGCTCCTTCGCGGTGCAACGCTTGGGCAATGCCCCAGGCGATTGAACGATTGTTTGCGACGCCAAAAACAAGCGCCTTCTTTCCTTCAAGGATTCCCATTATCCGTTTGCCTCCTCAGCAACCTGGTCTCGCAGCTTGAGATTCCATGGCAGCGACCGCCACGGCTCGGGGGTATTGCGCAGCCCCACCCGCGGGCGGGCAGCCGGGATTGTTTCCGGGCAGTGCGGCCCGTCGGCCAGGAACAGTCGCGCGTCCGCGGTGCACAGGTCGTATTCGTTCCAGACGCGGTCAATGCCAAAAGCCTGAGTCACTTTTGCCGGGCCGTTTGTCAGTTCCGCAGGTGGCCGCTGTCGGCGCGCTTGCATGAGGGACAAGCCCTCTGTGGGCCGCAGCGCGCGCAGCAATACCGCTGCCGGGAAACCCTCGTACTCGGTGACAAAGTTCAGCATCCAGTGCATGCCGTAGGTAAAATAGACGTATGCGCTGCCGGGCAGGCCGTAAAGTGGGGCGGTGCGGGCGGTTAACCCGGCGCGCGCGTGGCAGCCCAGATCGGTTTCGCCGATGTAGGCTTCCACCTCCACAATGATGCCGGCCAGCCGAGTGCCATCCGCCTCCAGTTTGAGTAGCTGTTTTCCCAGCGATTCCCGCGCCACTGTGAGGGTAGGGCGGGAGAAAAACGCGCGCGGCAACGGTGAAATGCGGGCTTTCACGCTTGGAAACGCTCATCGGTGGCGATGGTGCGGCGCAAGCCCTCGGGCAGCGAGACGCGCGGCCGGTAGCCCAACTTCTGTGCCGCCAGGGTCAGGTCGGCGCACATCGCGTGCACGCCACCGCTTTCGCTGCTGTTGAAGAGCGGTTCCAGTGTGGTGTTCATGGCCGCGCCCACGACGGTCACCAGTTCGTTTAGACTGACTGCGGTTCCGCTGCCCACATTAATCACCAGCTGGCTGACGGTGCGCGCGGTTGCGGCTGCGCTGAGAGCATCTATCACGTCTGAGATAAAAACGTAATCGCGCGTCTGCGATCCCTCGCCGTGCACAATCAGCGACCCGCCGCTGGCGACGCTTTTCAAAAAGCGGGAGACCACCGGAGGGTGCGAGGCGGGAAGCGGCTGCCCGGGCCCATAGGCGTTGAACACGCGCAGCGCCACGGTCTCCAATCCCCACAGCGCGCCGATGGTGCGCACGTAGTATTCGGCCGATAGTTTGCTGACCGCGTAGGGTGAATCCGGTTTGGGCACGATGCTCTCGCGCAACGGTTGTTCGGTCTGCGCACCGTACACGGCTCCGGAAGAGGCCAGCACCACGCGCTTGCCGCCGGCATCGCGCATGGCCTCCATCACGCTGACCGTGCCGCCCACGTTTACAGCGTTATATTCGCGTGGGTATAGCACCGATTGGGGCACCGATACGCGCGCCGCGAGATGATAGACACACTCCACATCCTGCAGGAGCGTCCACAGTTTCGGGCGGTCGTTCACGTCGCCGCGCGTGAAGAGCACCTTGTCATCAAGGCGCTCCGCGTCGCCAGCGGAAAGGTCGTCAATTACGCGCACTTCATGTCCGGCTGCGGCGAGCCTGTTTGACAGCGCGCTTCCGAGGAAGCCGGCGCCGCCGGTTATCAGGAATCTCAAGTGATGCTCTCCCTACCTGCGTGTCTGCTCAGGGGAAGTGATTATAGCATGTGCCCCTGAAAAACCGGATTTCCGCTACAATCGTCGCGTGGGTTTTCGCGGGCGTGCGTCGGGTTGGAGGCAAGATTGTCGCGGCAATGACAATCGGGCGCGGCCCCAATCGGGCGTCATTTCCCGGGGAATTCTGTGAGTGCCCCTCCGGGGCGTGAGCGAGGATGCACCCGGATTCTTTTCGTCTGCATGGGCAATATCTGCCGTAGCCCGCTGGCGGAGGCTTTGTTCCAAAATCTGCTCGAACAACGTGGCCTACAATCTGGATACATGACGGCATCCGCTGGAACCGGAAACTGGCATGTGGGCGACCCCGCGGACAGCCGCATGCGCGTCACCGCGCGTCGGCATGGAATCGAGCTGCGCGGGCGCGCGCAGCAGGTCAGCCCGCAAGACTTTGATCGCTTCGACATGCTGCTGGCGATGGATTGGGAGAACCAGGTGCAACTGCGGCGCGTGGCGCGCGATGATTCCGACCGTGCCCGCATCCGCCTGCTGCGCGAATTCGACCCGCAGGCCGGCGCTGAACTGGACGTGCCCGACCCGTATTTCGGCGGCGCGGATGGTTTTGAGCGCGTGTATGAAATGGTGGCGCGCGCGTGTGAGCACTTGCTGAGGGAACTCGAGGGCGAGTGAAACTTGGGGAGGGGCTGCAGCAATATCTGCGAGCGCAGAGCTGGGGCGCGGTTCAATCCGCCCACCCGATTTCTGGCAGCAGCATCAACCGCGTGTTTTGGCTTGAGACCGAGCATGGGCCGCCCGCGCTGCTGAAAACCAATCGCAGCAGCCCGCCTGATATGTTTGCGCGCGAGGCCGAAGGTCTGCAAGCGCTGCTGCAAGCCGGGGGAGTGCGTGTGCCGGCGGTGCATGCGCATGGTGATGACTGGCTGCTGATAGAATATCTTCCAGCCGCGACGCGCTCGGATGATTACTGGGCCGCTCTCGGAGAGGGGCTGGCCCGGTTGCACTCCACGGTGGAAGGGCGTTTCGGTTTTTCGAACGACAATTACATTGGCAGCACTGCGCAGCCGAATGCGTGGACGGAAGACGGGCACGAGTTTTTCGCTGAATCGCGGCTGCGCTTTCAGGGTCGTATGGCGCAGGAGCGTGGATTACTCAGCGCGGGCGATTACAGGCTGCTGGGCCGCGTGATTGAGCGCCTGCCGAATCTGATCCCGGAGCAACCGGCCAGTCTGATCCATGGCGATTTGTGGGGCGGGAATGTGATTGTCGGCCCGCAGGGCGAGCCCGTGCTGGTGGATCCGGCGGCGCATTTCGGCTGGGCGGAGGCCGAGTTGGCGATGACCACTCTGTTCGGCCGATTCGAGCGCGAGGCCTACAACGCGTACGAGCGTATCCGCGCGCTTGCGCCCGGATACATGCAGCGCGTTGATATCTACAATCTGTATCATCTGCTCAATCACCTGAATCTCTTCGGTCACGGATACATCGGGCAGGTTCAGGGCGTACTGCGGCGTTATTGTTAGACGAGTTCGGCTCAGGGCAGAGCGAAGTCCTGCCCGATGATGATGCGTACGTCCACCGGGCTGTTGGGGTCGCTCATGTCGATTATGCGCGCTGGCAGCACATCAAAATGCTCGGCCAGCCAGCGGGTGGTGTAGTAGCGCCCCGCGTAATCATAGATGATGGTGGCCTGGTAATTGAACTGGTCGGCGTTGCCGATGCTGACCACGTTGAAGCTGTTCTCGCCGAGATAATCGGCCGTGGACTGCGCGATGCCGGCGCGTGCCGACCCGTTTTGCACTTCGATAGTGGCCTCTTCATCAACGGCCAGCGCGGCCGGGTCGATGGTGGAC
>Ga0208278_1000525_pt1 | contig 20642 bp, 14 predicted proteins | sample ETN01SmetaG_FD_185794 | JGI IMG/M metagenome (GOLD analysis project Ga0208278, IMG submission 185794) | Marine microbial and viral communities from oxygen minimum zone, Eastern Pacific Ocean - ETNP2014F12-01SV259 (SPAdes) (version 2) | ecosystem: Environmental > Aquatic > Marine > Oceanic ...
CATACAGGTTTGGTACAACAATGGAAGACCCCTGAAACGCTTCCAGGGAATCTTGAATGCCATCTAATCCCCAGTCAAACCATTCCTCGCCATCGTCTAACAGATCATTCCCTTCTGTACCAATAGATGTTGAGTCAATTGCACTCCAATTATCTTCATTTGGGTCAATATTATAATCGTCAGTTTCATCATCGCCTTCCGCATCATTACAGATATTATCTTCACCACAATCAAAATATTCTCCTTCCCCATCAAAAACATTATTTCCTTCCGTACCAACAGCATGATAACCTAATTCCTGTTCATTAAACGCTCCATCGCTTCCAGTATCATCAAAAGGTTCACCAAAATCATAGCTTCCATTTCCTTCAGTGCCATCATCATCTATATCGCCAGCAAGTGATGCAGGCAGCCCATCAGTACCCCAATCTTTATATGGTTCTGAAGTATCCCAACTGCCATTTTTCTCTGTACCACTGAGATTGGTTAGACTCCAGTCATCTCCAGTTGGATCAGTTATAAAATTGTCTCCATTTGGGTCTAATCCCGTGACCCATTCAGAATTTTCGACAACTAAACATGAGTCTCCTCCGGCTTCATAAATATCACTGCAGCCATCGGTGCCTACATCAAACCATTCTTCACCTTCACCCTCATCCCACAATTTATTATCATTTGCATCGGACCAATCTAACTGGTCATTAACTTCTGTCCCAATTGCATTGAAAATGCTAAGGGTGGAATCACATGGGTTGTCAGCATCACCAGTTTCCCATTCATCCGGACAGTTATCAATTCCATAATCATTAAATAATTCCCCATCATCATAGATGCCATTATTTTCCGTACTGTCTGGATTGGTTTCTACATCCCAATTATCACCTGCGGGATCATCATCACTTCTAAATGCGATTGCGTTAATCAGTGAAAACATAATAGAATCGATTTCTTCTATATCAGTATTTAAATCAACATTGATTGTTAGAAGAGAAATGTCAGTATTCAAATTTTCTGTTGTAATTATATCATCCTGAAACAATAATGTATCATAGGACTGTATTTGTATTTCAAGGGAAGGAATTTGAGAATTCTCTTTTAGGTTCAAAGCATAAATATTAATCACATCCCAATTATCTGATAAAGCTACCTCAATATAATGGGGACCATTATCATCTTCGTCAAATATACCACCTGTCCAATAAACATTGTTAAACAGATAACGATTATAACTATTTGAGATCTCTTCTTTAACGGAATATTCTAAAGACAGCCTTGGTCCTAATCCCACTTCAGAACCATTAGAAGAATAGAATTCCAAATATGAGGAATCAGTAGGAATATAAGAAATAATAATTCCTAATTCTTCCTGGGTTTCACACCAACGTTGGATTATATCGCTATCATGATCAAACAGTTGGATATCTATACTTTGATTTTTAATTTCAATTAAGGAATCCGAGAGAGTCGGAGTGGTATTTATGGCATTGGTAATTGTTGATAATTTAGTGGGATCCAGCACAATATCTTCGTCCCATATTTCATTTAAGGATATGAGCTGAATTTGTATTGAATCCTTCTGAATAAGAAAATTTGTATCTTCATCAGCTAGTTGTGTAATTGAAGATAGTGAAATATTTACCTTAGAAATACTATCTGCACTGCATACTTCATGAGAATCTAAAACCTCTGGTAATAAACGAATCAATGTTGAAACCGTCTCTCCATTCGATAAAATTCCAGAATACAATCTCGGACTCATACCCGTATGGAGAGACCCCTGAACAGTTTCTGAGGTTTCATCATTTATTTGAAAACTTTTCTTTTGGTATTCATAACCGCCGGCAGGATTATATACTATAGGATCAGACTGACAACTCAAAAAAAGGATTAATCCTCCTAAAAGCAGAAAATTAATCTTTCTGCTATAGAAAGGAGGGGTAAATATTTTCATTTTAATTTCTTACAGGCTGATTCGATGGTGTTAGCAGTTTCTTTCCAGACTTCACGATTTGATTTTTTAGGAATATCTATGACCATGGAATTATTAGATTCAAATGCATCAAATAATTTTTTTTGTTTCATCATCTTATCCATTAATTTGGATGATTCGTAATTCATTGCAATGGTTAAATCGGCATTTTCAATTGCACAGATATGGTTATCGATTAATTTTCCAGATTCTCCGGGAGTCAGACCTAGCATGTCATAGGTTTTTTTTGAATATTTTCTGTAATCATTAACAGAGTGAATGATATAAACTGACTTCATATTTGAATAAAATTCTTCCTGTTTATATTGTTCCCGCAATAAAATTGGAAGAAAAGATGTTTGCCAGTCATTGCAAATAAATACATCTGGCGCCCAAAATAATGAGGTTAATGTATCTATGGCCGACAAAGCAAAAAATGCAAACCTTTCATCTATATCACTAAAAATTCTACCATTTCTAGCTTTATAAATCAAATCGGGTAAAGACTTATACAATGGATTATTCTCCATAAAATAAACCTGTACACGAGTCTCCGGAATAAAACAGGATTTCATATTAATGATATGCTTTTCCTCATTAAACATAACCGGAATATCCTTGAGCCTAATAACTTCTCTCAGAATATATTTCCGCTCACTCACATACCCATATTTCGGTTGAGAAACACGGATATCTACATCCTCTTTATCATGTAGTTTACTTGTTATTTTTCTGGAGAATGTTGCCAGTTCATATGTTTCTGAAAATGGCGCAACTTCAGCTGATAAATAATATAATTTAAGTGGGGCCATGCAATTCCTTTTCTATAATATTATTAATATTTTTTGAGGGTTTCTTGACTTCTTTTATAATATTCGCTATTTGGGTAAAACTCGAGTAAATTATTAAATTCTTTTTTAGCATTTTCAATCTGTCCAATATTTACGTAACATAATCCAAGTTTGAATTGAGCATCATCTCCTTTATTTGTTCCGGGAAACGTAAAAACTTTTTCAAATTCTTTTATGCTGCGATTATATTCTTTCAACGAATAATATACCTCACCAATCCAATATTGGCAATTATCAGCTAATTCATGATTACTATCTGATTGGATGAGAAATTTGAATCCATCCAAACTTAGATTCCATTCTCCGTTTTGATAGTTTGAAAGTGATTCGATATACTTGGCCTGATATTCTTCATTTGTAATTTTAGGAATAACTCTGACTTTCTTACTCCCTGAAATTTCACTCACTTCTTTAAAGCTGGCTATTAGTGACGCAATTTCATTTTCAATCATCACTATATCATTTACTAATTCAAAGTATAGGCTATCTGTATAAAAAGTCCTATCCTCCAATATATGGATTTTATTCTGCATTTTAATGAGAGTATTTGCCATCTCTTTTTCAAAAGATCCGTCTTGAATTTGTTCTATTGCAGATTGAACCTCCCTTTCAAGATTTCTTCTAAATTCACGCACATTTTGATTATTATCATCATAAATATCCAGAACATTCGATTGATCATTAATCATATTTTGATAATTAACTAATTCCCTTTCAATGAAAGATATTTTTTTACCTTGTTCATTTATTATTGATTTGAGGGTTTCAACATCTGTATGATTCCCACTGTCAGCACTATCTAACGAATCGTTTGGACGAGTGCCCGAACATCCAATTAGCAACATTAAAATGACGGTATTTATAAATGTCCATTTATTACCTGAAAAGGCGACCATATTTGGATTCCTTGATTTTCTATATATTTTAATTAAACAAAAGGGGTTAAATTTACATTACTAAAAGTAATCATGCCAATTTCTAAAATGATCCTAGATATGATGATTAACAATATTTGTTGATAGTGCTAATATTAACATGCAAGATAATAAAAATGACCCCCCATAACTGAGAAATGGTGCTGGTAAACCTGTAACCGGAAGCAAGCCCACTGTCATTCCCATATTTACTATCAGATGAATGAATAGAATACTGGCAAATCCAATTAGGGTCAAACTTGAGAATTTATTTGAAATTATTCCTGCATAAACAATCATCCAATATAGCATTGTAAAAAAAACTCCTAAAATCACTGCAATACCTAATAAGCCCATTTCCTCCCCTATTACTGAGACTATAAAATCTGTATCCCTAACTGGCAAATACCGAAGCTGGGTTTGGGTGCCCTTGCCGATTCCTTTTCCCCAAATTCCTCCGGACCCAATTGCAATTATGGATTGAATAACCTGATACCCTGCTCCATGTGGATCGCGCATTGGATTGAGTAATGTTAAAATGCGTTCTTTCTGATGTGAGTATAAAAAATTATTCCAAATAAAAGGAGATAGTATTCCGCAACCAATATTTGTAATAAATTGGGGTACCCCCATTGTTATTTTTGGCTGATTAAAATAAATTACCATTACCAATACACCCATCCAAATTGAAAAAATATAAATATTAAAAGCTGAAATAATACTTATGATTGGCGCAATTACAGAAAAAAGGTAATATGACCTTATACCAGACCAGTATAACATTGGTAATGCAATAAATCCATATACTATTGCAGTTCCAAAATCTGGCTGTTTAAAAACTATTAATGCAGGCACTAAAGCCATAAACAGTATCAATAATAATAATTTGATTTCATTCATATTGCCTTTTTGATCAGCAAGAACTCTGGCAATAACAAATACCAATAATAATTTTCCAACTTCAGAAGGCTGAAAAGAAAATGGACCAACTATCACCCACCTTTGGGATCCTCCTATCACTGGCATGATATAGGTGATTGCAATAAAAATAATTAGAATACCATAGAAGTGAAAAGCATACTCTTGAAAATATTGAATACGTATCCATTGCGCCAAAACAAAAACAAAACTTCCAAGCCCAAACCAGACAATCTGTTTTGTAAATGTGGATGAAAAAAAAGATGAATTTACGCTGGTATACTTAAGCGTAATCAAACTGATACACATAAGAATTAATACAGGAAATAATATCCCCCAACGGAAAACTATTTTATCTGGAACCTGGAATATTTTATTTAGAATATTATTATAAACTAACGTTTTTCTGAGCATATTTAAAAATTTCATGTGAAATAATTGCAGCTTCAACCGATCCCTTACCACCATGTTCTACCAAGACTGCTAAAGATAAAATTGGAATATTATCCTTTACCAAATAACCTGCAAACCAAGAATGGTCTTCACCATGAGGATTCTGTGCGGTACCTGTTTTACCATGCACTTCACTTCCAATTACTTTTGCAGCTTTACCGGTTCCTTCTTTATGATTTACAACATCCCAAGTTGATTGTTGTAAAAAATCCCAAGTAAGAGGTTTTAGAGATACCGAAATTTTTTCAGCCGGACTATCTAACAATAAATGGGGTGTTTTAGTATTTCCTCTCGTTGCAATTATATTCATCATTTGGGCTACCTGAACAGGAGTCACCAATACATCACCTTGACCTATAACAAATGTGAGTAAATTCCCTGTAGCCCAACCCCATTTCCCATATTTTCTATTCATATAGGATCTTCCGGGTACTAAACCTCTTTTTTCACCCAAAAGGTCAATTCCTGAGGAAACCCCAAACTTAAATTTTTCTGCCATCCCTGTCCAATTTTTATAGGACAGTTTTTGAATCAATTGATAAAAATATATATTACATGATTGATAAATGGCTTCATCCATATTGACAGTGCCATGACCAGCATCATTCCAACAATGGAAATCTCTATCACCCAGAGTATATACTCCATTACAGTTAACTGTCCAATTTTTATCAACAACCCCATCTTCCTTTGCAAGTGCCGCTGCCAATAGTTTAAAGGTGCTTCCTGGGGGATAAAGCCCCTGAATTCCCCTATTAATGAGAGGTTTCTCAGGGTCTGAGTTCCATCCTTCCCAGAGCTCAATGGGAACGGGACCTGCAAAAGAATTCAGGTCATAATCCGGAGCTGATACGAAAGCTAATACCTCTCCAGATGTTGGCATCATGCAAATTGCAGCACCTTTTTTACCGGAAAACAAATCTTCAATAAGTGATTGAAGTTTACTATCAATTGATAGATGTAATGCTTTTCCCGGGACTGGTTGCTGGCCGGGATTATCCTGATAAACACCATGATCAATTCCATAAATATCCACCAGACGGAATTCTGTACCATCGTTTCCACGGAGAATTGATTCATAAATTCGTTCGATTCCACTAAACCCAAAAACATCTCCTAACTTATATTCTAATCCTTGATTGGGTATGGAAGCTGTCATATCCATTACCACTCTTAAATATCCCAAAACATGAGTAAGCTTTGCTTTATCTGGGTAAGTTCTTGCTGGAAATTCAGAAAAAATTGTCCCAGGAAGAGATAATTTGTTTTCTTCAAGATGGGAACGTGTTTCAAAATCAATATGCCGCTTTATGGGGACAGGACGGAATCGATGAAATGATTCTTTACCTCTTGTAATTTTTTCCTGCAACTCACTTGATGATACGCCTGTTTGTTTGGAAACCATCTGGTAATCAAATTGGCTGGTTACATCAAAGGGAATTACTGCTAAATCATATATTTGCCGGTTATCAACAATGGGGATACCATTTCTATCATAAATAATACCACGGGGGGCATGAATTGAAATTTTTCTAACACTGTTATTACCTGCCTTCTCCTCATATTTTGAATGCTGATATATTTGAAGATGATAAAATCGGAAAAATAATATAGTGAAAATTCCTGCTAATACTAATTGCACTTTTTTAAATTTTGGCATGAAGATTACTTCTTATTTTAATGTGATTTCATTATTAAAAAAGGACTTGTCAATCACAAATAAAATGGCAAAACTCACGAGGGAATGAATTAAAACTACTTGAATATAAATAGATGAAGAAATTGGGACTCCACTGAATTTTATAAAATAATAAATGAGAAAATGAAGGTTATACAATAGAAAAATAAAAAACATCCTTATATTCCCAGACCATACATTCCGATACAGGGCTAACGTTCCTAACCCAAACCCAATTGCGGATTTTGTAAATGCCATTGCTCCCATTAATTCAACCTGAGTAATGAAATCTTGTGAAATGCCTATGAAAAAGCCAAGGATAATAACATAGAATCTACCGTAATAAAATCCAATATAAGTGAGGAAAATAATGAGAATGTCAGGAACGATTACCAGATTGTAAAAATTGAAAGCAGGAATAAATATCTGTATACACATGACAATTATTGTCAGAATAATTATCTGAATAGCAATTTTGTTATTCATAAAATTACAAAAACATAATCTAAATTTTCAAGGGATCCAACGAGTTCAACAACAATATGCTGGAAAGGATTATTTTCATCTCGCTTTATTGAAACCACGCGAGCAACGGGAATATTGGGTGGATAAATTTCTGAAATACCAGATGTATACGCAATTTCACCTTCAGTTAATGGCATGCTCTTCCGTACCCCCTCTAATAACCCATATTTTCCATGAGTGGGAATAAAGAGACCCAAAGCACGGTCTTGGCCAATTCGAATGGATACCCTAAAATTTTTATCGGTAATGAGTTGAGTTAAGGCCGCATGGTCTCCCACTTGAATCGTTTTACCAAGCAAACCATTTTCGTCCATAACCGTTAAATTTTTAACAATACTATCTTTTGCACCAACATCAATGGTAATTGAATTTGTGGGAAGTCCAAAATTATGATTAACTACATTTGCTGTTATGAAATGAAGCGGTTGGTTTATGGTGAAATTTAACATTTCTTTTAGGCGAACATTTTCCTGATGATAACTTTCCAATTCAGAATTCATAAGAGTAAATTGAATGAGCTGTTCTTTAAGCAATTTATTTTTTTCCCGTATTATGAAAACTTCTTTATACCAAATAACCGGGTAAGCAATAGTATTTGCTAATTGAGAAAGTTGAAACTTTAACTGACGTATTTGAGGGGAGGTTCGAGTAAAAAGAAGTGAAACTGAAAGGAATAATGTCAGTAAAAGAGTCAGAACATCTTTATTGATGAAAGGGACTCTGGGGCGCGGCATCAGGGTTGGATGAGAACATCTCTATATTTTTTCAGGTTTTCTAAAACAATCCCCGTTCCCTTAACCACTGACAACAGGGGGTCTTCAGACACATTCACCGGCAGATTTGTTTTGTTCCGAATATGTAAATCCAGGTCCTTAAGAAGCGCACCTCCACCAGTGAGAATAATTCCAAAATCAATAATATCTGAAGAATGCTCCGGAGGAGTTTTGTCTAATGCATTTTTAATAGCCGATGTAATCTGAAAAACTGTTTCCGCTAAAGCCTGGCGAATTTCATCCGAAGATACTTCCATTGTTTTTGGAATTCCCGTTATCAAATCCTGACCCTTAACCGCAATAATGGCACCACTACTTCGAACAGCAGAGCCAACGGTACATTTTATATTTTCAGCTGTTCGTTCACCAATTCCTAATTTATGCTGTTCTTTAAACCAATCAACAATTGCTTTGGTTTGCTCATCACCAGCAATTCTGATGGTCTCAATGGTGCCAATTCCATTTAATGAAATTACTGCAATTTCTGTAGTACCGCCACCCACATCAACAATCATATTCCCTACGGGCTTACTTACATCAATACCAATTCCAATCGCAGCAGCCATGGGTTCTTCAATTAAATAAACTTCACTGGCATTTGCATGTTCTGCCGATTCTTTAACTGAGCGCTGTTCCACATCAGTCACACCTGATGGAATACAAATTACAATGCGAGGCCGTGCTATTCTGCTTAGTTTTATTTTACGGATAAAACCAAGAATCATGGCATCCGTCATTTTATAATCTGCTACCACACCATCTTTCAAAGGTCGAACCGTTTCAATTCCACTATGAGTTCTGCCTACCATTTCTTTGGCTTCGTTTCCTACAGCCATTATTTCACCACTAACCACATTTCGGGCAACAATGGATGGCTCATTTAAAATGATGCCCTGTCCTTTGATCCAAATAAGCGTATTTGCTGTGCCCAAATCAATGGCAATATCACCTGTTACTATATTTTTAAAATTGCCTAACATAAATTTATCCTAATGAAGAAAATGCCTTATTTTTGTGAATACCATTGCCACTCCAAGTTCATTTGCCTTTTTAATTACTTCAGCGTCCTTAATGGATCCACCTGGCTGAACTACGGTAGAGATTCCAGCCCTTGCGGCTATTTCAATGCTGTCCGAAAATGGGAAAAAGGCATCTGATGCCATGGTAGCACCCTGTAAATTTAATCCAGCTTCAGCCACTTTTTGTATAGCAATTTTTACAGAATCAATTCTTGACATTTGTCCTGCACCAACCCCTAATAATTGATTGCTATTGGCAAAAACAATAGCATTAGATTTCACATTCCTAACCAACTTCCAACCCAGTTGCATGGCATTTATCTCTAATTCACTGGGTATTTTTTCCGTCACAATTTCAAGTTTCTCAAGTTCACCCTGTTGAGAATCTTTCTGTTGATATAAATACCCCCCAGCCACGGATTTAATAGAAAACTCATCTGTTAATCCCTTTTTCCCTACACTGATTACCCGAAGGTTTTTCTTCTTTTTAAGAATCTCTAACGCTTCATCCGAATATGAGGGTGCAATTATACATTCCAAAAATGGTTGGATTAATTCTTCAGCAGTTTCAACATTTACTTCACAATTAAAACCGACAATCCCGCCAAAGTAACTTACTGGATCTGTAGTAACAGCCCGAAGGTATGCTTCTTTGGAATTTCCTCCCAGTCCAAACCCACAAGGGTTGGCATGCTTAATAATTGCACAGGCTGTATTTGAAAATTCTTGGGGAATATTAAAAGCGGATTCCATATCGGCATAATTATTATAGGATAAAGTTTTCCCCTGATGCTGATGCCATGTTTCAGTTTGTCCTTCTGAAAGATAAAATGCAGCATCCTGATGAGGGTTTTCTCCATATCTGAGACTTGAAGATTTACTAAGATTTAAATTGACAATTTCAGGCAAACTCTTTTCATCTTTCATAAAATAATTGGAGATGGCAGATTCATAAGTTGCAGTCATGGCAAAAACTGTAGATGCTGATTTCTTCCGAAATTCAAGGGATATTTGGCCATTTGATTTTTCATATTCTTCTATAAATTCTGCGTAATTTTCTGGATCACATAAGGGGAGAACCGAGTGATAATTTTTGGCTGCAGCCCGCACCATTGATGGACCGCCAATATCTATGAATTCAATAGCCTTAGAAAAATCTAAATTCTTTTCAACCGCTTCCAGAACGAAGGGGTAAAAATTAACTACCACCAAGTCAATTTCCAAGCCACCTAAATCTGAAAGGTCTGTGAGATGACTAGTGTTCCCCCTATCAGCAAGAATGCCGCCAAAGATTTTTGGGTGCAGTGTTTTAACACGGCCATCCATTACCGAGCCACCACCGGTGATATCTCCAATTCCGGTTACCCTAATACCTGCATCTTCCAAGACATTCTTGGTGCCTCCGGTGGAAACTATTTCAATGTTTTGATCAGATAAAAACGTACCAAGGACAGCTATATTTGATTTATTCCAAACACTTAAAAGCGCTCGTTTAATTTTCATTATACTCCAATATTTTGGGTTTATTGTTTTCCATAATTATTTTATTTTCGCAAAAAGCTTTCACCACTTCTGGGAATAGCTCATGCTCTAATTTGAGGACTCTTGCAGCAAGAGATTCCGGAGTATCAGTTTCCATTACTTCAACTTTTTTCTGTAAAATTATGGGTCCATGATCATAAATCTCATCTACAAAATGGACAGTTGCTCCACTTTCCCTTTTTCCCGTATTAATTACAGCTTCGTGTACCCGCGTACCATAGAATCCTTTCCCACCAAATTCTGGTAATAACCCCGGATGGATATTCAAAATTCTGTATTCATACTGTTTAACAATATTTTGTGGTAGCATTTTCATAAATCCCGCAAGGCAAATTAAATCGATTTCAGCCTTTAAGCAGGTTTCAAGGAGGAACTCATCTCGGGTATGAGCATTTGGATATCGAGCAGCATTAATAATAAAAATTGGAATGGAATTTTCCTCTGCAAATTTTATGGCACCACAATTGGGATTATTGCTGAAAACCATAACAATTTTACCGAGAATGTTGCCTTGAATTATTTGGCGATGTATGGCTATAAAATTTGACCCTCCTCCCGAAACAAATACGGCAATTTTCTTCATTGATTTAATTCCGTTTCAATTTTCTTGAGGATAGTCTGCAATTTTTCATTATCTTTAAAAATATTAAATCCATCCGATTCAATAGTAATCACCTTTTGATCTTTACAATTGTTAATCCATTTATCATAAGAAATATTGAGGCTATGCAAATATTCAGGAGATATTTCTCTTTCAAAATCACGATCACGATTGTGTATCCGAGATAATAGTGTATCCGTGGAAGCTTTGATATAAATAATCAAATCTGGTTTTTTCAGAAACTGGGTCATGTTTTTAAATAAATTTTGATAAGTACTCCAATCCCTGTCTGTCATGTAATTCATTTTATGCAGGTTTTTTGCAAAAATTTCTACATCTTCATAAATAGTGCGATCCTGAATAACACCACCTTGAGAATTATTAATTTCTACCTGACCCGCAAATCGATGGTGTAAAAAATAAATCTGAAGATTAAAACTCCAGCGGTGCATGTCTCTATAAAAATCGTCCAGATAGGGATTATCTGCAACGGACTCATAGAACTCCTTCCAGCCAAAATGTTTGCCTACAATTTCTGTAAAGGTTGTTTTTCCAACCCCAATATTTCCGGCAATTCCTACAAAGGGGTTAGAAATCATTCCAGTCTTTTTCCCAATATTTCTCCATCTTCTAAACGGACTAATTTCACTGGTATTATTTGATTCACTTCATCCTCATTCCCTTTTATGGAAACAGGTACATAATTTTCAGAATGTCCGGAAAGGATCCCTTCTTCATAAGTTTCAAAAAGTACTTGCCTGATTTTACCAATATTTTTTTCATAAAACTGGCGTTTTTTCTTCATGGATAAACGGTGTAATATCTTACCTCTCTCTGCAATAGTCTGTTGAGAAATCTTGGGCTTAATTTTAACAGCATCTGTGTTATCTCGTTGGGAATACGAAAATACATGCAGATAGGATACATCCAATTGATTGAGTAATTCGGAAGTCTCCTGAAAATTATCCTCACTTTCTCCAGGAAATCCCACAATCACATCCACACCAATACAGGCATCCGGCATGATAGATTTTATTTTGTTAATTCTTCGTACAAACAAGTCAAAATTGTACCGTCGCCGCATAGCCTTTAATATTTGATCCGACCCCGATTGTAATGGAATATGAAAATGGGGTAAAAACTTTTCTGAATTTGCAGTAAAATAGATAATTTCATCGGTAAGAAGATTGGGTTCAATGGAAGAAATCCGGTATCTTTCTATGCCTTCCACTTTATCTAATTCCTGAATCAAATCAAAAAAACTCTCTTTATATTTTTTCCCAAAATCACCTACATTTACACCCGTTAACACAATTTCCTTAATTTCAGTTTCAGCAATTTCCCTAGCTTGAATAAGAGTATCTGCAATATTAGCGCTACGGCTTTTACCCCGTGCTAAGGGAATTGTGCAGAAACTACAAGTATAATCACAGCCATCCTGTACTTTAAGAAATGAACGAGTTCGCTCTCCCATAGAATAGGAAGGATTAAATTTTACTACGGAATCAATTTCAGAACTTAAAATGATAGTCTGCCCTCTAAGTTCATTAGACTCAATTTTTTCAAATAGGTTGAATTTATACTCGGCACCTGCCACAATACTTACGCCAGGCATATCTGCAATTTCTTCAGGGTTCAACTGTGCATAACACCCAATAACAGCGACTTTTGCCTGGGGAGAATTTCGCAGGGCTCGACGAACCGCTTTTCTGGCTTTTTTATTGGCATTTTCGGTAACGGAGCAGGTATTAATTACATAAATGTCCGCAGGATTATCTATCCCCACCTGGGCATACCCATGGGAGGAAAAATCCCGGACAAGGGTAGAGGTTTCTGCAAAATTAAGTTTACAGCCAAGTGTTTGAAATGCTACTTTTTTATAAGGAGACCCCAAATGTTAATTGCAATGCTAATTGGTGAAAAGTTATAATGAAAATTTTAGTGATATCTGAAGTGTTAAATTTAGAGAATTTACTGGACACTTGAAATTAGAAATTTGTGAATTAGGGTCTAATTAGCTCTTAAGTCCCACAATTGGCAAGGGAATAACCGTTAAATTCCAGGCGATTCTTCCTCATCCATAATTTTTTCAATCTTAGATTGAGGTTTAAGAATAACTCCTCCTCCAGAACTACCATCAATGCGAATATGTAAGGGATCTTCAAGTTGAATCCATCGAATGAATTTTGTGGCTTGTTTAACAGGTTGGTTTTTAAGCCAATCTAAATCTAGATCACCTCCCTTATCTATATGTTGAAGAGTAAAGTAGCCAATTCTTAAGCTAGTTACATTTTGAAAAAAGTGGCTTCCGAATGAAGGTTCCGGATTGAACTCCTCAATGCCCAATTCTACAATTACTTTGGCATGTGATATCTGCTTCCAATTTACGGGGATTCCTAACCACGGGTCTGCAGTCCCCCACCTTCCCGGACCGATAAGCAGATAGGGATTATCATTCCCCATTTGTCGATTTATCACATCAATTTCTTTGGCTATTATGCGGGTGAGTGAACGGTCGAATGTGTCAATATCCACGTAGATAATATTATAAACGTTGTCAAGAATTCCATCCCCCAAAACCATTTTACTGCTACAGAGTACATCCTTTTTTTCATTGTGTTGGAGATATTCAGTTTTTTGCAATCCTCCCACCACCATAGGTTTGATTTGAAGTAGATAAAATTCATCTTGAATATCAGGATGATTATTCATGTTGACAGCAAATTCAATTTCCACTGGACACCCCATTGCGGTTTGACATAATTCCAGAATATCCTGCAAAATGTCCGCCAACGGAAAAGCTTGAAACTTCAGTATTGGGGAAAAAGTGATAACCCGTTTTCCTTTTTTGTGTAAAGTATCACGGATGATACCATCTTCATCACAAATTACACTAGCCGTATATTTTAAGGTTCCGTGCAGTTCTGCATCTTCCAGATGTAACTGCTCAAGATTATTCTGGATTCCACCTCGAAGGGGATTATTTCCATTTTTAAGATTCAAAGCATAAAAGGTGTTTTGGCTATTGGTAATGGTAGATTTTAAGGAATAATATTGTGGTAATATATTTGGATATTTGGGAGAAAACCGCAGTGCCTGTCCTCCATCCACAATAGTTTTACCCAATCCAATCGCAGTAAAAGCAATGCCTTCTTCCCTCCGCATATATGAAACTGGATAATAGTTATAGCTTTGGGCAACACCACTAAAAGTCGGATAATAATAATAATCATGTTTTTGCCCCACCATTTCCATTATAATGACAGCCATTTTTTCTTCTTCATGCCGATGAACAATGGTCTCCATTAATGTTTTAGGCTCTTGGAAAAAGGTGGATGCAAATACCCGCTTCACAGCTTCACAAACCTGACTTAGACGTTCTTTGTCACTTTCATGACAATTGGGAAGCATATAGGTTGCATACATTCCTGCGAGAGGCTGATACTGCGAATCTTCCAAAAGGCTTGATGACCGTACTGCTAAAGGAAAATGAATTTCTTTTAATAATTCTTTTAAGGTCTGTACCAGTTTTCTGGATAAACGCCCTTTTAAAAATACGTCTTCCAAATCTCTATTATCATCTAAAGACAAGGATGTTTCCCATAAATTATTTACATCCATAAACTCATCAAATTCATCAGTACCAATAACCACCACTTTCGGCACTCTGAAGGTTACTTCTGAATATTTTTCAGATAAATGGGTTTCTTTCCAAAAGAAATTTGCAAATGCGAGACCTCTTGCTTTACCACCAAGAGACCCAGATCGGATACGTAAAAAGTTTTCTCTCAATGACCTTTTCGAATGCTTAAACTCTGCTACTGAACCAACGCCTCGAGTTTTTTGAGACTTATTTATCATGTTCATGAGAGTTTCGCGCCTCTGTTTATGAGTGTTATATTCATTACTTTTTATTTTTCTAAATTGAGTCGCCAAATTAAATTCACCTCTTGCAGCTAACCAATTGGAAAAGTGATTTTGGGAAGCATGATAATTAAGTGATTCTTCGGGGATTGTTTCCAATATTTCAACCAACTCCTCTATATTCCCCGCTCGATTTATTTCATCTCCTTTTTGAGATTTAAAAACAAAATCTCCAAATCCTAAATTATTAATTAAAAATTCTCTTAAATTAGAAAAGAGGGTGGAGGACTTTTTATTTAAAACATGGGGAGTAATTGTATTAGCAAATTTAAGCGCTTCTTTTTCATTAGATTGAAGTAGGATCGGCATTGTTTTTTCAATGGACTGGACATACTTTGCAAATAGAATGCCAGCGTGATGATGCAATTTCCCTTCCTTCGGAAATCGAATATCAGAAATTATGCCCAGAATATTATTTTTATACAGTTTGAAATATTTTTCTGCGGTTTCATACGATTTAGCCAACAATATTTTAGGACGGCCCCGCATGTGGAGCAGCCTCTGAGTATCATTTAGACTTTTATCCATCAATTGTTTGGTATGAAATAATGTTTCTTTATAAATAACCGGCAAAATACTGGAATAATACCAAGGGGTATCCTCAATAAATAGTATAGCACGTACATTCCCTTTGCGCACATCCCGTTTGACATTTTTCATATCCTCAATACATTTTATAATAGCAGGGAATACGCTGGAGTCGCCTGTCCAGACAAATACATGATCAATTACATCATCAATATTATCTGGAAGCTGTTTTATTTCGGACTCATCAAATGCCAGCAAAATAATAGGCTTATTGCTGTATAGTTCCTTTACTTTTGTTCCAAAAGTGATAGGATCCATATCAGAAATCCGCAACATGACAATAATTAAATCAATGGGGCGTCGGGAAAGTAAATCCATGGCGTAAAAAGCAGTATTTGCCTGCCATACCCTGGGCGCATAACTTAAGTTCATCCCCAAATATTCATGGAGAATTTGTTCCGTTAATCTTCCGTCTTCCTCAAGGGTGTAGGCATCATAGGGGCTTGCAACCAACAAAATTTCATGAACCCTATGTAACATGAGATCCTGAAAATATCGATTTCTACCTATTTTATTTGTTGAAAATTTCATTATTCTAAATTACACTAAAATGGTGTATTTAATATATGGATTATGGATTGATTCTCTGCCCTAAAGGAAAAATTTCTTTAGTGACATCACCAAGCAATTATATCGTAAATTAAAATAGAAGAAATTCTACATGATCATATATATTTTTCATACATAACAAATGAAAGGTGAATAATAATGACTGAAATATTAAATGACATCAAAGTTTTTAAACCTAATTATAGAGACGCTGAAAAGGCTCATATCCCAAATATGACTGCTTATAAAAAAATATATGATAAATCTGTTAAAGACCCCGATGGCTTCTGGGCTGAGCAAGCCGAACGATTGGATTGGATTAAAAAATGGGACACCGTTTCAAATAACAATTTCACTGAAGCAAAAATTAAATGGTTTGAAGGGGGCAAGCTGAATGTATCTTATAACTGTTTAGACCGTCATATAGAAGCCGGATTTGGCAATCAAACTGCTCTCATTTGGGAAGGAAATGATTCCCATACAGATAAGGAATTGTCTTATTCTGAAATGCTCTCTGAAGTCTCAAAGTTTGCAAATGTATTAAAATCAAACGGTATAAAAAAGGGTGACAGAGTTTGTATTTATATGCAAATGATCCCTGAGTTAGCCATTGCTATGCTAGCTTGCACGCGAATTGGAGCCGTTCATTCTATTGTATTTGGCGCATTTTCTCCAGATGCTCTTAGGAACAGAATTAATGATTCATCCTGTAAGGTACTCATTACTCAAGACACCGGCATACGTGGCAAAAAACAAAATATCCCCATGAAATCTAATGCAGATATTGCACTCCAGAATACACCATCTATTGAAAATGTTTTTGTGGTGAAACGAACCGGAGAAGAAATTAGTATGCAGGATAAAAGAGATTTATGGTGGGACGATTGCATAGATCATGCAAACGATATCTGTCCACCGGTTGAGATGGATGCAGAGGATCCACTATTCATTCTCTACACTTCCGGATCAACAGGTAAACCAAAAGGGGTTCTGCATACCACGGGCGGATATTTAGTGTATGCTTCTTACACCCATGAAATGGTATTTGATTACCAGCCGGGGGATATATACTGGTGTACCGCAGACATTGGCTGGATAACCGGTCATTCCTACATTATTTACGGACCCTTGGCAAATCGTGCAACAACCCTCATGTTTGAAGGGGTTCCTAACTATCCTGATTTTGGACGATTTTGGGAAGTAGTGGAAAAACACAAGGTAAATATTTTCTACACAGCTCCCACTGCATTACGAGCATTAATGAGGGAAGGCAATGATTTTGTAGTAAAACATAACCGTTCATCAATTAAGGTATTAGGAACAGTTGGCGAACCTATTAAAGAACCTGAGTGGATGTGGTATCATGATATTGTAGGTGAGAGTCGCTGTCCCATCGTTGATACCTGGTGGCAGACTGAAACAGGGGGAATCCTAATCACACCTTTACCGGCTGCAACAGAAACAAAACCCGGATCAGCTACCTTCCCATTTTTTGGAGTAACACCTGTAATTCTTGATCCAGATGGTAACGAACTCCATGGAAATCCTTCCGAGGGATTATTAGCATTGAAAACATCCTGGCCCGGACAAATGCGAAGCATTTATGGCGATCATGATCGGTTTTATGAAACCTATTTTTCCATGTTTAAAGGTTACTATTTCACTGGCGATGGAGCTCGGCGGGATAAGGACGGTTATTACTGGATTACCGGACGGGTAGATGATGTGTTGAATGTTTCAGGGCATAGACTAGGCACTGCAGAAATCGAAGGGGCCATTGGCGCACATCCAAACGTTGCGGAAGCTGCTGTGGTGGGTTTCCCCCATGATATCAAAGGACAGGGTGTGTATGCATACGTCACCCTTATGGCTGGAATAGTGGAAGATAACAATACCTCAGCAGAAATCAAATTAAAAGTGAGGCAGCTGATCGGACCCCATGCTTCCCCAGATAAAATTCAGTTTACCCCTGCATTACCAAAAACCCGGTCAGGGAAAATTATGCGGCGTATTTTAAGAAAAATTGCTGAAGGCAATACTAACAGTCTTGGTGATACATCAACATTGGCGGATCCAGGTGTTGTTGATAGTTTAGTAGAAGGGATGCTGTAATTTAAAAATATCCCCCCTTACTTTTTAATAAGATTACATGAAGAAATTTGCTTATTCTACTTCATGGATCTTTAGCATATTTGTAGTTCCACTCACTCCAGCAGATACACCGGCAGTAATAATAAATAAATCCCCTTTATTAACATATTTGAGTTTTTTAAGCAAACTTCCCGTATTTGAAATCATTTTTTCAGTTGTAGAATAGACCTCTACCAAAATGGGGGTAACTCCCCATATTAAGGATAACTGAGAGCATACTTGTTTGTTCGTGCATAAAGCAAAAATCCTGGCTTTGGGCCTATACCGGGCCATTTTCATTGCAGTTAAACCCGTTTCTGTCATAATAACAATGTTATTAATTGATAAGTCGTTGGATAAAATCATTGCAGCATGACAAATAGAACCACGAAAATCTTGTAGACGCCAGCTCTCTTTATATATATAGCGATTAAAATTTTGAGTGTCCAGATCTTTATCTATTGAGGTTGCAACTTCAGCCATCATCTTTACAGATTCGACTGCATACTCACCTACTGTTGTTTCACCAGAGAGCATCATTGCATCGGCCCCATCATAGATTGCATTGGCAATATCATTTACCTCCGCCCTGGTTGGATTTGGGCTCTGAATCATTGTATCCAGCATTTGTGTTGCAATGATAACCGGTTTTCTTTTTTGTAGACATTCATTTACAATTTTTTTCTGTAGTACAGGCAATTCTTTAAGGGGCATCTCAACCCCTAAATCACCTCGGGCTACCAGAATACCATCAAAAGAATCAATAATTGCACCTAAGTTATCAATGGCTTCCGGTTTTTCAATTTTGGCAATTACCGGAATTGATGCTCCCAGTCTTTCTAATTCTTTATTTATTATACTATAATCATTTGCTGATCTAACAAACGACATTGCCAGCCAATCTGCACCAAGTTCAACCGCTAACTGCAAATCAATTTTATCTTTCTCTGTCAGTGAAGGCAAATCCAGCTTGACACCGGGAAAGTTCACTCCTTTTCCAGAGGAAATTTCTCCTGAAGTATAAGCTAAAAGTTTTAAGATATTATTTTCAACTTCTACAATTTTAAAAGATAAACTTCCATCATTCACCTTCACTTCTCCACCGGAAGTATATGAGTCAAAAGATAACTTTTTATTTAGGGGAATATCACAATTAGTGCCACCAAGAGTATAATGACTCCCTTTTTTAATTTTAATAGTACCACTGTCTACTTTTCCAACTCTAATTTTTGGGCCACCTAAATCAAATAATATGGCTACATTTCTGTTTATTTTTTTTGTCTGCTCCCGAATAAAACGAATATGTTTATCTAAACCAATATTTTCATTGTAATGGGACATATTAATCCGGGCAACATCCATTCCATTATTGATGAGTCCTAAAATAGTTTCTTCATTAAACGAAACAGGACCTAGAGTAGCTATAATTTTTGTTTTTTTTGTTTTTTTCACTGGACTCCTATAAATTAATATTTAAATGTTGCTTACTTATCCGATAATTAGGTAGTTAGTTTATTAAAAGTCACTTCAATTTTTCTGTTTAATAAACAAAGCTGCACCTAGATGAGTAGAATATAACTGATCTTCACTTTTTTTAATCTTAATGGAATGATATAGAAATGATGGGCTGTACTCAGAAAGAACAGCCTCCATTGATTCTATAAAGTAAGGAAATGCTCGCGATATCCCTCCACCAAGTATAATGACAGCCGGATCCATAAGGTTGACCAAATGACTGCTGACTAATCCTAGCTTATACCCAAACTTTTGCCATATTTTTTGAGCTTTTTCATCCCCCGCTTTAGCCATTTGAAATAGCTCTTTAGGAGACTTTAGTTCTGACAATTCTTTTATTGATAATTTTTCGATACCTTCTATAGATATATCATCTTCCCAAACACCCCCCTTTACTGGAGAAATACCATATTCAGCTCCCATTCCATGGGCACCGGTAAATACTCTCCCTTCTATGACAACTCCAACTCCCAACCCTGAACCTAGGGTCAAGCCAATAATTACACTTTCTTTGCGGTAATGCCTATACCATTCTCCCCATACAAAAAGATTCGCGTCATTTTCTATTTGCACAGGGATACTTAGTTCAGCTTCCATTAACCCTGCTAGATTTGTATTTTTAAGCATGGTCAAATTGGGCGTATCAAGGATCAACCCTTTCTGACTATCCAGCGGGCCCGGTACGGATATACC
>Ga0208278_1000529_pt1 | contig 20574 bp, 25 predicted proteins | sample ETN01SmetaG_FD_185794 | JGI IMG/M metagenome (GOLD analysis project Ga0208278, IMG submission 185794) | Marine microbial and viral communities from oxygen minimum zone, Eastern Pacific Ocean - ETNP2014F12-01SV259 (SPAdes) (version 2) | ecosystem: Environmental > Aquatic > Marine > Oceanic ...
ACGCTTTCGTGAACTCGTTTGTTTTGTGCGTTCGGCTTCTACTTCTTTCTTTGCGCGCTTAAAGCGGACATCGGCAAATTTACGTTTACTATCAAACTTTATACCTCCCTCGTATCTCCTTTAGAGACTGTATATTTTATCCATTCTTTATGAGGACCATCTTCAAAACTAAATTTATATTCAGGATACTTGTCTTGGATTTCTTTTGCAATTTTATATAACTCTTCTGGAGTATTTGATTCATGAAGCATAATACGACTCGTGCCATCCATTCGTATATCGTCAAATTGTCCATTTTCTTTTATTACAAGCGTCTCAGAATATGAACCGTCATGATCTACAATCCCTTCAAAAAAATCTTTGAAATGATCAGCTGATGTAAAACCTTTAGTACGTTCTGATTCTTTTTCTTCAGCAATTTTAATTTCTTTTTGTTTCTTCTCGGTAGACTCACCTTGTCGAAATTCCAATGATACTTTGTTAGTTCCAGCCGAATGGCTTTCACCTTTCATAACAAAATTATCACCTTCAACAGGTCTTTTTTCATTTTTAGGTAGCCGTATTGATCCTTCAAATTTTTTCATATTTAAATTATATCAGAAGTTCGAACATGTAAAAATGTCCTACGAGGGGTAACAAAAAATAATCTTGTAGAATAAGGCTATTTTGAGATTTCTCCCCATATTGGACGCGTTCAGAACTTTAGATTGGAAAAATATTCAAATAAAACTAAATCAATTTGCTATGATATAATCATATTTAATGAATAAACCAAAAGAATGTCCGAAATGTAAATCAAAGAAAGTAATGGAAATTCTATATGGATATCCAGATCCTTCATATAAAATTCCTGATGATGTTTACTTGGGTGGTTGTTGTTTAACAGAAGAAGACTATCGCTGGCACTGCGGTGTTTGTGATTGGGAGTGGGGATCTGAATTTGAAGGGTCTTACAAAAAACTTGACGAAGAATAATTTTTTGAGATTTCTCCGCAGGTAGGACTCGAACCTACAACCAACTCCTTAACAGGGAGCTGCTCTACCATTGAGCTACTGCGGAATAATTCTTATATCTTACTAAAATTTCAGTAAAAAGCAAAGATAAACGCCTCAAATAGTACTATCTGAGGCGTTTATCTTTTTGACAAAAGCATAGCTTAATGATATGCTTTTTGTTGTAGTTAATTTTTGAACTTTAAAAAGGAGAGTTGTAAATATGCCATCAGATAAAAAATCTAATAAAAACTCAAGGAGCCAGCTACACTTTTTGCGGCAATAGAAAAATCCCAACATAATGCCCTTCGTTTTCTTGCTTTTAAAGAAAATAAGTCAATAGCAGAAATAACCAGAGAAGCTTTAAATTTGTATTTAAAAAAGAAATCTAAGCTATACAAATCACTTATTTAGGATTTATTCCCAATTACTTCTCTATATTCAAAACAAAAAACCACGATGTACTCGTGGTTTTTTATTTACCTACCAAGACGAGCAAAAAATGAGACTACTTCTCCAAATAAATTCCTCGGCGCTGTATCTTGTGCAAAATCAATGAACCCTTCCAAGAAGTCAGGTATATATGAGCTGTCTATGTACGCATATACATCAAAATAATGGAATAGGAAATACACCAAAAGAAAAGCGATTATTAACCTAATCAATAAGCGAATCATATATTTATTATGCTATTTATTAAAATGTATAGCAAGTGTTGTACAAAAATTATCATTCATATCGAAGTGCTTCAATAGGGCTCTTTTTAGCTGCCTTCCGAGCCGGATAGATGCCGAATATTAATCCAACAAGCGTTGATACAAACAGTCCGAGTACTGCTGCTCCGATTGGGAAAGAGAAAGGCCATGATAGTCCTGCGTATTGTGTGAGTATAATTGAAAAAATAAATGACAGCAGTCCACCTAAGATAATGCCAATGATCCCTCCTGTACCTGTCAAAATCATAGCTTCAAACAGAAACTGAGCTAAGATGTTTTTATTGGTTGCACCTACGGCTTTTCTCAAACCGATTTCTCTTGTACGCTCCGTAACAGAAACGAGCATAATATTCATAACACCAACGCCTGCGACCACAAGGGCAATCGCCACAATTGAGGAAAGGAAAATAGTAAGTGCACCTATTATTGTACTTATTTGTTGAACTACGCCTTCTTGAGTGACAACGAAGAAATCATCCTTTTCTGGGTCTGTGATACCGTGCGACTCACGCAGTGTCGCTTCAATATCATGCACTGCCCTTTTTACAACACTTGGGTCTGATACCTTTATCAAAACTTCATGATAATGATTAGTCCCTGTTAGATAAACCTGAGCAGTAGTTTGAGGTACAATCACCAATTCGTCAAAATTATAAAATGCTGTTTGGCCTTTCTTTGCAAATACTCCAACGACCCTAAATTTTTTGTCTTTAATTTTTATAAGTTTCCCAACAGCTTCATCGTTGCCGAACAATTCTTCCCTTACTTTTGTACCTATCACGGCTACATTTGCCCGTGTTCTTATTTCATTCTCGGTATAGAACCTTCCTTCACCAGGTTCCAAATTCAAAACCTCCGCAAAAAATCGGACAGAACCTCCAAAAATAGTCGGCCTATACGTCTCCCCTTCAAACGAAACACTGCCTGTCACGATAACTGCTGAGGTAACATCAATTAAGTCTGGTACATTTTCCTTGCGTTTCAACATTTCTATATCACGCTCCTTTAGAGAGTCTGAAAAAAGTGTCTCTCCAATATCAGTAGGCCCTGTGGGCTCCTGTCCTGGACGTACAACGATAGTCTCTGCACCAAAGCCGGCCACTTCATCAAGTATCAGATTCTCAGCTCCTTGCCCTATCGACATCATTAAAATGATTGAAGTAATGCCTATAACAATACCGAGTATAGTGAGCGCAGACCTTGATTTGTTTGTCTTTACTCCAATGAGAGATGTTTTAAATGTTTGCTTAACACTCATATATAATTTACTTTATTGGGTGCTTGTGCGCTTTGTGCTGACTCGTAACTTTATGGTCGTTTATAATAGCTCCATCATAAAGATTAATGATTCGATTCGCATGTTCTGCTGTATAGGTCTCGTGAGTAATCATAAGTATCGTATGTCCTTGTCTATGTAGTTTGTGTAAAATATCCATAATAACTTCTCCTGATTTTGAGTCTAAATTCCCCGTAGGCTCATCTGCAAAGATAACCTGCGGATGATTAACAAGTGCTCGCGCTATTGCAACACGCTGTCTTTCACCGCCTGAGAGTTTGTTTGGTTCAAAGTAGGTCCTATGAGACAAACCAACAGAATTAATTGCTTCTTTTGCACTCTTCTCCCAAAGAGATTCCTTAACACCAGAGTAAAGAAGTGGCAACTTCACGTTTTCAAGTGCACTTGTGCGCGTCAACAAATTAAACATCTGAAATACAAAACCCATCTTTTTGTTCCTGACGTGAGCAAGTTCATCCTCAGAATGTTCACTTATCGTCTTATCACTAAAGCGATAGTCTCCTTTTGTTGGCCTGTCCAGAAACCCTAGTATGTGAAGCAGTGTTGACTTGCCGGACCCAGACGGACCCATTATCGCTACAAACTCCCCTGCCTTTATATCAAAAGACACACCACGAAGCGCGCGGGTGCCGTCAGGATAAGTTTTTTCTATATCTCTTACTTCTATGAGCGCCATATTATTCTTCAAGAAAAACAATTACCTTGTCGCCTTCTTTTATTCCATCAATTATCTCAATAGATCCTTCAGAGCTGCGGAGGCCTGTAACAACTTCAATTTCAACAACATTGTTTTGAGTATCTAATATTCGTACAGTTCTTTTGCCGTTTTTTGTAATTACTGCGCGTGATGGTATAGAAATAACATTGTCTTTTTCTGCTGTTTTAATGTCAATATTTGCAGTCATACCAGAGCGTATTCTGTTATCCATATCCGTGAAGTATAAAACTGTTTTGTATGTTGCAACGCCTTCTATAATAGTCTCCGCAGGGTCAATAGACACTACACTTGCTATAAATTCAATGTCACTTCCATATGCATCAAGTGTCACTCTCGCTATATCGCCTATTTTTATTTTTGCAATATCTGCTTCAGGAACTTTTGCTTCAATTTCAAATTCTGCCTGAGATATAAGAGTAACTATTATCTCTCGTGCAGTAATGATCTCCCCCACCTTTGCCTCTTGAAGAGTTACAACGCCGTTTATTGGAGCAAAAAGGTATGTTTTATCAATCTCTGCTTGTTTGCTTCTTACGAGAGCCTCAGCTTCTTCTACTTTTGCTTCTTGAGCCGTAATCTGTTCAACTCGAGTACCTGCAGTTTTTAGTGAAAGCTCCTGTTTTTCTAATATTACTGAAGACTCTGCTGTTTGAAGTTTTTCTTCAGCCGCTGATAGATTTGAAAGGGCTGTGTTTACATTAGTGCGTGCAGTTGAAACGTCAGAACGGTAACCATCAATTGTCGCCTGAGAATAATTTGCGCTTGCAGTTAAAGTATTTACTGCAAGTGATACATCATTTAAAAATGCTTTTACATCACTTAGGTTTTGTTTTGCATCATCTACAACTTCTTCAAAATCGCTCTCTAAGGTTAAGATATCTACTGAATCCTGCCAGGTATCAAGAATGGACTCGATTGAAACACGGCTGTTTTCAATTGAAGATTCTAAGCTTGAGTTGATTACTTGAAATGCTATTTGCGGATCAGAACTTAGTGGATTATTTATAAACTGGTCTACATTGTTCCTTACTGCATCATCTGATTTAGTAAAGGCATCGTTAATTTTTACAACAAGATTTCTTTTCGCTTCTACAAGCTGAGCTTTGGCACTCTCTACTTTGACTTTTTGTACTTCAATCTCTTCTTGTGTAGGGCCGCGCTTTAACTCCTCAAGTTTTGCAGCTTGTAATTTTACATTTGCCTTTGCTTTTGCAAGTTCCGCCGTTATTTGCCCATTCTGAAGCTGTATTAGAAGCTCTCCTTTAGAGACGATATCTCCTATAGATATATTTGCCCTTGATACACGCCCTGATCCTTCAAACGCAAGGTCGACGCTTTCTGACGGCTTTACTCGTCCTGTAACACTAACTTCTTGTATTAAATCTGCCTTTAGAGCTATGACAAAATCAATAGACGAACCGCCGTCTTTGGTCAAAAAATAAATTCCCGCACTGATGACAATTATTGCGACAACTATAATGGAAGTATATTTTTGAAAAGTGTGAGTCATACTTATAAGTATAACATTTTTAAAAAATAAAAAGCCAAGAATAACTCTTGGCTTTTTATTTTTTAATTTTTTATACTTTACGATTTATTTTCTTTTTGCCCAAAGATAATCATAAGTAAGCGTTGAGATGCTTCCAAGCGCAAGCAAGAAGAAGAACAGTCCAGCAAGACCTCCTACAACTGGGACTTGTATTATAAACATCAAAGCAATAACACCAAGAAGTCCGTTCTTCCAGTTAACATTGAGTTTATCTTTCTTTCTAATAAGCATATCCATCCATGCTCCAAATATTACACCAGAGTAAATTGATGCAAGTGAAACAAGCATCAAATATCCAAGTGTGCTTAGTATTCCAAGCCCGATGCCAAACACTGATGCGAAAAATACAATCGTTGCAGCTGGTATGACGATTAATGTGACAAAGCCCCAAAGTGTTTTTTTACCAAGATGCTCCACTGCATTTGCCGCAACAGCATTTGAGAATTTCTTAAGAAATATCGTTGCAAGTACAACAACTACAAGGATTGTTAATAGTTTAATAAGTACAAAAACACCAAAGAATGCAAGTAACGCGAACTTTGCGCTCCCCGCAGAAGTAACTTTTCCTTTATTGAAGATTGTTTCTCCGAGAATTGTTGCTCCCTCGCCTACATTAAGTACATCCTCGCTTTTTCCGCTGTAAATAAGGTCGCCAGAAATTACTGCGTTATTGTTGATTACTATTTCCTCACCTGCTTTTATATCTACATTTCCGGAAACTTTAGAATCTAAAATAACCTCTCCTCCTATCACTCTTACTTTACCGTTTACGTCCCCTTGGATCACTACTCTACCTCCTAAAACGACTAGGTCATTCCCTATTGTAGCGTCAGATAAAATCCTTACATTTCCACCAACTACAACGAGGTCTCCTAAAACATTTTCTGACACAAGTACATCCCCTCCTACTATACGCAAGTCGCCTTGTATAATCTCAAGTACTGATACATCGCCCCCTAAAATAGTTGCATCACCAAAAACATTTCCAGAAACTGTGATGCTACCAGCAGCAATGAGGAGGTCACCGAACACATCTCCATCAGAAGATGCTTCTCCTGCACCTATATAAAGATTGTCACGTATTGAATCGCCACTTTTAAATGTATACGTTTCACCTACTTTTATCGTTGCGCCAAATGCTGAAAGTGGCACAAATACCGCTAAAATCAACAGTATTAAAAAACTCTTTTTAATCATATACTTAATAAATTATAATAATACTATTATTCTGTACCTAAAATTACCCCTTGTCAAAGAATTGACATATATTGCTACTTATGCTAACATAGAGCTAATCAAATCGGATCTGTAAGGGAAACTAAGTCGAGTTTAGTTCTGCAGTTGAGTGGTTTGACTATTATTAATTAGTTTTCTTACAACAAAATGGAAGGAACAATAGCTCGAGTTACTGACCGAGGATTTGGATTCATTTCACGTGAGGGAGAAGAGAAAGATCTTTTTTTTCATTCAAATGAACTTCAGAACGTACAGTTCAATGATCTTCGTGAAGGCGACAAAGTTACTTTTGAAGTAGCAGAGGGTCCAAAAGGACTTAATGCTACCAACATTAACAAAGCCTAACTCACAATACAAAACCCCTGCGCCGTAGGCGCAGGGGTTTTGTTTATTTATTCCGGAAGCAATCTTTGCATTTGAGTTGATCAGCTCTTGCTGGATCTGGTTCAAACGGTAACTCCTTTATGTCACCGCTACATCCTGCACACTTCCAGTTGCCCTGATGCATCTGTCTCGGACCATCTCTACGAGGTCTGTCAGCAACTTTTTGCTTATGACAGTCCTTGCAAAGCAGTCCCCCCTCTCGGCCTGGGTCTGGTTGGAACGGAAGCTGTGTAATAGCTCCACCACAACCGGAGCATGTCCAGTTACCTTCAAACATTTGACGCTCGCCGGCGTCTTGATTATCTTGTGCCACTTTATTTTTCAATTACCCTAATAATCAAATTATTATAACATCGCGTTAAATAAAATTGCAAACGCAATCATACTATTTTTGGAGCCACCTGTCAGAGTCGAACTGACGACCTACTCTTTACAAGAGAGTTGCTCTACCAACTGAGCTAAGGTGGCTTATTTTTTATTTCTTGTTTTTCCTCTCCGGATGTCTCTCATATTCTGAAACATTCTTAAGGTAATGTGAGGTTGCTCTGTCTTTATTTACTATACCCTTCCCTTTTATGAAATTAATAACTCTTATCAACTTGCGCTCCGCAAAATGCACACCCGCAAGCGCGACATGACTCACATGATAAGCGATGTTATGCGACAACTCTTTTGATATCACTCTGCCTCTTGTCGGCAAATGACTTTTAAGAATCGTTGTCCACTTTGCAACCGCTCTGTCAGCTTTAAACCTAAACTCATGAGAAAGTGTTTTACCGGCCTTTACCTCCCAGTTTTTAATTATTAACATGCCGATTATAGCAAGGAAAGCAAAAGCAAATGAAAATATAGCTGCCATGATAATTATATTAACCCCGCACTGAGAATCTTGCAAAGTCTGTGACTTCAATCTTCTCGCCAAATTTCTGCGTCGCAGATTCAATAAGGTCTTTGATAGTACGCGCAGAATCTTTGATATATTCTTGTTCTAAAAGCGTGTCAACATCCGTTGGGTCAGAGGCCGCAATATGCATTGCGATATCATAAGCAAGTTTAACGAACTCTTTGTTTTTTGCGACAAAGTCCGTCTCACTTGAAAGCACGACCATAGACCCAACATCACCTGAGTTGTGTATGTATGACTGAATTGCACCAGCGGAAAGCTTCCTACTTGCTTTCTTGCCTGCGACGATGCCACTTTGCTTTTGTAGAATTCCAATCGCTCTATCAGTGTCACCTCCAGCTTTATCTAATGCTTTTTTGCACTGTATAACAGAGATTCCTGTTCGTTGTCTCAATTCTTTTACTTGTTCTGTAGTGATTGCCATAGATTTTATTCTTTGCTCTTTAATCCTTCTTTTACTCCTTCTTTATATGCTTTAACTATTTCGTCAACAAAAAACTTTATACTTGCACGTGTTGCGTCATTTGCAACAATAGGATAATCAATCTCACTAAGATTGCTGTCCGAATTCAAAAGCCCGATTACAGGAATCCGCTTTTGCCTTGCTTCCTTTACGGAAGTCATCTCCTTTTTTGTATCAACAACAAAAAGCGTATGTGGGATTTCAGTCATTAAGCCAATACCCAAGAAATTAGTTTTGAGATTATCCATTTCTCTATCAAGCATTACTTGTTCTTTCTTTGTATATTTCTGCGCAAGTTCACCTTTGTCTTTCTTTGAAGACAAGTCTTCCATTTTATTTAACCTTTTTTTGATTTCTGAAAAGTTAGTGATAGTTCCTCCAATCCATCTTCCTGTAACATAAGGCATATCAAGAGCTCCCGCTCCTTCTTCTATTGCTTGCTTTGCTTCGTCTTTACTTCCGACAAATAATATTTTTTTACCTTCTGCCCCAAGTTTCTTTGCGAACTCTGTTGCTCCTTTCAAAAGGTCATCTGTCTTTTCAAGGTCAATAATCTCTACCCAATTTTTAGCGCCAAAAATATAGGGTTTTATTGAAGGATGTCTTCGTGATTTTGAGTATCCAAAATGAGCTCCGACAGCAAACATGCGGTCTATATTTCCCGCATTTGCTTTTAAATTATCCTTTTTTTCTGTTTCCTTTGCTTTCATACAATACCCAAGATATTAGCAAATTATATAGCTTTATGCAATATTTTCCTCAAATGAATTTAGAATATCATCAATATTTCCAGCGAAAATACCGTCAATATTATGCCATGACTTCTTGATACGGTGGTCTGTCACTCTATCTTGAAGCACATTGTATGTCCGTATCTTCTCTGACCTGTCTCCTGTTCCTATTTGGTCCTTCCTCTCAGACGAGAGTTTCTTCGCCTCTTTTTCCATCTTTATCACCTCAAGTTTTGCCTGAAGTATCTGCATTGCTTTCTCACGATTTTTAAGCTGACTTCTCTCTGAAGTAGAACGCACATCTATCCCAGTCGGCTTGTGAACAAGTCGAACTGCCGTCTCTACTTTGTTTACATTTTGTCCGCCTGCACCCCCTGAGCGCGAAAATTCCATATCAATGTCTGCAGGATCAATTTCAATTGTGGATTTTTTCCTAATTGGAAGTATTGCAACAGACGCAGTTGAAGTATGTACTCTCCCTGATTTTTCTGTCGTTGGAATCCTCTGAATGCGATGTACTCCTGTTTCGTATCTAAGTTTTTTGTATGAATCTTTTCCTTTTATTTCATATGATGCTTCTTTGTATCCCCCTACGGCATTTTCTGATTTATTTACCGCTCTAAATTGCCAAGTATTTGCCTCTGCATATTTTTCATACATTTGCGCCAAGTCCTGCGCAAAAAGTGACGCTTCGTCTCCTCCTGCACCAGCCCTTACTTCAAGAATAAGTTCATTTGGGAATTTTTCTTCCTCTTCTTGCGTTTTAGTAATTTTTTCAATCTCTTTTGCAACTCCTTCCTTTTGCTCTCTTATGCTCTTGAGCTCCACATTTGTAAGTTCTTTGAGCTCTCTTTCTTTCCCCATATCCAAAACATGTTCTTCCTCTTTTTGAAGACGCTGAAATTCTTCTGCCAAATATGCAGTTTTGGGATTATTCTTATATTTATCTATGTCCATTTACTTTGTTTTCTTAGTTTTTGCCTTTGCCATTCGCGCCTTGAATTTCTCAACGCGTCCAGCTGTGTCAATGATTTTCTCATTGCCTGTATAGAATGGGTGGCAAGCACTGCAGACCTCTACCTCAATCTTCTCTGCTGTAGAACCCACTGAAAAAGAGTTCCCGCAGGCGCAGGTAACTTTTGCATTTGTATAGTATTTTGGATGAATTTCCGCTTTCATTAGAGCCACAATAGCACCATTTAACTGTTTTGTAAAATATCTATAAGCTTTTGGTATTTTGCGGTAAGTGCCATTACATCATCTCCATAAAAAGCATAGGATGACTTTTCGGCATTCTTCCAGCCTGCCAAGTAGCGAAGTGCGGCCAATCTTTCAGAATACGCAGTTCCCTTGTCCGCGCCATTATCCATCAACAAAATCGCGGAGGCCATAAACGCATCTCCATTGTCCCATGGACTTGGCGGATTGTGCCCTGTTGCTTTTGCAATCCTGTCCACATAAAGCGCCCATGTGGTTGGCATAAACTGCGCAGGACCCATAGCCCCTCCACATCCGTACCAAGGCTTTCTTGATACAGGGAGTGTATCCGGATTGAGTCCTAAGTCAGAAGTGATCTTAAGGAACGCCGCTTTTTGTTTTTCTGCAGCTGTTATATATCCAATGCTTTGATAACACTGATAAAGATCTATTTTCCAAGTTCCAGTTCCTACATTCTCTCCTAAGTTGGACTCTTCTGCTATTACGCCAAGTATGAATGCCGGCCTTACGTCTGTCTTTGCCGATGCAATGTTTGCAAGTTCAAGCGCTTGCTCAAACGGAATCGCGGCAGAGCCTCGGAGTGTGAAGAGCTCTGTCCGTATCTGCGCTGCGCTCTTTTCTTTTGCTTTTATTAACTTTTGATATTCAGCTTCAACACCTTTTGTCGCGTCAACTATCGCTTGCTTATCTGCCTCTTGTTTTTCTATTTTCATTTTTTGCTGTCTCTGAATATCCCTCAATTCAAACTCTTCTTCTTGCTTGCCCTGAAGTACTCTTTTTTGCGATTGAGTCATGTCTTTTGTATTTGCAATCTCAACAAAAGAACCCTGCAGGGCAATTTTTATAGAATCAAACGAATCAAGGTCCTCAAAGAAATCAGAAAGATTCTGGTTTCCCATAACGACCTCAACTAGTGATATATTGTCAATCTCATTTGTCTTGCGTAGAAGCTGCGCGAGTGATTGTTTTTCTCTTCCGAGTTTTTCATTTAGACCTCCTATTACCTCTTCTTTACCGTTAATGTCCTGCCCAAGTTTTTGTATAACAATATCGCGAGCTCTGATTGAGAGGCGCGCTTTCTCTATCTGCGCGTCTAGTATCGCAACATCGCGTTCATAAGATACTCTTTCCCTCTGCTTATCGGAAAGAAGTACTTGTTGAGCATCTATTTCAGCTTCAATCACTGCAAGGTCGCTCTCAAGCTGAGCACGATGAGTAGCAACGTCACTTCCGCCAACTTGAGCGTAAATAATCTGTGCACTAAACAGCACCACGAAAATAATGGAGATGAAAATCAATCCTAAATTTCTAAAAGGATTCATAAAATCATTATATCAATTTCTTGCATTTATTTCTCTTCTTTTTCTTTTGATTCAGGAGCTCCTTCTTTGGTTTCTGCAGCTGGAGTTTTTCTACCCTCTTCAGTTCCTTCTTCCTCTTTGCCTTTCGTTTCTACTTCAATTGACTCGAGGTCAGGTGTTTCTACAACTTCTTCTACTTCCTCTACTGCTTCTGCAACGAGCGCTACTACTTCGTCTTCTTTAGTTATAAGTTCCGCGCTCGCTGGAAGTTTAATATCTTTTGCAAAGACTCTACTTGTGAAGTCAACAAGTCCTGATATATCTACATCCAAGTGCTGTGGCAAATCTTTTGGAGGAACTTCTATTTCAATATCATGAAGCACTTTAACTAGGTTTCCTCCAAGGTCTTTAACAGCAGCAGCTTCACCTGTAAATTCAAGAGGTACTTTAACACTAACTTTCTTGCCCTCTTCAATAACATAAAAATCAGCATGCCTAGGAATACTCGTAACGGGGTCAAAATCAACTTCGTGTATAAGTACCTCTTTTGGTTTGCCTATTCCTGAAAGGGTTATCACTGTAGATTCTCCAGCTTCTTTATATACTTTCTCAAAATCTCTGTAAGAGACAGAGATCGGGGTAGATTTCTCCTTTGCGCTATAAAATACAGCAGGTAAAAACCCCGCTTCACGCAGTTTTTTTGGCTTTCCTATTTCCTCTCTTTTTTCTATTTTCAGTTCTAACATGACAAGCAGTATAGCAACTTATTCCGAAAAATCAAATTATATTCGGAGGAGTTCTTCCTTCAAGAAACTCTATTATGTTACCTGCCGCTATCTCAGACATTTTGCTTCTTGTCTCTTTAGTTGCCGATGCGATATGGGGTGTCAAGACAACATTTTCAAGTTCCGAAAGCCCGGGAGAAAGCGCGGGTTCATTTTCAAATACATCAAGCGCAGCACCTGCAATTTTCTTCTCGCGCAATACCTCAACAAGCGCTTTCTCATCTATGACTGCTCCGCGTGATGAATTTACCAAATACGCAGTCGGTTTCATCATCTCCAGTCGCTCTTTATTTATAAGGTGCCTTGTTGAATCAAGAAGTGGCACATGAAGCGTCACTACATCCGCTTCTTTCAAAACTTCCTCAACACTTTCTCTGAACTCCCCTTCTGTCGCACTTTCAAACTCTTCGTTTTGCTTTATATCAAAGTAAATTATTTTCATTCCAAAACCTTTTGTCATAATCTGCGCGACTACTGACCCAATCCTTCCTGCTCCTACCACACCTAAAGTTTTTCCCTTCAAGTTCATGCCTAAAAGAAGCATCGGCTCCCACCCTTTATATTCATTTGCACGAGTAAATCTGTCTCCTTCTGGAATTCTCATTGCAATTGAAAGGATAAGACCGGCTGTATGTTCTGCTACAGTATTTGTAAGAACCCCTGGCGTATTTGTAATAGTTATTCCACGTTTTTTGGCTTCTTCTACATCAATGTTATTAAACCCGACTGCATAGTTTGCGAAAATTTTAGCGCTCGGCACTGCATCATATATATCCGTATCAATCTTATCTGTCAAAAGAGAAAGTACAGCATCATATTCTTTTTTCTTGAGAGCTTCTATGAGTTCTTCTTTTGTGAGTACCCCATTCTTTTCGCTTACATCAACTTCATGTCCAGCATCCTTTAATAATTTTATTCCTGCATCTGGAATTTCTCTTGTTATAAATACTTTCGCCATATTATAGTTTATTGAATAATTTTAATCTCTTCTCTACCACTTTCTCCACATTATGTACTGCATCTTTCATATATCTATATGGTGCTATCTCATCTGGATTCTCCTGAAGTCCAATTTTGATGCCATTTTCATATGCCACGCGGACTTCAGTACTTATATGAACAACAGATATTCCTGCTTCAATCGCTTTGACAAAGTCATCATCGGAAATCCCAGACCCACCATGAAGGACCATCGGCACACCTCCTGCTTCCCTCAACTGTTTAACTCTTTCTATATTTATAGCGGGGTTTTTTGCATTTTTAAGCATACCGTGAAGATTCCCCACAGCAGGAGCGGCAAGGGCAACACCAGTATTCTTTACAAAATTTTTCAATTCTTCCGGTTTTGTAAGATGTTCGTCTGTGATTTGAGCGCCTTCAGGTATAGCGTCCAGTAGTTTTGATGACTTTCCGATGTAACCGAGTTCTGCTTCAACGACAATATCAGGGTTCACACTCTTTGCGTACTCAACAACTTTTTTAGTTGTCTCTAGATTCTCTTCAAATGGTAATTTTGCTCCGTCATATACAATCATATCGTATCCTGCATCAATCGCTTCTTTTGCTTTTTCAAATGAATAGGTGTGATCTGCGTTTAAGAAAACTGGATAATTATGTTCCTCTCTTAAACTCTTCACTAATGCAACTGATTGATCAACTCCTATAAATTCCCGCTCACCTTCTGATGTGCCTATAATCACAGGGAGTTTAAGCTTTTGTGCAGCGGAGAAAATACCCTTTAGCATTTCGGTATCAGAGATATTGAAATGCCCTATTGCCACTTTCTTTTCTTCCGCTTCTTTTATAGCATCGATTAGTTTCATATTGATATATATTATCACAAAAGAACGGCTTTGTGATACAATGTCTGTATTATGAAAAACTTAGATTTTGTTGTCATAGGCGATATCACAACAGACGCATTTATTAAGCTCTCGGGTGATGACGCTGATGTCAGATGTAGTGAAGACAATAGTAAAGAACAAATATGTCTTAACTTCGGTGACAAGATTGAGTACGACTCCGTTACAGAAATCCCCTCTGTTGGCAACAGCCCAAACGCATCCGTTTCTGCACATCGCTTAGGACTTAATTCTGCTCTTGTTACAAATCTTGGTAATGACTTGGGTGGAGAGAAAATGATAGAAGCGCTTGAAAAAGAAGGGGTGAATAAAGATTTTGTAAAAGTGCATACTGGAAAAGATAGTAACTATCATTATGTACTTTGGTACGAGGAAGAACGCACAATTCTAGTAAAACATCACGAATATGATTATGAACTTCCTGACATTGGTAAGCCAAAATGGCTCTATCTCTCATCTTTAGGGGAGAATTCTCTGTCGTTCCACAGTGAAATCGCAAAATATGTAAAAGATAATCCTGAAATAAATCTCGCTTTTCAACCCGGAACATTTCAGATGCGTCTCGGATATGAAAAGCTGAAAGACATCTACGCTGTGTCTGCAATTTTCTTCTCAAATCTTCAGGAAGCACAAAGAATATTAAAAACTAAAGAGAGTGATATTAAAAAACTTCTAGAGAGTATGCAAGAGCTCGGACCTAAAATTGTTGTAATAACAAACGGTCCAAAAGGAGCTTACGCGTACGACGGCACTGATATGTGGCAAATGCCAATGTATCCGGACCCTGCACCACCTGTTGATAGAACCGGCGCTGGCGATTCATTCTCTTCTACTGTTGCATCAGCTCTTGCTCTAGGGAAGACTTTACCTGAAGCACTTAGGTTGGGACCAGTAAACTCAATGTCAGTAGTACAGCATGTTGGCGCACAAGAAGGACTCCTTACAATGGAAAAACTCCAAGAGTTTTTAGCTGAAGCTCCTGCGAACTATAAACCTACGAAAATTAATTAAACAGAACAAAGCGTATTTTTAAAAGTCCGGCCGAACGTAGTGAGGAGATCCGAGGACTTTTCAAAAAATACACTTTGTGAGATTTTATTTTCTTTTTATAACTTTCTTTACAGCTTTTTTAATTGACTCCACTCCCATTCCATAGTGTTCAATGAGTTCGTTTGGATCTCCAGACTGTCCAAACTCATTATGTACTCCTATAAATTCAATCGGCATTGGACTCTCTTGTACTAGAACTTCCGCAACAGCAGAACCCATTCCGCCTGCAATCTGATGCTCTTCAATTGTTACAACAGCACCTGCTTTTTTCGCTTCTTTTAATATAGTTTTGGTATCCATCGGTTTTATTGTATGACTATTTATAACGGTTACAGAAGTCCCTTCTTTTTCAAGTTCATTTGCTGCCAAGAGTGCGTTATGTACAAGATTCCCGCATACAATTATAGCGACTTCTGGTTTTTCGGATTCAAACAACACTTCCGCTTTCCCAATCTCAAACGGAGTGTCGGATGTTGTGAACATTGGGCTTTTGGCGCGCGCAAGGCGAAGATAAACTGGAGCGTCTAATTTTGCGCAAGCAATGGTCGCCTTGCGCGCTTCCTCAACATCTGCAGGTACCAAAACAACCATATTTGGCTGAACACGCATAAGTGCAATGTCCTCAAGAGCTTGATGTGTAGCGCCGTCAGAGCCAACTGATACTCCAGCGTGAGAGCCGACGATTTTGACCGGCACATTATTAAGCGAGATTGTTGTCCTTATCTGCTCGTTGTTCCTTCCTGGAGAAAACACAGCATAAGATGCAATAAATGGAATCTTTCCGTAATTTGCAAGCCCTGATGCAACAGTCGCTAAGTTCTGCTCTGCAACACCTATCTCAATGTAACGTTCTGGGAATTTCTCTTCAAACCATTGCATCCTCGTTGACTCTGACAAATCCGCACAAAGCGCAACTACTTTTTCATCTTTTTCCCCAGCTTCTACAAGTCCGCGACCAAAACCGTCGCGAGTAGGATTTTGCTCAATCTTATTTTTCTCAAAGACATTTGGAACTAATTTTGCATTCTTGTTTATCATAATTTTATTCGTGTTCACTCTCAATCTTTCCTCCCAATGTTCTCAATTCCTTCAAAAACTTTTTCGCTTCTTCGGGTTTTGGTGGTTTGCCGTGCCATGTATAATCAAATTCTATATCTTTAATCCCTTTACCCGGAATTGTGTGTGCGATTATAAGGGTTGGCTTCTCAAAAATTGCTTTTGCCTGCTCCACTGCATTCACAATCTCTTCTATATTGTGCCCATCAATGTCAATAACATGCCAATTAAACGCTTCGTACTTTTCGCGAAGCGGTTCAAGTGGCATCACATCTTCCGTCATACCGTTTATCTGAATATTGTTGCGGTCTATAATTGCAGTTAAATTTGAAAGTTTATTTTTACCTGCAAACATTGCGCCCTCCCACAAGTTTCCTGCGTCATGCTCTCCATCAGAGAGTAAACAATATATGCGGAACTTTTTACCGTCCATCCGCGCTCCGTAAGCAATACCCGCAGATTGTGAAAGTCCAGAGCCAAGTGGGCCGGATGTGTTTTCAAGTCCCGGAAGTTTTTCCCGTTCCGGATGTCCTTGGAGTCGTGAGCCAAATTTGCGCAGTGTCTTTGTTTCCTCAAGTGGAAAATACCCAGCATGTGCCATAGCCGCATACTGCACAGGTACAATATGCCCGTTTGAAAGTATCAATCTGTCCCGCTCTTCCCAGTCGGGCTTTTTAGGGTCATGATTTAAAATATGAAAATAAAAAGCGGTAAAAATATCCGCCATCCCCAAAGGCCCTGCAGTATGGCCAGATCCTGCCTCTGTGAGCATTTCTATAATAGTCTGACGAACTTCGTTCGCCTTGACCTCTAATTCTTTTATTTTTTCGTCGTGAATGTCAGACATTTTTTAACCTTTTAATTGTTCAATTGTATCTTTAATATTACTGCTTTCAAAAATTGCAGAGCCAGAAACAAGCCGATTTGCGCCTGCTTCCACTAATCTCGGTGCTGTCTCCAAACTCACACCTCCGTCAACGCTTATTATAACTCTTGGGAACTTCCTGCGCAAATCGGCGATTTTATTGAGAACTCGCTCGTCAAAATCCTGTCCTTGATACCCAATTTTCTCAATTCCCATAAACTGCACGAAGTTAATTTTTTCTATTAGCGGATAGATTTTTTCATTTGGTGTCGTTGTGTTGAGAGCAATCCCAGTCTCAATGTCACTTGGGACTTTCAAAAACACATCTTCAATCCTTTCTACACTTTCAATATGAATAATTATTCTTTTTGCTCCAGCTTTTACCCAACTCTCTATGAAATTTTCTGGATTTGAGACCATCAAGTCCACTTCAAAATCAAAATCTATTTGCGAAAGATTATTTTCATCATTTTGAATGTAAGGAAAGTTTTTTGACGGCACAAACTTCCCGTCCATTACATCAATCTGTACAATCGACACAAAATCTTTTACTTGAGCGTATTTTTCATTTAAATCATTGAAACTATCTGGCATTATTGCCGGAATCACTTCAGCCATGGATTGATTTTGTTATCTCAGTAATTTTTGCGATTCGCCTCATATGCCTTTCCTCCTTTGGAAACTCTGTATTTAGCCAGAGCTTCACCGCTTCTTTTGCACTTTCCTCATTTAAAAACCGTGCGCCCAAAGAAATTATGTTTGCATCATTGTGTTCTCGCGAAATAACAATTTCATTTGGTACTTTCATATCTGTTCCCTCTTCACATTGACCATTGAAAACAATTGCGCGAACATTTGGAAATCTGTTTGCAACAATCGCCTCTCCTTGTCCTGACCCGCCAAGGATTATACCTTTATTTTCATTGGGATTTTTGGATACTTCTTTGGCTACTTTTGAGATTGAATCCGGATAATCGTCATTTTCATCATATTTAAACGCACCTAAATCTTCCACCTCATACCCAAGTTCTTTGACATATGGCACAAGTTTTTCCTTTAATCCAAAACCTGCATGGTCTGTCGCAAATAGTACTTTCATAAAATTTTATAAATGAGACGCTGTGGTAATCACATGTCGCAGAAGAGAGTTTGCATATCCAGCTTCATTGTCATACCAAGAAAGCACCTTCACTAAATTCCCATCTGCAACACGAGTAAAAGTAAGATCTGCAATTGATGCATGAGGATTTCCAATGATGTCGGTTGATACAAGTGGTTCTTCTGTCACAGTGAACACTCCTTTCCATCTATCTTCCTTTGCTGCTTTTCTTAATATGTCATTTACTTCCTCTGCTGTAGTACTTTTCTTAGTAACAAATGTAAGGTCTGCGTAGGAACCAGTGATTACAGGTACACGGACAGCGATACCGTCAAAAAACGGAATACCTTTCACAGCTTTGGTAACAGAAGTCGCCGCACCCGTTGATGAAGGGATGATGTTTTGTGCTGCAGCTCTTCCTCTTCGTACATCTTTTCTTGAAGGAGAGTCAACTAATTCTTGCGAAGCAGTGTACCCGTGAATAGTATCTAAAAGTGCCTTCTCAACATCAAGTGTTTCTTCCATTATCTGCATCACCGGAGACGCAGAGTTTGTGGTGCAAGATGCATTTGAACTTATGTCGCATGTCGCAAGTCTATCTTCGTTAACTCCCATAAGTACAGTTGCTCCATCAATTCCCTCTGGCGCATCGGCATTAACAGGAGAAGAGATAACTACTCTTTTTGCACCTGCATCGCGGTGCGCATTTGCCTTTTTATAATCAGCAAACACTCCTGTACTTTCTACGACAATATCCACATTCAAATCTTTCCAAGGGAGTTTAGCTGGATCTTTTTCATTTAGGAAAGTTATCTCTCTATTTCCGACTTTTAGCTTACCGCTTTTTACGGAAACTTCTTCATTTAATTTCCCATATACAGAATCGTATTTTAATAAATAAGCAATATTATCAATATCTCCAATGTCGTTTATAGCGACAATTTCAAGTTCTGGCGAATCCTTGGCAGTGCGAAAAAAAGCCCTGCCAATCCGCCCAAAACCATTTATAGCAATTTTTGTTTTCATATCAATCATTATATCAATAAACCCCAAAAAGCAAAAAGTAGGATTTGAATAAGTTATTACAAGGTTTTACAAAACCAATAAAAAAGCCGACACGAATGTCGGCTTTTTCTTGGGAAGATATGACACTTTTTTTATTATCATTAGCTTTAGTTGTCGCTGTTGTCATTTTTATACTGCTCCTGTAAGTTAGAGATTGCGCGCTGTTGGCGCGCTTCGGGGCTGAAAAAGACTGCGATGTAGGCAATTACGACACTCCCCACAATAATTGCAGCGAATATTTTCAAAAATTTCCAGCTTGTCTTGTTAAATAAATTCATCATTAAATTGTAGCAGTATTAAATTAACTCCCTTTGTTAAAATTGTGGATAACTTTTTCAGTAATTACCCTGTTAATAAATCTCTGGACATCCGATGTCCAGAGATTTATTATATAAATATGGAACTATATCATGTATTAAATAGGGGAGTTGATAAAAGAAAGATATTTCTTTCTGATAGAGATCATTTCAGATTTATTCACAATCTGTTTGAGTTTAATGACCAAAATCCGTCTAGTTCAAATAATTATTACTTTTCCAAATCTTCGGACATCGGATGTCCAAATATTAGGAAACCAAGAAAACTTCTGGTGAATATTCATGCATTTTGTTTAATGCCAAATCATTATCATATATTAATCTCCCCTATTGTTAAAGACGGAATACCTAAATTTATGAAAAAAATAAATATGGGATATGCAAAATATTTTAATGAGAAAAATAAACGAACAGGGGCTTTGTTTCAAGGGAAATATAAATCAGTTCATGTTTCAAACAATTCACATTTTTTATACATACCATATTATATACACCTAAACCCTCTCGACCTAATATTTCCTGAATGGCGTACTGGTAATGTAAAAAATACCAAGAAAGCTGTGGATTATTTAAAAAAGTACCGATGGAGCAGTCATTTAGATTATCTTGGTATAAAAAATTTTCCATCTTTAACTCAAAGAAATTTCCTTCAAGGTACATTAGGTGATGAGGGAGAATATAATAAATCTTTTATTCAAATGCTTGGAGAAATCGACATTGATAGTCTGAAAAAATCATTGCTTGAGTAATATTTCATCTAACTAACCAGATTTAAAAACAATATTCGGTATTCGGACATATTCGGACATCGGATGTCCAGAGATTAGGTTTGGGGGGTTGAGGAGGAGATGTTTTCTTCAGTTGATGGTGTTGAAGTAGCTTCATTCTCTGTAGTTGATGGGGTTGAAGTTGCTGTCTCTTCAGTAGCCTGCGGTGTTGATGACGCTGTATTGTCTGCTGTCTCA
>Ga0208278_1000530_pt1 | contig 20569 bp, 34 predicted proteins | sample ETN01SmetaG_FD_185794 | JGI IMG/M metagenome (GOLD analysis project Ga0208278, IMG submission 185794) | Marine microbial and viral communities from oxygen minimum zone, Eastern Pacific Ocean - ETNP2014F12-01SV259 (SPAdes) (version 2) | ecosystem: Environmental > Aquatic > Marine > Oceanic ...
CCTATTGCAATGGAGAAAGAGCTTCGGTTTGCAATCCGTGAGGGTGGTCATACGGTTGGCGCGGGTGTTGTAACTGAAATTGTTGAATAGGTAAAGAAACTAAATGAACAGAATACGAATCAGATTGAAAGCTTACGATCATATTCTTTTGGATAAATCCATGGAAAAGATTGTTAAAACAGCTAAAAATACGGGAGCATTGGTTATGGGGCCTATTCCATTGCCGACTAAGCGTAGTATTTATACCGTGAATAGATCTGTACATGTTGATAAAAAATCTAGAGAACAATTTCAAATAAAAGTTCATAAACGAATTGTGGACTTAATGAATTCAACTTCTAAAACTGTTGATGCATTAATGCAACTTGATATGCCGGCTGGCGTTGACATTGAAATAAAGACTTAATTATGGCAATTGATTTTATTATTGGGCGAAAAGTTGGGATGACAAGAATATTTGATGATGTAGGTTCGGATTATCCGGTTACTATTGTTGAGGCTGGTCCCTGTGAAATCACTCAAATTAAATCTAGTAAAAATGAAGGTTATTCTTCAATTCAAATGGGGTATTTGGAAAAAGAAGTTCGACATACCAATAAGTCTGAAAAGGGACATTTTGCCAAAGCCGGTGTTCCTGCAAAAAAAATATTGAAAGAATTTACGTTTGACGAATTAGAAAATATTGAGCTTGGTCAGAAGGTCACTGCTGATATTTTTGAAACGGGAGATTTCGTAGTGGTTTCAGGTGTGTCAAAAGGAAAAGGATTTGCGGGACATATGAAGCGTCATGGTTTCAGCGGAGGGAGAAGGTCTCATGGTAAAAATAGTGTGATGAGAAAGGCGGGATCTATTGGTGCAGGATCAGATCCATCTCGTGTATGGCCGGGGACGAGAATGGCTGGTAGAATGGGTAATGAAAATGTTAGTGTAAAGAACTTAGAAGTTACTCGAGTAGAAAAAGATAAAAATTTAGTATTTATAAAAGGTGCAGTTCCTGGAGCGAAAAATGGAATTGTCTTTATATCAAAAATTTAATGAAATTAGATATATACCAGAAATCTGGAAAAAAATCAGCCAAAAAAGTGACTCTTAATGAGGCAGTATTTGGAATTACGCCAAATGAACATTGTGTATATTTGGCAGTAAGTTCTGAAATGTCTTCCATTAGACAGGGGACACATTCAAGTAAGACGAAGGGTGAGGTGGCTGGAAGTGGTGCAAAACCATGGAGACAAAAAGGTACAGGTCGTGCTAGAGTTGGACATATTCGAAACCCTTCACGGGTTCACGGGTCGAAAGCATTTGGTCCAAAACCTCATGGTTATGATAAAAAAGTGAATAAAAAAGTTAGGCAATTGGCAAGAAGAAGTGTGTTATCTCAAAAAGTATCTAAAAATAGTTTTATAGTATTGGATAATATTTTTCCAGAAACTCCCAAAACAAGTGAATTTACCAGTCTGTTGAAAAATTTTAACTTAACAGAAAAAAAGGTCACGGTATTGACTGATTCAATGGAAGAAAATTTGTATTTAGGGTCAAGAAATATTAAAAATATTTGCGTTGTTCCTGTACAGTCTGCATCAGCATATGATTTGCTGGATTGTCAAATGATCCTTGCTAATGAAGCAAGTGTTGAAATATTAAATAAACAATTATCTTAAGATGTCGATAAAAAGTTCAATTATACTTAGGCCGATTTTAAGCGAAAAAGGAACAATGCTTAGTGAGGCATTAAACAAATATGTTTTTCAGGTGGAAAAGCAATGTAACAAGCTTGAAATAAAAGACGCTATTGAAGAAAAATTTAATGTTAAAATTAAAAAAGTTGCGACCATGAATTTTAAAGGGAAAAATAAAAACATGACCATTAAAAGTAATGGGCATGTTTTACGAACAAGGGGAAATAGGTCAAGTTGGAAGAAGGCTATTGTAACCCTGGAAGAAGGATTTTCTATTGATTTGTTAGGTGGAGAAGCATAAAAGATGCCTACTAGAAAATTAAAGCCAGATACACCTAGCCGCAGATACATGTCAGTTTCTACTTTTGAAGAAATTACAAAGAGTAGACCAGAACGTAAGTTAACAACTGCCCTTAGAAAAACAGGTGGTAGAAATAACAACGGCCGAATAACATCCAGAAGGCGTGGCGGTGGTCATAGAAGGCGTTATCGTATTATTGATTTTAAACGGAATAAATTTGATTTTTCAGGAATAATTGAATCTATCGAATATGATCCAAATAGATCGCCTCGTATTGCCTTGGTTAATTATAATGATGGTGAGAAAAAATATATTATTGCTCCTGAGGGAATTAAAGTTGGTGATAAAATAATTTCATCAAAGGAAAATAAAATTCCTTTCAAAACAGGAAATGCAATGCCATTAGGGAAAATTCCTGAAGGCTTATTAGTTCACAATATCGAATTTAAACCTGGTAAGGGTGCTCAAATGGCACGAAGTGCAGGTTCTTATGCTCGTATTATGGCATCGGAAGATGGTATGGTAACATTAAAACTTCCATCTGGTGAATTAAGATTGATTTCAGAAAATTGCCTAGCTACAATTGGTGCAGTTGGAAATAAGAGTCATGAAAATATTTCAATTGGTAAGGCTGGAAGGGCACGTTGGATGGGGCGTAGACCTAAAGTGCGTGGTGTAGCAATGAATCCGGTTGATCATCCACATGGAGGTGGTGAGGGTAAAACCTCTGGCGGGCGACATCCAGTTTCACCTTGGGGTACACCTGCTAAAGGATATCGTACTCGTAAAAAAAATAAAGCATCTAATAAATATATAATTAAGAGGAGAAAGTAGGCTTTGCCAAGATCGTTAAAAAAAGGACCATTTATTGATGCTAAGCTTGAGAAAAAAGTAAATGAAATGAGCAAGGCTACTAAGAAGAAAGTTATTAAGACTTGGTCTCGCAGATCGACAATTTCACCACTATTTGTTGGGCATACATTTGCTGTACATAATGGAAATAAATTTATTCCGGTTTTTGTTTCTGAAAATATGGTAGGTCATAAGTTGGGAGAGTTTGCTCCTACACGAATTTTCAGGCAGCATTCGGGAGATAGGAAAGCATAGGTATGGAAGCAATCTCTAAAATGGATATCCGCCAATCAGCAAAAAAGGTTCGCCATGTATTGGATGAGGTTAAGAAGGCTAAGGTGAATGATGCTTTGACAAAATTGAGCTTTACAAATAAAAAGGCTGCAAAAATTATTCATAAAACTATTTCTTCTGCATTGGCAAACTTGATGCAGAGTGAAGATACATTTGATGTAGATAATTTATATATCAAAAAAGCATTTGTTGATCAGGGACCAACAATGAAAAGGTTTAGACCTGCTGCAATGGGAAGAGCAATGCGTATTTTGAAAAGATCCAGCCAATTAACAATTGTCATCTCGGATGATAAAAAATAAAAGAGGGTGATTTGGGACAGAAAACCAATCCAATAGGACTTAGATTAGGAATCAACCGGGACTGGGATTCCGTTTGGTTTGATGAGAAAAAATTTGCATCAAAATTGCATGAAGATATTATATTGAGAAATTATATCAATAATAGATTGGGTCATGCTAGTATTTCACGAATCGAAATATCTCGTACCCCTAAAAGAGTTTCTGTTACAATCCATACGGCAAGACCTGGTATTGTTATAGGTCGTGGGGGTTCTGAAGTGGAAGCTCTTAAAAAAGAATTAAAAAAGTTTATGGGCTATGACGTGAATATTAATGTTTCCGAGATTAAAAGGCCGGGACTAAGGGCTGAATTAGTGGGTCAGAATATAGCTCAACAGCTTGAAAAAAAAGTAAATTATCGAAGGGCTGTTAAAAAAGCAATACAATCAACTATGAGTATGGGTGCAGAGGGAATTCGTGTCTGCGTTTCTGGTCGTTTGAATGGTAACGAAATTGCTAGAAGTGAAACCTACAGAGAGGGAAGGGTGCCTCTTCATACTTTGAGAGCGCAAATTGATTATACCATTACAGAATCTCATACTTCCTATGGGATTATTGGCGTGAAGGTTTGGATTTATACAGGTGAAAAAAGAAACTAATAGGTAAGCACATTGTTAGCACCAAGAAAAATAAAATATAGAAAAACTCAAAAAGGCCGCATGAGAGGTATGGCTAACTCAGGAGATTATGTATCCTTTGGATCTTACGGGTTGAAAGCAATGGAAGCAGGTTGGATTACAAGTCGGCAAATTGAAGCGGCTCGAATTGCAATTTCTAGAAAAGTTAGAAAAGTTGGTAGAATGTGGATCAGAATATTTCCTGATAAATCAATAACTAAAAAACCTGCTGAAACTCGAATGGGAAAAGGTAAAGGTTCGCCAGAATATTGGGTAGCGGTTGTAAAGCCTGGAAGGATTTTATTTGAAATTGAAGGTCTTGATGAAAAAGATGCTGAACAAACATTTAAACTTTGTTCTTATAAGCTTCCAATTAAAACCAAGACAGTTGGAAGGCGTGAAGTAGGGGCATAATTATGAGAAAGAGTGAATTGATTAAATTGAGTCAAGATGAGCTTCAAACAAAATTAAGGGATGATCAGGAAGCGTTGGTGAATTTGAGATTTCAAAAAGCATTGCAGCAGCTTGAGCATCCTCAACAAATTAGGCTTGTAAGAAGAGAAATTGCTCAAATAAAAACTGCAATTAGAGAATTTGAACTAGGAAAAAGAGGAAACTAAGTTTTGGCAGAAAATAATAGAAAGCAGCTCATTGGGCAAGTTGTAGAATCAAAAATGGGAAAAACGGCTGTTGTTCAAATTGATAGACGAGGTCCTCACCCTATTTATAAAAAATATGTCACTCAGTCAAAAAAATATTATGTTCATGATCCTGAAAATGAGTGCCAACCAGGAGATACAGTGAGCATTATAGAATGCCAACCAAAAAGTAAATTAAAGCGTTGGCGTTTGAATCAAATTGAAGAAAAAGCAATAGATAGCTAAGAATATACTGAATAATGATACAACAGGAAACTAAATTAAAAGTAGCAGATAATACTGGAGCAAAAATAATTCAATGCATCCGTGTAGTTGGTGGAACTGGCCGTCGGTACGCTCATGTTGGTGATACTATAATTGTCTCTATTAAGAAAGCGATTCCTGGTGGCGTCGTGAAAAAAGGCGAAATTTCTCATGCTGTTGTTGTGAGGACAAAGAAAGAGAGAAGAAGGGGTGATGGCTCCTATATCCGGTTTGATGATAATGCTGCAGTTTTGATTGATGGTCAGCAAGAACCAAAAGGCACTCGTATTTTTGGTCCAGTTGCCAGAGAATTAAGAGAAAAAAGATTTATGAAAATATTATCATTAGCCCCTGAGGTATTATAGAATGAAAATTAAAAAAGGTGATACGGTTCAAGTTATTACAGGGAATGATGCTGGTAAATCAGGGCGTGTTATTAAAGTCTTTTTGAATAAAGATCGAGTTGTTGTTGAGGGTATAAATATTGTGAAAAAACATGCTCGCCCAACACAAGATAATCCTCAGGGTGGAATAATGGAGAAGGAAGCATCTATTCATATTTCAAATATTATGCTGGTTGTTAGTGGTAAACCTACACGTGTTGGATTTAAATCGCTAGATAATGGAAAAAAGGTGAAATTTGCAAAAACTACTGGTGAGGTAATTAATTAATTATGGCAAAAGATAACAGTAATTACACACCCAGATTATTAACAAAATATAATGAGGTTGTACATAAACATTTATCTAAGCGATTGGGTATTAGTAATGCAATGCGTGTTCCTAAGCTTGAAAAAATTGTATTAAATATGGGACTCGGAGATGCTAAGGAAAATAAAAAGTGGTTAACATCTGGTGTTGAAGAATTAACTACAATAGCAGGACAAAAAGCAGTTGTAACTATTTCTAAAAAAGCTATTTCAAATTTTAAAATCAGGGAAGGCGATCCTGTTGGTATTCGAGTAACATTACGGGGGAGTAAAATGTATGAGTTTTTAGATAGATTTATTTCTGTAGCCTCACCAAGAATTAGAGATTTCAGAGGGCTTTCTGCAAAAGGATTTGACGGGAGAGGAAATTATAATTTTGGCGTCACAGAGCAGATCATTTTTCCTGAAATAGATTATGATAAAATTAATAACATTAGAGGCATAAATATTTCAATTGTAACAAGTAGTGTAACGGATGAAGAAGCATATGAACTATTAGTTGCATTAGGACTTCCAATTCGCCAGAAAAAAAAGAAACTAGAAGAAGGTGCTGAGGCATAATGGCAAGAAAAGCATTAGTAGTAAAAGCTCAAAGAAAACCAAAATTTTCAACTCGAAAATATTCACGTTGTAATAATTGTGGAAGACCACATTCTGTGTACAGAAAATTTGGTCTTTGTAGAATTTGTTTTAGAGAAATGGCTCTAAAGGGATTTATCCCCGGTGTTAAAAAGGCGAGTTGGTAGGAGAAAAATATGTCAATGACTGATCCAATAGCTGATTACTTGACTCGTATTCGAAATGCACAAAGTGCACACAAGAATTGGGTTGATATTCCGGCTTCTAATATGAAGAAACGGATTTCATTTGTATTGAAAGAAGAAAAGTTTATCCGTGATTTTATATTAATTGAAGATAATAAGCAAGATATGCTTAGAGTATTTTTAAATTATGATTATGATAAAAAACCTGTGATTCACGGAATTCAAAGGTATAGCAAACCTGGTTGCAGAAGATACGTTGCATCTGTCAGTCTTCCCAGAGTATTAAACGGTATGGGGATATCAATTTTATCGACCTCGAAAGGTGTAGTGTCAGACAAAAAAGCCAAGCTACTTAAAGTAGGTGGTGAAGTTTTATGTCAGGTTTGGTAAGAAAAGGATTATTATAAAATGTCGAATATAGGAAAACAACCCATTACAATACCTGAAGGTGTTGAAGTGAGCAGAAAAGAAACTAACATTTTCGTAAAGGGAAAGCTGGGAGAATTAAATCACGAATTTCAATCTGATATTGGGATTTCTATTAATGAAAATGAAGTGGTTGTTACTCGCAATTCTGATGAGAAAATACAGCGAGAACTTCATGGGTTAACCCGTGTGTTAATCGCAAATATGGTTCAGGGCGTTTCTCAAGGATTTCAAAAAGAATTAAATTTGGTTGGTGTTGGTTATACAGCAGATGCAAGTAAAGGCAACTTTCTTCTTTTAAATGTAGGATACTCTCATCCCATTTATTTCGAAACACCTGAGGGAATTACAATTGAAACTCCCAATGCGAATACAGTAATAGTTAAAGGTATTAGCAAGCAGGAAGTTGGGCAAGTAGCTGCTAACATTAGGGAGTTAAGAAAACCTGAACCGTATAAGGGTAAAGGAATCAAATATTCTGATGAACATATTAGAAAGAAAGCAGGTAAATCCATTGGGATTGTTGGAGCATAATCATGGCTAGAAAAAGTAAATATCAAATTTGGCAAAAAAAGCGTCAACGAATAAAATATAGGATTATGCAGAGAAATATAGGTAATCATCCACGGCTTGTGGTTTACCGTTCAAATGCAAATATTTATGCTCAATTGGTGGATGACGAAAAAGGAATTACCGTTTTATCTGCATCTAGCATTGATAAAAGTATAAAAAGCTTAATTGAGAAGGCAACAAATAAAATAGAAAAAAGCAAGATCGTAGGTGAATCTCTTGCTGGTAAGATCAAAGAAGCTAAAATTGGCCGGATTGTTTTTGATCGAAATGGATATAAATATCATGGACGGGTTAAAGCGCTTACAGAGGCAATTCGTTCTGCAGAAATAACAATTTAACGGAGATATTCTTGAGTACTTTCATAAATCCAACAGAATTGGACTTAAAAGAAGAAACGGTTGTTTGTATCAACAGAGTTTCTAAAGCAACAACTGGTGGTAGAAGCATGCGATTTAATTCCCTCGTTGTTGTTGGTGATGGAAATGGGCATGTAGGTGTTGGATTCGGCAAAGCGAATGAAGTAGCATCAGCCGTTAATAAAGCGAAGGAAAATGCTAAAAAACGTATATTTAAAGCGCCATTAATAAATGGTACCATACCACATAAAATTAATATTAAATATGGTGCCGTTCGTCTTATGTTAAAACCTGCCTCACCTGGTACTGGTATTATTGCTGGCGGGCCAGTTCGTGCAGTAATGGAACAAATTGGAATTGCTAACATTCTTTCAAAAAATTCAGGTTCAACCAATGCAATTAACGTTGTGAAAGCAGTTGAACAGGGTCTAAAAGATTTACGGGATCCCTTGAAAGTTTCTAGGCAGAGAGGAATTTCCCTAAAAGAATTATTTAGTTAAAATCATGGCTGATAAAAAGATTAAAATAACACAAATTAAAAGTGCAATTGGATACCGCCAACGTACAAAAGATACCTTGTTAGCATTGGGTATAAAAAAAATGAACAGTTCTGTGGTTAAAATTAATAATTCAGCTATTCAGGGTATGGTTACGGCTGTTAATCATCTTGTGAAAGTGGAGGATGTTTGATGAATTTAGGGACGCTAAAACCAGCTGAGGGATCTATAAGAGACACTAAGCGTATTGGCAGAGGAAACGGATCTGGGCAAGGTCGCACTGCTGGTAAAGGACATAATGGATACCAATCTCGTTCAGGTACCAAAACTAGATTTCACTTTGAGGGTGGCCAAACTCCACTTATGAGACGCCTTCCTAAAAGAGGATTTTCAAATTATGGATTTAGGAAAGAAGTTCAAATTGTAAATCTTGAGAGAATTGCATCTTTAGAAATTGATAAAGTAGATGTTACTCTTTTACACGAAAAAGGTGTGATTAAAAAAATGGATATCCCTGTTAAAATTTTAGGCAATGGAGAATTAAATAAACCAATTGAAATTACCGCAGACATGTTTAGTAAGTCCGCAATAGAAAAACTTGAAAAGGCTGGGGGGAAAGCCATTTATAAATGATGGAGAAATTCCTAAATATTTTCAAAATACCAGATTTACGTAAAAAGCTAGTTTTTACTGGTCTATTGCTATTGGTATATAGACTGGGTGGAAAGGTGCCTATTCCGGGAATTGATAAAACTGCTTTAGCTTCCATGATGCAAGGCTATGCCAATTCATTACTTGGCTTATATGATATGTTTGCAGGCGGTTTCTTTTCTCAAGCATCTATTTTTGCTTTGGGAATTATGCCCTATATTTCAGCTTCAATAATCATACAGTTACTAGGTGCTGTTATTCCTTATTTTCAAAGACTTCAAAAAGAAGGTGAAGAGGGAAGAAAAAAAATCATTCAGATAACTCGTTATGGTACAGTGATGATTGCATCTCTGCAGGCCATTGGCATGTCAGTATTTTTAACAAGTCAAACAACCAGTGTAGGTCCCGTAGTTCCAAATGCTGATTTTGTTTTCTATTTTGTTACGATATTGACTATGGTTACGGGGGTAATATTTGTTATGTGGTTGGGTGAACAAATTTCTGATCACGGTATTGGCAATGGTATTTCGTTAATTATTATGGTAGGAATAATTGCACGTGCACCAAGCGTATTCAGAAGTCAATTTATTCAAATTCAAAACGGATTATCAAATCCATTTGAGAACGTTTTATTATTAGTATTAATGTTTGGAATTACCCTGGTGGTTGTAGCGGTCACTACCGGTGTTAGAAAAATACCTGTTCAGTATGCGAAAAGAGTAGTTGGTCGAAAAGTTTATGGAGGACAGGCAACCCATATACCGCTGAGAATATTAACTGCGGGAGTAATGCCGATTATCTTTGCTCAGGCACTTATGTTTATCCCCAGTACAATTGCATCATTTTTTCCACAGGGCAATGGTTTTGGTGATTGGTTACAAATAGTATTTGCCCCGACTCACATTGTATATTCACTATTTTTTGCTTTTTTAATAATTATATTCACCTACTTTTATACTGCAATAGCATTTAACCCAGTTGATGTAGCAGATAATATGAAAAAGCAGGGTGGTTTTATTCCCGGTGTAAGACCTGGAAAATCAACATCAGATTATATTGATCATATTCTCACCAGAGTTACCTTACCTGCTTCTGTATTTTTAGCATTGATTGCTGTTTTCCCGACATTTTTGTCTAGTTTTTTTAATGTTGATTTCTCGTTAGCAAGTTTTTATGGTGGTACAAGTTTACTTATTATCGTTGGTGTTGCATTAGATACTCTACAACAAATAGAGTCACATTTATTAATGCGTCACTATGATGGCTTTTTGAAAACAGGAAAACTAAAAGGTAGAGATAGAAGAAGATAATTTCTTTTAAGCCTTTTAATTAACCAAGGTGATACATATCCGTAGTACAGGCGAAGTCCAGAAAATTTCTAGGGCTTGCCAAATAGTAAAAGAAACACTTGAAATTATTCAAGAAATGATTGTACCGGGTATATCCACACTTGAATTAGATATTGAAGCTGAAAAATTTATCAGATCTAAAGGAGCTCAACCCGGCTTCAAAGGATTGTATGGTTACCCTGCAACTTTATGTGTTTCAGTTGAAGATGAAGTTGTTCATGGAATACCGAACAATCGGAAATTACAAGATGGAGAGATTGTTTCCGTTGATGTGGGTAGTTTAATTGAGGGCTATTATGGTGATCATGCTAAATCTTTTGCAGTTGGCAAAGTTGATCCTGAAAAAGAAAAACTTATGTCTGTAACACGAGAATGCTTATTAGATGGAATTGATCAAGCAACACCTGGAAATCGAATTGGTGATATTGGTTACGCGGTGCAGAAAAGGGCTGAATCAAATGGGTATGGAGTTGTAACTGAATTGGTAGGTCATGGTATAGGAACGAAATTGCATGAAGATCCACAAATACCAAATTTTGGTAAACCTGGAACGGGACCTAAAATTGAAGCGGGGATGTGTTTTGCGATTGAACCCATGATTAATATGGGAACCCCTGGGGTTTATACAAAAAAAGATGGCTGGACAGTTTGCACAAAGGATGGAATGCCATCTGCTCATTTTGAGCACACAATTACAATAACTGAAGATGGAGCGAAAATACTAACAATATAATGGCTAAAGAAGCTGCCATAGAAGTAGATGGAGAAATTACTGAGACATTGCCTAATGCAATGTTTAGAGTAAAGTTAGAAAATGGACATGAAGTGCTCGCCCATGTTTCCGGGAAAATGAGGATGCATTATATAAAAATATTGCCTGGCGATACGGTAAAATTAGAATTGTCTCCTTATGATTTAAGTAGAGGCAGAATAACATTTAGATATAAATAGTTGGAATAAATTTAAAATTATGAAAGTACGCGCATCAGTAAAGAAAATTTGTAAAAATTGCCAGATCATAAGGCGTCATGGTGTGATTCGAGTAATTTGTGAGAATCCAAAACATAAACAGCGACAAGGTTAGGAGAAATATAGTTGGCTCGTATTGCAGGAATAGATTTACCAAGAAATAAAAAAGTTGAATTTGCCTTACCATATATTTATGGTATAGGACCCACTCAATCAAAAAAGATTTTAGATAAAGGTGGAATTAACCCAGATATTCGGGTACATGAATTAACAGAAGATCAATTATTAGCAATAAGAAATGCTATTGGTGACTTGCTTTCTGTAGAGGGTGAACTTAGAGGACAAAATTCTAGAAATATAAAACGATTAATGGACATTGGATCCTATCGTGGATTACGCCATCGTAAGGGATTGCCTACTCGTGGGCAAAATACTAAAAATAATGCCCGTACTCGAAAAGGCAAAAAGAAAACAATCGCTGGCAAGAAAAAAGCCGTAGTTTAGGGAGACAGTTAATTGGCTGGACCAAAAAAGAAAAAGAAAAAAATAAAAGTTGATCCTGAGGGGATAGGATTTGTTAAAGCATCTTTTAATAATACTATCGTAACTCTCACAGATAAATTTGGGAATGCAATTTCATGGTGCAGCTCGGGGGCCCTTGGATTTAGAGGATCTCGGAAAAGTACACCATTTGCTGCTACTGAAGCAGCAAAAAAAGCAGCTGAAGATGCAATGGCTTTGGGATTATCCACGATTGAAGTTCGTGTTAAGGGACCAGGTGGAGGAAGAGAAGCTGCTGTCCGAGCGTTGAGAGCGGCAGGATTAAATATAACTGCTATTATGGATGTTACTCCAATTCCTCATAATGGATGCAGACCACCTAAAAAGAGAAGAGTTTAACCTAAAGGAATAGCATGGCTAGATATACAGGACCAAGAGCAAGATTATGTAGAAGATTGGAATTCCCCGTTTTTGAATCTCCTAAATTTGGGAATATCAGAAAGAATTATCCCCCTGGACAACAGGGACAGGGTAGGCGTAGAAAACTTTCTAACTATGGTATCCAGTTGAGAGAAAAACAACGGATCAAATATTTGTACGGAGTTTTAGAAAAACAATTTAGAAATTATTTCAAAAAAGCGGTATCTAAGAAGGGACCAACTGGTCATAATCTTTTGATTATATTAGAGTCTAGATTAGATAATACCGTTTATAGATTAGGACTGGCACCAACCCGGTCAAGTGCGAGACAATTAGTAAATCATGGACATTTTTTGGTTAATAATCATAAAGTAAATATCCCATCGTACCAATTATCATCAGGAGATATAATTCAGGTAAGGGATAAAAGTAAAAAATTAGAACTCTTCCAAGAATCTATGCGTTCAGTTCAAGGTGATAACCCTAGACCTTGGCTCACGCTTGATAAAGCAAAATTGTCTGGAATATTTGACAGTGTGCCTGAAAGGGATGAAATAGAAGAGCCAGTAGAAGAACAATTAGTAGTAGAACTTTACTCCAAATAAATAAAGGTAAAAATAATGGCAAGTAATAAATATTTTCAAGAGTTAGAAATAGAAATTGTTGAAGAATCCGATAATTATACAAAAGTAGTTGCTGAACCCTTCGATAGAGGATATGGCGTTACAATTGGAAATACATTAAGACGGTCTCTACTTACTTCTATTCCTGGTGCTGCAATAACATCCATTAAAATAGATGGGGTTTCCCATGAATTTACTTCTATTAAAGGAGTTTTAGAAGATATCGCAGATATAATTTTAAACTTAAAAGAAGTTAGGTTTTGCATGTTGGATGAAGGACCTGAACTTATTTTAGTTGAATTACATGGCCCTTGCAAATTTACTGGTGCTGATATCGGAAATCTAACAAAGATGTTTGAAGTTCTAAATCCAAAACATCATATTGCGACAATTACTGAGGAAAAAACTATTATTTTTGAAATTCGGATTTGTCGTGGGAAAGGATATTCTTCTGCTGTTAAAAATAAACGACAAGATGATACCATTGGAACAATACCAATTGATTCTATTTTTAATCCTATTACCAGTGTATCCTGGGATGTACAGCCCATTGCAACTTCTACAGAAGGCCATGAAAAATTAACAATGGAAATAAGATCAGATGGTTCTACAACTCCAAAAGATGCTATCAATCATGCTGCCAATATAACCAGACAGCAATTAGCTTACTTCATGTTTAACGATTCTTCAGCACTTAAAGCCGTTAATGAAGAAGAAATTAATGAAGCACTGGAAATAAAAGGTATTTTAACAAAATCAATTGATGAAATGGAACTCTCTGTAAGAAGTCATAATTGTTTACAGGCTGCTGGAATTAAAACTATCAGTGAACTTGTGGTCAACGAAGAAAGTGAAATGTTGAAGTTTAAGAATTTCGGCCGTAAATCACTTACTGAACTTCAAGAAAAATTAGGTGAGTTAGAACTTCATTTTGGGATGGATGTAAAACAATATTTAGAAACGGAATAATTCAATACAATGAGGCATCAGAAAAAAGGAAGAAAACTTAACCGGACAGCAAGTCATCGAAAAGCATTGTTTAGCAACCTTGCAGCATCTTTGGTTATACATAAAAAAATTAGAACTACAGATGCAAAGGGAAAAGAACTTCGGACTTATATTGAGAGGTTAGTTACCTATGCAAAAAGGGGTGATGTGCATGGTAGACGGTTAATCCAAAAAAGAATTACCGGCAAAAGAGGTAAGGAAATTGCAAATATTCTTATTCACGACATAGCACCAGCTTATGCAGATAGGCATGGAGGATATACACGGCTCATTAAATTGAATAATAGAAAAAATGATAATGCGCCAGTTACTTTAATTGAGTTTATTGATCTAGCCCCAGATGTAACAGAATCGAAAGATGGTGAAGTAGTAGAGGAAAAAAAGGGAGATACTAAGGAATAATATTATCAATTAGGCAGTATAAATTATTTTGAATCAAATAAATCGAATTATGAACAGGGCAATTATATATTCTGCCCTGTTTTTTTTATTGCTACAATTTTCCTTTGCACAATTATCAGATTTGGATACACGTTGTCTATGGATTGTCCGAGATAGTATGTATAATGAAAAAATGATAAATTCTGCATTGGTTTATGCATACCAATCTGGATATAATATTGTATTTATACAGGTGCGCGGACGCGGATATTCATTTTATAATTCCGACATTGTTCCTAAACATCCAAAAGTAGAAAGTGAATTTGATCCATTAGGGTATGCAGTGACATTAGGACATGCGCTAGGGATTGAAGTTCACGTATGGGTTAATTCGTATATTTTATGGTCATCAAAAACAGAACCTAAAGATACTAAACATTTATATCATACACATAAAGAGTGGACGGAAGCTGATAGGAATTTAAAAATGGATTCCAGTATTAAATTATCAGAACCACACTCTCCACAATGGGAAGGAGTTTATCTTTCTCCAATCCATCCAGAAGTGAATCCATACTTAACGTCAGTTTTTTCTGAAATTATAAATAATTATGATATTGATGGAATCCATTTAGATTATATTCGATTTCAAGATCAGATTTATGGCTGGAATCGAAACGGGATGAGAGAATTTGAGAAAATTTATGATTACAGTCCGCGAGATATTACGAGGGGTATCATTAAGCCTGAATTAAAAGATTCCATTGAAATTGCATGGATCAAATTTCGTCAAGATGCTGTTACTGAATTGGTAAGAAATGTATATTCAGAAATGCATAAACCTGGTACTAATATTAAATTAAGTGCTGCTGTAAAACCAAATATTATGGATGCAAAATATAGGTGGTATCAGGAATGGGATAAGTGGGTACAAGAGGGGATAATTGACTTTGTAGTACCTATGAATTATTTCAAAGAAATCCGAGACTTTAATAATTCTGTTCAGATTATGAAATCAAATTTAGTACAAGAAGAATTAGATATGGTGGTAATTGGTATATCTACGCATAACCAAGATGCACAATCTGCTGCGGATAAAATATTATTGGCGAGATTAAATGGATTTCGGGGAGTAAGCATATTTTCATGGGATGCTCATAAGAATAATCTGGATTGGTTCGATCCCATTAATGATGCCTTAGGACATCCAACATTTGAGTAACAATGCTATGGAGAAATGGTATGGCTAAATCGAGACCAGTTAAAGCACCTATTGGAACAACAATGAGTTGTAAAGGGTGGCATCAGGAAGCTGCCTATAGAATGATTCAAAATAATTTAGATCCGAACAATGCTGAAAACCCAGATGAGCTCATTGTTTACGGAGGCTTAGGAAAAGCTGCCAGAAATTGGGAAGCGTTTGACGCCATATTAGAAAGTTTAAGAAAATTAGAAAATGATGAGACGCTTCTCATTCAATCTGGGAAACCGGTTGCGGTATTTAAAACCCACACCCATTCACCACGAGTGCTTATCTCAAATTCTATGCTGGTTCCAAATTGGGCATCTTGGGAGCATTTCAGAGAGTTGGATAAAAAGGGCCTTATGATGTATGGCCAAATGACAGCGGGGAGTTGGATTTACATTGGCACCCAAGGAATTTTACAAGGCACCTACGAAACTCTTGCTGAATTAGGAAAACAAAAATTTGGAGGATCCCTAAAAGGAACACTTACTCTTACTGGAGGACTTGGTGGAATGGGTGGTGCTCAACCATTGGCTGTAACAATGAATGAAGGGGTGAATATTACGGTTGAAATTGATCCTCATCGAATCAGGCGTCGTTTAGATACGGGGTATTTGGATACATCCACAGATAATTTAGATGAAGCACTGCAATTGGCGGTTAATGCCAAAGATAAGGGAGAGCTCCTATCCATTGGATTATTAGGAAACTGTGCAGATGTATTTCCTGAATTCGTTAAACGTGGAATAATACCGGAGATTGTTACCGATCAAACTTCAGCCCATGATGAGTTGAACGGCTATATCCCACATGGAATATCTTTTGATGAAGCACTCAAATTAAGAAATACCAACCCGGATAAATATATTGAGAAGAGCTACCACTCCATGGCAGTTCATTGTCAGGCGATGCTGGATTTACAAAAAAGGGGTTCAATAACTTTTGATTATGGAAATAATTTGCGTGGGCAAGCCAAAGAAAATGGTGGAGTGGAAAATGCTTTTGACTTTCCTGGGTTTGTACCTGCATTTATCCGACCATTATTTTGTGAAGGTAAGGGACCCTTTCGCTGGGTTGCATTATCTGGTGATCCTGAAGATATTTATAAAACAGATGCTAAAGTATTAGAATTATTCCCAGAGGACGAAGCTCTAAAAAGGTGGATTACTATGGCACAGGCAAAAGTGCAGTTTCAGGGATTACCAGCAAGAATTTGTTGGTTAGGTTATCGAGAACGAAACCTTTTCGGTGAAGCCATTAACGATATGGTTTCCTCTGGTGAACTGCAAGCTCCTATTGTAATAGGAAGAGATCATTTAGATGCTGGATCCGTAGCCTCTCCAAATCGTGAAACCGAAGCGATGAAAGATGGTTCAGATGCTGTTGCAGATTGGCCCATATTAAATGCACTACTCAGTACGACTAGTGGAACCAGTTGGACCTCCGTTCATCATGGTGGAGGTGTTGGAATGGGATTAGCAATTCATGCAGGCGTTGTTATTGTAGCTGATGGCACACCGGATATGAAAGAACGATTGAATAGAGTACTTACCAATGACCCAGGGTTGGGTGTTGCTCGCCATGCAGATGCTGGTTATGAAAAAGCAATCCAAATTGCAAAAGAGCGTAATTTGAAAATTCCAATGGTTAATTAATAGACTCATAAAATTACGTAAATCATTGGCAATCTTATGAAAACAAAAATTATAAATATTTCCACTATTTGCACTTGGTCACCAGCAGAAGGTAAACTGGTAATTCTATCCGATATTGAAATCCTTGTGGAGGATTCAACTATTATTCAAATATCAAAAACCGTTGGAGGGGCAGAAGAGGAGATTGATGCTGATGGAGCCCTCATTACTCCAGGTTTTGTAGATTCCCATACCCACCCCATTTTTTCTGGTAACCGTGCAAATGAATTTGGTATGCGGGTTTCTGGTAAATCGTATGAAGAAATTGCTTCAATGGGTGGCGGCATTATTTCTTCTATAAATGAAGTTCGAAATGCAAGTGAAGAACAATTATTAGAAGAATGTTTAGAAAGAATTAATTTCTTCCTTATTCATGGCACTACTACTATTGAAGCAAAATCAGGGTATGGTCTCACTATTGAAGATGAATTAAAATCGCTGAGAGTTATTAAGCGATTGAATGAGTCAAGTCCACTTGATATTATTCCAACTTTTATGGGAGCGCATGCTTTCCCTCCAGAATTCAAGAATGACCATCAAGGGTATGTTCGACTAATTTGTGAAGAAATGATTCCAGTAGTAGCAGAGGAAAACCTTGCTGAATTTTGTGATGTATTTTGTGAAAATGGATATTTCACTTTAAATGATTCCCGAAAAATTTTAGAAACTGCTAAGGAATATGGTTTAACTCCACGGCTCCATGCTGATGAATTTGTTGATTCAGGTGCAGCAGGTTTGTCTGCTGAAGTGGGTGCTATCTCTGCTGATCACTTAATGGCTGTAAGTAATGAAGGCATTCAGAAAATGGCTGAAGGTGGAGTAATTGCCACCCTGCTCCCAGGTACAACATTATTTCTGGGGAAAAATAAATATGCTCCGGGACGAAAAATAATTGATTCAGGTTGTGATGTTGCTCTTGCCACAGATTATAACCCGGGATCTTGCACTATACAATCCATGCCTCAAATTATTTCGTTGGCAAATTTGCATTGCGGATTATCGACTGATGAAGCTTTTAAGGGTGCAACCTGGAATGGCGCTAAAGCCATTAATCGTGGAAAAAAATTGGGAGCAATTGTGGAAGGTTTTCAAGCGGATATGTTATTTTGGGAATTGGGAGCCATTGAAGAAATACCATATTGGATGGGTTCGGACAGAATTCTAAATGTGATGAAAAAAGGGAAACTTTTGGAATAGGGGAGGATTAGTCTTCTAAGATGTAATTTACCAGGAGCACTACATCCAGTACATTTACAATTCCATCTCCATTTAAGTCCCCGCAGCTGCAGTCGTTAGATCCACCTAAAATACAGTCATTAATCAAATAAACCACATCCAGGATGTTCTGAGTTCCATCTACATTGCAGTCTCCAGGATCTGTTTCATCGCCAAACCAGCGGGCACCGATATCACTTATAGTGCCATCCGGGTCTGTGTCTGAAGGGTCTCCTGCATCAATACAGGGAGAGTCATATTCGTAGGAGAAATCCCAAGTATTCTGATTTACAAAAAGGGGATCGTCTTCAATGAGTCCAGAGCCTTCGAGTTCCAACGGAACCCAGGTGAGCCCTCAGCAGTTTTCGTTGTAGCCTCCGGCCCCCAGTTCATTTTCCCAGAAATTGGAATGATTGATTTCTTCCAAGGTTGCTGTTGTACCACGGACAGCAATACCATATTGGCTATTATCAATAAAATTGCAGTTCTTAACGGATATATTGACATCATCCATAATCTGGATGCCAAATAAATTAGATATAAAATTACAGTTTGAAATATTCCCTGTCGCTGTGCCATTAAAAGTGAGAGCATTATATCCCCCATTTATGATCGTGACAAACTCTATATCCAGATTGGCAGGATATTCCGCTTCTGCATAGACCCAGATGCCCAGGCCTTCATTCAAGTCTACTATAGCACCATTTCCCTCTATAAATACATCTCCTTCATACACCCCCACTTCGCCGGTATAAATCATATTCTGTTCCAGCACCAAATATTTATCATATCCATTACCAGGTCCGGCTGCATCAAAAACACTTTGCAAGGTTATGCCTTCTGCTAATGATAAATATATTACTGAAATAAAACTTAAAGTAAATAATTTCATGTTAAAACTTACAACAATATGGGAAAAATAACAAATCACTAATCTTAACAATTTGTAAACATATATTAATTGATGTAAAAATGAGGATTTATGACTCAATAAAATATGGTGTTTTCACCTGTTACATATTGTATCGCCTCCAAAATTGGAATTGTAACCTATTTCTACTTATATTTTAAGTGGATTTACGTCCTGAATATGCTTCTTAAAACAGCAATTCTCTGGAGGAGGATTTCTAAAAATTATAAAATATGTCATGGGTTGCTATTATTCAATTAATAAGAATAAGGTAATTTTATGTGATAATACCCCGTTTTGTGACGAAGAACAAACCGAACTATTGAGGGTTAGCCCTAATTTTGACGGAAATGTGGGAATTGATTAGTAGGATATCTACAATGATTAGAAATTAAAATTTATGAGATGGTGTAAACATATAGTATTTTTCTTGGTTATGACCGTTGCAGCATGGTCTGCTGCTGACATCACCGATGGCTGTGATCTTCCGGATTCTGAGACAACGGGATATTTACATTTAACAGCGGATGGAGAGGTACTGTATAAAACACCGGAAGCGATAGCGGGTTGGCAATTTAATGTAGAAGGTGCTACTGTAAATAATGCTTCTGGTGGTGATACACAGGCTGCGGGACTCATGATACAGGCAATGGGTGATATGGTGCTTGCTTTTTCACTATCAGGTGGTTCTATCCCTGTAGGATGTGGTACACTTGTTGAGCTAGATCTAAATGGAGAAGCAACTGGCCTAATTAACTTAGTTTTCTCAGATACAAATGCCCAATCTATTTATTTTGAATATTATGAAGGCGGTGATGATCCAGTGTTAGGCTGTACTGATATGGATGCATGTAACTATAATGCAGATGCGACTGAAGATGATGGCAGTTGTCTTGAAAATGACTGCGCGGGTGAATGTGGTGGTGATGCTGTAGAAGATGAGTGTGGTGTATGTGGTGGTGACGGTTCTGATGATCTTGGTTGTGGCTGTTTTGAAGCTGGTCCTTCCGGTTGTGATAATCAGTGTGGTTCTACCTTAGAGGATGATGCATGCGGTGTATGTGGTGGTGATGACAGTTCATGTGAGGATTGTTCCGGTGTGCCCAACGGAGACAATCTTGTAGATAATTGTGGAGTTTGTGATAATGATAGCTCCAATGATTGTGAACAAGATTGTGCTGGCAGTTGGGGTGGCGATGCAGAAGAAGATGAGTGTGGAGTTTGTGGTGGTGATGATAGTTCATGTACTGATTGTAATGGTATTATTAATGGAGAGGCTTATCTAGATAA
>Ga0208278_1000532_pt1 | contig 20519 bp, 26 predicted proteins | sample ETN01SmetaG_FD_185794 | JGI IMG/M metagenome (GOLD analysis project Ga0208278, IMG submission 185794) | Marine microbial and viral communities from oxygen minimum zone, Eastern Pacific Ocean - ETNP2014F12-01SV259 (SPAdes) (version 2) | ecosystem: Environmental > Aquatic > Marine > Oceanic ...
TGACGCCGCAGTAGTGATAGCACCAGTAGAAGAATTGATTGCAAACTTCCCATCGCCATTACCTGCTGTTATTGAATATGTTAAAGTTGTATTTGCATCTTGATCTGCCGCTGATATAGTTGCCACTGCTGTACCTGAACTAACACTTTCTGCTAGTGTTACAGCACTGGTACTTGAGATGGTTGGTACTTCATTTACATCATTAATAGACACATAGAACCAATCGCTAATTGAATTGCTGTCGTCATCTGTGAGTTTAATCCATAGTGTCTGGTTAGAAGGATCATCTAGTTCTTCATAGTTAAATGATCGATTTGCTTTAATTGTAAGAGTACTTGGTCCAAGAACTACATCAACCCAACTTGCACCATCACCCCAGGTTGATACAGTAATATTATTCATTCCATCATCGTCGTCGTTCCAGTATATTGTTGAGAATACATCTCCATTTGCATTGTTTTCATTTAATGACCATGCCCACGCACCATATGAAAATGTTGGAATAGCAAGTCCTTCGTTAATGACAGTTGTAAAGTTTGGATCTTCCCACCATGCTAACTCTTCATATGGATCATCTGTGTTATAGAAATATTCTTCCCACGTCTCTTCTTCCTCTTCCTCCTCTTCATAGTAATCATCAGTGCCATTACCATTTGTGTCATTATAATAAGTGTCTTGTTCATCATAAAACTCTTCATCATCTGCGTCATCATCTTCTATTTGGTCATCATCTGGAGTGCCATCACCATCTGCGTCATCATCTTCAAATGCCTCATCCCATTCTTCTGGTTCCCAATATGGAATATCAAATTCTTCATGCAAGTCTTTAACTTTGTCATCTAAATCTTGATACTGATCGTCCATGGCGTCGTATAATTCATCTGCTTCTTCCCAAGTAATTTCATTATTCATTACTTTCTCTTGAATGTCCATAGACTCATAATACAATTCGTTATACTCTTGCCAAACATCCATGGCGGCATCATCAAATTCTTTTAAGTCTTCGGCACTAACTTCAATTTCTTCTTGGTTAGGACCTACAAATATAACTGGACCATCAAAGTCATAAAACTCTTCTTCATACTCAAACACTTCTTCAACTGGAGCAGTATCTATATCTGGAGCAAAAATAGGTTCAGCCTCTTCCTCAATAAACAAGTTGTCTGTTTCTATGTCAAATTTTTCAAATATTTCAAATGCTTGTTCATCTAGTTCTTGGAACAGTTCTTCTGCATCTTCCCAGTCGAGTTCATTATTCATTATCTTTTCATCGATAATCATGTACTGTTCTTGTAATTGCTCAAATGCTGTATCTACATTATCAGTTTCAATCTTTGTAATGTTCATTACTTCAAGTTTTTGTACTTGAACTACTTGAACTTTGTCTACAACAATCTGAATCTCTTGCTTAACTTCTATTTGTTTAACTTCTACTTGCTTTAGTTCTTCTTTAATTTCTTCTTGCTTAACTTCTACTTCTTTTAATTCTTCTTTAACTTCTTCTTGTTTAACTTCTACTGCTTCTTGCTTAACTTCTACTTCTTTTAATTCTTCTTTAACGTCTTCTTGTTCTTGTTCAACTTCTTCAATTTCTTCTTGAAGTTCTTCTTGTTCTTCTTCAACGTCTTTCAATTCTTCCTCAATGGCTTGTTTCTCTTGGAAAGTAACTGCTTCTTCTAATGCTTCTTCCAATGCTTCAACTTCTTCTTCGAGTTCTTCTTCTTTTTCTTCTAGTGCTTCTGCTTCTTCAACCAATGCTTCTTCTTGTTCTTCTAGTTCTTCTTCTTTTTCTTCTAGAATTGCTTCTTCCTCTTCGAGTTCACTCTCTTCTTCTTCCAACTCTTCTTCGAGTTCCTCTAGTGCTTCTTCCTCTTCTTCAAGTTCTTCTTCCAATTCTTCTAACTCTTCAACCTCTTCCTCAAGTTCCTCTTGTTCTTCTTCAAGTTCTTCAACCTCTTCCTCAAGTTCCTCAAGTTCCTCTTTGTCCTCATCTTCTGGTCTATCCTCATCTTTAGTTTTACGTTTAGTTTGAATCTTAGATGACTCTCTATTAAGTGTAACAATAGATGATCCAAAGTCTTTAAAAATTTCTGCTGGTGTTAATATCTTTGGTGAAGCAGGTGCCTTAAATGCTGACGTAATTATAGTAGACTGATTTGGTTCATCTAATAATACAGAACTTACTTGAGTGGCTATATTTACAGCACCTGTTGTTCCATCTGCTTCTTTTAATAAAACAACCTTACTTTCTTGTCCTTCATTACTTGCTTTCGCAACAACTTTTGTACCACGCACACCTATAGTCATTACAGGTGTTGTAATCATCATAACATCATCACTTGTACCTGCTACTTTCCCACTCTGGAATGAAAAACTGCCTTGTGCTACTTCAACATTAATTGTCCCGGTATCATTATCTTCATCCCACAAGAAGTCATCTACAATCAATCTAGCACTAGATTCCATTGTCATAATGGTTTCATCTGAAAGAGCAAATGCTAATTTACTGTCTTTTGCTGTTTGTATTTCGTCATTGAGATGAATTGGAGTCCCAGCCTTAACAGTTATGAGTTTATTATCCTCAGATAATATCCTAGCACCACCATTTATAGCAGTTATAACCCCGATCGCACCTTCAGGTAATTGTAATAAGTCAGCCATGTCGCACAGTATTTACTAAAATCAAAAAGCAATAAATATTGGTACAATGCGTTATTTGATTATTATAGCATTACTATTAATAACTCTACCAGGAATCTCTGCCGAAGATTGGAGTTCTGACCTTAATTGTCCAGATAGAGTCTACATTTACGATCAATCTTTAGGAAAAACTGTGTGTAAATCACCAGTTGAAGAAGTTGTAGAAGAAATACAAGTAGTTGAAGAAGGATGCATTGTTACAGAAGAAACTGAAACAGAAAAATGGTGGACAGATAAAGACAGGGCAGGTGTGTGTGCTAAACCATGCGACCCATGTGAAGAAGAAATGGCAGAACCAGAAATAGCAGAACTAGAAGTAATCGAACCAGAAGTAGTTGAACCAGAAGTAGTTGAACCAGAAGTAGTTGAACCAGAAGTAATCGAACCAGAAGAAGTGGTAGAACCAGAAGTGGTAGAAAAAGAAACAATTAACATACACGACGATATGCCTGCTGTACCAGTTGAAGAAGTAATAGAAGTTACAGATGAAATGATACTAGCACAAGAATCAGAAGAAGCAAGAAAGAAATTACAAGACATGGCAAAAGGTGATACGTGTACTATTGTAGGAGAAACTAAAACATCTATACATTGGTCAAAAGAAAACAGTAGCGGTATATGTACTAAACCTTGTGATCCTTGTGAAACAGGTACAGTTGCAGTAGCAGAAAAAGAAAAAGAATTAATAGAAGAAGAGGAAATGGCTGAAGCAGTAAAAGAATCTGCAGAATTAGAAATTACATCTGCTTTAGTGGAAATGGGTTGGTATGAAGAAGAAGATCTTAAAGTTGAAAACTTTGACCTTGAACAGCAATTATTAAGAGTAATTAGAAATCATCCACGTGTAATAGCCGCATTAAAAGACGTTGAAGTATCTAAAGAAGCAATTAAAATAACAAATAGTTCACGTTTACCACAAGCATCAATTACAACAAACAATGGTATAGAAGAAGTAGAAAACCCAGGATCAGATGATGTAAACAGATACTATGATGATCAAACATTAACAATAACGCAATTGCTATCTGACTTTGGTAGAAGTAAAGCGGCCACCGATAAAGCAATTAGTGATAAAATGATTACTGATTTAAGTTATAAACAAACAGTACAGTCAGTTGTATCAGAAGGTCTTACAGCATATTATGGATTAATTAAAGCCTATAACACATTTAAGACCAATAGTGCTATTATGGCAGGGTTAAAAGAACAACAAAAACAAATGCAGGCTAAATTAGAGGCAAAGAAGGCTACTATAGATCAATTTAATGCAATTAAAAGTCAAGTAATTGCTCAACAATCACTGTTGATTAGTTTACAATACGCATATGATATGGCACAAAATAGATTTAGTGCTGTGTTTGGCAATCTTCCAGCAGATGTTGGTAGTATGAAAATGGCAAAAATCGATAGTTCTATTCCAATACCTGATACAGAAAAAATGGCAGTATATTGGAGTTCAAAAGGTTCTATATCAATTGACATAGGTAAACAAACAGTAGAATCTGCAGAATTACAATCAAAAGTAGATAAAAAACAATGGGCACCAACAATTACACTAAAAATGGAAGGAATAACCACTGCTACTGGTGGAACCGATGGAGAGAAAGTTGACAAAAGTCTATATGTTACAATGTCAGTACCACTTTACACAGGCGGTATGAATTCAGCAATGAAACGTCAATCTAATAAAGCCGTAGAAGCCTCTCTGCTACGTTTAGATGACACTAGAACTACTGTACGAGAATCAGTACAGAATGCTTTTGCAGGATATAAAGTTGCAGAAGCAAATATAAAAGTATTGTTAATACAATATCAAATGGCTAAAGAAGCATTAGATAATGCACAAAAACAAGTTGAAGCAGGAAAAATGCCTGTAGATCCTTTAACGCCACTTAAAAATAACCTACTAAATATGCAAACTAGCCTAAAGAATGCCAGTGCAGACCTTGAATTAGCAAAAATGTCGTTGTTCTTGGCACTAGGTTGGCTGGAGATTGTACAAGATGGCAAGCCTACTCAGAACTCTATTAAGATTACCACTGACAGTAAGTAGTATTTTATTGGCCAGCATTATGGTCAACATATTAGGTTTATCTCAAGCCATTTACACAATACAAGTTTTAAACAAATACATTACGTTAGGAGTTACAGAAACTTTAGTTACTCTTATAATAGGTGTACTAATAGCAATTACAAGTGAATTGATATTTAGAGTGCTACGAACTAGCATATCTAAAAAGGCTTTAAAAGTACACGTAGAAAGTTCTAGAGAATATGCCGCTAAGGCAGTTGAGCATAGTAAAACAAAACAAATAAACCCACGTTACTATCAAGATGTTCTTGCTAACTTAAAAGCATTTGAATCTACATCATCTCCTGCTATGGTAGGCACACTATTTGATTTTCCTTTAATATCAATTTTTGCTATTGCATTGTTTTACATTATGCCTGAGATACTGTGGATTGTTCTAGTATATGGAGGCATAATGATATTTGCTGGTGTACTGCATACTGTGGCTAAAGGTGAGTCTTTAGAATTAGAAACATCTAATTTCACTGATATACTAAAATGGATTATGGCTATATCTGGTGTAACTGTTATTGGATATGCATCATATCAAGCAGTACATGGTGACTTAAATGTTGGACTAGTAATTGGTGCAAACATATTAGCAGGTAGAATGTTAATGAATGTACTTAAATTTTCAGCATCTATTGACTTGTTTAAACAAAGAGGTATTGCTGAAAAGAATCTAAAGAGGTTGTTTAATGTATAAAATTTTATTTGCATTAATAATATTTTTTTCTGCCATGGGATATTGGGCATACAATTATCAAATTAGCATTGATATTCAAGCACATGGTAAAGCAGAAAACATAGGCAAAACTAAAACAATACAATATAAAGAAACTGGTGTTATAAAAACAATTCACGTACAAGAAGGTGATATAGTTATAGCAGGTAATCCTATTATATCAATTGACCCATTTGAAGGCGAAAAAGATTTAGAAGCCTACCAAGCAGAATATAACAATAAGAAAATTCAACTTGGTAAAGTACAAGAACAAATTAAAATTAATGAACCGTTACTTAAAGATCAACTTATTACTATAGATGAACAATTAGAATTAGAAAAAGAAGAAAGTGTATTAACTGGTGACATTAAACGCATGGAAAAAATTATAGAAAAATTAAAATATCAATCTAAAGGAACAATAGTACTATCACCTGCAAATGGAACAATAAAAGAGATGCACGTTTTTAACAAAGGTGCAGTTGTTAGTCCCGGAACTTTAATTGCAACCATTGTGCCAAATGATGATGCTTTATGGATTGTAGCCTATGTTAAGTTATCAGACATTGGTTACATCGAAGTTGGTCAAGAAGCAAAATTGCGTTTAACATCTAACAGTAGATTTAAACCTATTAAAGGAACTGTTGTTAAAATATCACCAGATGCTGTAAACGACTTTTATGAAGTTAAAGTTGCTATCACAGTCTACGAATTCACAAATGGTACACTAACATATAAGATAACTCCTGGAGTACCTCTTGCTGTGAATATTATTATAGGCGAACGATCTATACTTGATTATTTGCTATCACCATTTGGTGTGTATTTTCGTACAGCAATGAGGGAACTATGATAAAAAAATACTTAACTAGTACTTGGTTTGCATTAACTATATTTCTTCTACTACAATTTTTAGTAGTATGGGATCCAGCACCAATGAAGGTGTTACGTTATCAAGTATTTGATGCCTATCAAAATTTTCATACGTATTCTATACCTGATCCTCAAGTTATATTAATTGACATAGATGAAAAAACACTTAAAGAACTTGGGCAGTTTCCTTTTAAAAGAACAGTAAATGCCGAACTAACAAATAGATTAGGATCTGCTAAAACAATTGCTTGGGCATTACTATTTCCTGAAGAAGATAGACTAGGTGGTGATTATAAATTTTCAAAGAGTCTAGAAAGATACAATACAGTTATAGGCAGTAGTGTAGGTAATGCATCAAACAGAGAAAACGTACCAAGTACTGTAGCAATAAAAGGTGATGCTAACTTATATAGATTTTCTGGACTAATAAGTTCAATTGAAAAGTTAGACTCTACAAGTGCGTCAGGTGTAATGGTTGTAGTTCCTGAAGTTGACACCGTAGTTAGACGTATGCCTATGATAATAAAAATTGGTTTTGGCGTTTATGCAAACTTTGTATTACAATTATTCGCTGAAGGAGAAACAATTAAAGCAAAAGCAAAAGATGGCGATATAAAAATTAAAGCAGGTCAAACAGTTATTGAACCAGATAGCAATGGTAACTTATATTTCAAATTTGCAAAACCAGATGCATTTGTAAGATACTCTGCTGTTGATGTGTTAAATGGCAACATAGATCCTGCTGTGTTTGAAGGAAAAATTGTTATAATTGGTATAACTGCCGCAGGATTAACCACAATAAATTCTATACCAACAGGTACTGTATATGACCATGACATATATGCTCATGCTTACCAAAGCATATTAGATGGTGAGATATTAGTTAGACCAGGATGGAGTGAACGTATAGAATTAACTATTATGCTGGTATTTGGATTGATGCTACTATTATTGGTCCCTAGACTAAAAACACACTATACGGTGCTTTTATATGTGATTATGACGGCATTATTAGCGGGAGCAACTAACTTTATGTACGTTCAAAAGAACTTATTGTTAAACCCGGCACCTACTATAATTTTTACATTTCTGTTATTCGCTCACTTAATTTATAATAAGTTTATAAAAGAATACAGACTAAAGCAACAAATTAAAAAACAATTTGGCACATACATATCTCCGGATATGGTAAAAAAACTGCAAAAGGATCCTTCATTATTAAAACTTGGTGGTGATACTAAAGATATGACATTTTTATTCTGTGATATTAGAGGGTTTACACCAGTATCAGAACAGTACAAAACTAATCCACAAGGACTTACAGAACTGGTAAACAGATTCTTAACACCAATGACAGATGTTATTATGTTAAAAGGTGGCACTATAGACAAGTATATGGGTGATTGTATTATGGCATTTTGGAATGCACCATTAGATGTAAAGAATCATAGACAACTTGCTATAGAAACAGCATTAAGAATGCAAGACAAACTTAAAATACTAAACCTAGAACTTGCTAACGAAAAGAAACTGCCTATTAATATAGGCATAGGTATAAACTCAGGAGAAGTAGTAGTAGGCAATATGGGATCTAATCAACGTTTTGATTACTCTGTATTAGGTGATGCTGTAAACCTGGCGGCTAGACTAGAAGGGCAATCAAAATCATATGGTGTTAAACTGATTGTTGGCGAAGATAGTACTAAAGACTGTATAGATCAATTTAACTTTATACCTTTAGATACTATTGCTGTTAAAGGTAAAACAGAACCTGTAAACATCTATACCGTAATGAAAACTAATGACGACACATATAGAATGAAGAACAGCATGACTGAAGCAATTGGTCAATATAAATTACGCAAATGGAAAATAGCACAAAAACTATTTAGAAGCATTAAAATATCACACCCTGAACTTGCTATTGTAAGTCAACTATACATAAACAGATGCGACATATACAGCAAAGCACCATCCCCTAAAGACTGGGATGGAACCTTTATTGCCCAAACGAAGTAAAACCATTTGTAGCAAAGTTTTAACATTTACAATCTTTACAAATTTACAGATTTTACTGTAACATAATTTACAAAAATTACACCTACAGGTAGTTTAAAGTACAATTTTTTACATCCTTTACAATAAATAATTTATCATGAATCAATTGGAACAAAGTATTAAAGTTTTGGCTAATATGACTCAACGTGACGTTGAGAGAATTAATAAAAAAGATGCTATAAAACTTTATAAAATTGAGCAATCTGTAATAAGTGCTGTTGATACTACTCCATGGACACTAACTGAAGAAGAAGAAGTAGCACCTGTGCCTATGGCACTAGCAATATAAAATGACCAATCAAGAAAAAACATTACAAGAAGAATCTAAAAATGATATTTTATCACAATTCGATGTTTCTCTAGAGGACTATGAAGCATATTACAGTCAAAGATATGGATGGTCAATAAGAAAAAAGATTACTGAAAATAAAGAAGAACTTCAAGCAGTTTAATTTTTACTATGATACTCTTTAGGAAGTTTATATTTGTAAACACCTGACTCAATTAATTGTTTTCTATTTTTGTCATGTGCTGTTTGAATTGACTTTTTAGATTGTCCATGATATGCAACAGCATGATTATCTTTAATCATTAACTTGTTTACACTTACACCATCAACAATTATATCTGCAAGAATACGACCAAACTTACCAGTTTCCTCACCCTTTTTAGTTTTAAGTATGACAATACCTTTTGCTTTTTTAATCCACGATTTTAAATATTCTTTGGCTAAAAGGCCTCGATACTTTTCTTCTTTGTTACGTGTTCTAGATTCTGGTGTGTCAATACCATATAATCTTACACGACTTTTTAACCAAACATCAAAACCTAGATCAACATCTACGTCTACTGTATCGCCATCAATTACTCTTGTTACTTTTGCTCTGTACTCGTACATTCAATTTACCAAACCAATATCCTATAGCAAAACTGCCTGCCATTACAGAAACAATCGCTAACAATCGCTAACAAGTGCCATAATAGAAAGTTCATTCGAACTATTTATAAAACCTTATTGCCAGGTAAATTCTTGTGTTATCTTAAAGTTCTGATTATCATAGTCACCATTTACAGAATCTCCATCTTGATCATGTTGACCATATGTTAAAGTAGTCTTGCTTGGTTTAATTGAAGCACTATCGATACCTGTACAACTTATACCTGTGCATAGTAATAAGAATAATATTAGAAGTTTTTTCATTAACAATCTCCACGTGTTTTAATAAAAATGCTAGTATGCCAGTAAACAAACAAGTACTCATTAACGTATTTGTAAAAAATGGAATTGCTAATGTATAACACATTATTAATCCTTCTATAGTTTTTGGATAATAATCCCACGCCACCCATACAGCAAAATTTGTTGTAATAAAAAACCAAACACTACTACCAACAGCAAAAACTGATAACCATACAAAACTTTTTTGCATAGGAGCAATCATACTAATTGTCATAATGGTTAGATAAATTACCAACTGATACGGATGAAACCCAATTATTATATCTGCTATAAACATAGCCAATATTGGGATAAACATACCAAACCATCTATCTTTTATTAACATTGGTGCCATAATAGCACTTGCCAATATTGGTGTAAAGTTTGGTGGATGTGGAATTATTCTAGACATTGCTAGAATTAATCCAAAGAATATTAGATAAAATATTTTATTTGTCATTGCTTATTCCTCGAGCATATTAATTTATAAAGTGGCATTCGGACTTAAAACTACGTTTCTTACCGTTGCGGGTACAGCCAATGATTCTCACATTGTTTCCCACCTCACGTTCTGCATTGGTTTAATGCATTACAACATTATATATTGACAGGTTTTGGTATGTCAATATAATAGTAGTATGCATTTAATGATAGATCTGGAAACAATGGCAACTACACCAGATGCCGCAATTCTTACAATAGGAGCCTGTAAATTTGATCACCATGGTGATGATAGAAATAAAGCAACTCGTAAAATGCCAACATTTTATAGACGTGTTGAACTACAAAGCAATATTGATTTAGGTAGAAGAATTGACGAAAATACACTACGTTGGTGGTGTGACCAATCAGAAAAAATATCCCACGAAGCATTTGCAGAAAATGATAGACACAACCTAAAAACTGTTATGAAAGAGTTTTATAAATTTGGTTGGGGTACAGAAAGAGTTTGGGCACATGGATCTATATTTGATGTTGTTATTATAGAAAATGTTTGTAGAAGTATTGAACAAGCAGTACCATGGGAATTTTGGAACATACGTGATACTCGTACAATATTTGAATTAGCAGAACCAGATATGCCTGACCTTAATGGTCATCATGCTTTATATGATGCTATGCGACAAGCAATAGGTGTACAAAATTGTTATAGAAAACTTACTTCTGTTTCTGCCGCTTAACGGTATCCATTTTTGTTCTTAATCTTATAAGATCATTATCTAGCATTCTAATACGATCAAGCAACTTAATTAATTCCCCATGAGCTTCACCAAGTTTAGGTTTAAGTTCTGTAGTAACATACTTGAACATAAACCAGATAAAGTACCCCATCAGCACAACTAATACAACTGGGAAGCCAAAATCGTTTACTAAATTTATAAAATACTGTAAACTCATTTTTATTTTGGTTTATCTTCTTTATATTTTCTATTCTCTAACATATCTTTAGTCTTTTCGAGCATCAATCTTCCCGTCCGCTCTAGCAATCCTATCCGTCTCTGGTTCTAATCCTAAAGCATCATTCATCTGAGCATCTATTTTAATAATATCATTGTTCATAGTCTTTATCCTATTCTCTAATCCCATAATAATACCATGAATACCTTTTACTTGAGCCGTAACCCCACTTAAAATGTATTTTATTATAAAAAATATGAAAAAACCACCACCTAATGCTACTGCAATTGGAAATCCTAACTCTTTTATTAATAAAAAAATACTACCCATGTCAATTTATTTATTGCTCATTAACTACTACTATTATATAATAGTATTGCTTATATAAGAAATTAAGGAGAACATTATGTCAGACATACATGATAAATTAATTGCGGCTTGGGAATCTTATACGATTGAGAACGAAAAGTTCACATCAAAAGGTGTCAAAGCGGCTGGAACAAGAGCAAGAAAGGCTTTGTTAGAAATAGCAAAAGCAACGAAAGAACGCAGAAAAGAAATTCAAGAAGCAAAATCTTCTGCATAATGAACAATGGACCTACACGGGTTAACGGTGCAAAATGCATACAATGAATTCAACCGTGCTGTTAATGATTGTAGGTCCAAAGGCATAAAAAAATTACACGTCATTACAGGTAAAGGACAAATACAAAAAGAGTTTATCCACTGGTGTGGTTCAAATCCAAAAATAAAAAATTGCATCATAAATTCAGATGGAGGAAGTTACCTGGTGAAGATTACAATATAACTAATTTAAATGGACATTACAAATAACAAATCATTTTGCGTTTACGCATGGACACATATGATGATAACAGCATCCGGCAAGCCTGTACGTGGAGAATATTGGCCTTGCTGTAACTGGACACCTCACGCCGATACAATTTTAAAAGATAAAAAATTTGATGTAAAGAATAAAACAATTAAAGAATTTTGGCAATCAAAAGAAATGAATCACATACGAGAAAGGATGTTAGAAGGAAGACCTATTCCTGGATGTACAGCCTGCTATCAAGAAGAACAATCAGGTACAGCAAGTTTAAGACAACAAGAAAACGAAGGTTGGGTCAGAATGAAAGAAGGAAAAACATTTTGGGACACCGTAGACCGTTGGGAGAAAAATAAAATTTGTGATTCACCAATTTCATTAGATATAAATTTTAGTTCATTATGTAACTTAAAATGTAGAATGTGCTTTAGTGGATTAAGTAGTGAACTGGCTAAAGAACAATGGAGCATAATACAAAAAGAAGGATGGGAAGTAAATCATGAATTGATGAGATTTCAAACAGATGATTTAGAAATTATTGACCATGGTGATAATACAGAACTAATGAAACAACTATATGATTTATTAAAAGTTAATAGAAGGATATACTTAAAAGGTGGTGAGCCAACTCTTTTAAGAACTATGTATAATTTCTTGGATTATCCTGTTAATAACAATTACGCACAAAATATACAAATTAAATTTAATACTAATATGACTAATGTACAAAAACAATTTGTAAAATTAATGGACAAATTTCGCAAAGTAGATTTAACTATGTCTATAGACGGTATAGATGCTGTACAAGAATATATTAGAGCACCATCTAAATGGTCATCGATATCTAAAAATATAAATTATTTTATAGAAAATAATGACAAAGCAGACTTGATGGTTTCACCATGTTGGCAAATATACAATGTGTTTAACATTTATGAACATTTAAAATATTTTGATAAATTATGTGAAAAAAGAAACATTGAAGTCACACCAATCTTGTTAGACTTTCCTATGCATTATAGAATTGACGTACTACCTTACGAAGTAAGACAACAAGCAGTTGACAAAATTAAACAATGCTTTAAATTAAAAATAGCAAAGCAACCGACACTATATAAAAAATTACATACACTCTTAAAAATTTTAATGAACAAAGACAGTCATAAAGATAGTAAAAAACATATGAAACAATTCTTTGAAATAACCGCCTTATACGACAAATATAGATCTCAATCTATAGAAAAATCTTTGCCTGAACTATATAGCCATGTTACAAAATATTGAAATGGCAAAGAAATTAGATAACGACTTATTGGACATACCTGAGTTTCTCAAGAACCAAATAAACGATAATGAGAAACAAACAAAACAAATCCCACTACCTGAAATTAAAGAAGAACCTAAATTCAAACCAGTATCAGAACCTGAGCCAGAACCTAAAAAACAAAAACCAAAGGTTGACATTCAAGAAAGAATGCAAAGACAAACACAAGATTATATTATCGACATTCGAGATATAAACTATGCTACATTTGATAATGAATTACATGAACTATCAATACAAACTATCTACGACTACTGCAAAGATTGTGATATACCTGGAGCATACTGTTCTAGATTAATAGATGACATCGAAGACTTTAACAAGGAATATAAACAAATATTACATATAAGATTAATTCCTAAAAAAGAACGTACTGAAGATGAAAAAGAAATTGAAGAAGGCTATGATTCATATTCTAACAAAGAAATGAAACAAATGATAGATATTCAAGATAAAGCAGTAGAACAAATACAACGATGGGCAAAATTAAAACAAAGTCAACGTAAAGCACGAAAACCAAGAGCTATATCTGTAGAACGTATGATAAAAAAATTACAATACAAGGATGAAGATGAAAGATATAAACTAACATCCATTGATCCTATTTTAATACCTAAATGTAAAATGCTTTGGTTATTCAACATTAAAACTCGCAAATTATCTCAATATAATGCTATGGGACCAAATGGAATAATCATTAAAGGTACAACACTCAAAGATTATGATGATCGAAGTAGTGTATCAAAAACTGTACGAAAACCAGAAACTATATTGCCAAAACTTTTAACTACGGATGGAAAAATAGCAATGCGTAACATTTGGGAATCTATTAAAACTACTGAAACTAAAAGTAATGGCAGAATTAATTTAGATACTATTCTACTCAAAGTTTTAAAATGAAAAATTGGTGCGTAAATCCATTCTATCAACAAGCAATACGTAAGAAAAGTATAATTCCTTGTTGCTGGTTACGAGACTTTGATAAACAATTTAGTACAAAAAAGTTACAAGAAACTTTTGATAAAGGGTTAAAATCTAAATATTGTTCACATTGTTGGAATACAGAAAAATCTGGGCATGAAAGCAAACGCCTACAAGATAATAGATGGTTATCTTTCCATTCAAAAAAATCACTTAAAGAACTACACGAACATAGACATAATAAAAAAATACGTTCACTACAATTTACAGCAACTAATCTATGTAACCTAACTTGTAAAACTTGTGGACCAGATGATAGCACTAAATGGTATGCTGAACATAATCATTATAATAAAAACAAGTGGCACAACCTTAATGAATCAAATACATCTAAAGTATCAGATGAAACATTATATGGTTTAGACTCACTAGAAATATTAGGTGGTGAACCTTTTTTAGATTGGAATCATATTACACTATTAGAAAGATTAATAAATCTTGGCAAAACCAAATTACACTTACAATATACAACTAATTGTCAGCAAATGCCACATCGTGAATTATTTAAAATATTACAACAATTTAGTAATATCTATGTTACTCTATCAATCGATGGTATAGGTAAAGTTTTTAACTATATGAGATATCCAGGAAAATGGGATAAAACTGTAAAAATTGTACAAAAATTAAAAGACACTAACTGGAATGCAAATGTTTATAATACTTTAAGCAATATAAACATTTATTATTATGATAAAATGCTTGAATGGAATATGGAAAATTTTAATGCCACATCTCACAAATACCAATTCGTTCAAACACCATACTATATGTCTCCACAAGTTATGCCTTTAAAAATGAAAGATGCTATTGCAAACAAGTTCAGTAAACATAAATTTTCCACATTACTTAAACCAATCGTCGAATACATTAATCAAGCCGATGGTAAAGAATCATTGCTTCAAACATTTAAATTTACCATTAACCAACAAGATTCTTTCCGAAAACAGAATCCTAAAAACTTTGTACCAGAAATAATTAATTACTTGTATTGACAAATAAGTTAAACCGCAATACAATAATAATATGCAAAATTCATTAGTACCCATAGTCATAGAACAAACATCAAAAGGTGAACGTTCATATGATATTTTTAGTAGACTACTTAAAGAACGTATTATATTCTTAACAGGACCAATTAATGACTCAGTATCATCGTTGGTATCTGCACAACTATTATTTTTAGAATCAGATAATCCAAAAAAAGATATTAGTTTCTATATTAATTCACCTGGAGGATATGTATCATCTGGTTTAGCAATATATGACACTATGCAATTTGTTAAATCTGATGTATCAACTATGATAATAGGACAGGCAAGTTCTGCCGCATCATTGTTGGCACAATCAGGAGCAAAAGGTAAACGATTTGCATTACCACATTCAAAAATAATGATACATCAACCATCAGGTGGATATTCAGGACAAGCCTCAGACATAGATATTCATGCCGCGGAAATACTTAAAACTAAAAAGCGATTAAATGAAATATATGTTAAACATACAGGCCAACCATTAGATATAATTGAAAAGAATATGGAACGAGATAAGTTCTTTACTTCACAAGAAGCACTTGAATTTGGTCTTATAGATAAAGTCATAGAACATAGATCAGAATAATTATTGTTATGGCAAGTAGGATTGCAACAGTAATTGGCAACGGTGAAAGTCGCAAAGACTTTGATATTAAAACAACTAACCTAATAGGTATGACTGTAGGCTGTAATGCTGTATATCGTGATATGACTCCTAACTTTTTAGTATGTGCTGACCGTAAGATGATTAATGAACTACTAGAAGCCAAAGACAATAAAGTTCCATGCCCATTATACACTAGACCACAATGGCTTAAATCATTTCCTAAACATAAATTTTTAGAAGTGCCAGAATTACCTTATGAAGGACAAGAAAGAATTGATGACCCATTCCATTGGGGGACTGGTCAGTTTGCTACATTGGTAGCACTTTCAAATAGTCATGGTGGATGGTTAGGTCGAAAGGCTCAAACTGTATTTTTACTTGGATTTGATTTATATGGTGTAGGTAAAGGACAAAAATTACATAATAACATATACAAAGATACAGAAAACTATTGGGATGCCAATAGACACGCAGTTCCACATCATTATTGGGAATATCAGATGTCTAAAATATTTGAATGTTATCCTAATGTAAACTTTTTTCAAGTTAATGCAGAAGGGTGGAAAATTCCAAAAGATTGGGGACAATGGTCTAATTTTAATTTCATTACTTTAGATGAATATAGTGAATTCATTACAGAATTTCAACAACAAAAAATATTAAAGGATAAAGAAGCAATTATAAATGATCTCAAAAAACGAATCTAAGATTGCCTTTGTGTGGGGCAACGGAGAAAGCCGGAAAAAAGTTAATCGTATGTACGATGGCTTTTGGGAAGACTTAAGAATGATTGGTGAATTTTATGGATGCAATGCTATCTATAGAGATCATCGCATGGATCATTTAGTATTAGTTGACCCAGAAATGTTAAAAGAAATATCTGAACACCCGAATAGATATGCAGATAAATTTCCTGTATGGACTGGATATCGAAACCCAAAGCAATGGGGAACAAAAGTTAAAAACATTCCTAAAAATCATCGATGGAATGCAGGAACACTAGCAACACATTTAGCTGTACAACACGGAGCAAATGAAATATACCTTATAGGTCATGACTTACAACCTGGGATCAATGGATTAACTAATAACTGCTATAAGAGTACTAACAACTATCGTAAAGTATATGAAGATGACATTACATATGATCGTTTTTTTGAAGACTGGAAAGAAATGCTAACTTGTGCCAATGGAGTAACTTTTTATAGAGTAAAACCTGACTCTGGCTTTATACCAAAAGATTTAAAAAGAAGTGCTATGAAACATATTAGTTGGAACACATTTGTAACTAAAATCAAAGCATATAGAAAATCTTTAATTTTTAAATAATTACAGTATGCCAAAAATAAAAAAACCCCTACCAGAAGATTATGTCGTATGCTACAGAGAGAACAAAAAGTGGGGTTTTGTCTATAGAAAAAATACAGAGTCAAAAGTATTAAAATATAGTGATGTGGTTTTTAGAACACAAAAACAAGCAGAATCAGAAGCATTTGATTGGATGTTTTCCAATGACACATTTTATGACCCTAGAAGATCAATAGATTTAGAGAAAATGCTGTTCTTACACGACGCATCTATCCACTAATTTAAAAAATCCAACAAAATCAACGACTTAATATTTTACAGAATCGCTGTTTTCTGCGGTTTTCTATGGTTGACAGGTTTGGTATTGATGTTAAATTAGTATTATAAACAAAGGAAAACAGAGAGTATGTACAAAACATTTATAGCAACTTACAAGAACGCATTTGGTTTATTAATGACTAAAGAAGTTTTCGCTAAAACTATTAAACAAGCAATTAGCAAATTTGAAAAATCGAATCCTTATGCTAGTTTACATAATATGAAAGTCGGAGCATAATATGGCAATTATTGATTTAGGAAACGGTAATGTAATTAAAAACGGTGTATTTTTTGAAAACGCACCAACATATAAAACAAAAGATTTATATGATAAAGAAACAGGTAAAAAAATTGGTTCAGAAATGAAGCATTGTGAAAAACCTTATTACCCAGCAATGACAGAAGCAGATCACGAACTTGAAGAACAAATGGAACTTTGTTCAGAGCAAGAAGCATTTGAATTAGGTATGCAATATGCCGAAGATGTTATAGAAGCGGAGGAAATGGATGAGCAATAAAGAATTTTTTATAATTTTTGGTAGCGGTATTCTTACAGGTTGGTTTATACTAGCCACTATTTACATATTCACTATTTTAGGAAATTACCCATTATGAGTAATGCTTGGACAATAAATTATCATTCAAAGAAACCATTTGGATCTATATTTAAAACTAAAGTAGATGTTAAGAAATGGGTAAATGGTTTAAGCAAACAAGAATACAAAAAATTTAAAACATTTAAAGATAAAATAGATGATGCTATAGAGCAACGTGAACAAGTAGAACATCATGAATATATGACAAAGAGGCAACGTGGCAAAAAAATTTAATACTACAGATATGGGATCAACCCTATACAAAGTAGACGACATAATTGCATTAAGTCATCAAATTATTAATATGTATGGATACGTTAGAAAAAATGAAATTGATAAGATGGCTAGAATACATTTAAAAAAATCTACTCTATCAGGAACACCATTACCTATTACTCATGGTGAATGGAATCCAAAAGAACTAGACTACAATAAAGCATTCTCAACAGCAGAACGGGTAGCAGACTATATTAAAACATATAAACCTAAACCAGGTGATAAAGAACTTGTTGAAAAAATTAAAGCAGATTTTAGAAGATTAGTGTTTAAAGTATTAAGTGGTAATGCAACAAAATTTCAAGAAATGACTGCAAGTATATTAAACAAAGAAGAAGTAGAACAATATCAATTGGGGATTATTTGTTCTTGGCCATATATTGTACAAAAAAGGAAAGAAAAAACAAATGCATAATGTTATAAAAGAATTAGAATCAAACAATTCAAGGTTGTTTAAAGAAGGTGTTATTATGAAAGAAATTGCTAATAACAATGTAAACTTTTTTTCAGGTTGCAGATTAGCACTAGACCCAATGATAACATTTGGAGTCAAACAGGTACCACAATCTAAAAAAGATGGTCCTGGTTTAGCATTTGCTGAATTTGTTGGTCTTGCAACTCAACTAAGAGATCGTGAACTTACAGGGCATGACGCCAGAGATGCCATTTTAGAAGCAATGAGCGAATCAACTAAAGATGAATGGAATTATTGGTATAGAAGAATACTAATAAAAGATCTAAAATGTGGTGTTTCAGAAAAAACTATTAACAATGTTGTTAAAAAAACAAATAGAAAAGAATATGCAATTCCAGTTTTCAAATGTATGTTAGCACATGATTCAGCAAACCATGAAAAGAAAATGGTAGGTAAAAAGTTTTTAGATTACAAACTAGATGGAGTTAGAGTTATTACAATTATTAATAATGGTGTGGTTACAATGTATTCACGTAATGGTAAACAATTTATTAACTTTGGTCATATTGAAAAAGAATTAGAAAACTTATTAGGCAAAGAGTCATATGAAGGTGGAATTGTTTTAGATGGTGAAATGGTTAGCAGTTCATTCCAAGCACTAATGAAACAAGTGCATAGAAAAGATAATGTTGAGGCAACTGATGCTCAATATGCCTTGTTTGATATTTTACCATTAGATGAATTTCAAAAAGGTGTATCAACACTAGGTTGTCGTGCTAGACATAAACAACTGTTAGAAACTATTCCTGAAAGTTCAGATAATATGTTTGTAGTAGAAAAAATAGAATGTGATCTAGATACAGCAGAAGGACAAAAAATATTTTCAGATTATAACAAAGTCGCAATTGATAAAGGCTTTGAAGGTATAATGATTAAAGACGTTGATGCTTTATACGAATGCAAACGAAGTCATTTTATGCTTAAAGCAAAACCATTTATTGAAGTATCATTAAAGATTGTTGACACAGAAGAAGGTACAGGTAGAAACGTAGGTAAACTAGGTGCTCTTATTTGTGAAGGTAAAGATGATGGTAAGTTTATTAAAGTTAATGTTGGTAGTGGATTAAGTGATGATCAAAGAGATAGTTTTTGGGCAGTTAAAGATACATTAATAGGAGAAATAGCAGAAGTTAGAGCAGATGCTATTACACAAAATCAAGACAGCGACGATTATAGTTTAAGATTTCCAAGATTCAAAACATTTAGAGGATTTAAAGTCGGCGAAAAATTTTAATTAAAATAAAAACAATAACTAGGAGGAATATTGTTTAAAAAAGATTGGAAGAATCGAAAATATCCAGCACGAGTAGGATATGCTAAAATAGGAAAAAAAGGTCTTTGGTACGAATGTTGGAATGACGGAACCTGGAAACCTACTCTTAAAACTAGATTTATACTTTTTCTAAGAAAAGCAATATTCAAAAAACCTACCTCTAGAACTATGACGCGAATAATTAAACAAAAATACAAAAAAAATGAAAAAGTGGTATAAAACAATAGCAAGAATAACTAAAAATATTATTAGAGATGATCTTCAATTACATTTTTTATGGAGTTATGGCCTCACAACAATAGGCATATATTATACGCCTATGATTTTTGCCGGTATCATTATAACAATTCTTAAAGAAGCATTAGATCTTTGGTCTAAAGGCAAATGGAGTTGGGATGATTTCTGGTTTGGCTTCGCTGGATGGGTATTAGGAATATTAGTAGTAGCCTCAATAT
>Ga0208278_1000534_pt1 | contig 20474 bp, 18 predicted proteins | sample ETN01SmetaG_FD_185794 | JGI IMG/M metagenome (GOLD analysis project Ga0208278, IMG submission 185794) | Marine microbial and viral communities from oxygen minimum zone, Eastern Pacific Ocean - ETNP2014F12-01SV259 (SPAdes) (version 2) | ecosystem: Environmental > Aquatic > Marine > Oceanic ...
GAGAAAAGAGCTGATATGGAGAGTGAACTGCTTTTTTTGTTTTGAATAGAGCAGAATTCGTTTAAGTGACTTTGAGCACTTCTACTTTAAAGATCAAGTCTGCATTCGGGGGGATACCATTTGAGGAAGCACCGAGGTTGCCGTAGGCGAGTCTGGCGGGGATTTTTATTTGCAGCTTTGTACCCTGCCTTACGCCATCAAGCGCAATTTCCCAACCGTCAATCACACTGCCTTTTCCTAAATCAAATTCAAAAGGTCGAAGCTTGGCACGGCTACTGTCAAACATGGTAAAGTCCTTTGCCAGCCAGCCTTCATAGTGAACTTTGAGGTGGCTGCCGTTTTGCGTTTTTGTTCCATGGCCGGGACGTTCAACATAGACTTGAATTCCGGAACTGTCTGTTTTAAAAGCCACATCGAGTGCTAGTTGCGGCCGCTTATTTATTTTTTTGCTTTGCAGGTGCGCTGTTGCGGAAGTAGCAACTTTCATCTATCTACATTTAAAGATGGAAGGAGATTGCGCTCCGAGGATTGTCATTTGGATAGGAGCTTTGTTGGCGCCTTGAGCAACACCTTTATTTACATCAAGGTACAAATTGATTGTTGTTCCCTGAAGGTGAAATTTACCGGATTGAACTTCCGCGTCGCCTTCAAGCAAAATGGTTTGGGTAATCTCATCAAAGCTGACCCGGTTTGCTTTGGCAACACGACCCGGTTGTTCAAAACAAACTTCCTGTTCTGCCTGAATGGATTGCAATTCCTGTAATTCACTGAGCCGTAAAGTAATTTTTCCCGCGTGAATATAGAGATTGTCGGGTGTGCGTTCCATTTCAACATCACCTTCGAACATTGCCTGATGTTTGAAGTTATCCAGTACTGCACGTGACGCAAGTAAAATAACTTTACGCGGTTCAGAAATTGTTTGTGTTTCATCGCCTGTTTCCTGAACTGCAGAATCTTGATTTTCACGATTTGTTTCAAGCTCACTCAGATTTGCTTCAACACGGATACGACCTTCTTTACTGGCATCCTGACCTTCCAAAGTAGCATGCTGACGCAGCAGATCCAAAAGTACAGTATCACTGCGTACCGTGCCTTGCGTTGCTTTCATTAAAACATTTCCTTGCAGTTCCATAGTTTGCTGTGGAGCCCGGATCTTTTTTGCAACTGTAGAATCTGCATCTGCTTCAGTTAATTCAAGATCAATCTTTGTATAAACCGCATAATCTGAACGCACTTCACGATCCCATTGTTTGACCTGCACTCCACCTTCTCCGATCAATTTTTCGAAATCACTGCCTGGTCCGGAAACGAGATGCAGTTTTGCAGTAGTTAACTCTATATTTTCCCTTGGAATATATCCTTTGACATTACCCCGAAAGACCGCAGCGTTTTCATTGAGATCACTGCTGAATTCATCTGCCTGAATTTTTATCTGTTCAGTTGAAGCATAACGTATAATAGTTTCACGTTGTTCTGGCCCCAGGAATATCGGAAACGCCTCGAGGAAATCTTTGCGGTTCTGATATGTTTTGTCCAGCATTGGTACAAACATTGTAGTGAGCGCTTTAGTGAAACCTTCCCTCTGGAGGTGATCGAGGGTATTGCGGGTAATTTTGAAAGAATTTGCTGGAGCAGCAAAACTGACTTGACTCATATTCCATAGCGGTTCTGTTGTGGCTGAGCCTAGCAGAAGCAAAACTACGCTAATTATTTTAAAGCTTTTCCGCAGAGACATTTGAAGAGTCATTTGTTTCATCTTAAGTTGGTTGGAGACCGAGACGTGCCTGTCGTTTTACATAAGCTGCTTCTATGAAAGAAGAAAAAAGCGGATGCGGCTTTAGTGGTTTTGACTGCAGTTCCGGATGATACTGACAGCCGATAAACCACGGATGTTCAGGCAGTTCAATCGTTTCAACTAAATCCCTTTCAGGATGTTTTCCGGAAATGCTGAGTCCTGCTTCTTCAAACTTTGGAACAAATTCATTCATCACTTCATATCGATGCCGGTGACGTTCTGAAATGGTTGTTTTATTATAAACTTTTGAAATCAGACTGCCTTTAGTCAGGACTGTAGTTTGGCTGCCCAGACGCATAGTTCCGCCGGTTTCTTCGTGTCCGGATTGTTCAGGCATCAGGTCAATCACGTTTTCCGGATGATCAGGCCGGTTTTCGCCGGAATTAGCACCTTCAATTCCGACAGCATTCCTGGCAAATTCTATGATCGCCATCTGCATACCAAGGCAGATTCCGAAAAACGGCAGCTTCTGTGTACGTGCAATTTTGATGGAGGCAATTTTACCTTCGGTTCCGCGTTCACCAAAGCCAGGAGCAACCAAAATACCATCCATATTTTCCAATTGCTCTACGGCGTTTTCCTCAGTCAATAATTCAGAATCAATATAGTGCAGCTGGACTTTCAGGCGGTTTGCAATTCCTCCGTGCAAAAGTGCTTCGTTGATACTTTCATATGAATCTCGATTTGCGACATATTTACCGATAAAAGCAATATCCACCTTATCATGCGGATTTTTATAATTTTCAATCAAATCAATCCAAGGCTGCAGTTTTGGACTACCGGTCCACATCTGCAGATAGCTCATGATTGTGTTGTCCAGTTCCTGCTGATGAAACATCAGCGGCGCTTCATAAACCGATTCTACGTCAAGTCCATTCACCACAGAATTTTCCGGTACATTGGTAAACAGGGAAATTTTGCTGCGTACTTTATCGGGAAGCATTTCTGAGGTACGGCAGATGAGGATGTCAGGTTGGATTCCGATTTCCCTTAGCTTACCCACACTGTGCTGGGTGGGTTTGGTTTTCATTTCCATTGTCTTGACGATTAAAGTCAAGTGAACAAACAAAGTATTTTCTTTACCGTGATCATGCCTGTATTGACGAATTGCTTCGAGGAAAGGCAGGGATTCAATATCACCTACTGTTCCGCCTATTTCAACTATACAAATGTCCGCGTTTTTCGCTGTTCCGGAATTTTTCTCAGTGTCTGCTAATCGGGCGGCATCTGAAATTGTATTTTTGATTTCATCAATCACATGCGGAATGACTTGCACGGTCGCGCCTAAGTAATCACCGGCACGTTCTTTACGGATAACAGCATCATATATTTGACCGGTGGTACGGTTATGTCTGCGTGTCAGAACAGCGTTTGTGTAACGTTCATAATGTCCTAAATCAAGATCAGTTTCCGCACCGTCCACAGTAACAAAAACTTCACCGTGCTGAAAAGGATTCATGGTTCCTGCATCCACATTGATGTATGGATCCAACTTCATCAGGCTGATTGTCAAACCTCTTGATTCCAGTAATGCTCCTATAGAAGCAGCGGCGATTCCTTTTCCAAGTCCGGAGACTACACCGCCGGTGATAAAGATAAATTTCGTTTGCATGTATAAATCAGGTTTCTTTTTTTAGAGTTGGTTTTCAGTTAAAAAAACAGTTGAACTTTAGTGCAGCAGGAAATTATTCTCAAGTTAATTTCAAGATTCAGTCTCCGGAAATATGCACAACAATGTTTCTGAGACTTCCACGTGTGCGGTGTTCCCAGAGATAAATACCCTGCCAGGTGCCTAAAAGCAACGTGCCTCCACTAAGAGGAATCTGCTCAGATGTAGAGGTCAACGCGCTACGGATGTGGGACGGCATATCATCCGGACCTTCCATAGTGTGAGTATAGCCTAAATCGTTTTCAGGAACCAGCTTTCCGAAAAAATATTCCAGATCCATTTGAACATCCGAATCTGCGTTTTCCTGAATAAGGAGGCTCGCCGAAGTATGACGGACGAACAGATTACAAAGTCCGCAAGTAATTTTAGAGGCTTGCACAACGAGCTGTACTTGACGTGTAATTTCCTGAAGACCCTTGCCCTGAGTTTGAATGTTTATAAGCTGTTGGAAATATTGCATCGCTAATCTGCTTTTTTCAGGCGACAGGAAGTTCAATCGTAAAGCAAACACCGCCTGAATCAAGATTCCGGAAACGTGTAAAACCGTTATGATCTGAAATAGTTTGACTGACAATGGTCAAACCAAGCCCTGTCCCATGTTCTTTGGTCGTCGTGTATGGTTCAAAAAGCTGGTCGGAAATTTCCGCGGAAATCCCTGTTCCGTTATCTTCTACATCGAGAAAAATAATGTTCAAATCAGGAACGTGTCTGGTACGGACAATAATTTCGCCTTGACGGAAAATACGCGAAAGAGTTCCTTTTTTTTCAATTGAGCTGATAGCATTGTCCACCAGATTAATTACGACACGTCGGATTTGCTCTGCGTCCAGAGGTAGTTGAGGCAGAGCTTCGCTCAATTCAGTGCTCAGTGAAATTCTGGAAGGCATATTTTCATGATAAAGCTGGAGTGCTTCCTTTATAATCTCGTTAAGATCATTCAACTGAGGGTTTGATTCCGGAATTTTGGCAAAGTTTGAAAATTCACTGACCATCCGTTTCAGTTGTTGAACTTCATTGATAATAGTTTGAGTTGACTGTTTTAAGGCTGCATTATCAGAAACTTCCGTGGCATATTTACGATGGATGCGTTCTGCTGAAAGTTGAATAGGCGTGAGAGGATTTTTAATTTCATGGGCAATACGCCGGGCAACTTCACGCCAGGCTCGTGCACGTTGAAGCCGCTGGATTTCAGTGATGTTGTTATAAACGCAGACCATGCCTGCGGGTTGACCCTCACTGTTATGAAGCAGAAGAAGTGTTGTTGAGACTTGAACCGGACCTTCTTTTTTATGAACAATCAGGTTACGTGAAATGGAACGTTCTTTTTCAGTTTCAATTTGCTGAAACATTTCTTCAAACATCTGCAGGGATTCATTTTCCAGAACCTCCCGGTAGTGCTTGTTGCCTGCTGTATTGGATTTCAACTGCAGCATTTGTTTAGCGGAGTGGTTTAAAATTTCGATATGTCCGTCCATATCAAGTGACATTACACCAGTGGTAATATTTTCCAGCACCAGCTCAACAAAGCGTATTTGGCTTTGCAGAGTCTGGTGACTTTCCTGTAGATTTTTTGTTGTTTTATTCAATGCAATCTGATGTTCCAGCAGGTCGCGACTCATTGAATTAAAAGACTGCATGAGTAGGGCAAAGTCTTTATCCATAGGGCCGTGAAGTTTCACCTGGAAACCTAATTCACCCTCCGATACGCGTTGAGTGGCAAGAGCCAGATTTTCAATCGGCTGTACAAAACCACGTGCCAGATAAAAGGCTAACCAAGTCGCAACAAAAATTATAAAGAGAGTCATCAACAGAAAAATAATTAAAAAATAACCACGTACCAAATCCTCTGATTCGGTCAAAAACTGGGTGTTTTGATCTTGTGCGATTATCTGGTTGATTGCTCCTGAAATATTAGGTGAGGCAGGAAAAAAAATTTCTAAATAATATTGTTTATTTTCAAAACTGACAGGCCGGATGTGACGATATAGGAGTCGGTCATCCAGCTCTTCTGTAAACCAGACCTGTGCTTTGGATTTTATTTGAGACCACTCTTCAAAAGAAGGGCTGGTCCAGTAGACTTGTGATATCTCGTTTTGTAACCATTGCTGCATTAACTCCTGGTCATCAGAATAAAGTGTCACATCTGCTGCTATTTTATGCGTCACTTTGCTGAATTCTCCCGCGCTTTTTTCCAGATGATTTTCCCAGATCATATTTTGGAGTTCCATAGTTTTACGCAGATTATTATGATAAGCTTCGGAAACGTTTTGCGCGCTGTGGATCATGGTCTCCTGCTGACCTTTGAGCCATGATTCAAGATTTGTGGCAATGAAAAAACTTGCAAAGAGGTGAAAGCCCATTGCCGGTAAAGAAAGTACGATAAAGGAAGTGATGAGTTTTGTTTTAAGATTGACCCCCAGAACGTGACGCCGCCGTTCATACGAGAGTTTGAGCAGGTTGCGTGCAATCATATAGAAAACGATTGCGAGCAGAACAATATTGACGTTGATAGCGACAAAAACCATCAACTGCGGTCCAGATTGCTCTAAAACGGAAAAGCCCTGACGCATACTGAACATGACCAGTACAATCAACAGCAGCAATAAAACGACTACCACCAGTATCCTGTTACGGAAATTTGGATCAGTAGCGATTAGCTCTTTGTAATTTTTCCGTAATTCCTGGAAACGTGATGGCATTTTGATGGTAGGTTTCAGGAGAAAGGTTTCATAAACTGAGTTCAGGAATTCTTGACTCCTGTTCCCGGTTATGCTACTCCTTGTTTATTGTGCCTGAATTGATTTGTAATAATCTTCTTTGTTTTTCTTGTGTTCAGTTTCAACTGTGTAATCTTCACTGTGCTTTACCAGTAACTGATTGGCTTCAAAGTGCTGTCCTTTCATTTTCCCCTCAACAACAACTCCCTGACCTTCACGGAACAAATCCGGTTTTACTCCGTTATAGAATACGGGGATGAACTCATTTCCGTCTTCAGTGATATTGAAAGAAAGTTGAATGGCTTTTGCTTTCCATTCAACACTGCCTTTTTGCACTAATGCTCCGATACGGATTGTCTGGTTTTCAAACTTGTCTGGACTCGCCAGCACTTCCTGAGGAGTATAAAAGAAAACTGTCATTTCCTGCAAACTCTGTACGGACAAGGCTATTATTACCGAAAGGATCACTGCTCCACCGATTACAAATTTAGTTCTTGTTTTCATCGGTTATTTCCGTTCTGAGAAGCGACGGATGTTTCGGAGACTCGTTGTTCAAGTGCAGCAACTGCATGGCTGGTTGTTTTTAAATGACGTTTAGTCCAAAAAATGTAAACAACAAAAGTAATCATCCAAGTTCCGTAAGCAGCAATTACGTATTCTAATCCAATAAGCATTTAATTTTGTGTTTCCGCAAGAAGTTGGTTGAGTCTGTCCGTACTATTTTCAGTTTGGTAACGCAGGAGCAGCAAGTAAAGATAGAATGCCAGCATCACTAAAGTTGAAGCCAGCAGGGGATAAAGCAGTTCCGGGGGCATCGACGGTTTTGCTTCTCCTGAATCGACCTTGAAAAGAGTAGACGGTTGATGTAAAGTCCTCCACCACTCTACTGATTTGTGAATGATAGGAATATCAAGGAAACCGATGATACCTAAAACAGAAGCCAGCCGCGCTTCTTTATCTCTGTCATTGACCGACATCCGAAGCAGGAAATAACCCATGAAAATTAGAAACAACAACAGTGTTGTTGTCAACCGTGCGTCCCAAACCCAGTAGGTTCCCCAGGTCGTTCGTCCCCAAATTGCTCCTGTTATCAACACAAGCGCGCAAAAAACCAGTCCGACTTCCGCAGAGGCTTTTGCGATTTGGTCAAACATTAATTCACGTTTCCACAGGTAGGCGATGCTGTAGACAAAGACAATAAAAAACGCCAGGTATGTGGTAATCACTGACGGAACATGAAGGTACATTATTTTTTGCGGAAATCCCTGGCTGGTTTCTATGGGCAGTTTCAAAAAAACCCAAAGCCCGCAAGCGAGCAGGCCTAAAATTGAACTCCATTCCAGATAGAGAATTATTTTTTTCATGTTACCCATCCAGCTTTTCCTTTAATAAGCTGTTGATCACTGCAGGGTTACCTTTTCCACGTGTTTGTTTCATCATCTGACCTACAAAGAAACCGATCACTTTTGTTTTGCCTGCACGATATTGTTCAACCTGTTGCTGATTTGCGGCAAGCAGTTCATCCGCAATCTGTCCCAGTTCTCCTGCGTCTGAAACCTGCTTCAAGCCTTTTTCTTCAATTATCTGAGCAGGTGTTTTTGTAGAATTCAGCATTTCCTCAAAGATTGTTTTTGCAATTTTATTACTGATTTCACCACTTTCAATGAATTTAGTCAAATCGGCGAGATTTTCCGGAGAGAGCTTTATTTCATCAAGCGATTTTCCGGACTCATTCATCACACGTGTCAATTCGCCAATCACCCAGTTACAGGCAATTTTGGGTGAAGCACCGTAGCTGAGTATTTTCTCAAAATATGCTGAAATTTCTTTATCGGCAGAAAGAACTTCCGCATCATAAGCGCTTAATCCGTGTTCTTTCATAAAGCGTTGTTGTTTTGCCTCAGGCAGTTCCGGAAGATTTTTACGAAATGTTTCAAGCAGTTCCGGAGACAGACGCACCAACGGTAAATCCGGATCCGGGAAGTAACGATACTCATCCGCTTCTTCTTTGGAACGCATACTGAAGGTGACTTTGCGGTCAGTATCCCAGAGTCTTGTTTCCTGGACTATCGTTTTTCCGTCCAAAATTTCCTCACGCTGCCGCTGCATTTCATAGGTAATTGCCTGCTTGACGAAACGGAATGAATTCAGGTTTTTGGTTTCTGTACGTGTACCGAATTCCTTTTGTCCGCACGGACGCAGTGATACATTTGCGTCACAACGTAAATGTCCTTTTTCCATGTCACCGACTGAAACGCCGATTGTGGTGGCAATCGCATGGATTTTTTCCATGTAGACTTTTGCCTCTTCGGCAGAACGTACGTCAGGTTCACTCACAATTTCCAGTAAAGGTACTCCGGCACGGTTCAAGTCGACTAAACTATCAGTGCTGCCTTCTGCATGAACCAGTTTGCCCGCGTCCTCTTCCATATGTATACGTGTGATGCCGATCCTGCTTTTTCCCCTCGATTCAGTTTCAACATCCAGCCAGCCGTTTTCGCAAATCGGTCTGTCAAATTGCGAAATCTGATATGCTTTTGGCAGGTCAGGATAGAAATAATTTTTACGTGCGAATTGGGAGTCCAGACGGACCTCACAATTTAATGCAATTCCCAACTGAGCAGCAAATTCAGGAACGTTACGATTCAAAACAGGCAATGCTCCAGGCAGTCCCAGACAAACCGGACAGGTATTTGCGTTCGGAGGGTTACCGAATTCTGTCGAACAACTGCAAAAAATTTTGGATGCTGTTGCCAACTGGAGATGAATCTCTAAACCGATTACTGGTTCAAATTCCATAAATAATTAAAGTTTAAATTAAAACAGAGCCTTTATTTTGTTTTGAGATCAGTAAATTCGTGAGTTCTTCTTTACTGAATAAATCCGTAAAACCATTACCGGGGAAACGTAATGCCCACTCATACACATTGGACAGCATTTGTTCATTGTCAAACAGCGATGGTTCTTTGAGAACCAGAGCTAACTCAGCGTTGATCATTTTTGCTAACTTTCCGTAAAAGCGTTCCAGAATTGCGGAAGTCCCGCCGCCTTTGTTCCACGCGTCCTGGTACCATGACATAGCGTTCAGTGAAACTGTACGGGTGCGTGGATAACCGGAACACATCAGGTTCCACGGATCGCCCCTTTCCTGATCACCTGCCGCACGGAAATCCGAGCGTAAAATTACTGCCGGAATATCGAGAGCTTTGGCAAACAGAAATTCGACCACTGTTCCTGAATCAAGCTCGGTTCCGTCAAAATTAAGCAGGATCAAATCTGCCTTGATAACCTCGCTTAAATCGCTGTTGCGTATATCAATGGAGCGGTTTGTACTTTGCTCCAGATGCTGCGGTACTACACAGAGATAACGTCCGGAAGACTCTTTTTCAATAGCCTCTGACAAGAGCAGGTTACCGATTAAATCTTTATGATTAAATAAATCACCTGCAAAATAGATCGAATATGTATCACTCATGAATTGTTTTTATGGTTGATGGTTTTCCTGACAAGCAGGAAATCTTAACGATATGAGTTTTCAACTGCTGCAATATTTCGGACTTTTTAGCAGTTTATCATGGTTGAACAATCAGCAGGGAACCTCAGTTCGTTTTTGAAGGATTTTGCAGTAACTCCGGAATTTCCAGCCAATTTGAAAAAGGGGTCGCAAAGTGGTCCATCCCTTTTGTATAAAGATGCCAGTCAGGATATAGCACACGAATCCCAGCATTATGAAATGCTTCTATAAGTTCTGGACGATCTTCAAGCATTACATCCGGTTTAATTTTCTCGACAATAATCTGCTCTTTATGAAAATCCCCCACACATTGCAGCGAAGTATAATTCAGTTCTTTTAAGTTGTCTGTTCGTTTTTGCGTTTGTTCAGGTTCAAGAGCAGAGACGAGGTGCAGTTCGTGCTGGCCGGCCAGCATATTGAGAATTTCCAGTGAATCATCAAAAAAATTTAATTGACTCAGATCATTCCCATCATGATATTTATCCCGCATAGCCTCATTATCGGGGAAAGTCCGGATGACTCCGTAAAGTTCCGGGTCATGGTTGTAGGGGATTTTCTCTCTTTGGGTGAAATCAATAAATCCCTGAATATAATTCAGGATTACGCCATCCACATCGGAACAAATTATCATATCAGTTAATGCATTTATTAAAGAATTTTACCCATCCTACTATACTGACAGGAAAAGCGTTTCAGATCAAGATTCCTCATTTTCTTCCAGCACAATCGAAACGGAGTTTATGCAATAACGCAAACCGGTTGGGGCAGGTCCATCCTCAAAAACATGACCTAAATGTGCGTCACAGTGTTTGCAGAGCACCTCAGTCCTTTGTCTGGAAAGACTTAGGTCTTCCTGAGTTTTTATCTTTTCATCACCAAGAGATTCCGAAAAACTCGGCCATCCGCAACCGGAATCAAATTTGCTTTCTGATAGGAACAAGTCATTTCCGCAACACAAACACGTGTATGTGCCCTTTGTTTTTGTATCTAGATACTTTCCGCTGAAAGGCAATTCGGTTCCTTTTTTTCTGCAGATCTCAAATTGTTCTGCAGTCAGTACTTCTTTCCAATCTTGTTCGCTGAGATTTTTTTTGTCTGTCATTTTTCCCTTTGAATCCGCGTAGTTACTTGAAATAATGTAAATATTTTTTTGTTTAAGCACAGTGCTTATTGTTTGTCTGCAAAATGTTTTAGTGATAGAAATAACATGAAACTTGTTATTAAATCAATAATAATGCTAAATTGATTGTGCTTCATGCTTAAGTGATTTACAGTTTAAATACCCATGCAGTGGATACAATTCGATACACTGCAGAAATGATTTTTGCTTTTTTGTGCGATAAAATGAATTTCTTTTTGAACGAAAGATGATTCACATATAACAGTTGTTTCTTCCATCACAATTAAGGTTGCAATTGAATAATATAAAAAAATTACTGACACTTTTGCCTCTGTTTTACTTCATTGTTGGAGGAACTGTACAAGCTCAGCAAAAATCTTCATCAGCTGAGGAAACGGCTCAGTTGCTTAAACTTGTAACCTTAAAAACAGTTGACGGCAGGCAAATGGCGGAAGTTTCTCTTAAGCTGGTGCTGCAAATGGCCCTTGAGCGCAGTATTTTACTGCAGGCATCAAAACTGGGAAATGCTGCAGCACAACGTGCTGTGGTGGCTGCACAGGAAAGGAACACTCCCAGCGTGAGCACCAGTTTTGGATACGCTAAATCACCGTCTATTTCTGCTTCTACTAGCTGTTCACCTTCAGAACTATGCGGGAGCAGCACAAGCAGCACGTCATTTTCTTCTGCTTATAGCCTAAAAACGGACAGTGGCCTCACTTACGGTCTCACTTATTCAGAACAAAGTAAAAAGTCTACAAGTCTCTCTCTTTTAGAAATGGGTGGTGATGTCAGTTCCGGAAATACAGGAGATCCACTAAGCAGTGTAAGTTTGACCAGCTCAGTGTCAATTCCTTTTTTTCAGGATTCTGGAACTGATTATAACGAGATACCTGTAAGGTTGGCGGAAATCAGTGTGACAACAGGCCAGCTGAATTCAAAGCAGACAGAATTGTCACTGCTGAAACAGGTGGCTTCTACTTATTGGGATTTAGTCGGAATTTTGGAAACAATTGAGGTTAAAAAGAAAGCGGTTGATCTTTCGGAAAAACTTTTACGTGACAATCAGGCACGTCTGGAAGCAGGACTTTTGAGTTCAACCGAAGTTAGAATTACTGAAACGCAATTGATGCGTAACCGTCAGAGTTTGCTCTCGTCCCGCTTAGATGCCCTGCGTATTGAAGACCAGGTTCGTGCTGCGCTTAATTTGAAAAACCTGCCGGTAGGATTGTATCCGGTGGATAGACCCGCAGCACAAGCTGCTGTGACAGAAAATCCGGCAGACTTGCTGGAAAAAATCTACGCAAATGATTCGCAGATTGGTTTGAAAAAAGCTTCTCTGGAACAAAATCGTTATCAGCTAGAGCAGGAACTGAACAAACAGAAAACTAATCTTGATCTGAGTCTGTCCTATGTTTTAAATGGCTACAGCAAAAGTCAATTTGGCGGAATTGCAGATTTCAGCAAAAGCGATCTCCATGGAATGAACGTAACTTTAACCTGGAAAGTTCCACTGGGCGATCAAGTTACCATAGAAAATATTGAACGTAAACGTTTAGAACAGCAGCAGTTAAGTTTGCAAATTGAAGATCGCAAATCTCAACTGAACGTGAGTTTTCAATCCCTGCTTCGTTCTTTGAGTTTAATCAAACAGGAAAAACAGACTGCGGCTGCAGTGAGCAAACTTTCGAAGGATCAGTTGCGCAATGAAATAGAGCGCTTCAAGTTAGGAAAAAGCACGAGTTACCAAATTTCCCAATATCAACAGGATGTCGTGGAAGCGGAACAGCAGGAGATTCTAATCCGGATACGGCAAGAAAATATCCGGATGGAACTCCTGACTTTAACCGGAGAATTTGATGAAAAATATGAATTGAATCAACAGTGAAATATTAATACATGAATCTAATCTTGTGCGTACAAAAAAGAACCTTATAAAAAACTGTGTTCGTCTGTACATACGGATTCTAATTTAAAACTTAATCCAGGAGATAACGTGTTTAATCAACTAAAATATAGCAAAATCTTTTTTGGCATATTACTTTTTTTGCCTTTAAACGGAATAACGGCAACGCAGGCTGTTGAAATGTCAAGTGTATATAAAATACCAATTTCTCTTTCAGGACCAATTAATCCAGCAAAAATACTGAAGGTCCAAGCCAGTGGGGGTGGTCGGGTGGAAGTGCTGCATGTGAAAGAAAATCAGCATGTCAGCAAAGACCAGTTATTATTAACTCTCAATAATGACACGCAGAAACGGCAACTTAAACAGGCTGAGATTCAAATTAAATTGGCTGAGAGTCAACTTAAACAGGCTGAGAGTCAAATCAAATTGGCTGAGACTCAAATAGAAGTAAGCAGTAATAATGTCAAAGATCAGGAAGCAAATTTGAAAGACATTAAGCGCAGGCTCAAAGATGAAGAGACATTATTTGAGCAGGGTTCGTCTACACGTTCACAAATGGACGTTCTGCAGCTGCAGTACAGTCGTGGAGAAATTGCTCTAAAAAATGCCATACTTGGATTGGAAAATGCCAACCTTGGATTGGAAAATGCCAACCTTGGATTGGAAAATGCCAACCTTGGATTGGAGCGATCCAAACATGATGCTGAACTGCGTGAAGATGCTCTTGAAGATACTTTGATCAAAGCAAAGATTGGAGGAATTATTACTGCTAAATCATTTGAAGAAGGAGAAGTTATAAGTGGAGGTGCTGAGCTTTTCCAAATCATCGATATCAAGCAGGTTGAAATCGAGGTTCAAATGGCAGAAGAAGATTTGCCTATGATAAGCGTCGGCCAAGCAGTTTTATTTACGACACCAAGTTATCGTGACGTAGAATTTACCGGAAAAATTGAACGCATCTCATGGACTGCAGATCCTGAAACAGGACGTTTTCCACTATATGTAATAGCCACAAATCCGGGACTAAAATTAAGAGCAGGTATGAGTGCCAAAGTTTATTTGTTGAAGAAAAAATAATTTTTATCCGGCTAATTGTTGCCGGATAATTGAGGTCAGAGTATGAACCCATTCAGGATGGTCGTTTAGTGATGGGATCAGTTTCAGCTCTTCTCCTCCATGTTTGCGGAAATGTTCTGCCGCGCGGATTCCGATCTCCTCTAATGTTTCCAAACAGTCTGAGACAAATGCAGGGCAAAAAACGACAACTCTCTTAACTCCATTTTCTGCAAGTCTGGCGAGATGCTTTTCAGTGTCAGGTTTGATCCACTCCTCTCGTCCAAATCTTGACTGAAAACTTACAGACCATTTCTCTTCAGATAGATTGCATCGTTCAGCGATTAATTTTGCAGTATGGAAACACTGTGCGCTGTAGCAGTTACGATTCTCATTTACCAATTCGATACAGCATTCGTGATTATTTTTGCACCAGTTTCCGCTGGGGTCACTTTTTTCCAAATGTCTTATTGGAAGGCTATGGAAACTGAACAGCACATGATCAGGTTTATTTTCTATGAAAGGTGATCCAACTTTTGCCCACGCCTCTATAAAACGTGAATCTGAAAAAAAAGGTGGAATAATCTGCAACTGAGGCATATTCCAGTCATGCAAAATTTCTTTATAAAGATCTTCAACTGCAGAACCGTAGGTACTGGATGAATACTGTGGATACATCGGTAAAACGATAATCCTGTCACATTCTTCTTTGCGCAGACGATCCACTGCACTTTTTATAGAAGGATTTCCGCATTGCATACCTAACTCAACGGAAATGTTCTCTTCAGAAAAATGTTCTATGAGGGTATCTTTTAATTTCTGACTATAGACTAACAGCGGAGAACCGTCTTCCATCCAGATTTCTCGGTAGGCTTTTGCAGACTTCCGGGGTCGGAAAGGGAGTATAATCAGGTTAAGCAATAACCAGCGTCCGACGGGATTTATATCCAAAACTCTATCAGAGGAAAGCAGTGCTCTTAAATATGCACGAACCTCAGGCGTACGCGGAGCGTCTGGTGTGCCGAGATTGATCAGTAAAATTCCGGTTCTGGACTTGTTGGCTGCTGTTTGCTCGTTGCTGTTTGGCAAATTATTATTCATGAATTATACTTACTGGTTTTGTGATAGGTCTGAATTCCGCGCATTGCCTTCCGGCCGATAATTGCTGAATCAGCCTGTTGTTAAGTTGTGTAAAAAGCATTCTCATCAATATAGCCTTTTGTTAAATCACAACCCCAAACTGTTTCAGAAAAATTTCCGCTACCAACTACAACTTCTATAAAGATTTCCTGATTTTGGAGAAGCGCTGAAATAGCATCCAAATCAACTTCATCTGCATCGAGGATTTCCGCATTAACCGTTAAAATCTGAGCGCCTTTTTTAAAATGAATTGACAAATCCGCTAAAGACACAGGATATTCAAAGACCTTTCCGACCGCCATCACAAAACGTCCCCAGTTAGGATCTGCGCCGTGAATTGCCGTTTTGACCAGTGGGGAGTTGATAATTGACTTGGCAATCTGCAAAGCCATTGGCTGAGATTCCGCGCCTGAAACTGTGAGTTCGATCAGCTTAGTAGCACCTTCGCCGTCACGGGCAATTTCTTTTGCTAACTGCATAGCACTGTTTGTAAAAGCTGCTTCAAATTTTTCAGTGTCTACCGGTCCTGCAAGTCCATTGGCCATGATGACTACAGTGTCACTTGTAGAAGTATCAGTATCAATTGAAATACGGTTGAAGGATTTATTAACAACTCGTCGGAGAATAGCCTGCAGTTCTTCAGAATTCAGTTGGGCATCGGTCACAAAATAACTGAGCATGGTTGCCATGTTAGGTTCTACCATCCCTGCACCTTTTGCAACTCCAAGGATTGTTGCATTGCCAACGCTGCAGGAGCTCCATTTTGGATGTGAATCTGTAGTCATGATTGCACGTGCAAACTTTTCAATATGTTCCGGAGATGAAGCTAGATTTTCAGCAATTGATTTACAGCCTTCGTGAATTTTTTTGATAGGCAGCCGTTGACCAATGACACCTGTTGAAGAGGGCAATACCAGCTCCGGAGCAATATTCAAAGCTTCTCCGGTCCAAAGGCACATGTTTTTTGCATCCTCAATTCCTGCCTTGCCGGTGGCGACATTCGCTGTTTTTGAATTAACCACAATTGCCTGCAGACGCCCATTTTCTATATTTTCTCTGCCTACAATTACAGGTGCCCCCGGAAGATTGTTGCGTGTAAAAACACCTGCTGCGGAACATTCGCACTCTGATGCAATTACGCCAAAATCTAATGTTTCGTCCTTAATTCCAAGATTTATACCCAGCCATGAAAATCCGCTAATACTTCTCAATGAAGGATAGTCCATTGCCATATTAAACTCCTTGTGTATAATTAATGTGATTGGCAGTCTCTAGTTTACGGTTAGAACTGCCAACCGTCAACAGTTAAGCGAAAACCTTATTTCCCTGTCTAAAATGGCTGTCAGCATTCCCGAAGAGTTACGTGCATTTGGAATAACTTCCAAAGAGTTTGTAGAAAAAAAGAGAGGACTTGCTAAATCTGCAGAGACTGAAGTTAATGATAATGATGTCATTTGGGAGCTTTTTCAAGATCTAACAAAAAAGGCTCTCAGCTATGAAATGTTACAGATGCTCTTTTGGAACATGGCAATCTTTAAGGATAAACTTGGTCAGAATTCCTTTGAATACCAACAAAAATCACACAAATCACGTTTGCTGGATCTTGAGCAAAAAGGGAAAACGAAGGTTAAAATAAACGCCACCGGCTGTTCTGCTTCCTGCAGGAAAATGCACAACCTCGTCCTGCCGCTTGAAAAAGCATTACAAAATTTACCTGTACCAAATCCAAAGTGTGAAGCAACTTTATATTCTGCAAACACCTGGTGTACTTCCATTTATCTCGTTGCAAAAGAGAGTGAGAAGGAATCACCAAAATTACCACTGGCAGTAGAAAACGTCCCTGAACTTCCGCCCTTAGTGAAAAGTATCAAAAATAATGAAAGTGACTCTGCCGACGAAACTGCAGAACGGGATTCAGAACAAACCGAAGATAATACGATGGGTTGGGCTATAGCAACATTAACATTGTGTCTTGGCCTCGGCTTGCTATTTTTTTCACCCTGGGCAGGAGGGTTGCTTGTTGCGTGGAGCATTCCGTTTTTTCCTCCGCTGATGCTGCGTTTGCGTCGTTCTTTACCTTTTTTAAAACACCGCTGGGAACGCTGGGGTTTGCTCGGAATTGGATTCCTACTGGCACTGCTGTTGCTGTTATTGACTCAGTTGGCTGACCGGGAAAAAAATACTTCCAGCACTAAAAGCGCAATTCCGCCTTACGAGGTGTTGTTGATTGAGGATCAAAGCAGTTCTACACGGTCACGTTTGCGGGTAAGTATTGTTGCTCCGGAAGCACTGACCGCTCGCGATCGTGCCCGTGTTGCGATGAATGCTGCTAAACAAATTCAAGCCAGCCAGGTATCGGATGATCCAGACAATCCGCAATATGAGTATGTTTCTGTAGTTTTAGAAGCAAGTACAAAAAGCGCCGGTCAGGGATATGCACTGGCAGAAGCGGAATACGCACCTGATGGACGTGGACAGCAGGGGATCATGAGTGAAGATCCTGATAATCAATGGAAATGGAATGTGAGCTCATCAAAAGCTCGTGTGAATCCTGACGACACCAATTCCCTGCAAAATGTGAAAGGGACACTCGAGACTTTTTTGAAGCAATAACTGGAAATGCCAATTTACAACTACCAGGCCTTTGATGGAGAAGGCACTTTACACAAAGGCACAAAGGATGCGGCAACAGAGACAGAGGTGCGTCAATATTTACGCAGCAAAGATCTTTTCCCTAAAGAAATCCGTACCAGTCGTTTTACAGGTGTAAAACTTCCCGGAGGTGAAAAATCTACTAAAATAAAAATACCGAAATTTTCTTTTCGGAAAGGTGTTTCCGGAAAAGCTCTCACTCAATTCACAAGACAGTTGGAAATTTTGCTTGACGCAGCTATTCCTTATGACAAAGCTTTTCAACTGATTATTCCACAAACTGGGGATTCCGGATTTCAAAGTATTCTTTCGGATGTACGTGGACGTGTGGTGGAAGGCGGATCACTTGCGGGAGCAATGGAAAGGTATCCTCATGTTTTTCCGACCATGTATGTCAGTATGGTACGCTCCGGAGAAAACGCAGGAAATCTGGGTTTAATAATGAGACGCCTTGCGGACTACTATGAATCGCAGGAACGTATGCTCTCCAAACTAAAGGGCGCGCTTATCTATCCTGCTTTCATGATGGTTTTTGGTTTGGCTGTTGTCATTTTTATGGTCACGTCGATCGTACCTAAAATCACTCGCATTTTTGAAAGTCAGGAAGAAGCACTGCCTTTGCCAACCCGTATTTTAATGGGAGTCAGCGATTTTGTGGTGGATCACTGGTTTCTGCTGTTGCTCATAACTTCAGGAATTGTGGTTGGAATCATCTCATTTTTCGGGAGCAGCCGCGGGAGTTTGTGGAAAGACAGGATTGAACTTGAACTGCCACTGCTGAGTCGTTTGCGGATTAAAGTAATGGTTGCTCGTTACTGTCAGACATTAGGTACTTTGCTTAAAAGCGGAGTTGATTTAAAAACTGCTCTTGAAATTTCGAAACACGTTGTCGCCAATAAAATATTCATCAGCAAGTTGGATCAACTGATTACTGATGTTAACAACAAAGGTGTTCCTCTTTCCGCGGCTATGGCACGGATTGATTATTTCCCTGAATATGTGCGTCACGTCGTTTCAATCGGAGAAGAAGCCGCACGTGTGGATGAACTGCTGGAAAAAGTTGCTGACCGGATGCAGGAAGAAGTAAGCTCCCTGCTCGAGGCCCTGACAACACTCTTACAACCAGCCTTGATTATGATTCTCGGCGGAGCTGTAGGCTTTATCGCCCTCGCGGTTCTGCTGCCGATGCTCAACATGAGCCAGATTCTGCAATAGAAATTAAAAACGACTAAGAGCATGATATAACAAGTAGTTTGTAAAGCTCCTTGTTCTTTATTATTGTTACTTTGTGTTACTTTGCGTTTTTTTGTTACTCATTTGTTACTCATTTTGCTATTATGACAAACAATAATACACTAAATACAAACAAGAATAATTGGAAGTGGCAACATGAGCGTCAAATTAAGAAAGAAGAAATTATCAGGTAGCAAAATTAGCCTCTATCTTGACATCTACCTCAATGGACAAAGACAGTATGACTTCTTAAATCTATACCTATATAAAGGAACCAGCAGCAGAATCAAAGCAACTAACAAAGACACGCTTGAACTTGCAGAAACAATCAGAGCAAATCGGCAGACAGAATTACAGTATTCTGAGCATGATATCATCCCGAGATTCAAGCGAAATGCTGATTTTGTGGAATACTTCAAAACAGTAGGTGAAAGTAAAGGACGCTCCTCCTTAATTTGGAAAAGTACTCTAAAACATCTAGAGGAGTTCACTGGTGGGCAAGTGGCTTTCAAAATTATCAATGAAAGCTGGCTTGAGAAATGGCAAAATTTTTTACTAGAAAAGGTTTCTCGTAACACAGCTGCTGGACATTATGCTAAGACTGCCTCGGCTATGAAACTTGCTGTTCGAGACAAAATAATTCAGAGAAACTCCTGCGACAGTATAACAAATATCAAACTTGAAGAAATTGAGAGGGAATATCTAAATTTTGAAGAAATCAAACAGCTTTCAGAGACCATACCGGTAACCGAAAATGCTAAAGAAGTTGCCAGAATGTTTTTATTTGGTTGCTTTACAGGATTATCATTTGCGAATCTGGTAACTCTCACTTTTAAGCAGATTGAAGGTGATACTGTCAAATTTTTCAGAGAAAAAACTAAAACATGGCATCACGTCCCCTTGAATGAAACGGCACTTAGCTTGGTAGGAGATACGGCTAAATGTGATCCCCAAGAAAGGATATTCAGCGTACCAAAGCACCGCCAATGTTCATACATATTAGAAAAGTGGGGCAAACATGCAGGAATCAAGAAACATGTGCACATGCACCTGTCCAGACACACTTTTGCAACCTTGAATCTTTCTAGTGGAGCAGATTTATACACTGTCAGCCAATTGATAGGACATAAGAAACTTGCTACAACTCAGATTTACGCAAAAGTTATTGATTCAGTAAAACGGCAAGCCGTGAACAATTTGCCGCAACTTGAACTGTGAAAGACTACTATGGATTTTCAAGAGCGATACCGAAAGCATAAAACATTTATTGAAAATCGCTGGCAACCAATCGATGTTAAAGTATTATCAGAGGAAGACCCAAAAAAGAAAGTAAGTATTATCATTGAAGCAAAAAAGAGGGCTGCAAATGAGATTCAGAACCAAGATGAACTACGCGCATTCCTGGAATTCCTAGAAGGTCAACTTTCATGGTACCAAACCTCCCCGGACCAAAACGATTCTGCCAATGCTCAGGGTCCTGTTCAGAGAAATGGAACGCTAAATACAGGAGAAAGCAAAGCCCATACGACAGGGGAACTGGTCGAAAAAATTGACTGGGAAGCAGGATTAGCGGAACTGACATTCATGTTCGAAATACTATTCAAAAATAAAGAAGTAGGTTGTTCAATGAAACAGTACAAAAATCGTTGGGCCTTGATTGCAAAACACTTCACTGTCA
>Ga0208278_1000537_pt1 | contig 20454 bp, 21 predicted proteins | sample ETN01SmetaG_FD_185794 | JGI IMG/M metagenome (GOLD analysis project Ga0208278, IMG submission 185794) | Marine microbial and viral communities from oxygen minimum zone, Eastern Pacific Ocean - ETNP2014F12-01SV259 (SPAdes) (version 2) | ecosystem: Environmental > Aquatic > Marine > Oceanic ...
TGGAAGGTACTGGGCGAAAACGAACACGGACGCGGCCCGGCTTCGGAACTGGCTGCCCGCCTCGACGGAGAAACAACCAACGGAGGAACAGGGGGCGACTAGTGATGCGGCGATTGCTGGGAGCGACTTCAGTTCGGACAGACCGAGGCCGATGCCGACCACCAAGTGCCAACCGCAAACTGGTGGGTAGCGTCCCGCAATGCCTGCTCGTCCCGGTGCCCGACCGGCGCGCCGTTCGCCCTCCGGCTTCTACGGCTGGTGGATGGTCGGGCTGGCCAGCCTCGTCGGCGTGCTCACCGGGCCCGGTCAGTCCATCGGGGTCTCGGTGTTCCGACAACACCTGTCCGACGGGCTCCGACTCTCCGATTCGGCCATCGCCACCGCCTACCTCGTGGGAACCCTGGCCTCGTCGACATTCCAGCCCCGGATCGGCCGCTGGGTGGACGAGGTGGGCGTACGACGGGCGTCGACGACCTTCGGGTTCGCCTTCGCAATCGTCCTCGCCCACATGTCGCTGGTTCGGGGCGTGGCGTGGTTGGCAATCGGATTCTTCGGCATTCGACTGCTCGGCCAGGGGGCCCTGAGCCTCACGTCGAACGTGGCAGTCATGCACTGGTTCGACCGTCGCCGCGGCTTCGCCGTCGGCGTCAAGATGACCGTGACCCTGGGCGGGATGGCCTTCATTCCGGTCCTGTTGGCGTTCGCCATCGACGCATGGGGTTGGCGCAACGCCTGGTTGGTCGCCGCGGTAGCCATCGTCGTCACGGTCGTGCCGATCGGCTGGTTCGGGTATGTGGACCGGCCCGCCGACCTGGGACAGCAGACGGACGGCGCTCCCCCGGACCCGGGTGGCCGACCTGCTTCGACGCTCCCGTCCGTAACGCGAGCCATGGCACTCCGCTCACCGGCCTTCTGGACCCTCGCTGCGGTGGTCGCGACCAATTCCGTGCTCGGCACCGGCCTGCTGTTCCACCAGACCAACCTGCTCGGCGAGATCGGCTACTCGAACGCGCAGGCCGCCGCCATGTTCCTGCCGCAGGCGGTCGGCGCCGTCATCGGCGGCCTGGCGTTCGGATGGCTCACCGACCGGGCGGCACAGCCATTCCTCCCGGCGACCGTGGCGTTGCTCCTGGCCACCACGACGTTCCTCGGCGGCACTTCGACGGCCTTTTCCGCCGTGCTCCTCTACTCGGTGATCCTGGGGTTGTGCATGGGAAGCGGCGCCGCCGTACAGAGCTCCCTGCTCCCGGCGCTCTACGGCGTGGGGCACATCGGTTCCATCTCGGGAACGATCGGCTTCATCAGCGTGCTGGCCTCGGCGATGGGCGCCCTGACCTTCTCGGTCGGGAGCTCGGTGTTCGGTGGTTACCGGAGTGCCAGCCTCTGGTTCACCCTGCTGCCGCTGGTGGTCGCTGTCGTGGCAGTGGTGTTCCGACGTTGGCTTGCCGTCGAACCAGCAGGTTCGACTTCGTAGGAGGCGATCCCGCCAGTTCCGGCTGCCGGACTCAGGAGAATGCGGGAATCACCTCGTTGCAGAAGAGTTCCATGGAGCGCTTCTGTTCGGGCAGGCCGAGGCCCAAGCTGGCGTAGTAGATGAACTCGTCGACACCGAGGGCCTCGTAGCGACGCAACTTCGCAACCACCTCATCGGGGGTGCCGAACATGAGGTTCTCACTCAACGTGGTCGGCTCGTAGTCGTCGCTGTTGGCGACCTGGTCGAGCGGAATGGACCTGGGGAACCCGTTCTCGACGTCTCCGAGGTTCTTGAACAGGTTCTCGAACTGGCTCATCTGGCGCTGGGCGGCCTCGACGGGAACCATCCAGTCGTCGGCAGAGTCGTAGACGGCGGTATGGCGCATAAGGGCAAACGTCGGACGTGCGCAACCGGGGTTGGCTGCCACGGCGTCGTCGAGTTGCGACTTGTAGAGCTCCGCCTCGGCGAACGCCCGGGCGAAGGGCCACGACAGCACGTTGCAACCGTTCTTGACCGCGTAGTCGTAGGTGATCGGCGCCCTGGCAGCCACCCAGAAGGGCGGGTGTGGCTTCTGCACGGGCTTTGGTACCGACGTCGAGGTCGGAAACGACCAGAACTCGCCATCGTGTTCGTAGTCGCCGGCCCAGAGGGCCTTGAGCACCGGCACCATCTCCTGCATGTAACGCCAGGCGTCGGTCTGCTTCAGCCCGGGTGTCATGCGGTCGAACTCGCGCTGGTACGCCCCCGAACCGATGCCGAACTCGAGCCGGCCGCCGCTGACCAGGTCGAGGAACGCAGCCTCGCCTGCAAGGTTCACCGGATGCCAGTAGGCGGCGACCGCGACTGCCGTTCCCAGTCGGATGCGGTCGGTGTGGCCGGCCCACCACGTCAGGATCTGGAACGGGTTCGGAGCGATCGTCATCTCGAGGGCGTGGTGCTCGGCTGCCCATGCGATGGTGAACCCACCGGCCTCCGCCATCTGGACCATCTCGAGTGTGTGCGCGGCGACCACGTCCATGTCGGCACTGTCGTCCATACGCTCGAGGTTGATCGCGAGTTGAAACTTCATCGGTGCTCCTGACCTTCGTCGCCGACCGTCGGGATGGCCATGCGGCCCGGACCGCGCGACCGTATCCGGAACCCTTCCGGTCGCCGTCGTTGCAGACACCGGGACAGACCCGACGAGCCCCCTCCTGCCCGCCGGCGAAACCGACCGCCTGCTCGATCTTCCACGATCCCCTGCCGGTACGCTCGGTCCCGATGGAGGCGAACGACGGGAAGAACCATGTGGAGTTCCCCGCCGCTGTCACGGCGGAGGACCTCTGGCAGACCTCCCCGGACGCCCTGCTCGTCGTCGGTGCGGGCGGCGTCATCCACGGTGCCAACCCTTCCGCCCACTCGCTGTTCCACTACGAGCCGGGCAATCTCGTCGGCCTTACGGTCGAGGTCCTCGTCCCCGAAGCGGCGAGAGAACGCCATCACACCTACCGCAGGGAGTTCGAGGAGGCGCCGCATGCCCGACCGATGGGAACCGGGCAGCGCCTCGAGGGCTGCACCCGGGACGGTTACGTCTTCCCAGTCCACGTAAGCCTCGCCCCCCTCAGAAACGGTTCGGGGCTGACGATCGCCGCCGTCCGCGACATGACGGCATGGATGGATGCCGAGCAGTCGCTGGCCGCCATGCGTCGCCGAAGGGACCTGGCCGAGGATCACGAACGAATCGCCAGGCAACTCCACGACACCGTCATCCAGGAACTGTTCGCCGCAGGCATGGCCCTCCAGGCGATCCAGGCAACGAGCGAGGGTGAGCCGGCCATTCGCATCGCAGGGATCGTCGAGGGCCTCGACGCCACCTCCAAGACGATCCGCTCGGTCATCTTCGACCTGAGCTCGCCCATCCACAGCGAGCACGGCCTGCGCAGCCGGGCCACCGGGCTCGTCGGCGAGTTGGCCGACCTGCTCGGCTTCGAGCCTCTCTGCCAGTTCGCCGGGCCTCTCGACACGGCCGTGCCCGACTCCCTCGTCGAGGATGCCCTCGCCGTTCTGCGCGAAGCGCTGACGAACGTCGCCCGCCATGCCGGGGCGACGACCGTGGACATCCGCGTCGAGGTGGACGACGAACTGTCGGTGGAGGTGATCGACAACGGCAGCGGGCTCCCGGACGGGAGCACCCGCCAAAGCGGTCTCGCCAACCTGGCCACACGCGCACTGCAGCGGCAGGGACGTTTCAACGCCTACACCGCCCCGACCGGCGGCACGGCCCTCGAATGGATCGTTCCGCTCGCAGCCGACCCGGAACCCGAACCGCAGGGCTCCTGACAATCAGCCGTTGTGCCTCTCGTCGAGACGGGCGGCGAACGCTGCCGCCTCGGTGCGGCGCTGCATACCCAGCCTGCGCAACAGGTTCGTGACGTAGTTCTTGATCGTCTTCTCCGCGAGGAACATCTTCTCGGCGATCTCGCGGTTGGAGAGACCCTCGCCTATCAGGTCGAACACCCGACGCTCCTGTTCCGGAAGTTCCCCGACCGTTGCCTCGCCCGACTCCCGCAGCCGCCGTAGGGCGAGCCTGACCGTCGCCCGGTCGAGCAGTTGCCGGCCCGACGCCACGTGGCGGATCGCCTCGAGCAGATCACCTCCGACTGCTTTCTTCAGCACATAGCCTGCGGCACCGGCCAGGCTGGCCTCGACCAGCGCCTGGTCGTCCTCGAACGAGGTGAGCATCAGGCACCGCACGTCAGGGTGGGCGGAACGGATGTCGCGACAGACCTCGACCCCGGACCCGTCACCGAGTCGGACGTCGAGCACCGCCACGTCGGGAGCCACCTCTTCGACGACCTCGAGTGTCCGCTGTACGGTCGCAGCCTGACCCACGACCATCAGGTCGGGCTCGGCACCTATGACCGCCACGAGGCCCTGCCGGACGATCTCATGGTCGTCGAGGATGAACACCCGGATGCTGTCAGCCATGACCGCGGTCTACCACATGAATCAGTCTGGATGCCCCGGTGAAAGCAACTTCTCCGGGTTCACCCACGATGGCGTTCCCTGCGCGCCTCGTGGATTCCGTTGCCGACAACACCACCGACAAGCGCCGCCATCCAGAATGCGACCAGCACGCCTACGGCAGCCGAGGACTCCCAGTCGTGACCCGGCGCGAGGAGCCCGTACACGAGGCCGATCCCGACCGCAGTGACGACGAAACCGACCAGGGCAGAGATCATGACGGTTCGTACCAGGTCGGACTCGACGGCGTCGAGGAAACTCGATGTGCTCCGGTTGGCGGTCCTGCTCATATGCACCTCTGCCGTCCCGGGTAGGGCGGGTTCTTATCGTCTGGAAGGCGTCTGGTCCCTTGTCCCGTAGATGCCCTGATGTTCAGGTACGACGGTAGAGAAGCGAACAACGGACGGTCAGGGACCTTTGTCCCGGATTGGCTGCCCGAAGGACAAAGGTCCCTGAGCAGAATGGAGGAGAAGTACCTACGATTGCCCGATGGGCTCCCAGGACCGCGCCGCCCGACGGCGTCGCGCTCGCCACGGCAGCAGTGCGTTCGACGGCGTCTTCGCCATGGGGACAGGAGCCATCGTCATCGGCGTCGCCCTGATACTCGGGCTTGTCATCCTGCTGGTGAGCCGATGGTCTGGTGATGACGGCGGTAGCGGCCCGAAGACCGAGGGCGCGATCGTGGCCACCGAATTCCGCTTCACGCCGGCGAGGGTCGAGTCCGGGACCGAGGTCGAGCTGGTCCTGCGCAACGAAGGCGCCATCTACCACGACCTCGTGATCGAAGGCGTCGACTACATGCACCTCAAGGTCCTCCCCGGTGAGGAGGACCAGGCCGGGCTGTTGCTCGAACCCGGCCGATACGTCTTCTACTGCACGATCCCGGACCATCGGGACGCAGGAATGTTTGGTGAACTTGTAGTCGGTTGAGGTTGCATCCGACGAAGTCAGGACCTTCTACCCTGTCCCCCGACGGTGTTTCTGGTCGATTCTCCAATTGATGACACTGAAACGACGCTCCACGGATATCGAACCACCTGAGTTCTCCACCGTGCACAGGCCGCGCGTCCTCGTCGAGGAACAGGACGGCGCCATCCGCTCCTCCTACGTGAACCTGCTCCGAGACGCCGGGTTCGAGGCAGTGGGCTGCGGGGGCCCGGAGGACCAGGAGGGCGCCCGGTGCTCACTGGCTATGGGTCAGGCTCGATGCCCGCTGGTGAAGGGCCAGGGATGCGACGCCGCCGAAATGGCCGACGTGATCTTCTTCTCGTTCCGCCTGGCAGACGAACGCAACCGGAACATCCTCAAGGCACTGAAGCGGCTAAACCCGAAGACGCCGATCGTGGTCGAGTTGCCGAAGCCCCAGTCCTTCCGCTACCAGGATGTCCTGCGCGGTGTCCATCTGGCCTATGCGCCGGTCACCGGCCATTCGCTGACCAAGGCGATCCTCGACGCCTGGGAAGCGCCGAACCCGATTCTCGAGTCGCTCCGCAAGTGACCTCGACCCCCTACGCTCCCGCGGCGCTGTGCGCGCACGAATCCTCCCGGGCCATGGCAGGGCCTCGGGACAACCACCCGGACGGAATCCAGCCACCTCCGGTCCGGGTATGTCGACGCTCGGCAGGGGGCCATCTGCTCCCCCGCTGCCGGCCACCCGCCGGGTGTCGACAGCCGGGGCTCCGACGACCGGAGCGCGACCAGCAACATCTGACTCCTCGATAGCCATCGAGTAATCAGGTGATCGCGCCTCTCAAGGCCGGTCGGTCGGAGCCCCGGCTCATTCGCGTCCTCCTCGGCGAACCAGCGCCGATAGGTGGGACTGGCGTACCCCTGCCCTGATCAGGTCCGTGCAGAGGCCGCCTACCCCCACGCCCTGGATCACCTCGCCGAGCCCGTCGAGGCAACGGAAAAACCGCAGAACCCCCTGCTGTGCAGGGGGTTCGCGTGGAGCGGACGACGAGATTCGAACCCGCGACCCTCACCTTGGCAAGGTACGCCGACCTGTTCCGCCGACCTGCACAAACGCCCCGAAACCATCCCTGACCTGCAGTTCTGGTTGATCACCGGTTCGCGTCGTTTCGCGATGTCTCGCGGCCTGTACACGGCCTGAGAAATTCAGGGTGCGTCACCCCAGTGGCTGCCTACTCGAAGGTCACGCCGGCCGCTTCCGGATCGAAACCCTCCGGCCACCGGGTGGTTTGGTCTGCAAACGCCCCGGAAAGGTACGCCCCGTAGAGGTTCGCCCCGGAAAGGTTCGCCCCGGAAAGGTACGCCCCGGAGAGGTGCACCCCGGCGAGGTTCGCTTTGGTGAGGTCCACCCCGTAGAGGTTTGCCCCGCGGAGCCTCACCCTGGAGAGCCTCGCCCCCGAGAGGTTCGCCCCGGAGAGGTATACCTCGGAGAGGTTCGCCCCGCGGAGGTGCGCTCTGAAGAGGTTCGCCCTGGAGAGGTTCGCCCCGGTGAGGTTCGCCTTGGCGAGGTTCGCCTCGGAGAGGTCCGCATTGGAGAGCCACGCCCGGAGGAGGTTCGCCCCGGCGAGGTGCGCCTTGGCGAGGTTCGCGCTTTCGAGGTGCGCCTCGCGGAGGTGCGCCCTGGAGAGCCTCGCCCTTTCGAGGTTCGCCCTTTCGAGGTTCGCCCTGGAGAGCCTCGCCCCGGCAAGATGCGCCCCGGGTTCGATCCTGTAGCCGTTGACTTCCACGTCGTCAATGTAAATCCTGTCTGTGACGTCCCAACCAGCAGGACAGCCATAAGTGCCTCCAGGCTGCTGACAGGGTGCGTCACCCCGGTGGCTGTCTGCGTGGCTGTCTGGGCAGCACCAACGAGGCCAGTTGACGGGGTCGATCAGCCCGGTTGGGGGTCTTGACCTGCGCAGACGCCTGACGCGCTCGGAGGGACTCGAACCCCCAACCTTCTGATCCGTAGGAAGAGCCATGCGGATCTCTTTTTGTGCTCTGACCAGCATGTTTGCCGTCTGGGCCGGAAGGACTGTCACACCCCCTCCCTACACTGGAGATGCTGACAGAAATAGAGCAGTTCATTTGGCTCACGACGGACCACTGAGGCCGTGCAGTGAAGCCCGAGCGTCGTTCTGCGTCTCCACCAGCAAACAAACCCGGGGCGAAGCCTTCCCAAAGTTCACCCCACCAGACAAGGAGATGCCCATGACCACCACCGACACACAGACCTTCCTCGACGGACTGCGGACACAACTGTCGAACGCCCCGGACGGGGTCGACACGGCCACGATCGAGGCAGCGATCAACGCCCTCGCCAACTCCGAGGAGGAACGGGTCAAGATCTGGTTCCTACTGGACCGATCCGGGTCGATGCAACCAGTGGCCAGCGACGTGGTCGGCGGCTTCAACCAGTTCGTCGCCGACCAGGCGGCCAAACCGGGCAAAGCCCGTCTCACGGCAGTCCAGTTCGACAGCGACAACCCGTTCGAGATCATCCTTGACCGATCCCGCATCGACAGGGTTCCCGAATTGACCAGCGCCGTCTACTGGGCACGTTCGATGACCCCGCTCTACGACGCACTCGGCATGCTGATCGAACGCGCCGACCGTCGCATCAAGCGGCGTGTCAAAGAGAACCGTCCAGCCGAAGACCAGCTTGTCGTCGTGTTCACCGACGGCCTCGAGAATGCCAGCCGAAAGTTCAACCTTAGGCAGGTGTTCGACATGGTTCGGGACCGCATGGACCAGGACTGGACGTTCGTGTTCATGGGAGCCAACCAGGACTCCTACGCCGAAGGCGGCCACATCGGTCTCGTCGACGGCAACATCCAGGACTACGCAGCGACGCCGGAAAGCGTCGCGGCCGCGTTCAGGTCGATGTCGCGTGCGACCCGCGAATACCGCGGAAAGCCCCGATTCTCCAGGGTTGCAGACAAGGAACGGTTCTTCGGAGGCCTCAAGGAGGCCGAAGAGGCACTACGCAACAAGAAGAGCTAGTCGATTCTGCCCACAGCCTCCTATGGCAGCCGGGGTACACCCGAACAACTGTGCCCCGGCTGCAGGGTCGAACACGATTGAATCGGCGGCCAACAGGCTTTCGATATCCATCGTGTCCGTTCCGGCTGGTGAGACACGATTCTCTCCCAATCGCTGGAAACCCTGGAAGTGGAAGTTGACCGCTCTACTCGAAGCGCTCGCGGCCTCACCACGGCCTGGGTCGGGAATCGTCGTCCCGTTCGAGAGGAGAAAAACCGCAGAACCCCCTGCTGTGCAGGGGGTTCGCGTGGAGCGGACGACGAGATTCGAACCCGCGACCCTCACCTTGGCAAGGTGATGCTCTACCAGCTGAGCTACGTCCGCGTCGGAGCGCCACTGTATCCGCCGACCCAACGCTTCGGTACGCCGGTAGGGCCGCTCGCGACCTGATCGGCAAGACTGACGGCGTGGCCCAACTGGTGTACGAGTACGACGAACTGCTGGCCGACCACGACTACGCCGAACCTCATATCGTGGCCGGACGACGCCTCCACGGAGGCTTCCTCGCCGACGGCACCTACCAGCCACCGCGCACGCTCGTGCGCGAACCCGCCCTCGCCGCGTGGGAAGAGGCGCTTCGCGAACGGGGTGGCGAACCCTTTGCCGCCAACGCCAACCTGCTCGACGGCGTCCGGTTCCCGACGATCCCCCAGCAACTCGCCCTGCTGCGCCACGGCCTGGACCAGCCGTTCTGGAACACCCTCACCTTCGTCGCCAAGATCGAGGCCAAGGGAGCGTTCCTGTCGATGCTTCCGGTCCCCGACCTCTCAGCCGCAATCGCCGAAGACATCTCGGAGATGGCAATCGGACACCTGGACCGGGGCCTGCTCGACGCCCACGGCCTCGACGAGGGCGGCAACCCGGCGCTGGGCATCGGCGGCCACGACGAGATGTGGTTCGTGGCCCGCGACCTCGTGTACGGCCCGGACGCCCATCCGGACGTCGAACCCGACGACAACATCGCTAGAGAGGACAGCACCCGCCACCTGCCGGAGATAGGCCGGGAGATCGAAGAGTTCTTCTCGTTCCTCGCGAACCTGTTGGTCATCGAGTTCCGGGCCGAAATCGGGTTTGCCGAAACGCAGACGATCCTGCGTTCCCCGGACGTGTTCACCGACAGGCGTGCCGAAGCCGAGGTGGCAGCCGAGATCGTCGAACGCATCCGCACCGACGAACGCATCCACGTCCGCTCCCTGAACCTGTACCTGGGAGAGCTTCGCCACCTTCACCTGCGCACCAACGACGGCGGCCAGGTGCCCGGCCACGTCCTCATCGACCGGTTCTGGAACGGCCTCGTCCACTGGGCCACCGTCGAACAACCCCGTCTCGTCGCCGCAGATACCCGGCAACGCATGTACGAACGAATCGCCAGGGAATCCGAGGGTGAAGCGATCCGAGCCGCCTTCGACGCGGCTGCCTGAGGACCGCGGCGGCGATCAGTCGCCGTCGCCGCCCGAGAGGTCGACGCGCAGGATGAGGATCCCGTCATCGAGGCTGGCCTCGGCGTCGCCGATGATGGCGAAGTCCTGGAAGTCGAGTTGCGCCTGCTCGATGAACCGCAGTCGCTCCTCTCCGCCGATGGGGGGAAGGGGCCGGTCACGCACCGCCTGGGCACGCTCCTTGAAGCGCTGCAGCATCGCATCGAGGTCCAGGTCGTCGGCCACGCCGCCAACCTAGAACTCGGGGCCACCCCTGCCGTTACCGGTCGCAGTGGCAACCTCTGCGAGGACATCGGCGGAGGTCCTGGCCCTGCTCAGTGCAGCCTCCCCCGGCGCAGGCCCTGACGGGGCCTCAGGGTCGGGTTCGGGCTCAGCCCCTGACTCCAACTCCGGATGCCCGACATTCTCGGCATCGGCCTCTGCCGCAGCATCGGCCTCGACCCGGGCCGTGGCCCGCTCGAGTTCTCCACGGGCGATGGCTGCACGAACCACCCGGTCAGGTCGCGTCTGCCACCAGTAGACGCCCGAGGCGCCCAGCATCAGCCCGGCAATCAAGCGGAGCGTCACGACGATCTGGTCGACGCGGTCACCGGCGGTCTGGCCCTCTTCATCGACCTCGGGGGGCACCGTCTCGACGGTGGTCACCTGCGCAACGACCGGAGCCACCCAGGCCAGGGCACCCACGAGCATGGACGGAGCGATCACGAGTGCCGCCACCACGCTCTTCGCCCTCGGTGCCCGCATGCCCCTCCTCGATTCCCTCGTCACCGATGCTAGCCAGTCGAAACGGACCTGTCCCGAAAACTCAGCCGGAGGCGGCTACCAGGGCCTGTCCGATGTCGGCGACCACGTCGTCCGGGTACTCGAGGCCACACGACACCCGCATCGTGCCCGGGCCGATTCCCGTGGACGCCATCTCCTCGGGGGTCAGGCCCACGTGTGTTGTGCTTGCGGGATGGGAGATCAGCGTCTCTGGACCGCCCAGCGAAGGAGCCTGCCGGGCCAGGCGGACTGCCTCGGTGAAGCGACAGCCCGCTTCGATGTCGCCCCGCAGGTCGAACGTCAACAACCCACCGAAGCTGCGCATCTGACGTGCCGCCAATCCATGTTGCGGATGCGATTCGAGGCCCGGGTAGCGCACCAGGTCCACGCTGTCATGCCCTTCGAGGAACTCGGCAAGGCGTCGAGCGGTGGCCGACTGGTGGGCGAGCCTCACCCCCAGCGTCCGAAGGCCCCGGTGGGCGTTGAACGCGTCATACGGCGAGGCGTTGGCGCCGTGGAGCACGGCAAAGCCCCACAGCCACGACAACAGGTCCTCCGAGCCCGCCACCACGCCGATGGTTGCGTCGTTGTGGCCGGCGATCCCCTTCGTGGCCGAATGCAGCACGAGGTCTACACCGTGGGCAAGAGGGTTCTGGCCCAACGGTGTGGCGAACGTGGAGTCGACGACCGTCGTGGCCTGCGTGATCGCACCGAGCTCCTCGAGGTCGACCAGGTCGAGCTTGGGATTGGCCGGCGTCTCGGCGCAGACGAGCATCGTCCTGCCGGGCCGGATGGCCGCCTCGAATGCACCGGGCTCGGTGCCGTCCACGAAGGTCACGTCGATGCCGAATCGGGGGCAGGCCGACTGTAGGAACAGTTGCGTCCCGGCATAGATCTGACGCTGGGCGACGACGTGGTCGCCAGACGAGCACAACCCGAGGACTACGGCGCTGACGGCTCCCATGCCCGAGGCGAAGGCACGGGCCACCTCGGCCCCTTCGAGTTCGGCGATCGCCGTCTCGAAGGCGTTGATCGTCGGGTTGCCGTACCGGCTGTAGAAGCGTTCGGCGCCTACCGCCGTCGCCATCTCACGACCCTGGTCGATGGTTGCGAACTCGAACGCCGACGTGGGGTACAACACGGGTGCCAGGGACGTCTCGCCCTCGTTGCGTCCGGCCAGGATCGCCGAAGTCTCCGGCTCGTACCCGGTGGTCTCTTCGTCAGCCATTCGATTCGATCTCCTCGAGAAACGAGCCCAGGCACCGGCCGACCTCGTCGGTCGCCAGCAGGAAGCCATCGTGGCCGTCCGGGCTCTGGACCACATGATGGTCGCAACGCCCGCCCGCCGCACGGATCGCATCCCGCAGGTCCACCTGCTGGGCCTCCGGGTAGAGGATGTCGGAGGTGATGCTCAGGGTCAGGAACGGCACCGGCGCCAGGCGCGCCAACGCCTTCGCCAACGAACCGCGGTCGCGGGCCACATCGTGGAGGTCCATCGACCGGTTCAGCAGGATGTAGCTGTTGGCGTCGAAGCGGCGCACCAGCTTCTCGCCCTGGTAGTCGAGATAGGACTCGACCTGGAAGCGGTCCCAGCGGTCGAACACCTTGCGTGGGTCGACCAACTCACGGCCGAACCGGTCGCCGAACACCGGGCCGCTCCGGTAGTGGATCTGGGCAATCGACCGGGCCACGGCGAGCCCGGCGTGCGGTCCGTCGCCGGGCGCTGCGTCGTAGTAGTCACCGTCACGAAACCGGGGATCGATCGCCAGGGCCGTGCGGCCGGCGGCGCTCCAGGCGATCTGCCAGGCACTGGCGGCCAGTGCCGTGGCGATCGGTGCCACCGAGCGCACCCGCTCCGGGTACATCACGGCCCATTCCAGCGCCTGCATGCCGCCCATCGAACCACCCACAACACCGAGCCACCGGTTGATCCCCAGGTGGTCGGCGACCGCGGCCTGGCAGCGCACCATGTCGCGCACCGTGACCGGCGGAAACGCCGAGGCATAGGGCCTGCCGGTCCCTGGGTCGACCGTCGCCGGCCCAGTCGACCCCTGACAACCGCCGAGGACGTTGACACACACCACGAAGTATCGGTCCGTGTCCAGCCCGCAGCCCGGACCGATGACCCCATTCCACCACCCCGGGGTGGAATGCGCCTCGCCCACACCTCCGTGGGCGTGGGAATCGCCGGTCAGGGCATGGCAGACGAGGACGGCATTGTCGGCTGCCGACGACAGTTCGCCCCATGTCTCGTAGGCCATCGTGACCTCGGGGAGGATGCCGCCGCCCTCGAGGGCGAAGGGGCGACCGTGCCCGACGCTGTGGAATCGTCGGTCGCCGACCGGGTCGCCCAACTGCCAGGCGCCGGTGACAGGCAGATCGGCCGAATACCCGCGGGGATGCAGGAGGGCTTCGGGGGGCAGGTCGAGGTCGCTCCCCGCCGGACCATCGCCCGACTGCGTCTCGTCACCGCTCATCGCTCGTCCATTCCCGATCTACGGGGGGGACACCTCCGGCCCGTCGCCGGTGGGTGGGCGCAGGCGCCTCCACCGGACACTTCGTTGCCCCAGCCGGTTCGCCCGACCGGGACCACATCCCCACCCCGTTGCCGGGATGAGCGGGCACCTTGGGTGTCCGTCCCAGGTTGCCGGACCCGGCCTTCGGCCGGGCCGCTCGTGATGTTTCGGAACAGTGTAGGGGGTGACGGCAACCGCCGGTCACGTGTTTGTCGTCCGCAACGCCGGATGGGCGGCCCACCACCAGTCGAGAAGCGGCATCGACGGCACCCCGTAGGCCCCACACATCACCTCGCCGAACGCCCTCCACTGTTGCGCCGTGGCCATCCCATCGGCCTCGTGGATCGCCATCGCCGCCTCGGCGCCCTCGTCCCAGATCGTGCGGTCGGCGGGAAGCGGCAGGGCCGACACCTGCGTGGCGGTCAGGCGGATGCGCCCCGTCGAACGGCCGACGCCGGCCGCCGCGACCGCTGCGAGGGCGGAGACGGGTGGCGACGAAAGGGCTGCGGCGAGGCGCCAGAGGTCGGACGGGTCGGGCTCGACGGTGATGAGCGGCGTGAGCGGCACCGTGCCCCCCTCGGGGTCGACCATCGCCTCGACAATGCGGGTCTGCGACGCTACGAGCAACTTCGGGCGATGCCGTTCGTCGATCCAGGCGGCAACCCCTTCGTCCGCCACAGCGTCAGGGTCGACCACGGGCGCCGACCAGCGTCGACCGGCGAACCTCGCCCTTGACGACCCCCAACGACAGTTCAGCGGATCAACGAGGCCGGTCGTGACCAGCGGTCGACCCGATCCGACATCCGCCTCCTCCCCTACGGCGTCTACCAGCCCGTAGAAGTGCTGGCGGAACCCGGCGGTCACCCGCGCCATGTCGGCGACGCAACCATCGCCGATCGGCGACACAGTCGGAATGCCGAGCAGGCCTGCAACCAACCCGCCCCAGCCCTCCGTTCCGTTCGGTGCCCCAGCAGTACCGGTCGGCTCAAGGTGACGGTCGGCCAACAGGGTCACTTCCGAGCCACCAGCCGACGTTCGTTCGAACACCGGTGCACACACGGGCGTGCGGCCGTCGAAGACACCCGAACGGTCGAGCCAGAGGGCGTCGAGCCTTCCACGTCCGAGCAGGAAGCCGCGGACGGCCGCAGCGTCGCGTGCCGACAACAGGGATTGCGGTTGGATGAGCGACATCCGGCCCCCCGGGGCCAGAAGGTCCGCTCCGAGGGCCAGGAACAACCAGGCGACATCCGTGTAGGCACCCACAAGGTCCGGAAACCTCTCGCGGAGTTCCCGCCGGCGGTCGTCGTCGAACGCCGTGCCTGCACGCAACTGGCCGAGGAACGGTGGGTTGCCCACGACCGCCCCGAATCCGACCCCCGGCGCAGTCGGCCACGACGACCGACCCGCCACCAGGGGATCCGCCTCGACGACCCCGACCACCTCTGACGGTTCGACTCCGGCCCAGCCGGCCAGGGCGCACCTCGTCAGGTGGACCGCCACGGGATCAGTGTCGGTGCCGAAGAGTTGGGCGGTGGCCACGTCACGCGGGTTGGCACCCCGTCCAGCCAACCTGATGCCGGCGGCCAGCAGGAACACGCCGGCCCCGCAAGCCGGATCGACGACCGGTCCCCGCTCGACGGTCACCGCCACCAGCGAAGTGGCGACGTCGGCCGGTGTGTAGAAGGCGCCGCGGGCATGCCGGTCCGGCATCGACTCCTCGTGGAGGCGACCGACATCGGCGAGCCGACCCGGGTCGGCGGCCGCACCTGCAGCCCGGGCGGCCTCGCCCAGGTGTCCGGACCCCGAGGAACCCCCCGGCCGGGCCACCGAAACAGGAGGTCGATCAGGCGGCGTCAGCCGCCGGGTCCCAGGAGGTCAGGTCGGCCAACCGGGGGTCGTTGGAGAACACCTCGACGATCGGATGCTTCATGCCGAGGCGCCGCATCAGCTTGCGCACCTCGAGCTCCTCGTTCCAGAGCACCAGGCTCACCACGAGGCCGGACTCGCCGGCCCGCGCCGTGCGACCTGACCGGTGGACATAGGTCTTGGCGTCGGAGGGGGGATCGTGGTGGATGACCACGTCGACGTCGTCGACGTGGATGCCCCTGGCGGCGACGTCGGTCGCTACGAGGGCCTTGACCCTGCCGGAGGAGAAGTCGCGCAACGACTTCTCGCGCTTCTCCTGGCGCAGGTCACCGTGGATGGGGGCGGCATCGACACCCTCGTCCTGGAGCGACTGGGCCAACTTGTCGGCACCCCACCGCGTGCGGGTGAAGATGATCGTGCGGTTGGATGCCCCGATGATGGCGGCAGCCACCCGAACCCGGTCCATCTGGTGGACGGCGAGGAACCGGTGCTCCATCTCCGCGACCGTGGGCTCGTCTTCGTCGATGGCGTACATCGCCGGATCGTGCTGGTAGCGGCTGATGAGGCCGGCGGTCATCCCGTCGAGCGTCGCCGAGAACAGCAACGTCTGGTGCTCGCCCTCGATGCCGCGGAGGATCCACTCGACCTGGGGCATGAAGCCCATGTCGGCCATGCGGTCCGCCTCGTCGATGACGATCCGCTCGATGCCCGCCACGGAGAGTTCCTTGCGGTCGATGAGGTCGATCATCCGGCCCGGGGTGGCGACCACGAACTCGACTCCTCGCTTCAACGCACTGATCTGCTTCTCGATCGGGGCACCGCCGTAGATGGCGTGGATGCGGATGCCCCGGCGCGCAGCCAACGGCTCGAGCTCGCGGCAGACCTGGACCGCCAGCTCGCGTGTGGGCACGAGAGCGAGGCCCGTCGGGCACCCCGGTTCGGCCTTCGACAACAGCTGTACGAGCGGCAGGCCGAAGGCAAGCGTCTTACCCGAGCCGGTCTTGGCCTTTCCGCATACGTCGCGGCCGGCCAGGCCGTCGGCGATCGTGAGGGACTGAATGGCGAACGGGGTCTCGATGCCCTGATCGGAGAGAGCGGACACCAGATCGGCGTCCACGCCCAGGTCGGCAAACCCGGTGGTGGTCATGTGTACCTGTTCCCGGCGGCCTGGCCGCCGTGTTCGTCACCCGCAACGAAGAGCGGGTCACGTCACCGTTCTCCGGGTGACGAGGACGCCCGGGGCCGACACACCAGCGGTCGACTCTTCCCGAACGGTGGCCCCACCCTACCGGAACGGTGCCGCTCAGCCCTCCATGACCCGTCCGTCCCGCACAACGACCCCTTCTTCAGCCAGGCGACGGGCCTGATCCGCCTCCAGCCCGGGGACAAGTCGGCCGGTCGAGGTCACCACCCGCCACCACGGATATCCCTCGTGGGTGCCGAGGAACCGACCCACTGCCCGATGTGCCCCGGGGAACCCCGCTTCAACCGCCACTTCTCCGTAGGTGACCACCTCACCGGGGCCCAGTGCGCCAAGCACCCGACCGATCGCCTCCTCGAAGGGGTTCACAGCGGCTCTTGCCGTTCAGGAATCGACGAGGCCGCCCTCGGGGAGCAACCTCACGACGGGCACCGGCTCGGAGAACCCACTGATCTCCAGGTCACCGACCGGCTCCACCTCGGAGTTGACGAGGAGCGACGACACGAGCGAAGCCGGCGCCAGCACCTGATGGGACTCGGCGATGTCGCAGAGGCGCGAGGCCAGGTTCACCGCATCCCCGATGTGGTCCTCACCCTCCACCAGCAACACCGGACCCTTGGCGATACCGGCTCGCAGCTTGAGCGGAGATCCGCTCATGTCGATCACGCCCTCGATCTCGATGATGACCTCGACCGTGCGCTCCGGTTCGGTCCCGACGAGCATCGCTCCGTCACCCAGCCACTTGGCGATCCGGACGCCCTTCTTGGCTGCGATCTGACGGACCGACGACTTGAAGGCATGCAGGACGTCGAGCGCCGCACCGTCGCCCTCCGAGTCGATGAACGACGTGAAGCCGGAGAGGTCGATGAACGCGAAGGTGCGGTCGACACGCTGGTACTCGTCACCCGAGGCGTTCCTCATGCTGCGTCACGGTAGTTCCGACTGGTCACGGCTACCGCACCGCCGATGACGATTGCGACGAGGCTCATCCAGATGTTCACCCGCACACCGGCGACCAGCGATGCGTGGTCGATCCGCAGGCTCTCGACCCAGAGGCGGCCCAGGCCGTATCCGCACACCCACAGGCCGACGAGGCGCCCCGGCTTCAACACGCCACGGCGGTCCACCCGAACCAGAATGGCCGCAAGGGCCAGGTTCCACAGCCCCTCGTACAGGAACGTGGGATGAAAGGTCTCGGCCGTCAGGTGAGCCGCCGGCCGGTGGTCGACGTCAATGCTCAGACCCCACGGCAGGTCGGTGGGCCGCCCGAAGAGCTCCTGGTTGAACCAGTTGCCCCATCGGCCGATTGCCTGTGCAACCGGCAGGGTCGGGACGAGGGCGTCGAGCACCCTCGGCATCGAGATGCCCTGACGGCGGGCGACAAGCACACCGACGACGACCCCGGCGGCCAGGCCTCCGGGAATGCCGAGACCACCCTGCCAGACGGCAGGCACGTCCTGCCAGCGGCCGCGGAACTTCTGCCAATCGGTGGCCACGTGGTACAGCCGCGACCCGATGAGCCCGGCCGGGACAGCCCAGATGGCGATTGTCGAAATGTGGTCGGCGGTACCGCCCTTGTCCACCCACCGTCGCTGGCCCCATGAGACGGCCACCATCACGCCGAGGGCGATCATGATGCCGTAGCCGCGGATCTCGAACGGCCCCAGGCCGAAGGAGCCTGCCGACGGGCTGGGAATAGCCGCTATCACATCAGGGGTACAGAGAAGCGATCAGCACCCAGAGCCATCAGGTCGTCGAAGCCGGCGGTCACCGAACCGAGGCGACCCCTAACCAGCGGCAGGTGCTGCTCGGCCCAGAACCGGGCGATCACGACCTTGTCGAGAAGTGCGGGATCGTCGTCACCCGCGTCGGTACGGGCCACGGCGGCCAGGGCCAGGCGGGCGAGGAGCCACCCGCCGAGGAGGTCTCCGAACATGCGCAGGTAGGGCGTTGCGCCGGCCAGCGCATGGCGGGGGTCGGCGAGGCCGTTCTCCATGAGCCACCCGGTGGCCTCGTTCAGGGCATCGAGTCCGTCGGCGAGGCCGCCGCGGATCGAACCGAAGTCGTCGCCGGCCGTCGCAAGGTCGCCGTCGAGGCTGCCGATCTCGTCGAGGAGTCCCGTCACGACCGCTCCCCCGCCCATCGGAAGCTTCCGGCCGACCAGGTCCATGGCCTGGATCCCGTTGGTGCCCTCGTAGATCGGCGAGATACGCGAATCGCGCAGGATCTGGGCCGCACCGGTCTCCTCGATGTAGCCGTAGCCGCCGTGCACCTGTATGCCGATCGACGCCATCTCGACACCCAGGTCCGTGCTCCAGGCCTTCGAGATCGGGGTGTAGAGCTCGACCCGGTCGGTGGCCGCCTGCCGGACATCGGGGTCGGCATGGCGGGCGGCCACGTCGAGGGTCGCTGCGTTGAGGTAGAGCAGGCACCGCATGGCGTCGACCGACGCCCGCATCGTGAGCAGCATGCGACGCACATCGGGGTGTTCGACGATCGGCGACGATTCGCCCTTGGCGGCACCGACGGCACGACCCTGCCGACGCTCCTGGGCAAAGCCAGCTGCCAACTGCAGGGCCCGCTCCGAGACGGCGAGCCCCTCGACGCCGACGCCCAGGCGGGCATTGTTCATCATCGTGAACATGATCCGCATGCCCTGGTGCTCCTCGCCGATGAGGTAGCCCACGGCGCCCTCACCAGCGTCTCCATACGACATGACACAGGTCGGGCTGGCATGGAGGCCGAGCTTGTGCTCGACGGACACACAGGTGAGGTCGTTGCGCTCGCCGATGCTGCCGTCGTCGTTGACGAGGAACTTGGGCACGATGAAGCACGAGATGCCCCTTGTTCCGGGTGGGCTGTCGGGGGTGCGGGCCAGCACCAGGTGGACGATGTTGTCGGTCAGTTCGTGTTCGCCGAACGTGATGAAGATCTTGGTGCCGAAGATGCGGTGGGTGCCGTCGTCGCAGGGTTCGGCCCGCGTGGTGAGTGCCCCCACGTCGGAACCCGCCTGGGGTTCGGTGAGGTTCATGGTGCCGGTCCACTCGCCTGACACCATCCGGGGCAGGAAGGTCTCCTTGAGGTGCTCGTCGCCGAACCTGTGGATGGCATCGATGGCACCGACCGTCAGCAGCGGACCCAGTGTCCAGGACCTGCAGGCCGTTCCGAGCAATTCGGTCATCACCGTCTGGCACAGCGCCGGGAAGCCACCACCGCCGTAGTCGGGATCCTGGGTCACGGCACCCCATCCGGCGGCCAGGTACTGGTCATAGGCATCGTGGAATGCCTGCGGGAGCGTGACGACGCCATCGGAGACCGAGCAGCCTTCAGCGTCGCCGATCCGATGGGTTGGAGCGATGACCTCTTCCGCGAAGCGGCCGAACTCGTCAAGCACGCTGTCGATGGTGTCGGGGTCCACGTGTTCGAAGCCCGGCAGGCCGCAGATGCCTTCCAGGTCGGCGATCTCGTGAAGCACGAGGCGGATATCGGCCAGCGGGGCCCGGTAGTCGCTCACGGATCGCACAATACCGCCGGAGCGGCCCGCTGCCCGCTGTGGGACCGCTGTTGCCGACCCGGGATCGATGCCCTCCTACACTCACCGGATGAACGCCCTTCCCCCTGTCGGGGCACACCTCATCGCCGGCGACCGGGCCACCGATGGGCCGCCGGGACCGGTGTGAACCTCAACCCCGCCCGTCCCGACGAGCCGGTCGACGACTACCCGATCGGCGATGCCGGAACCACCTCCGACGCCGTCGGTGCCGCCGGCGAGGCCCGGTCCCCGTGGCGATCGCTCCCCTTCGGCGCCCGGGCCCGGATCCTCGACCAGGCCGTCCGCGAACAGGGCGACACCGCCCTCGAGTTCTTCACCCGCACCGCCTACATCCGGCCCGGTACCAGGCGATGAGCGAAACGGCGGTCCGGCACAGCAGCCTCGACGAAATGCTGTCTGACCGACGCGCCGATCTGCGTTCCCCCGAGGTCGTCATGGCCCCGACCCAACTCGGGGCCGCCCGCCTCACCCGCTACAGCTTCACCCGCACCCTGCTGAGACGTGCCGCACGCGACGGTTGGCGATCACGGCTGGTCGAGTTCGACATGGATGCCGAGGGCCGCGGCCATGCCGTCTACCGGACGGACATCGACGGCCGCCAGTTCGACTTCGTCGCCTTCACGACCACGCTCGACGAGTCCCTCCACACC
>Ga0208278_1000547_pt1 | contig 20232 bp, 21 predicted proteins | sample ETN01SmetaG_FD_185794 | JGI IMG/M metagenome (GOLD analysis project Ga0208278, IMG submission 185794) | Marine microbial and viral communities from oxygen minimum zone, Eastern Pacific Ocean - ETNP2014F12-01SV259 (SPAdes) (version 2) | ecosystem: Environmental > Aquatic > Marine > Oceanic ...
ATCTGTTTCAGTATTAATTCTAAATTCGTCTGAACTTTCAGCTATTTCTATATCAGGAGTTATACCAATATCTGAAATTGATTTTCCAGAAGGTAAATAATATTTAGAAATTGTTAATCTTATAGCTCCATTATTTTCTAATGGTATTATTGATTGAACAGATCCTTTGCCATATGAGTTTTCTCCAATCAAAATTGCTCTTTTGTGATCTTGAAGTGCTCCCGCAACAATTTCAGAAGCAGATGCAGAACCGTAATTTATTAAAACTACTAAAGTTTCTCCATTGATTAAATCACCTTTTTTAGCGAACCATTTTTTGTTTTCACGAATTTTTCTACTTTTTGTTGATACTATTTCACCATTATCTAAAAAAAAATCTGCTATTTTAATGGCCTGAGTTAAAAGTCCACCAGGATTATTCCTTAAATCTAAAATGTATTTTTCAATATTTTTATCTTTTTTAAATTCTTTTATTTTTTCTTTTACTTGATTTGAACTATTTTCATTAAATGAGGTTAACCTTATATATCCAACATTTTCATCAATAATTTTTGATTTAACTGATTTAACTTCAATAATTTCTCTAATTATATTAAAAATAATTGCTTTTTTTATACCAATTCTTCTAACTGTTATTTCAATCTTTGATCCAACAGGACCTCTCATTAGTTCAACTGCTTGAGTTAATGTTTTCCCTTGAACCTGGGAATCATTAATTTTTACTATGTAATCTCCTGCTTTAACACCAACTCTTTCAGCGGGTGAATTGTCCATAGGAGAAATGACTTTTACTACTCCAGCTTCCATCCCTACTTCGATACCAAGTCCACCAAATTTTCCGCTAGTTTCAGTTTGCATTTCTTTAAATATTTCTGGTGACATATATCCAGAATATGAATCTAAAGAATGTAAAACACCGTTTATTGCAGCGTCCATTATTTTATTTTGATTTATTTCCTCAACATATTCATTATTTATTTTGTCTAACACTTCACTAAATAAATCAATTTTGTCGTATATACTTTCATCATTTGCAGAAAAACTTATGTTAATTAAAAAAAATGAAAAAATAATTGTAACTAAAAATTTTGTAAATTTTTTCATATTATTATTTTTTCTTTAGGGATTAATTCTGACCATATTTTTTCTAATTCATAAAATTTTCTTTTTTCTGGATTAAAAATATGAACAATTACATCTATTCCATCAATTAATTTCCAGTCATTACTGTCTTTTCCTTCTATTTTTGAATTTAATACACCGTTTTTTTTAAACTGCTCAAGCACTTGTTCGGATAGAGACTGAAGATGTTTAGAAGAAGTTCCACTTGCAATTATCATATAATCAGCCATTGAGGATTTATTAGCAAGATCTATTGAAATAATATCTAAAGCTTTGTTGGAATCTAAGGTATTAATTATTATTTTTTTAAGACTCGAAATTTTATCCATTAATTAATTAAACTTTATCAAATTTTTCTTAATTGAGAAGATGAAATATTAACCTTTTTGAATTTAACAAATGTTAATTTTTTTTTATTTACCTGTTTAAAAGTAATAGATTTTAGAGATTTTGATTTAAAGCCCTGACGGTCAAATATCAAAATATTACATTTTTGTGAAATAAATTTCCATTTGTACCATTTGTGAAAATTAATAAGATTATCTGCACCCATCATAAGATATATTTCTATTTTTTTATCTTTTTTAAGATAATTAATTAAATCAAAGGTTCTATTGGATCCAATTTTATCTTCATAAAATCTTACTTTAATAAAGTTATTTTTATCTATTAATTTTTTAGCAAAGTGTATTCTTTGTTTTAGGTTTAATTTGCTTTCATTTTTAAATGGATTTTTTTTAGTTATAGCCCAAATAACATTTTTTAAATCAAATCTTTTTTTAGCTTGCTTTGATATTTGTAAATGACCTTTGTGAGCAGGATCAAAAGTTCCTCCTAAAATACCAATTTTAATTGATTTCAATTTATTTCCTAGTTTGACCTTTGCTTGTAATTTCATATTTATAAGAAATTAGTTGTCCTAAACCTACTGGTCCACGAGGAGGCAGAGTGTTTGTTGAAATTCCTACTTCACCACCAAAACCAAATTCTCCACCATCGGCGAATTGAGTAGATGTATTATGCATCGCTATAGAACTTTTTACATTTTTCAGAAATTTCTTAGCAGTTTGTTTGTTTTTTGTAATTATAGAGTCGGTATGCATTGTGCCATATTTGTTAATGTGATTAATTGCTTCATCACAATTTTTAACACATTTTACTGAAATGGTAGCTGATAAGTATTCTGTAGACCAATCTTTTTCTTTAGCGGGATAAAGTTTTCCTTTGTAATATTTTTTTAAAATATGATCCCCATAAATTTTACAATTACTTTCTTCAAGTTTTTTTAGAATAGGATTGCAGAATTTTTTAGCAATTTTTTCATGTAGTAAAATTGTTTCAGTAGCACCACAAATACTAGTATTTCTTAGTTTAGCATTATAAATAATATTGGTAGCCATTTTTAATTCAGCATCTTTATCAATATAAGTATGACATAGACCTTCTAGGTGTCCGATTATAGGAACTTTAGAAAAGTCCTGCACTCTTTTTACTAAATTTTTTCCTCCCCGAGGTATTATAACGTCAATACAGTTTGTCATTTTTGAAAGCATGTAGTCCACCATTTTTTTGTTTTTGGTGTTTATAAATTGGATAAAATTTTCATTAACTTTGTTTTCCTTAAGAGCTTTTCGGAATAATTTAGCTAAAATTTTATTTGTATGAATAGCTTCTGAGCCACCTTTTAAAATTACTGCATTACCTGATTTAAAGCATAAACTAGCAACATCAGATGTAACATTTGGTCTACTTTCATAAATAACACCAATTACTCCAATAGGTATGGAGACTCTGCTAATTTTTAGACCATTTGGTCTCTTCCATTTTTCCAATGTATTATCAATTGGATCTTTTAGTTTGATAATTTTTTTTATAGAATTTTTTATTATGTTTAATTTTTTATGATTTAAAACAAGTCTATCAATTAAATTATTTTTTAATTTTTTCTTTAAGGAAAATTTTACATCTTTTGCATTTTCTCTAAGTATTAAATTTTTTTCCTTATTTATCAATAAAACATATTTTTTAAGAACTTTATTTTTTGTTTTAGTATTAATTTTACCAAGAGATGCTTTTCTAGCATTTTTACCTATCAAATCCATATATTGATTCATTCTATATCTCCACCATATCATCTTTATGTACAACTTCAGACTTTGAGATATATCCTAATAATTTCTCAATTTCGTTAGAGTGATGTCCCATAATTTTTAATATTTCTTCTGAAGAAAAAGAGCTTAACCCTCTGGCATATTCATTATTTTTTATATCTAAGATTTTAATATGATCACCTTTTTTAAATTTTCCTGAAACTTTTTTAATTCCAGCTGCTAATAAGCTTTTACCATTTGTTAAAGCTTGTTTGGCACCATCATCAATAATTAGTTCTCCTCTTGGTGAAACAGAACTGATTATCCATTTTTTTCTAGCATCAAGCTTAGAAATTTTTGGTAAAAACCATGTACAATTATTATCATTAATTATTTTTTTAATTGGTCTTAATGACAAACCATTTGCTATAGCCATTTTGCATCCTGATAATTGACAAATTTTTGCAGCATCAATTTTCGTTTTCATTCCTCCTGTGCCATGTTCACCAATACTTTTTGTTGCAATTTTTTCTATATCTTGGTCTATATCTTTAATTACTTTTAATAGTTTTGCATTTTTATAAATTTTTGGATTTTGCGTGTAAAGACCATCGACGTCTGAAAGTAATATTAGTGAATCAGCACCAGATATTTGTGCAACTCTAGAAGCTAACCTATCATTGTCACCATATTTAATTTCCAAAGTAGATATACTGTCATTTTCATTTACTATTGGAACAAATCCTAATTGAAATAAGTTATCAAAAGTTCTTTTTGCATTTAGAGCTCTTCTTCTTTGTTCGGTATCTTCTAATGTGAGTAAAATTTGAGATATATTAATCTTGAATTTTAAAAAAGTTTCAGAAAATAAATTCATGAGCTCAATTTGTCCAATTGATGCGACAGCTTGACTTTTATCAAGTTTAAGATTTTTTTTGCTTAAGTTTAACTTTTTGCAGCCCATGGCTATTGCTCCTGAGCTAACAATTACTATTTTTTTATTTTGTTTTAATAATTTTTGAATATCTTTAGAGAATTCAGAAAGCCATTTTTTTCTAATTTTTTTATTATTATCAATTAATAAAGATGATCCTATTTTGATTACAATTATTTTTGATTCTTCAAGATACATAAGAAAGCAGTTTGGCTTTAATTTTTGATACAGAATCTTTCTCTATTGTTGAAAGAGTTACCACTTCTGAACTTTTGTTTTTTGAGAAGTTTTTCACTATTTCTTTTACCGTATCCCCATCTAATAGATCTGTTTTGTTTAATACAATAATTTCTTTTTTATTGAGAAGTTTTTTGCTGTAACTTCCTAGTTCATTTTTAACTTGTTGATATGTATTTTCAAGATCTTCATTAGTAATATCTATTAAATGCATTAAAGTTTTGCATCTTTCTATGTGTTTTAGAAATTGAATTCCAAGACCAACACCTTCATGTGCTCCTTTGACTAGCCCAGGAATATCAGCTAAAGTTATCTCTTTATCATCATAAGTTGCAACACCAAGATTTGGATTTAAGGTTGTGAATTTATAGTTGGCTATTTTTGGCGTTGCATTGGTGATTGCACCCAACAAACTAGATTTTCCTGCATTAGGCAAACCCACAATGCCAACATCAGCAATGGTTTTTAGTTGAAGCCAGATTACATATTCTTCGCCAAAGACACCTTTAGTAAATTTTTTTGGAGCTCTATTAGTAGAACTTTTAAATCTTGTATTTCCAAGTCCACCTTTTCCCCCATTAGCTACAACAAATTCTTCACCTTCTTTACTAAAATCATATATTAGTGTTTTATTATCTTCTTCAAAAACTTGAGTACCAACTGGAACTTTCAAAAATAAATCTTCTCCTCCACGACCAGTACGATTTTGACCTGATCCATTTTCACCTCTTTCAGCTTTATGATGTTGTTGAAACCTGTAATCAATAAGTGTGTTTAGATTCCTTTCTGATTTTAAAATTATAGATCCGCCTTTACCACCATCACCACCATCAGGTCCACCAAACTCAATAAATTTCTCTCTACGAAAACTAGGAGAGCCATGTCCACCATTACCAGCTTTAATATAAATTTTTACTTGATCTAGAAACTTCATGATACAACTTTTAGTTTTTTGTTGTACTACTAATTGGGTTTTACTGAAACGAATGTTCTGTCAGATTTAGTTTTTTTAAATACTACTTTTCCTTTAATAACAGAAAAAATTGAATAATCTTTGCCCATTCCTACATTTTCACCAGGGAAAATTTTTGTTCCTCTTTGTCTAACAATTATATTTCCAGGTATTACTACTTGGCCGCCGTACTTTTTAACACCAAGTCTTCGACCGGCACTATCTCGTCCGTTTCGCGATGATCCACCTGCTTTTTTTGTTGCCATAATTTATCTGGTTTATTTACTTACTTCTTTTACTTCTTTTTTTTCAACTTTTTTTACTGGTTTTACTATTTTTTCTGCTTCAGATAAAACTTTACCATCTTTTGAAAAAATTTTACTAATTCTTATTAATGAATACTGTTGTCTATGACCATTTTTTCTTCTTGAATTTTGTCTTCTTCTTTTTTTGAAAATTAATATTGTTCTATTCTTGCTATTTTTAACTAGGTCAGCCTCAACTTTTGCTCCTTCAACCACTGGAGATCCAACTTCGATAGTTTTATCATCTCCATAAGCTAGGATTTCTTTAAATTCTATTTTAGCCTCAGGTTTAGAATCCTCTAATCTTTCAATTTTAAGGATTTCACCAGACTTTACTTTGTACTGTTTTCCACCAGTTTGTATTACAGCAAATGACATTAAGCACCTTTTTTGTTGATGAGCAATATAGACTTAGACTTATTATAGTCAAGTTGATTTAACTAAAAAATATCCTTTAAATCTCTCAATTTTGAAAAAGTGTCAAGCTCATTTGAAGTATTAAGATTTTTTTGGATTAATTCATTGTCTGATCTTAAAAAAATATTACATTCTAGTTCATCTTTAATGGTCGAGGGGATTGTTGGAACGCCATAATTTAATTTTTCTTTTATTAAAATTATTTTTTCTTTTAGTTTTAAATTTTCTTCATCATTCTTTAAACAAAATTCAGAATTTTTTAAAGTATACTCATGACCACAATATATTTTAGTATCTTTAGGAAAAGTTTTAAGTAAATTTAAGGAATTAAACATTTGTTCATAAGTTCCCTCAAAAATCCGTCCACAACCTAAAGAAAATAGTGTATCGCCAGTAAATAATAATTTATCTTTAAAAAAATTAAAACATATATGACCAGAAGTGTGCCCTGGAATATGAAAAATTTTTGATTCAAAATTTTCATATTTCCAGATTTCTCTATCGTTTAAAAAAATATCAATTTCAGGAATTCTATCTTTATCTCCTTTAAAACCAACTACTTTGACATTATATTTTTTTTTTAATTCAGAATTACCTCCAATATGATCATAATGATGATGTGTATTTAATATAAATCTTAAATTAATATTTTTTTTTTCTAAAAAATTTATTATTGGTTTTGATTCACTCGGATCTATCACACATGCTAATTTATTTTTTTCATCAATAACCAAGTAAGAGTAATTGTCTTGTAGGCATTTTATTATTTCTACTTGCATTTTATTTTTCTATTAAAAATATTCCCAATTCTGAAAGTAAATTTTTTGAATTCAAATTATTGTTATTTATTGTAGATACTTTTTCTTTATGTAGAGCTAGTGATTTAAACAAATTAATATTTTTTTGTTCACAGAAGATAACAAAATCTTTAATTGTACACATATGTAAATTTGGAGTGTTGTACCATTCATTTGGAAGATGTTTGGTAACTGGCATTGTACCTTTAAAAAATAAGTGAAGTCTTACTTTCCAATATCCAAAATTTGGAATTGTAACTATAGCTTTGTTTGCAACCTTTAATAGATCATCTATTACTTTTTCTGGTTTATAAAATGCCTGAAGTGTTTGACTTAAAATTACATAATCAAAAGACAAATTTGGAAATTGTTGTAAATCTTTTTCTGCATTACCTTCGATAACAGATAAACCTTTTGAAATACATGCTTGAACATTATTTTTAGAAATTTCCATACCTCTAGTATCTATATTTTTATTATCCTTTAAATGTTTCATTAATATGCCATCTCCACACCCAACATCAAGTACTCTTGTATTGTTCTCGATTAACTCTGAAATTATTTGAAATTCTTTTTTCATAAATTTTTTAATAATTGACCTCCAGAAAATTTTTTACTGATTTTAAAAAATCTGGAACATCTAATAAAAAAGAATCATGACCTTTATCACTTGTAATTTCGATAAACCCGACATCTGCACCAGCAGCATTTAAAGAAATAACAATTTCTTTATTTTCAGATGTTGGATAGAGCCAATCCGATGTAAAAGAAATTATAAAAAATTTTACTTTACTGCCTTTAAAAGCATCTGAAAGATTTCCTTTATATTGTTTTATCAAATCAAAATAATCCATCGCTCTTGTTATATAAAGATAACTGTTAGCGTCGAATCTATCAACAAATGCTGAACCTTGATGTCTAAGATAACTTTCAATTTGAAAATCAGCATCAAAACTAAATTTTAGATTATCTCTTTCTTGAAGTTTTCTTCCAAATTTTTCTTGCAAACCTTTTTGAGAAAGATAAGTGATGTGTGCAGCCATTCTAGCAACAGACAAACCTTTGTCTGGCGAATTGCCTAAATTTAGATAATCTCCTTTTTTCCAATTATTATCTGCCATTATTGCTTGCCTTCCTAATTCATTAAGAGCAATATTTTGTGCTGAATGACTAGCAGCACAAGCTATAGGAATAGCAGTTTTCGTTTTGTCAGGATAATTTGCAACAAATTGTAAAGCTTGCATTCCTCCCATTGATCCACCCATTACACTAAACAGCCTATCAATTTTAAAAAAATCCAATAAGTTATATTGAGCATTAACCATGTCATTAATTGTTATTACTGGAAAATTTGTTCCAAGTTTTTTATTAGTTTTTGGATCAACACTGTTAGGACCATAAGATCCCATGCATCCTCCAATTACATTTGAACATATTACAAAAAATTTATTTGTATCTATTGCTTTATTAGGTCCAACTAGATATGACCACCAGCCACTATTGTTTGTTATTGGATTTGTACCAGTTACAAATTGATCACCTGATAAAGCGTGAAAAGCTAAAATTGCATTATCCTTTTTTTCACTTAATTTGCCATATGTCTCATAAGCTATAGGGTAATTACTTATAGTTTTTCCACAATCTAATTTAAGTGGTTTTTCTATAATTATTTTTTTTATGTTTTCCGTATCATTCATAATATTATGCTGAAGATGAATTGTGAAAAAAAACTTATTTAGCGGTTTTTTTAAGCGCTCGCAATTCAGGTAAATCAGCGCAGATAATATTTACAAGATACCATTTCATATGTCAATTTTTTTAAAATAATTACTTATTTTATGTAAATAAGTATTTTTTTATCTATAAAGATAAAAAATATTGAAATTATGGTTTTACCTACATTTAGAAATATAAATATTAAAGCTTATAAGCCTGGAAAATCTTTATTAAAAAAGAAAAGTAGTATTATAAAGCTCTCAGCTAATGAATCTGCATTAGGAGTGAGTTTTAGGGTAAAAAAAATATTAAATAATAATAATTGTAAAATATCTAAATATCCGGATAGCAAAGCACATGATCTAAGAAAATCAATTTCAAAAAAATTTAAATGTAATTTTAATAAAATTATTTGTGGTTCAGGATCAGATGAAGTGATTCAAATGTTATGTCAGCTTTTCCTTAAAGCAAGAGACGAAGTAATTGTTCCAGAGTATAGTTTTTTAATGTATAGAATATATGCTACAATTGTTGGTGCAACAGTAGTTTATTCAAAAGAAAAAAACTTTAAAGTATCTGTTGATGAAATATTAAAAAAAGTTAATAAAAAAACAAAAATTGTTTTTTTAGCAAATCCAAACAATCCAACAGGAACATATTTAAATAAAAAAGAATTAATTAATTTGAGAAATAAATTAAGTCAAAGAGTTTTATTAGTAATAGACGATGCATATAATGAGTATATGAAAGATAAAAATTATTCTTCAGGTCTTGATCTTTTTAAGAATACTAAAAATGTATTTATTTTAAGAACTTTTTCTAAAATATACGGTCTGGCATCATTAAGGATAGGCTGGGGATATGGAGATAAAAAAATAATTAATGCTTTAAATTTAATTAAACCACCATTTAACGTTAATAAAATTGCTCAATTGTGTGCTATTGAATCACTAAAAGATAAAAAATTTATTCTTAATTCAGTAAAGCATAATTTAATTTGGAGTAAAAAAATTAAAAAAAGTTTAGAGAAATATAATATTTTTAGCAATAAAGTTAGTGCAAATTTTCTTTTACTAAATTTTAATAAATGTGAATTGTCTGCAGACAAAATTGAAAAAAAATTAGAAAAACAAGGTTTGATTTTAAGAGAAACCAAAACTTATGGCATAAAAAATTGTTTAAGATTGACAATTGGAAATAATTCAGAAAATAAACTATTTTTAAAAACTATAAATAAAATTTTCAAAAATGTTTAAAAATGTATTAATTATCGGATGTGGATTGATAGGCTCCTCAGTGTTGAGAGCTTTACATAATAAAAAATTATCAAAAAAAATATATGTATTAGAAAAATCTAAAAAAAATATTTCTATGATAAAAAAAATTAAAACAAATTGTAAATTTATTAAAAATCTAAATCACGAAGTATCAAATATTGATTTAGTTATTATTTGCACCCCTATGAGTGAGTACAAAAAGATAATTCCTAAATTAAACCAAAGCTTAAATTCAAAATGTTTAATTACAGATGTTGGATCAACAAAAAAAAATATTATTAATTTAAAGAATAGATTATTAGATAAAAAATTAGATTGGATATCTAGTCATCCTATTGCTGGATCAGAAGTAAGTGGACCAGAATACGGTAATAAAAATTTATTTGTAAACAAATGGTGCATAATAATTAAGGAAAAGAAAAATAAATCAAAAAAAATTAATTTGTTAAAAAAATTTTGGAAAAAAATTGGATCTAAAGTAATTTTTATGAATCCAAATAATCATGATAAAATTTTTTCCATAACAAGTCATTTGCCACATTTAATTGCATATAACTTAATAAAGACTGCACAAGATTTTCAAAAAAATCATAAAATTAACCTTATAAAGTACAGTGCTGGTGGTTTGAGAGATTTTTCAAGAATAGCAGCTTCTAACGAAATTATGTGGAGAGATGTTTTTTTTAGCAACAAAGATAATATGATTAATGCAATAAATTTGTTTATTAAGAATTTAAATTTATTTAAAAAAAATATTAATAATAAAGATAATAAGAATCTTTTGTCAAAACTGATAAATTCCAAGAAAGTAAGAAAACAGATAATTCAGTTAAGACACGATATTTCAAAACCAGACTTTGGTAGAGAATAAATTATATTCTACAAATTTTCTGTACTTTTAAATTTGCTGTTTTTCCTATTATATCGATTGTTTTTTTAATTGGCATCACAATAACTTTTTTTATTGGGCCGTAAGCATGAATTAATTTTGTTGAATTAATACAAACTGCAACATGACCATTCCAAAAAATTAAAATTCCTTTTTTAAAATTCTTCTTTTTTAAATATAATTTACAATATTTAATTTGATCTTTTGTATCTCTAGGAAAATATTTATTATTATATTTATAATATATTTGGATAAGTGCAGAACAATCAATACCATCAAATGTTTTGCCGCCCCATCTATATCTGCAATTTAAAAATAGTTTTAGAATTTTTAGAATTTTATTTTCTTTTTGATTAATTAATTTTACATCCTTAGCATATAACCAACTATTTTTATCAAACATTACAAATTTTTTTTTTTTTTTTAAAACTTGTATTTCGCTTGAAAAAGATAAAAATTTTTTAGATTTGTGTTTTGCGGAACTTTCTGGATATTTAAATATTCTTGACTTTAGGACACTTACTTTATGTGTTGGTCTAAATTTACTAATATAGTTAGATGATTTAATATAACCTACGTAATTATCATATGAAGTTTTAATTTTAATAATTTTTTTTTTCTTTAACAAAATTTTGAATTTTTCTCCGTACAAAATTTGTGAACTAATCTTGGAATTAAAAGAAGGGCTGTCGTATAAATTTATATAGGGACTTTTACAAAAAAAATTATTTGGCACCTAGTTTTAACTTATGTCTAATAAACCATAAACAAATTAATGACGGGATAACCATTATTGCAGTTAAGATGAAAAATGTTCCCCAGTCTCCATTTAGCCAATCAACCAGTGCTCCTGAAGATGAAGCGAGAGTTGTTCTTCCGGCAGTTCCAATAGATGCAAGCAATGCATATTGAGTTGCTGTGTAAGTTCTATCAACTAATAAAGATATAAAAGCAACAAATGCTACGGTTGCAAATGCAGCAGTGATATCATCGAATATAACGGCAACAGCAAACAACCATTCAGATTTTCCTACCCAATATAAAACAGCAAAAAGTAGATTTGTTAAAGCCATTAATGTTCCTGCAACAAACATTGTTTTTATAGTTCCTGATCTCATTGCAAATATTCCGCCTAACAATGTGAAAACAACTGTTGTCATCCAACCTAAAGTTTTTGAGTAAACTGCAATTTGTCCTTTAGAAAATCCAAGTTCTTTGTAAAAAACAATAGACATTCGCCCAAGAAATGCTTCTCCTATCTTAAATAAGAATACAAAACCTAAAATTCCTACTGCAATAGCAAATCCATTTTTTTTGAAGAAACTAATTATAGGTCCACCAATTGTGCCAGTTATCCAAGAAATGAAATTAGTTATAATATTGCTTGATCCAAGTTTACCCTCTATAATTTGATCAGTTTCCTTTTGTTTTGATTGTCTATCAGTTTCAATAGGTTCATGGACAAACATCAGTCCTATATTCATTAAAATTACTACTATTCCCAAGATCAAAAAAGTCACTTGCCAATAATTTACAACACCCATTTTTTCAAAATATTCTGCAGTAAATAATGCTATAACTCCTCCTAGCTTGTAACCTGTCCACCAACCAACAACGGCTATAGCAGCACCAGCTGCCATAGACTTTCCTTCGTTTTCACTAATTTGTTCAATTCTTAAAGCATCAACAGTAATGTCTTGAGTGGCAGAAGCTATTGCAATAATTAGCCCTACAGTAATTAATAATGCTAAGTTTTCTGTTGGGTTAATATAACTCCATACTACTAAGCAAAGCAAAATTGCAATTTGCATTAAAACAATCCAACCTCTTCTATGTCCTAGTTTTTTTGTTAAAATTGGTATTTGAATTCTATCGATGATTGGTGCCCACAAATAATTAATTGCATATACGCCAAAAATTAATCCAGCCCATCCAATTGTTGATCTACTTAAACCTTCTTCTTTTAACCAAAGACTTAAACTACTCCCTATCAAAACCCAAGGAAAACCACTTATTGCTCCAAGGAGCAAGATTCTTACCATTCTGATGTCTTTGTAAACTAAGAGAGAATCAATCCAGCTTTGTTTTTTTTCTAACATTAATATTTCCTCCAAAACGAAGGCACAAACAATACTAGTATAGCAAATAGTTCCAGTCTACCCAAAATCATACCTGCGCTTAAAGTCCATTTAGATAAATTAGATAATGAAGCAAAATTACCATTTGGTCCAATCGTATCACCAAGACCTGGTCCAACATTAGATATAGAAGTTGCTGCTCCTGAAATTGCAGTAACAAAGTTTAGACCAGTTAATGTTAAAATTGCAGTTAAAGCAAAAAAAATAATTATATATAAATATATAAAAGCTATAACTGATGACATGAATTTATCATCAATATTACTTTTGTCATATTTTATAATAAAAATTCCTCTTGGATAAATAATTTTTTTTAACTGATTAATTAAAAAATGATAAAGTATTTGGACTCGAAAAATTTTAATACCACAGGCTGTTGACCCTGCGCATCCACCAATAAACATTAAAATTAAAAAAAATATTAAAGGAAAATTTCCCCATTGATCAAAATCTTTAGTCACATAACCCGTACCTGTAAGTATTGAAATTATGTTAAATGAAATAGACCTTATACTAATCTCAAATAAACTCTTATTTTTTATTACTAAATAAATAAATAAAATAATTATTGAAAATAATATAATTTTAAAAAATGTTTTTATTTGTGTATCTGAAAAAAATATTTTTCTATCACCATTTAGAAATTTTATATATGCAATAAAAGGTATGCTTCCTAAAAGAATAAATATCATCGAAGTAATTTCAATTAGAAAACTATCAAAATATCCAATAGATTCGTTGTAATTTGAAAATCCACCTGTTGCAATTGTTGTCATAGAATGGGTTAAGCTATCAAAAAAACCCATACCAAATATTTTATAAAAAAAAGCACACAGAAAAGTTAAGGAAGAATAAATTATTATTAATCTAATGCTAATCTGTTTTGATTTGGGTAAAATTTTTTCTGCTGTATCGTTACTAGAAACTTTAAATAATTGCATTCCACCTACATTCATTATTGGCATAAGAGTAATTGCCATTAATATTATTCCAACACCTCCTAACCATTGAAGCATAGCTCTCCATAGTAAGATAGCTTTAGGAGCATCGTCTAGATTGACCATTATCGTAGATCCTGTAGTTGTGATGCCAGACATGCTTTCAAAAAAAGAGTCTGTTATACTTAATTCTAAGTTTGAAAAAATAAATGGAAGTGCTCCAAATATTGCAATACTTATCCATGAAAGAGCGGTTAATAAAAAAGCTTGTTGTAAATTAAGTTTTTTATTGTGATCTAGATTTGATAAAAAAAACAATATTCCAAATACAACTGAAATTATTCCTGCACTGATAAATGATGCATCTAATTCACGATAAATGAATTGGATAATAATTGGAATAATCATAGATACTCCTAAAATTATTTGCAAAACACCCAATGTGAAAAAAACAGTTTTATAATTAGACATTTTCAAAGGACATTATTTTATGGTAAATAAATTTCAACTCTATAAGAATTGAAAAAAACACCTAATATATAAGTTAATTTGTTATTTAAATTAAAATGGAAAAAGCAAATATTGATAAAACCAATGCCTGGCCATTTGTTGAAGCAAAAAAAATATTGCGTGATAGAAAAAAATTTATAGATCAAAAAGGTAAAATTGTTCTTCAAACAGGCTATGGTCCAAGTGGATTACCACATATTGGAACATTTGGAGAAGTTGCAAGAACCGCGATGCTTGTGAATGCACTTAATCATATAACAGATCTTCCAAAAGAAATTATTACATTTTCAGATGATATGGATGGTTTAAGAAAAATTCCGGATAATGTTCCCAATAAAGATCAATTAGCTCAAAGTTTACACAAACCTTTAACTAATGTGCCAGATCCATTTGGTAAGTTTAAGAGTTTTGGCGAGCATAATAATGAAATGCTCAAAAATTTTTTAGATAAATTTAATTTTAAATACACTTTTAAAAGTTCAACTGAATTATATAAATCTGGTTTTTTTAATTCAACTTTACAATTGATATTGGAAAATTATCAGGGAATTATAGATATAATTATTCCTACTTTAGGTAAAGAAAGGCAAAAAACTTATAGTCCTTTTCTACCAATATGTCCTGAAACAGGAGTTGTTCTTGAAATACCTGTGCTTGAAATTAATAAAGAAAATTCAAAAATTATTTTTGATAATAATGGAAAAAAACTTGAACAAACCATATTTGATGGAAATTGCAAATTACAATGGAAAGTAGATTGGGCAATGAGATGGTATGCACTAGATGTTGACTTTGAAATGTATGGAAAAGATCTTATTGAAAGTGCAATACTATCAACAAAAATAATTAAATTATTAGGTAAAAATAATCCATCTGGTTTCGCATATGAGTTATTTTTAGATGAAAAAGGTGAGAAAATATCAAAATCAAAAGGAAATGGCATAACCATTGATGAATGGTTGGAATATGCTTCACCGGAAAGTTTGTCATTGTTCATGTATCAAAATCCTAAAAGAGCTAAAAAACTTTATAGAGAGATAGTTCCAAAAGCGGTAGATGAATACTTAGAGTTTATTGACAAAAGTAAGACTCAAAATGAATTACAATTGTTAATGAATCCAGTTTGGCATGTACACAGTGGCAAAATGCCTAAAGAAGAGGCGGTTATGAGTTTTTCAATGTTATTAAATCTAGTTGAAACTAGTAATGCGAATAGTAAAGATCTTTTATGGAAATTTGTTAAAAAATATAAAAAAAATATTTTAGAAAAAAATTATCCCATATTTGATAAATTAGTTGGCTATGCCATTAAATATTTTAATGATGTAATTAAACAAAATAAAAAATATAAAAAACCAAATAAAATAGAAAAAAAAGCTTTAGAAGCTTTAATTAAAGTTTTAGAAAACTGTAACGATCAAATGCAACCTGAGGAAATCCAAACTAAAATATATTCTGTTGGAAAAGAAAATGGTTATAGTGAGAATTTACGAGATTGGTTTAAATTAATTTATGAAGTGGTATTTGGAGATGAAAATGGTCCAAGAATGGGATTCTTTATTAGTTTTTTTGGTGTAAATGAGACAAAACAATTAATTAAAAATAAAATTGAATAATGTTTTCTAAAATAAGATCATTAATATTTAAATTTGATCCAGAATTAGCTCATAATTTAGCAATTAAAGCACTAAAATTTAATTATTTTCCAATTAATAATTTTAAAAAAAATAGTTCAATTGAAACTGAAATTTTTGGAAAAAAAATTTCAAACCCCATAGGTGTTGCGGCTGGATTCGATAAAAATGCAGAGGTGTACAATCCTCTTTTTAAATTAGGTTTTGGTTTAGTAGAAGTTGGTACAATTACACCTTTAAAACAATATGGAAACTCAAAACCAAGATTGTTTAGACTTGAGGAAGACGAAGCTTTAATAAATAGATTAGGATTCAATAATTCTGGGGCAGAAATAATAAGTTCAAGAATTAAGTCAAATCCTCCTAATGGATTATTTGGAGTAAATATTGGACCTAATAATGATACTAAAAATAGATTGGAAGATTATTTAATTGGAATACGTACTTTTCATAATCTTGCAGATTATATTATTATAAATATATCATCACCAAATACTGAAAATTTAAGAAGTTTTCATAATAAAAACGAGTTAGATGAACTTTTAAGCACAATAGAATCAGAAAAAAAAAAATTAAATAGTAAAATCCCAATTGCTGTAAAGATTTCGCCTGATATAGAAGATGACATTATCGAAAAAACATCCGAGATACTCCTAAAATATAATGTTGCGGCAGCGATTATCTCAAATTCTACAGATGCAAATAGAGAAAATTTAAAAAATGTTAATAAATTTGAAAAAGGAGGTTTATCCGGAAAACCTTTGGAAAATAAATCAAATGCTTTAATTAATAAGTTTTACAAAAATTTAAAAAATAAAATTAAAATTATTGGGGTAGGCGGAGTTGACTCTGGAAAAAGTGCTTTTGAAAAGATTATAAATGGAGCAAGCTTAGTTCAACTATATACTGGTATGGTTTATAAAGGTCCAAACATTGCATTTAAAATAAGTGATGAATTAAGTGATATCTTAGAAAAAAAAGGAATAAAAAATATATCTGAAGTGATAGGTATAAAAAATTGATCTTGACTGGTAACTTTAGAGCGCTTATACAATCATAAATTTTATGTCAAAGAAATGTGAACTTACTGGAAAAATTCCTCTTAAAGGTCATAAAGTTAGTCATGCTAACAATAAGACAAAAAGAAGATTTTTACCAAATTTAAAAAAAGTAAAATTTAAAAGCGAAATTTTAAATAAAAGTCTTAGGCTTACAGTTTCAAATGCTGGAGTTAGATCAGTTGACAAAAAAGGTAGCTTTGATCAATTCATAAAGTCTGCAAAAACAAGATATCTTTCTTTAAGACTTAAAAAACTAAAAAAATCTTTACTTAGCCTATCAGCATAATGAATCGGTTATTTTTAACTCTCTCATTTTTAATGGGGGTGGTTGTGTTAAGTTCAAACTATTTAGTTCAGTTTCCAATAAATTATTATGGTTTAGAAAAAATCTTAACATATGGTGCATTTAGTTATCCAATTGCTTTTTTGATAACTGATTTGGCAAATAGATCTTATGGTAAGTTAGTTGCAAGAAAAATAGTATATGTCGGTTTTGTTGTAGGTATTACTTTTACACTTTTATTTTCTACTAATTTTGCAGATTTAATTTCAATAAGGATTGCTATTGGATCAGGGACTGCATTTATGATTGCTCAATTATTAGATGTTCAAATTTTTGATAAATTAAGAAAAAAAAAATGGTTTGTAGCCCCATTAACATCTTCATTTATGGGTTCTACTGTTGATACTTTTTTGTTCTTTTCAATATCTTTTTATGCAACAGGAATACCATGGATTACATTATCTTTAGGAGATTTATCGGTTAAAATTTTTGTAGCTTTGATAATGTTAATACCGTTTAGATTATTATTGGGAACTTTTAAAGCAGCTAAAGCTTAATACAAAAATTTATAAGATAAAATTTTATAAGCTAGTTTTGCCACTAAAAAATTGTAAGAATTAAAACCTTTTATAGGTGAAAGTTCATTTATATCTGCCCCAACAATATTTGAGTTTTTTGCTGCTATCCTAATTATATCTAAAGTTTCATCCCATAACAACCCTCCTGGCTCAGGAGTCCCGGTTGCTGGCATTATACTAGAATCTAATCCATCAACATCAAATGTTAAATAAACAATTTTATTTTTTATCATTTGTTTAAATTTTTTTAAGTTCCATTTATTTTTATCCTTCGCCCAAAAAATATTAATTCTAGATGAGTTTTTTTTTAAAAAGAGTATTTCACTTTCTGAAATATTTCTAATACCAAATGAAATAACTGATACGTTTTTATGATCTAGACATCTTTTAATAGCTGATGCATGTGAAAATTTTTCACCATTATAACTTTCTCTTAAATCTGCATGTGCGTCAAAGTGTAATAAACATATTTTTTTATGTTTTTTTACAAATGGAGCAATACATCCAGGTGTAATTGAGTGTTCTCCTCCAAATGTAATGGGGAAAAGTTTTCTATTTAAAATTTCTTCATTTACATCTGACATTTTTTTAAGAGCTTTTTTAATGTTTTTATCAATTTTGAATGGTTTTAATGTTTTAATTCCAATTTTTTTATAAGGTTCGCAGTGAAGTTCTTCATCATACAATTCTACTTGATGTGAAGCTTTTATAATTTCTTTAGGACCATTTCTAGTTCCGTCGCCATAGCTAACAGTTTTTTCTAATCCAAAAGGAACAACAACTACCTTTTCTTTAAAACTGAAATCATTATCGATACCAAGAAATCCATTTTTATTAGAAAGATATTTCAATTTTTATCCAAATATTTTTGAAAAGTTTTTTCTAGTTCTATTTTTCCATTCACCTTTATGATAGGCATCACTTGCTATTAAAGGTAATACGCTAGTTGCTTCTGCAAAAACCATTTGCTCTTTTGTTATGTTTACTTTGCCCCAAGAATTTGCCTCTTTTAAAGTTGAGCCACTACAAGCTCCATCTCTAGAGTCGGCAACAGTAATTTGAACAGCATATTTATGCATATCTACTTCTTTACCTAAAAGTTCAGCACAAATAACGGTATCTTGAACAAAATTTTTTGGAACTCCTCCACCAATCATAAACAATCCAGATACTTTTGATTTGATTTTTATTTCAGTTAGTTCACGAAATTCTCTAACCGAGTCTATTGTCATATGATTTTTGGGATTTTTTTCTTGGTGAATAACCAAACCAAATCCTGCACTTGAGTCTGTAAATGCTGGACAAAATATTGGTACATTGTTGTCATATGCTGTTTCAATTAAAGAATCTTTTTTTTTAGAATTTTTTTTTAAATATTTCCCCATTTCATGAATAAACTCTCTAGATGTATAGCTTCTTGGTTCTAAAGTATCTGCAATCTCACATATTTTTTTATCGCATTCCTGTAATTCATTTTCATCAATATAGGTATCATAAATTCTATCAATGTAGTTTTTTCTTAACTCAGTATCGTCTTGAAATTGTGAGCCTTGATAATGTTTAAAACCTAAGGCTTCAAAAAAATCCATATCAACTATAGACGCTCCAGTTGCAATAATTGCATCTACCATATTATATTTAACTAAATCCTTGTAAATATTCATACATCCAGCTGCAGAAGTTGATCCAGCGAGAGTTAAGAAAATAGTACAATCTTTATCTTTAATCATTTCATTAAAGATATTAGCTGCATTTGCTGTTTCTCTTGAAACAAAAGACATTTTTTCCATTGAGGAAATAATTTTTCTAGAGTCAAAAGACGTAATATCAATATGTTCAACTGGTTTTTTTAAGAAGTCTTTTTTGCTATTATGACCTAGGTTTTTATTATCTGACATTATGCAACAAGAAACTCTTTTTTAGTTTCTTTGTCATACATTGTCATTATTGGGTCATCTTCTACTTCATAAATACTATCAGAATAGTATCCATTAAATTGTGTTCTAAATGTTAATCCGTATGCTCCAAGTTGACCTAATTCTATATAATCATTTTCTTTAATATTTTTTGGTAGAATGAAAGGTCCTTTCATATAATCCATGCTATCGCATGTTGGTCCATAAAAATCAAATGAAGTTAATTTTTTTGAAATAATTCTTCCATTTGTAATTAATTTAGATGGGTAAACAATATTTGGAACTCCAGCATCAAAAAGTGTACCATATGTTCCATCATTTATATAAAGTTTTTGTTTTTTTCTTAAATTTACTCTTACAATTGTTGAACCACTTTCAGCAACAATTGCTCTTCCAGGTTCACAAATAATTTCGGGAAGTTTTTTTAAATTTAAATTT
>Ga0208278_1000551_pt1 | contig 20148 bp, 15 predicted proteins | sample ETN01SmetaG_FD_185794 | JGI IMG/M metagenome (GOLD analysis project Ga0208278, IMG submission 185794) | Marine microbial and viral communities from oxygen minimum zone, Eastern Pacific Ocean - ETNP2014F12-01SV259 (SPAdes) (version 2) | ecosystem: Environmental > Aquatic > Marine > Oceanic ...
TGCTAGTGATGAGATGGCGTAAATGACAGCCGTAGGGCGCCTTATATGGGAATAGGAAGACCGGGTGCTATAATTCTCAAGACTACGGCCTAGTTGATTTCTCTCTCCGGTCGGCTATGCCCCGGTAGCTCAAATGGAAGAGCGAGGCTCTCCTAAAGCCTAGGTTGGGGGTTCAAGTCCCTCCCGGGGTATTCGCCCGCGCGGTGGGCAGGGCGTCACTCTCCGCGCTGTAATTCGTCGAGTACTTCGAGCAATCTGTCTAATTCCTGAACGGTATTGTAATGCGCGGCGCCCACGCGCAGCATGCCTCCGCTCTGCGCCAATCCGAGCCGCTGCACTGTTTCCACTGCATAGTAATGCCCATCCCAGACGAAGATGTTGTCTGCGGCCAGCCGTTCGGCTATTGCGCGCGGGGTGTGTCCTTCCAGCGTGAATGAGATTGTGGGCACGCGCTCGTGCAGCCGCTGCGGGTCTGTGATACCCCAGATTCTGACGCCGCGAATCTTTCGCAGCCCGTTGATCAGATGCGCGCTGAGAGTTTGTTCATAGGCTTTGATGGCGGCCATTCCGCTGTGCAACTCAAGTTTCATTTCGGTGAAGCCTGGGAATTGAGCATTGAACTCTGCCCCGAACTGGCTGCCCACCCAGGCTAGATGTTCGAGCGCTCCCAACGTGCCCGCCTGCCCCTCGTGGCTCTGGGTGCCGGTCTCGAATTTGTCCGGCGGCCGCTCTCCCGCGGGGCGCGCCTTGTAGGTGGGCAGCCGGTCGAGCAAATCGTAGCGCCCCCATAGCACGCCCTGATGTGGCCCAAAGAATTTGTACGGGCTGCAAGCTAGGAAATCTGCACCCAGCGCCTGCACATCGATTGGGGCATGGGGCGCGTACTGCACCGCGTCCACGAAGACCATCGCGCCGGCAGCGTGCGCCAGCGCCGCCATGCGCTGCACCGGGCTAATGGTTCCCACAGCGTTGGAAGCGTAGCCAATCGCCAGCAGCCGCGTCTTCTCGGTTAGCAGGCCCTCGAGTTCGTCCATGTTGAGGACGCAATCCGGCGGGTGGAAATCCAGCCAGCGGATGCGCGCGCCGGAATCCTCCATCAGGCGCAGCCAGGGGGCGATGTTTCCATCGTGGTCCAGCCGGGTGACGATAATCTCGTCCTCGGGTTGCAGCCAGTGCTTCAGGGCGTGGGAGAGCGCGAAAGTCAGGCTGGTCATGTTCGCGCCAAAGACTATTTCACGCTCGGTGGGCGCGTTGAGAAAGTCTGCCATGGCGCGGCGCGATTCGCGCAGCAGTCGCTCGGTTTCCACGGAGGTGCGGAAGGCGCCGCCACGGTTGGCGTTTTGGTGCAGCAGGTAGTGCTGCATGCGCTCAAGCGCGGATTGCGGCATTTGCGTGCCGCCGGGGTTATCCAGATAAACTCTCGCCGCGCCATTGTCCGTGATGGCAAGTGCGGGAAATCTGGCGCGCACGTGGCGCACGTCGAATTGGGATGGTGGCGGAGCGGAGGCCATACCCAATTGTATCAGAGGAACGCTCTGCGGATGATATAATTTGTGGCGGTTGCCGTTGCGGGCGGTGCGTAATGCAAGAGGAACTGGAAGATTACGTCAAAGTGCTTTTAACTTATGATATCAATCCGCACTCCGCGGAGGGTTATTATAAATTCATGCTTAAGAAGATGGTACCCGCGCTGGAAAAAATGGGCCTAAGCATGGTGGAGGCCTGGCACACTGCCGCGGGCGACTATCCCATCAGGCTGGTCACGTTCGTGGCGGAAGATGAGAATGCGGCCAACGAGGCATTGCAGTGCGCCGAATTTTACGCGCTCGAAGAACGGCTGCAGGAATTTGTGAGCAACTATCGCTGTCGGATGGTGCCGCTGCGGCGTCATTTTCAGTTCTGAACTTCAGGCGTGTTCCGGTGTGCGGGCCTGGCTGCCGATGGCCTCCGGGGCACCTTTCTAGTTCCCGAAATAATCCATTAACAATTGTCACGCCTTCCGCGCCGTGATATATTTTCGCGCGGCGAGCGCATGTCCAATCTGTCGCTATGCTAAAATAGTCTCGCCATGGATGGCCGCCGCATCGACCTGAATTCGGCCGACCTTACAACGCTGCTGCGCGAGACGGATCTGGATCTTCGCAAGGCGGAGGCGCTGCTAAATTCGCGACCATTCTGGGACGATGCTGAGTTGCGCATGCTGCCCGGTTTTGGCAGGAAGACCCTGCGCGAGCTTGCGGCGGTTGCGCGGGTTGTGCCCCCGTCACCCACCAACATAAACATATGTACGCCGGATGCGCTGCAAGCCCTTCCGGGCGTGGGCGCGGTGCTGGCGCGGCGCATCATCGCCGGGCGTCCGTATTCCAGCTTGGATGAGCTGGTGGAGTTGAAAGGCATCAACCGTGCGGTGATGCGAACACTGCGCCGGCGCGCTGGCGTTACTGAGCGGCAGCCGGTTGAGAGCGCGGCGCCGGCCTCGGCGGACGAAGACCTTATCGATTTGAACTCATGTGACGAGGCTACTCTGCGGGGCCTGCCGTGCGTTGGCCCGGCACTGGCGCGCAGGATTGTGGTGGATCGCCCGTTCGAAGATGTCGATGCGCTCCTTGAGGTCAAGGGAATCGGCGCGGCTGTTTTCCCGCCGCTGCGGGCGCGACTGGCCGTGCGTGCGCGCGCTCCGGCTGGGCGCCCCGACGTGAACGCGTGCAGCCCGCAGGCGCTGCAACGGCTGCGCGGCATCGGCCCGGCGCTGGCGGACCGCGTAATATCGGGGCGACCGTACGCGCACTGGGGTGAGCTGCTGGAACTGAAGGGGGTTGGCCCGGCGCTGCTTGAGCGGCTACGCAGCGCGTGTGAATTGCCTGCCACCCGACCCGAAGCGGTGGAAGCGGAATTCGTGGAAGACGAGAGCTGGTTCACCGAGGGCGGTTTTGAACCCTCGCCTTTCGAGGCCGCGCCGGGTTTGCCGCAGCTGCGCGATCCGGTCATGTCACTGGTGGCGTACGAGGCCGCGGTCGGGCAGGAGATCCGCAGGCGCATGCCCCTGTTTTTGTCTGGCTGGCTGGTGGCGGTCGCGCTGATAACCGGGATGCTGTTTTTGTATTTTTCCGGCTTTGTGCGCATTCCGGAGTTGCTGCCGTGAGTTCAATTCCCGCGCCGTGACCTGCTGATGGCGTCTCGGTCTCGCAATGTTGATTTAAACACGGCCCCGCTCTCCGCGTTGTTGCGGCTGCCACAGGTGGGGCCTGCGCTTGCGCGCGCTATCATGGCCGCGCGCCCTTATCGCCGGATCTCCGATCTCAAGCACGTCTCCGGCGTTGGGGAGAAACTGTACTTCATTCTCAAGGCGCATGTCAGTGTCTCGCAGCGCCCGGCAGCGGCTTCGCCCCGGAGCGAGGGTGAGGCCGCGCCGCCGGCGTCCGCGCTATCAGCGAAGCTAGACCTCAACAGCGCGACCCTGCAAGAACTGGCTGCTCTTCCGGGTGTCGGGCAGGCTCTTGCGGAGGCGATTGTAACCGGGCGGCCATATGGCCGGCTGCCGGAACTGCAGCGCGTCAGCGGGGTGGGGGCTAAGCTGTACGTGGCTCTGCGCCGGTATTTGCGCGTGCCGCGCCCGTCGCTTCCCATTCCGGCGCTTGGGCCGACAATGGCGGAACCTTCGCAAATTGAAGCTGAGAGCGCGGCGGGGCCCGCTGCTGAAATCGAGCGAATGCCCTCGTTTGAGGAGGACGCACTTGCGGAGGCGAAGCGCGGGGATGATGCGGACGCACCGGCTGTGCAGGCCGGACCGCTGGAGGTGGAGACGGTTCAGGAACTCATCGGGCCGCCAATCGTGGATGGTCGCGCGCCTTTGCGCATTGACCCGACCGTGCTGGAAGGGGCGGCAGCGCAGCGGACGCGGCTGGTCACACGGGAATTGCGTCGTGACTGGAAATCGGTGGAAATCGAAATCGGCCCTAGGCCCCGGCGAATCCGCTGGCGCCTACTCGGCGCGGGTATTATTACCGCGTTAATTCTGATCGTGTTGCAGGCTTATGGGCTGTTCGGAGACGTAATCGCGCCGGCCATATTCTCGTCGCCGGCCACCGAGGCTGCAATCGCGCCCACGCAAGTTACGCCCTCCGCCACCTCCACTCAGAGCGCCGCGCAGCCCACCCTAACTGTTGTGGCTGTGGCGGTCAGCGCCACAAATGTGCCCGCCGCCATTGAGGCGTCCTCAGCTGCAACTGTGGAAGCCCCCACTGCCACTGCGACCGCTACGGCCGAACCGACGAGCGAACCCAGCCCCAGCCCGACAGCCACCGCCAGCGCGTCCCCGGCGCCCACGGCGACTCGAGAGATTGCCATTCCGCAAAGCGTGCGCGACCTTGACCCTCCGGTTACGCCGGTGGCGGTGCTATGGACGGAGGATTTCGAACCGCCGCAGTTTCCATGGGGCTATGAGCGGAACGAATTCTGGGATTCGGAAATTGTAGAAGGCGTGCTGCGCCTGAGCATGAAACAGCGCGGCACGCAGTTCTACTCCACCGGCCCGGCATTCCATCTCGCCGAGCGCGATTTTTTCTTCGAAGGCGATGTGATCGTGGAGGCCTGCACCGGCAAGGATTATTATGGCCTGGTATTCAAGGCTAGGCTCCCAAATTATTATGCCGCCACCATCACCTGTGAGGGCAACTACCGGCTCGTCCGTAGGCAAAACGACGTCTATGAAGATTTGCTCGTGGCTGTTTCTGATGCTGTGCCCGAGGGTCCGGGGGTATACCGGCTGGGAGTGCTGCTGCAAGGGAACGGATTTAGCCTGTATGTAAACGGGATATATGTTAATCGCCTCCCTGTGGAAGGGCTGGGTGAAGTCGCAGCCGGCGAGTTCGGGGTGTTCGCGCGCTCTGTGGAATCGCACCAGCTGCGGATGGAATGGGACAACCTGATAGCGACTGAGCTGCATCACTGAATACGTTCCTGTGGCCGCGACTGTATTTGTCTCGACTGCATTGCCATCGATAGTTTTCCCGCCTCTGCAGCGCTTTTTTCTTCGCGACATGTTGGCTCGATCGGTAAAAGGGTAAGTGAGCACCCCCTCTGCCGCGAATGGCGACCATTAAACGTCCAGGGGACTTCGAATCCATGCTGCAGGATCCGGTTGTATCCGTCCTGATTATCGGCGGCGGGATAAACGGCGCGGGCGTCTTCCGTGACTTGGCGCTTCAGGGTGTAGATGTGTTGTTGGTGGACAAGGGTGACTTCTGCTCGGGCGCCAGCGCTGCTACCTCGCACATGGCGCATGGGGGCGTGCGTTATCTGGAGAACGGGGAATTTCGTCTGGTACGCGAGGCCGTGCGCGAACGCAATAGGCTGATTAGAAACGCGCCGCACTACGTGCGTCCGCTGCCGACCACCATGCCGTTTTTCAAATGGTTTTCCGGGCTTTTCAACGCGCCACTCAAATTCTTGGGCTGGCTGCATGAACCCGGCGAGCGCGGCGCGGTGGTCACAAAAATCGGCCTGTGGCTCTACGACGCCTACACGCGCACGCAGGGCACGGTGCCGCGGCATCGCTTCGCCGCGCGCCGAAAATCTCTGGCGCAGTTCCCGCAGCTTAACCCCAGAGTGTTGTGTACAGCGACTTATTTTGATGGGGCCATACTTGTGCCCGAGCGCCTATGCGTGGAATTGATTGTTGACGGGTTGGCAGCCGGCCCTCACGCGGCTGCCCGAAACTATCTGGCAGCCGTCGGCGCGGCGGACAGCCGGGTCACGTTGCGCGATGAACTTACTGGAGAAAGCTTCAGCGTGCAGCCCGAAATCGTGATCAACGCATCTGGAGCGTGGATCGATGCGGTCAATGGCGCATTGCAGCGTGAGACGCGCTTCATCGGCGGCACAAAAGGCTCTCATTTGATTCTCGATCATCCGGAATTGCGCGCCGCCATTGGCGAGCACGAAATCTTTTTCGAAAACGACGATGGGCGCATCGTCTTGATTTTTCCGCTGCGCGACAAAGTTCTGATTGGCACCTCCGACCTGCATTGCGATGACCCCGACAGCGCGCGCTGCACCCCGCAGGAAGTTGACTACTTCTGGGCAATGATTGCGAAAGTGTTTCCGGGCATATCTGTGCAGCGCGACCAGATTATTTTCTCGTTCTCCGGCGTGCGTCCGCTTCCGGCCCGCCAGTCCGACGCAACCGGGCAGATCAGCCGCGACCACAGCGTGCGCCTAACTTGGCCGGGGGATGGCGTTGATTTCCCGGTTTATAGCTTGGTCGGGGGCAAGTGGACGACCTTCCGCGCATTCTCGGAGCAGGTGACTGATATGACGTTGACTGTGCTTGGGCGCGAGCGGCGGCAAAGCACGCGGAACCTGCCCATCGGCGGCGGCAAGGATTACCCGCGCGGGGCGGCAGCCGAGCAGCGCTGGCTGGCCGCGCTGTCGGCGGAGACCGGTCTTCAGTTGGCGCGCTTGGAAATCCTGTTCCGGCGCTATGGCACGCGCGCAGCCGCGGCGGCGGCATTTATCGCTGCCGATGCCGATCAATCTTTGCAATGTCATCCATATTTTAGCCAGCGCGAGATTGCTTTTCTGGCGCTGCATGAGCGGGTTGCCCATCTGGATGATCTCATCTTGCGGCGCACCTCTCTGGCGATGCTGGGCGAATTGAACGCCGAATTGCTCGCCGAGCTGGCGGACATGACGGGGGCTGCCTTGGGCTGGTCGGAGGCTGTCCGTCAGGCCGAAGTCGAGCGCACGTGTGCGCTGCTGGCAGACCGACACGGGGTTAGGCTGCATTAGCTGTAACAATTTGCCAGTGACCCGTACAATCGTCTGTTGAGAGAGCGGCATCCTTAGAGATATGAAGAATCGCATTATATGACCGAGCCTATTGAATTTTTGTGGTGGAAACACGGGGTGATTTACCAGATTTACCCGCGCAGTTTTCGGGATAGCAGCGGCAACGGCATTGGCGACCTGCAGGGAATCATTGAGAAGCTGGATTATGTGGCCGAACTGGGCGTGGATGCCATCTGGGTTAGCCCGTGCTATCCCTCGCCGATGGCCGATTTCGGTTACGACGTTTCCGATCATTGTGACATCCATCCACTGTTTGGAACGTTGCAGACCATGGATGCGCTGCTGCAGGCAGCCCACCAGCGTGATTTGTGCGTGATGCTCGATTTCGTGCCCAGCCACACCTCCGAGCAGCACCAGTGGTTTCAGGAATCACGCGCCTCGCGCAGCAACCCGAAACGCGATTGGTACACCTGGCGCGATACTGGTCCTGACGGAGGCCCGCCAAATAACTGGTTGAGTATCTTTGGCGGGCCTGCCTGGGAATGGGACGCGCACACCCGCCAGTATTATCTGCACACCTATCTGAAGGAACAGCCCGACCTGAACTGGAGAAACCCGGCAGTGAAAGAGGCCATGTTCTCCGTTGTGCGTTTCTGGCTGGAGCGCGGGGTGGACGGATTCCGGGTGGATGCCGCGCACGGCTTCATGAAAGACCCGGTGTTGCGAGATAACCCGCCCAATCGCAACAACGCGGCGATCGGTTACGAATCTATGGACGCATACGATTCGCAACTGCACGTCAACGACCGCGGTCACCCCGATATACATGCCGTCTATCGCGAGTTGCGCGCTTTGTTGGACGAATATAGCCGCGCTCGCCCGCGCTTCACGGTCGGTGAGATTCACATCTTCGACTGGAGCAAATGGGCCAGTTATTACGGGGCTAACTTGGATGAAATCCACATGCCCGGCAATTTCACGTTGGTGCGCATTCCCTGGCGTGCCTCCTTGGTGCGCGGAAAAGTAGACGAGTTGGAAGCGGCACTTCCGGCGGGCGCGTGGCCCAACCACGTGCTTGGTAACCACGATGAGCACCGCATCGCCAGTCGCTATGGCGCCGCTGCGGCGCGCACGGCCGCGATGCTGCTGCTCACGCTGCGCGGGACGCCGACCCTCTATTATGGAGACGAAATCGGGATGCTGAATGTAACCGTGCCCGCGGAAAAATGCCAGGACCCGTGGCCACAGCGCTCGGGGAAACCGGAACTCTCTCGAGACCCGCAGCGCTCTCCCATGCAGTGGGATGCCAGGCCCGGTGCTGGCTTTTCCGGTCCGGCCGTGCACGGCGATTTACCCGAGCCGTGGCTGCTGTTCCATCCTGAATACCAGCGTCTGAATGTGGCCACGCAGCGTGACGAGCCCGGCTCGATGCTAGACTTGTATCGTTGTCTGCTGCGCCTGCGGCGGGAAACCCCGGCGCTCACCCATGGCGAATATCGTGCTCTGGATGACGCGCCGCCCGCTGTGTATGGCTACCTTCGCGAGTACGGTGGCGATCGGCTGCTGGTACTGCTCAACTTCGAGGGCGAGTCGAAGCAGGTGACGTCCGTAAGCTTTGACTATGGCGAGGTACTGCTCTCCACCACGCTAGACCGAGACGGTGCTGAAGGTTTAGACCCCATGGTATTGCGGCCGTACGAAGGGGTTATAATAAGAGTTTAGCAAACTCAACCATAATCGGTCTCCCGAATTGTGCTAGTATTAGCCGTTTGACTCGCGCGTGGTGCGGCGACGCGATTGGCTGCGTACTGAGCCGGAGAATGCATCATGAATGACCAACCAAACGCTGCGGAAATCACCCTGAGTCGTACACTCGGGCTGCTCGACATTACCATGATTGGCGTCGGTGCAATGATTGGCGCCGGCATCTTTGTGTTAATCGGCATTGCGGCTGGCCACGCCGGACCGGTGCTGGCCATCGCGTTCCTGCTGAATGGCATTGTCACTACTTTTACCGCGCTGTCGTATGCAGAGCTGGGCTCATGCTTGCCCGCTGCCGGTGCGGGGTATCGGTGGGTGAAAGAGGGCATGGGCGGTACCCAGGGTTTTCTCGCTGGATGGATGAATTGGTTTGCTTATATCGTTGCTTGTGCTTTGTACGCGTTGGGATTTGGTAGATTGGCCGTCGAGTTGTGGACGCTAACGGGGATTCCGTTTCCCTTGAGCGAGCATCAACTTGCCATAGTGTTCATGGTTGCCATTATTGCGATCTTCGCTTACATCAACTCTCGGGGTGCCAGTGAAGCAGGCTTGGTGGGCAACGTGGTTACGACCGCGAAAGTAATAATCCTGCTAATCTTTGTTGGCTTCGGGTTGTATGCTATAGCTGGTAATCCTGATTGGACGGACAATTTTTCCGAGGGCCTACTGCCTAACGGAATAGGTGGAATATTCGTAGCCATGGGGATGACCTTTATCGCCTTTGAAGGCTACGAGATTATCGCCCAGAGTGGCGAGGAAGTGAAAAACCCAACCCGCAATATTCCGCGTGCGATTTTTTATTCGATTATTGTGGTAGTCATCATATATGTCCTGATTGGTTTTGTGGTAATTGGGGCAGTGGTTCCGCCCTCCGGTATGGCAGTGTGGGACTACCTTGCGCACGCCAAGGAGGTGGCGATTGTGCGGGCCGCCGAGCAATTCATGCCGATGGGTGGAGTTCTGATCCTGATCAGTGGACTGGCATCCACAATGTCGGCTTTGAACGCCACTATTTACTCGTCATCGCGCGTGTCATTTGCCATGGGGCGGGATAATAATTTGCCCGCCGTTTTTGGCTCCATTCATCCGAAGTTGCACACCCCGTATTGGGCAGTGTTTCTGTCTGCGGTACTAGTTGTTGTGATGGGAATGACCCTGCCCATAGAACAGGTGGCGGCGGCGGCTAACGTCATGTTTCTGCTTCTGTTTGCTCAGGTCAACATTGCGGTGATGACATTGCGGCGCCGCCGGCCTGAAATTGAGCGCGGATACAAGATACCGTTCTTTCCGTGGATTCCGGTGATCGGGATTGTAATCAACTTAGGAATGGCTGTATTTCTGGCAAGCAAGATGGATCAAGTAGGATTTGTCAGCGTGGCTTGGATTGCAGTCGGGCTTATGTTGTATTGGGGATACTTCAGCAAGCGTGAAGAGGAGGAGCGTCCGAAAGAGGTGCTGCACGAGGAAGCCCTGACGTCGGTAGATTACTCTGTGCTGCTGCCGGTGGCTGATTTGGATCAGGCGAAGAGGCTGGGGCGGCTCGGCAGCATCTTGGCAAAAGAACACGATGGCGAGGTGCTGGCCTTGCATGTACTCAAAGTGCCGCGCCAGCTGCACCTCTTTGATGGTCGTCTCTTCCTGCGCGAGCGGCGTCCGTATCTGGAGCAAGTGATTGAGCAGGCGCGTATGCTGGATGTGCCGGTACACACGATGATTAGACTAGGGCGCTCCATTTCCGACGCGATTCTGAAGACCATTTCTGAGAACGCGAGCGATTTGGTGGTGTTTGGCTGGCCGGGCTTTACCGGTTCTCGTGACCAAATGTTCGGTTCGGTGATTGACCGCATTGCATCCAACCCGCCCACTGACATCGCCATCATACGCCATCGACCTTATGAACAACTACGCTCAATTCTGGTACCTGTGGCGGGCGGCCCGAACGGTCGGCTGGCCGTCAGCGTGGCCATTGCTCTGGCGCGCAACACTCCAGAACAGACGCGTGTTGTGCTGACCCATGTTGCCCTTCCGGGAGTGGACGCCACTGAGGCGCAGGCACGGGCGCAGAACGCGTTTCGGCGGGCGACGGAGGGTCGCCGTTACGAGTTGATTGAGCGCCGGGTGGTGACTGCCAGCAGCCCGGTGGAGGGCATCCTGCAGGCCGTCACAGAATGTGACATGGTGGTCATCGGCGCAACGAAGGAACGTCTGTTCCGCAACATCCTCATGGGCAATGTCTCGGGGCAGGTGGCCGCGCGCGCGCGCTGTCCTGTCATCATGGTTAAACGGCGTAGCACTATGTTCGCCTCCATGCTGCGGGAGACCATATTGCCGACCGTGCAGCGTATACCCGAAGCGCCGGCCGCGCAAGCGGACGCGTGAGCGCCCGCCTGCGCCTGCGGCATTGATAATCCGCTCCCATGCAAGCTGAATTCGTCACCACGGAACTGATTGTCGCGGCGCTCTTGCTCATAGCTGCTTTAGTGGCGTGGCTGACGAAATTGGTGCGCTTCCCCTACACGGTCGGGCTGGTGATTGTCGGGGTGACGATAACCGTGCTGCTGCCGGAAAAACCCGAACTTGCGCCGGAGTTGGCGCGCGAACTTATCCTACTTCTCCTGTTGCCGCCGCTGATTTTCGAAGCTGCGCTGCATATTGAGTTTTCTGAGTTTCGCGACAACCTGCTGGCCGTGCTGGTGTTCGCAATTCCGGGCGTGCTGCTCACCACGGTGCTAGTGGGCTGGCTAATGGCCACGGTGACCGGGCTGCCGCTCACCACCATGTTGGTGTTCGGGGCGCTCATTTCGGCCACTGACCCGGTCGCGGTCACCGCTATATTCCGGGACTTGGGGTTGCCCAAGCGCCTGGGATTGCTGACTGAAGGCGAGAGCTTGCTGAACGACGCCACCGCGATTGTGGTGTTCATGCTGCTGCTGGAGTTCGCTTTGCATCCCGTGGATTTCAGTCCGGCTCAGGGCGCGGTGGAATTTTTGCGTGTGTCCGGTGTGGGATTGCTGGTGGGGTTTGGGCTGGGGTATGTGGCTTACCGGCTGATCCGGCAGATTGATGATTATCTGGTGGAAACAGTGCTGAGCGCGGTACTGGCATATGGCTCGTATCTTCTGGCCGAGCAGGTGCACGCCAGCGGGGTGCTGGCTGTGGTGGCGGCCGGATTGATGATCGGCAACAGTGGGCGGCGCTATGGCATGAGCAACACTACCCGCAATGTGCTCATTCACATCTGGGAATTCATGGCGTTTTTGGCGAACTCCTGTGTTTTCCTGCTGATTGGCCTGCAGGTTGATCTGGAAAAACTGGCCGACAATCTGTGGCTGCTGCTGGCTGCCATCGTGGTGACTCTTCTCGCGCGCATGGTCACGGTTTTCGGTTTCAGCCCGTTGCTAAATCTCTTTTCTCGCAATCGCACGCCCGCCTCCTGGCAGGCCGTAATGGTTTGGGGCGGCCTTCGCGGCGGCATTGCACTGGCACTGGCGCTCACCCTTCCGGCGGCGCTTTCAGGGCACAGTCAGGTGCTGGTGATGACCTTTGGCGTGGTGCTGTTTACGCTCGGTGTGCAGGCTACCACCATGCCGATGGTGCTGCGGCGGTTGGGCCTGCTGCGCCGTGGCGCAAACCCGGTGGAATACGAGCGGAGGCGGGCGCGCCTGGCGGCCGCACGAGCGGCCGAGCAGTATCTGCAATCGCAATTCAAGCAGGGGTTACTCACGCGCGAAAACTATGAGGTAGTGCTGCCCCCGCTGCGTGCGGAGATAGAGCAATTCTCTGGCGCGGTGCGCGAAGCGCTCACCATGCTGCCCGACATTCGCGACGATGAGTTGGAAGCCACTCGGCTTGAAATCCTGGAGACCAAGCGGGATACGCTTAGGGTGCTCCGGCATGACGGTGTGGTGAGCACCGAGGTTTTTCGCGAACTTACGGGTGAGATTGACGCGCTGATTTCTGGGCGCTAGGCCCATAATCCCTCTGCGCGGAGGTTCAATGCGGGTCCGTGTCCTTGAGCGCCGCAACTATCTGGCGCGCGAACGCGCCGCATGCTTTTACCGGGTCGTTTGCCTCTCCCGCAACGCTGATTAACTTACTGCCCACAATGACGCCGTCGGCTAGCCCGCCGACCTGTTGTGCCTGCTCCAGCGTGCTGATGCCAAAACCGACCGCTAGCGGATGGCTGACATGGCGGCGCGCGCGAGCCACGAAATCGCTCAGCGCGCTCGGCAGTTCGCTGCGCGCTCCGGTCACGCCGGTCAGCGACACCAGATAAACGAAACCGCTTGCCTTTTGGGCCACCAGTTTTATGCGCGCCTCGGTGCTGGTGGGCGCGAGCAGATAGGCGAGTGCGAGCCCGCCCCGCTGGCAATGTTCTTCAAGAGTGGAGGCCTCCTCAGGAGGCAGGTCAGGAATGATGAAGCCGTTTGCCCCGGCGGCGGCCGCCTCGCGCGCGATGCGGGCCTCGCCGTGCGCGAGGATGGGGTTGTAATAACCCATCAACATCAATGGGATAGCGACGCCGCGCGCGCGCAGTTCTGCCACGGCTGTCAGGCAGCGCGCCACAGTCATGCCGTTTGCAAGTGCAACTTGGGTGCTGTGCTGGATGGTGGGGCCATCGGCCAGCGGGTCTGAGAATGGGATGCCGAGTTCCATCAGGTCAGCCCCGGCCGCCGCGCAGGCCTGCACGATTTGCAGCGAGCACTCGTAATCGGGGTACCCAAGGGTGAAATACGGCATGAAGGCCGGGCGGCCTTTGGTGAAGGCGCCGGAAACCAGGTCAACTGGATCTGTCATGGCAGGTCCGGGTCTGCGCGTGACATGAAATCACGCTTCGCGCAAGGCGCCGAGAACTGTGTCAAGGTCTTTGTCCCCCCGCCCCGAGAGATTAACAATGATAACGCTTTCCGGGCTCATGCGCGCAGCACGTTTTGTTGCCTCTGCCACGGCGTGGGCCGATTCGAGCGCCGGAATGATACCCTCCTGTTCACAGAGTAATTGAAAGGCGTGTAGCGCTTCGTTGTCCGTGGCGTGGGTATAAAAGGCGCGTTGCAGTTCGCGCAAACGGGTGTGCTCGGGGCCGACGGCGGCGTAATCCAACCCGGCGCTGACGCTGTGCGTAAGCGCGATCTGGCCGTCAGCATCCTGCATCACGTAGGTGTAGCACCCATGCAGCACCCCCGGCCGGCCGACATCCTCGTCGGCGAAGCGGGCGGCGTGCTTGCCGCTGGTTATTCCCGCCCCGGCCGCCTCCACGCCAATTAGTTCGATGCTCTCGTCGGCGATGAATTCATGGAAGATACCAATCGCGTTCGAGCCGCCGCCCACGCACGCAATGATTGTCTCCGGCAGCGCCCCCTCAGCCGCCATTATTTGACCGCGCGTCTCGCGCCCGATGGTGGCCTGAAAATCACGCACCATGGTCGGGTACGGATGTGGCCCCAGCGCTGAGCCGAGCAGATAGTGGGTGTCTTTCACATTGGCGACCCAATCACGGATGGCTTCATTTATGGCATCCTTCAGCGTTTGCGAGCCGCTCTCCACGACCTGCACTTCCGCGCCCAGCAATTGCATGCGCGCCACGTTGGGTGCCTGCCGCGCCATATCCACAGTGCCCATGTAGACCACGCAGCGCAGCCCGAGAAGCGCGCAGGCGGTGGCCGTGGCCACACCATGCTGCCCGGCCCCGGTCTCGGCCACAATGCGGCCCTTGCCCATGCGGCGGGCCAGCAGCGCCTGCCCGAGTGCGTTGTTGATTTTGTGCGCGCCGGAGTGCGCCAGATCCTCTCGCTTCAGGTATATCCTCGCGCCGCCACAATGCGCCGTCAGACGGGCGGCCAAGCTGAGCGGTGTCGGCCGGCCGACGTATGTGATGAGCAGCTGCTGCAGCTCACCCTGGAATGCGGATTCGTCGCGGGCGCTGATGTAGGCGCGCTCGAGTTCCGCGAGCGCCGGCATGAGCACCTCGGGTACGAACTGGCCGCCATAAGCGCCGAATTTCCCTGGCAATGTAGTTGTGGCGTTCATATCACCTCCGACCCAATATCGGTTTCTGCAATTCTGATGATTTGCGTTCAGCAATTGCAAGCGCAATGGACACAAATGCCATCATTCTGCGCGCGTCCTTAATGCCCGGCGCGCGCTCGACACCGGAGGCCACATCCACCCCCCACGGCTTCACGCGTGTGATGGCTTGCGCCACGTTTTCGGGCGTCAGCCCGCCGGCCAGAAGCACATCATATCGGTGCGCGATTCCGGCCGCCGCTGTCCAGTCACACGTGTGGCCAGTGCCGCCGTATTGGCCGGGAACGTGCGCGTCGAGAAGAAATGCCGGTGCCCGCTGGTCGCTATCGGACGGTCGGAAAGTGGGGCGTGGATTTGTGCCGAGACGATAAGTCTTGTAGGCGCAGTCGCCAAGTTGCAGCAGCAGTGCGTCGGGTTCGTCGCCCGAAAGTTGCGCTAAGTCAAGTTTGTGCGTGGCCATCGCGCGGCGGATGGCAGCAGCGTTCTCGTTTACGAACACGCCTACCAGCATCGGTGGAGTCGGCAGTGCGCGCAGCGCGCGCACTATCGCGCGCGCGCGCTCAAAGCTCAGAAAACGCGGGCTACGCGGGTAGAAATTTAGGCCGATGTGCGTTGCCCTGAGCTCAGCGGCGAGCAGCGCTTCTTCGGGCGATGTGACGCCGCAGATCTTAATGTTCACGGAACTTTCTCGTTTGGCGACGGGCGGCGAAGGACGGCTAACAAAAGCTGCGGTTGTCGTTGGTTGTTGGTCGTTCGTCCTTTGAGTAAACTCGCGCACGCGGGCGGCCGTGTCCACTGCGGTGACCAAGCTTTCGCCAATAAGCATCGCGTCCACGCGCAATTGCGCCAAGCGCTGCACATCTTCCAGTGTGTGGATGCCGCTTTCGGCCACCATAATCACGGTGGCGGGGATGTGCGGTCGCAGCGTTGCGGTTACATGGAGGTTGGTTTCGAAGGTGTGCAAATCACGATTGTTAACCCCGATGATGTCGGCGTGGGCCGAAAGCGCCGCATCGAGTTCAGTGCGGGTGTGCACCTCCACCAGGGCGGCCAATCGCAGCTCGGCTGCCGCCGCCAGCAGGTGCGCAAGTTGCCCGGGCGGCAGCATGGCCACAATCAGCAGCGCTGCGCTGGCGCCGGCGGCGCGTGCCTGCAGCAGCTGGTAGCGGTCGAAGATGAAATCTTTGCGCAGCAGGGGCTTGCCCAGTTCCAGCGTGGCTACAGCGCGCAAATGGCGCAGCGAACCACCGAAATAGTGTTCGTCCGTCAGCACGGAGATCGCAGCCGCACCGTTGCCGGCATAAGCTTGCGCCAAAAGCAGCGGGTCGAAATCGGCGGACAGCAAGCCTTTGCTCGGAGAGCGTTGCTTCACTTCGGCAATCAACCTTGGCGCGAGGCTGGCCGGGTCCCTCAGAGCAGCGGCGAAATCGGGCACCGGCGCGGCAGCGGCTGCGTGCCGCTCCAACTCCGCGGTCGGCAGCGACCGCCGCGCGGTTGCCACCTCTTCACGCTTGCGCGCGAGGATTTTATCCAGAATGCTCATTGATGCGCCGATAGCTGCTGGCTGCTGTCGACGAGCGCCTCCAGTTTCTTCAGGGCTGTGCCACTCTCCAGCGCGGCACGCGCCTCCTGCAGCGCTGTGCGCATGTCGCCGTTTTCGGTGGCAATGGTCGCAGCCGCGTTCAGCAGCACTGTGTCTTTGCGCACGCCGCCCATTTTTCCTCCCAGTACGCCGCGCATTAATTCCAGGTTCTCTTCGGCGGAGCCGCCTGTCATCCGCTCCTGGTTGCTGTTGCCGAGGCCCAGCTCTTCTGGATGCAAATCGAAGGAATGCACGCTGCCATCGGGCTGCAGCTGGCTGACGCGGTTCGGGCCGGTGGTGGTGAGTTCGTCCAGCCCGTCGTGACTGTGGATGACCATGGCCGCCTTGCTGCCCAACTCGCCCAGCACGCGCGCCAGCGGCTCGGTCAGCGCCGGGTCATAAACTCCGGTCAACTGGTGAGTGGCGCCGGCCGGGTTAGTGAGCGGCCCGAGGATGTTGAAGATGGTGCGCTGTTTCAATTCGCGCCGCGGTCCGATTGCGTGCTTCATGGCGGGATGGAAGCGGGGCGCGAACATGAAACCGATGCCGATTGTGTCGATGCAGGTGGCGACCTGTTCAGGGGTCAGGTCCATTGATACGCCGGCCGCTTCCAACACATCCGCGCTTCCGCACTTGCTGCTGGCAGCCCGATTGCCATGTTTGGCCACCCTGCGTCCGGTTGCTGCGATTACAAAGGCCGCGGTGGTGGATATGTTGAAACTGTGCGACCCATCGCCACCGGTGCCGACGATATCCAGCAGCGGCGCGATGGAATCTGCAGGCGTCACCCTAACGGCGTGGGCGCGCATCGCGCGCGTGCTGCCGGTGATTTCGTCCACAGTTTCGCCTTTCATGCGCAGCGCGACCAGATAAGCGCCTATCTGCGCCGGGGTGGCATCGCCCGACATGATCTGGTTCATCACCGCTTCGGCTTCGGCCTGAGTCAGGCTCTCATGATTCAGCAGTTTGAGGAGCGTGTCTGTCAGCATGTCGTCCTCCTTGACGGGTCTCCGTTATCGGTTCCAAGTGAAAGAAAATTGCGCAGCAGCGTTTTGCCGCTCTCGGTGAGAATGCTTTCCGGATGGAATTGCACGCCGTAGATCGGGTACCGGCGGTGGCGCATTGCCATTAGCACGCCGTCGCTGCTGCCGGCCTGCTTGCGTAGACATGCGGGCAGCGGTTCTGCCACAATTAACGAGTGATAGCGGGTGGCGTTAAAAGGATTGGGCATGCCCTGAAACAGGTCAGCGCCATCGTGATGGATGGCGGAGGTCTTGCCATGCATCAGGGTTGGCGCGCGCGCTATGCTGCCACCGAAGACTGCGCCAATGGCCTGATGACCGAGGCAGACGCCCAGCGTCGGGATTGTCGGCCCCAGTTCGCGGATGGCTGCCAGCGAGACGCCGCTATCGGCGGGCACTCCGGGCCCGGGAGAGACCAGCAGGTGCGTGGGCGCGAGCGCTTTCAGGTCCGCTGCCGTGATGCTGTCGTTGCGGAAAACGCGCAGCTCAGCGCCCATCTCACCGAGGTATTGCACCAGGTTGTATGTGAAGCTGTCGTGATTGTCTATGACCGCTATCATGCTTGTATCCCTGCCGCTGGGTGGTTGCCCTCCGCCTGTTCGATTGCCAGCGCAACTGCCTGCGCTTTGCTGAGTGTTTCCATATATTCATTGGCCGGGTCGGAGTCGGCCACAATGCCCGCCCCTGCCTGGGCGGTGACTGAATTTCCCTGCATGTAGAGCGTGCGCAGCGCGATGCACGTGTCCATCGAGCCATCGAAACCGATGTAGCCAATCACCCCTGCATATGGGCCGCGGGGATTGCCCTCCAGCGCGGCGATGATTTCCATGGCGCGTACTTTGGGCGCGCCGCTCACCGTGCCGGCCGGAAAGGTGGCCGCCAGCAGATCGAACGCATCCAGTCCCGGGCGCAGGTCACCCTCCACCTGGCTGACGATGTGCATGACATGGCTGTAGCGTTCCACCACCATCCTGTCGGTGACCTCGACAGAACCGTACTCGCACACGCGCCCGAGGTCATTTCGCGCCAGATCCACCAGCATGACGTGCTCGGCGCGCTCTTTTGCGTCGGAGAGCAACTCCGCAGCCAGCGTATCGTCCTGCTCCACCGTGGCGCCGCGCGGCCGCGTGCCGGCGATAGGGCGCAAGATGGCGCGCCCGGCTTCCATGCGCACATGCACTTCGGGGGATGCGCCGATAAGGTAAAACGGTTCCGCGACAAGGTCACCAAAATCGAAAAAGAACATATATGGCGAGGGGTTCAGTCGTCGCAGGGACCGGTATATCGCGAATGGGCTGGCTTCAGTCTGGCGGGTGAACTTCTGCGATAACACCACCTGAAAGACGTCTCCGGCGGCGATATGTTCTTTGGCGCGGCGCACCATGGCCTCGAACCGGGGTTGCGTGTGCGAGCGCTGGCTCTCTTCCATGCCGGCGGCGGCAGGTGGCCTGACCGGGGTCGGGGTCTGGAGGCGCGCCTCGATGGCGGCCAGCCGCTGACGAGCAGCCTCTTCTTCTGCAGGCGAATCAGCGGCTGCGTGTGTGATTGCCAGCAGGCGGCCGCGGGTGTGGTCAAAAGCCAACAGGGTATCGTAGAGCAGAAAGATGCCATCGGGCAAGTCATGCAATGCCAGTTCAAGCGATGGCTCAAAAAAGCGCACCACGTCGTAGCTCATGTAGCCGACCAGGCCGCCTATCAGTCTTGGCAGCCCCGGCGGCGGGTCCGAGCGGTAAGGCGCTAGCGCTGTGCGCAGAATCTGGAGGGGATCGCCGCAGCGCGTTTCGATTTCGTCCAGCGCGGGCCCGGAATGGCGCGTCACATTTTGGCCGCGCACCACAAAGGCGGCGCGCGGCTGCAGTCCGATGAATGAATATCGCGCCACATGCTCCCCTCCAGTCACGCTTTCCAGCAGAAAGGAAGGCTCGCCGGCCGCCAACTTAAGGTAGGTGGAGACCGGCGTCTCCAAGTCCGCGACGATTTCACGAGTGATTGGGCGCAAGCAGCTTGCCCGCAGCTCGCTTTTCGCTTCTCTCAGCACTGACGCTGTTTCTCGGCGATTATCAGACACACATTTCTCCTAATAACGTAAAACGCTCTCATCCCGTAATCATGGGACGAGAGCGTGCTCCCGCGGTGCCACCCGATTTAGACCGGTCTTAAACAAAAAACCCCACCGTCAGACGACGAAGGGGTTAGCAGCCAGTCTCACTCGTTTGCAGGTATGGCCCTGTCCGGGATGTGGATGCCCGCACGCGGAGATACCCTCTACCTTGATAACGGTGGCGCTTCCGGCGGGGGCTAGTGCGATGCGGCGGTGGTTATTGACCGGCGCGGCGGGGAGGCCGCGCGCATCGGTTCACCCTGCGACTCAGAGGTCCATTTGGCGCTCGCATCCGGGCGGGGCTTCCAGCCGTCCCCCACTCTCTGTGCCATCTGCGCGGCGCTTACTCTTCCTCTTCAGAGTCTTTGTCAGATGAATTGTGACCATGTTTATACTTCAATTCGCCCGCATTGTCAACATGTGTGTTGCGGGCTGCCGTAATCAGCGCCAGTTTCCGGGCGCGCGGCCAACGCTTGATGGCAGCTTCGCGTTGCATGGCGGCGGAGCGGCTGGGGTGGCTCTCGGAGTACACGAGTTGCAGCGGGCGGCGGGCGCGCGTGAAGCGTCCACCGCGGCCGGCGCTGTGGTCGGCGACGCGGCGCTGTAAATCGGTAGTCCACCCGGTGTACAGGCTGCTGTCGCTGCAGCGGAGCATGTAGACGTATGCACAGGCTGCTGGCTGCGGCATGCGTCAGGTGGGCACGGGCAGCAGCATGCTTATCAGTATTTCACGTGGTGGGTCAATGATCATCCCAAGAAAGTTGAAATTGAACATTGATCCAGACATGATGAGCAGCATGAGCAGTAGCGGGCCCTGACGTTCGAAGCGCGCCACGTTGACAGCCCATTCGTGTGGCAGCAGGCCGACC
>Ga0208278_1000554_pt1 | contig 20016 bp, 20 predicted proteins | sample ETN01SmetaG_FD_185794 | JGI IMG/M metagenome (GOLD analysis project Ga0208278, IMG submission 185794) | Marine microbial and viral communities from oxygen minimum zone, Eastern Pacific Ocean - ETNP2014F12-01SV259 (SPAdes) (version 2) | ecosystem: Environmental > Aquatic > Marine > Oceanic ...
TACGGAGTCAAAAATCTAAAGTGCACCATGAAGGACTCGAACCTTCGACCAATTGATTAAGAGTCAACTGCTCTACCAACTGAGCTAATGGTGCTTGTGCTTATATTTAATAAAACCAGTTCGAATACAGCTTAGAAATTTATAAGGTTATATGAATTCTGTCCAATTAAAAGATATAGTTTTTTCTAAAAATACACCTATTATAGACTGTAAATTTACCCCATTGTTTTTTGACATCTTTGGGGGCGTCTTGGTTTCGACGGGTTTATTCGACCTTTCGGCTGCATGTGGAGGATTTCTGGTTTACCTCCTTAATCATCCGGGAAACAACCTTAAATGCCGATTACGGCTACGCTGCTGCCGCTTAATTGACGGTAGCTATCTCCTAATGGGCGTGTTTACCGCCTGTTTCTGAGATATCATTAAAAGTAAACTGCTCCAACTCTGCGCCTGGTAGTGTTGGTCAAGATCCCTTCGGGGTACAGGCTGGTCTGGTGGGACTGAGGCTGTTCACAAACATCGGATAAGACCTTGAACACAGCCTAAACATGTAGACGCTGACTGAACGATTTATTCGGACGGGAGTTCAATTCTCCCCGCCTCCACAAAGATTTTAACGCTTATTTAAGAAGTATACCATTGCACCCGTGGCTCAACTGGATAGAGCACTGGATTTCGGTTCCAGTGGTTATAGGTTCGAATCCTATCGGGTGTACTCTTTAATCCCCTTGCTAAATGAGGGTTTTTTTAAATAGCATCTTTTTTTACCCAATTCCAAATTTCATCCATCTCTTCTAAGTTGGAATCTGAGAACTCTTTTCCTCTTTTCTTTAATTCTTTTTCCACTTTTGCAAAGCGCATTTCAAATTTAGAGATGGTCATTCGCAAAGCATCTTCTGCACTTATATTTAAAAAACGACTCAAATTTACAAGGGAAAACAAAACATCGCCCATTTCATCTTTTATTCGTTCAGGATCTTTTTCGGCCACCACTTCCCTCAATTCTTCCAGTTCCTCTTCCACTTTTTCCCAAACGGGCTGAATATCCTTCCAATCAAAACCCACATTGGCGGCTTTTTCCTGAATTCGCCGGGCTCGGTTTAGCGCTGGTAATTTTTTAGGAACTCCATCTAATAAATTTTTCCTTTTTTTTTCTTTCTGCTTGGCTTTCTCCCAAGACATATTGAGATCGCTATCCTGATTGCCATTTGGGGTATCAAAAACGTTGGGGTGACGGCGAATAAGTTTTTCAGAGATATGTTTAATAGAGTCTGCTATTTCAAATTGTCCTGCTTCACGTGCAAGTTCTGCCTGAAAGAGAACATGCAGGGTTAAATCTCCTAATTCTTCTTTTAAAGTTTTTATATCGCCATCTTCAATGGCTTCTATAATTTCATAGGTTTCTTCTAAAAGATAGGGCACAAGTGATTCTGAAGTCTGTTCTCGATCCCAGGGGCATCCATCAGGCGCACGTAAACGACGAAGGACTTCAATGAGCTCATCAAAATTTATTGCCGCTTGTTTATTGAGAATCTCTTTCAAGAATTAATCTGAATTTTTATTTTACCAATTCGGTTGTTTTCAATCGTTTGAACAGTGAAAACCATATTATTAAACTCTACTTTTTCACCTGTTTTGGGGATATCGGTTAAGATATCCAAAATGAATCCGCCAAGGGTATCATAGTCCCTTTCTTCAGGGAATTCAATATCCGTTTCTTCCTCTAAATCATAAATAGTAATAGAGCCATCCACAATAAAACTACCATCGGATTGCCTTATTGCATTGGACTCTTCCTGGTCATATGGGTCACGAATTTCTCCCATGACTTCTTCCACAACATCCTCCAATGTGACTAATCCTTCTGTGCCGCCCCATTCATCTACCACAATAGCAATGCTGGTTTTTCGTAATTTGAACTCTTCCATTAAATCATCAATGGGTTTGGTTTCAGGTACAAAAAATGGTTGTCGTGCTAATGTTTGAAGATTGACGTTGGGTCGAGAACCCATGAGATAGGGAATAATATCTTTAGCATAGAGTATGCCCTTAATATTATCAATAGTGTCTTTATAGATGGGGATTTTTGAAAATTGACGCTCCCCGATTATATCCATTGCCTTATCAATACTTTCATCTGATTTCAATGACACAATATCTACCCTGGGAGTAATAATCTCACCCACTGTTTTTTCCTTAAAATCAAAAATGGATTGAATCATATCAGACTCTTCCTCTTGGAGAGTACCTTCTTCTTCTCCCAATTCTGCCAGTATTATTAATTCTTCTTCAGAATCAAAAATTTTCTCTCTCCTGAATGGGAGAACTTTAATTACAACATTTGTAATAGTATTGAATCCCTGTGCTATTGGACTTAAAATAAACATCATTACTTTTAGGGGAACGTACATTCTTAAAGCAAATTCTTTGGAATTTTTTATGGCAATCATTTTGGGTAATATTTCCCCAAATACCAATATAACAAAAGATACAACCAGTACTTCCAATAAAATTAGAGTTGATTCACCCCATTCATATTCACCTGCAACATTGGCAGTTACGTATGCAGCTAAAAAGGCAATGGTTACATTGACAATGGTATTACCAGTGAGCAGAAAAACCAATAAACGCTGTGGAGAATCTAATACGGATTTAATTTTTTCAGGGGTTTCTTTTCGATGTTTCCGGATGTGAAAATATGCCGTTTCCGTTCCTGAAAAGAATGCTGATAGCATCAGCAAAAAAATAAAAGTAATTATGTATTCCACTGCTTAGATTTGGTCTACGCCAATTGTATTTGAAAGATAATAATCTTCTAGTTGGGTCATTTTTATTTTGTCTTCTGAAGTCTGATCATCAAAGCCTAATAAATGGAGGATGCTATGTATAATGACTCTTTTACATTCTTTGTCAAAATCCTGCTCAAATATTTTTGAATTTTCTGCTACTCTTTCTAGGCTGATATAAATTTCACCATCGATTGCTTCACCCTTTTCTTCTAAATTGAATGAAATCGTATCCGTCAACATATCCATAGAAAAATATTCTTTTTTCAATTTTCTGAGTTTTAAATCGGTGGAAAAAATAATCGTTACGGCTGCTTTTGAATGCTCAAAGTCTTTGAGAATATTATTACAAATCCCAGATATCCAATCTCCATCAATATTAGGTAGATCAACTCCATCACTTTCCAATTGGACAGTTATCATACAGATTGCACAGAATTTATTAATTCTCTAGCAATTATCATACGCTGGACTTCGCTAGTCCCTTCACCAATTTCCAGAATTTTTGCATCCCTGAAAAATCGCTCTACATCGTATTCTTTTATGTATCCGTAACCTCCTAAAACCTGTATGGCTTCTGTGGTTACCATCATGGCAGTTTCACTAGAAAAAAGTTTTGCCATGGCAGCTTCCCTGATTACCGATAAGCCCTGATCTTTTTTCCATGCGGCATGATAAACCAAATGGCGAGCAGCTTCTATTTGTGTTGCCATATCTGATAATTTAAAGGAAACTCCTTGAAACTTATGGATGGGTTTTCCAAAGGCTTCTCGCTCTTGTGAATATGCCAGTGCTCTGGCGAAGGCTCCTTGGGCAGTTCCAATTCCCAAAGCCCCAATAGTAATTCTACCTCCGGTTAGCGTTTTTAGAAATTGTTTAAATCCTTTGGATGGGTTGCCTAATACGGAGGACTTAGGAATGCGCATATCTCGGAAAAACACCGAGCGGGTATCGGAACCACACCACCCCATTTTCTTTTCAGGTGGATTAAGAGATAACCCTTCGGTATCTGCATCAATTACAAAGGCAGATATTCCTTTTTCCTCTCCATTCTCAACCATCACAGCTGTGAATATAATAATAGATGCTTCTCCGGCATTGGTACAGAAGGCTTTTTCACCATTAACAATAAATTCATTACCATTTAATATGGCGCGAGTTTGCGTGTTCCCGGCATCACTTCCTGCATTGGGTTCGGTAAGTCCAAATGCTCCAATTTGTTTTCCCGATGCCAACCCCGGAAGATATTGCTCCTTCTGTTCTTCGGTGCCAAAAACAGCAATGGGCGCTGTTCCCAAACTGGTATGTGCCATCATTGTGGCACTTGTTGATGGACAGACCTTTCCTATTTCTTCAATAGCAATAACTAATGCCATGGTGTCCATTCCTGTACCGCCATATTTTTCATCCCAGGGGATTCCCATAAGCCCCAGTTCTGCCATCTTTTTCACCGATTCATGAGGGAATCCTCCTTTTTCATCTAATTCCTGAGTAAGGGGTTTCACTTCATTCCGGGCAAAATCCCGAACCATATCTCTGAGCATTTTATGCTCTTCTGTAAAATATAATTGTTCCATTATTTTCTATTTATTATTTGTTATTACCATTTCATTATCGCCGATGCCCAAGTAAATCCTGAACCAAAGGAAGCTAAAACTAATAGGTCACCATCCTTTATTTTTCCTTCATTAAAGGCTTCGGCTAAAGCTATGGGAATTGTGGCGGCTGTTGTATTCCCATATTTATGGATATTAGAAAATACCTGCTCATTACGTAAACTCAATCGCTTCTGCACCATTTGGGTTATGCGAAGATTTGCCTGATGGGGTATGAGCAAATCAATATTCTCTGACGTGAGGTTATTTGCTTCCAATGCTTCATTAATAACTTCCGGGAAACGGGTAACCGCATGTCTAAAGACTTCTTTCCCATTCATTTTCAAAAACTGTTTTCCTTCATCCAATGCCTCCTTATTTATTCTGGGATAACCAGCATTAGAGGCCGGTGACTCTAACCACAGCTCTTTTAAATATTTTCCCTCTGAATGCATGTGGGTAGATAGAACTCCTCTATCCTCATCTGTGGCTGAAATTATGGCGGCGCCTGCCCCATCTCCAAAAATTATTGCAGTATCTCTACCTGCATTGGTTAAATCCATAGCGGTGGATTGTACCTCTGCTCCTATAAGTAGAATATTTTTAAAGGTTCCGGTTCGAATGTATTGTTCCGCAATGGACAGCCCATAAATAAATCCTGAACATTGCACCCGAATATCCAGGGCGCCTATTTCATTAAACCCCATTTTTTCCTGGAGAAGGCAACCAGAACCAGGAGCATAAAAATCCGGCGTAGATGTTGCAAAAATAATAAAATCAATATCGCTAACTTTAAGTCCTGCCGCATTTAATGCTTGCTTTGTTGCAGGAATGGCTATATCCGATGGACCCTCACCCTTTTCAACATAATGGCGTTCTTTAATACCTGTCCGCTCTTGAATCCATTCATCAGAGGTGTCCATATAGGTTGAAAGTTCATCGTTTGTAACTATGCGTGGTGGCAAATAAAATCCAGTCCCAGATATGTATGGATTAGGCATAATTTTTACTTAACTTAATATCTTTTAGTTCAAGTTGAATTGTTCTTTGTCCATTCCAATAATTTTCACCCACCACATAAGCAATGTCAATAGGCGCATTCTGAATGAGCTTTTCATAATGTTCTGCCATATTAAATCCAATAGATTCAAATGGGGTTTTATTTTGTTTCACAGAAAATTTTAATGTGTTCTGATCTTTTCCCAGCAATTTTGGAATACCATCAACGAATAAATTATTGGTTACAAAAACCGGACGCATATTCCCCGGCCCATAAGGTTCCATGGCATTCAGAAATTTAATCATACGACTGTTTAATTCTTCTAAATTCAACATTGAATCTACATAGATTGTAGGAATTAAATCGTCTGTTGAAATTTTGTCATTTGCAATCTGAATAAATTTTTCTTTAAATGAATTAAAGTCGGCAGAATTCATTGAGAGACCTGCTGCAATGGGATGGCCACCAAATCCAGTTAAAAATTCTTTACAATCCCTTAAAGCATCTACCATATCAAATCCACGAATACTTCTGCATGAACCCTTGCCTTCACTATCATCTAATGACATGATTATTGCCGGGCGGGCGAAAGTTTCTTTTATCCGTGAAGCAACAATTCCAATAACTCCAGGATGCCAATTTTTATGACCCAATACAATGGCATTCTCATTTTCAAGATCACAATGGGTATTAACCATGTGGAGGGCATCATTAGTAATTTGTAAAGTGATATCTTTACGGCGATTATTTTCAACTTCTAATTCTTCAGCAATCTCTTTAGCTAAAATAGGGTTTTGAGTGGTAAGGAGTTTCACCGCCCGTGATGCGTCCCCCAATCTTCCCGCAGCGTTAATCTTTGGTGCCATCCAAAAAACTAGTCTGCCAACAGTAATTTCCTTTCCTAATAACCCACCTGTTCTTTGAAGAGCTGTTATGCCCAAGTTGGTCTCTTTTTTCATTTGCTGAATGCCATGATGTACAATAATTCGGTTTTCATCCTTTATGGGTACCAAATCAGCAGCAATTCCCAATGTTACAACATCTGAGTTTCCCCAGGCATACCCCGGATCATATCCCCCCTTTTCACAAATCGCCAATGCTAATTTAAAAACCACGCTTGCTCCGCATAAACCCTTGAATGGATAGGGGCAATTAAATCGGTTTGGATTTACAATTGCATAAGCATCAGGAAGAGCTTTGTCTGGTTTATGATGGTCAGTGATAATAACATCCAACTCTTTCTCATTTGCATAAGCTACTTTTTCAAAGGCATTTATTCCACAATCACAAGTGATAAAAATATCCGCACCAATATATTTTGCATAATCAATTCCTTGGGTGGAAATTCCATAACCTTCTTTTTCTCGGCTGGGGATATAATAATGGGATTCTACATTTATTGACCGGAAAAACAGGGTTAGAAATGCAGCAGAGGTTGTGCCATCTACATCATAATCGCCAAAAATGAGAATGGATTTCTTTTCTGAGATTGCAGTTAAAATTCGTTCCACAGCCTTGTCCATATCCGCCATAAGAAAGGGGTTGTGCATTTGGTTAATATCCGAATAAAAGAATTCTTTGGAATCGGCTCTTGAATTAATTCCCCGGAGGCTCATTACCCGTGCGATAGTATGTGGCAGACTGAAGGTCTCTGCCACCTGATTGACACAGTCTTCATTGACTGATTTAAATTTCCATTCTGGTTCAATCATATAAAAATGTGTGAGGTTGGATAATAAGCCGAATTCTGTTTCCCGATGAATCGGGATAATGGTCATTCATCTGGTCTCGACCTCGCGATCGAGTTCTTGCGATCTACCCATCCGTAACGTGCGAACTACACTGGATTGCTTGATCTTGCTCCAGGCGGGGTTTACCCAGCTATTCATGTTTCCATGAATACTGGTGGTCTCTTACACCACCATTTCACCTATTTCCCAATACAAGATTGGGATGTTTACTTTCTGCTGCACTTTCCATCCCCACTATACGCGGGGTCCTCCTGTTAAGAGGCGCCTTGTTCTGCGGAGTTCGGACTTTCCTCCCCCGGCGGTTGCCGGGCGCGACCATTTCACCAACCTCAATTATTCTTCTGCACCATCCCAAAATTGCAATACACCACAATTAGGACAATTAATAATTTTACTATTTTCTTTTATTTCAATAATAGTCTGAGGTGGGAGCTGACTATAACACCCACCACAAGCCTTGCCCATTATACTTACCATTCCAACGCCATCCCGTGCATTTCGCAGAGTTTCATACGCATTCAAATGAGATGACTCAATTTTGTCAAAAATTACAGATCTATTTGTTTCCAAATCTTCCTGTTCGATAGTTGTTTCAGCTAATGCAGATTGCAGATCAGCCCGATTGGTTGATAATGATTCAGAAATGGTTTCAATTTTATTAGTATTGAGCTTAATATTTTCCTCTAATTCTGTTTTTTCTTCTTCAAATTTAAGCTGCACATCTTCAGATTCCGTAATGGCTGCTTTCATATGATCAATTTCCTGACTGATGGCATCATACTCCTTATTTGATTTAACCAAAAAAAGCTGCTCTTTATATTTTTCCAATTTAGTTGTAAAATCTTCAATTTCACTTTCATGATGACGAATCTCTTTTTCGATTTCTTCAATCCGACTTTGTTTTTGCTCGTTTTCCGATTGAAGAGAAGCTACCTCCAATTCCTGTGTCTCAACGGTTATAGGTAAATCTCCCATATGTTCTTTTATCTCAAGGAGACGTTGGTCTATTTCCTGCAGTTTAATTAATTGTTCTAAAGTTTGCTTCATATAATTAATTTGTAAACCAAAAAATGCACCCGTTCAAGTGCATTTAATTTTTATAAATTCTCCCCGTTTATTAGTCGTATTAATTGAAAATACCAATGCCTCATAAGACCGTTAATTTAGACAACTTTTTATTGGAAATACAAGATAAGGGTGAGCTATTTCCATTGGGGCAATTTACTTATCCCCTGTAAATTCTCTTGAAATTCATCAAAGGATTATGCATGCTAAACCAATTACAACAAGAATTAGTAGTCGCCATGAAAGCCGGAGAAAAGGCAAAAATGATGGGCTTAAGAAATATTATAGGTAAACTTAAAGCCGCCAAAATTGACAAAGGGGAATCATTAACCGATGAGGAATCACTAAAAATCCTCAAATCTGCAGCGAAACAATTGAAGGAATCCATTGACCAATACCAAAAAGGTGACAGGGATGACCTGGCTGAAGAAGAAGCCTATGAATTGTCACTTCTGGAAAAATATTTACCGGAACAATTATCTGAGGAAATAATAAGAGAAACAGTGAAAAATATTGTTGAAAATACCGGGGCAGAATCTATACAGGATATGGGACAAGTTATGGGTGCTGCCATGAAAGAATTTGCTGGATCTGCAGATGGAAAACTGGTACAGAAAATTGTCCAAGAGGAGCTAAGTTAATGGCAATTACCCCCCCTGATATTATTATAAGTCTTATACTTGCATTTTTCACCTTGAATGGTTTTCGCCATGGTTTTATTGAAGAAATGGGACGCCTTTTAAGTCTTATCGGCGGCTTCATTCTGGCATCAAAATTTCACAATTTACTTGTACCCTTTCTTCTCCCCTATATAGATGGAGAAACCCTACGAATTACTGTGGCCTATCTGGGAGTATTCGTAGTATCGGTAATAGTTATTACCATGATAGCAAAAATATTACAGAAATTTATTGAACTGGTTCTACTTGGCTGGTTAAATCGGCTGTTAGGACTGCTTTTAGGATTGCTGAAAGGGTTTCTTATTATCAGCTTGCTTATTTTTATAATTCAGGCGCTCCCAATTAAACTTGATCAGGAAAACACAATCCGCCAGAAGTTAGAAAAGGAATCGGTGATGTACCAAATATGTGACCACGTGAAGGAACTGGTGATATTAACCATGCCTATGGATAATAAATTAGAAATATTGCAGGGGAAAGTTAAAGAATATTCTAATGAGAAAAATGTCCAAGATATATTAAATAAGCCTTAGAAAAATCCTTTAATTATGAATCGAAACGATTCAATTTGCAGCTCAGAATTTTATAGAGATACCGGATTTGATATTATTCGTAATTGGCTAAAGGATAATTGTCTATGCTCTCTCAATAAGGATTTTTTCACCCAATTAACTCCCTTAATAAAAATTCAGAAAATTTCAGATGTTCAGGATTACTGCAATGAGTTTCTCTCTGCATTTCAAAGGAAAAATCCTCTACCCCTAGAAACAATTCCAAATATTTCAAGCTGGATTGATTCCCTTAATATTAGTGGATTTCAACTCCTCCCTGAAAACTTTCGTGAATTGTATCAATTATTAATTTTATCATCCACCATAAAACAATATTTAATTAAAAGTGATTTTCCACTTTGGCATGTTAATGGTAAAAATTTAATAATTTCAAAATCATGCCAATCAGAAATTGAAAAAATATTTGATGATAGTTTTCAAATTAGATCTGATGCTAGTCCCGAATTAAAACGTCTTACCCGCTCTATATCCAAGGCTGAAGGAAGTATTAAAGACACCATGCAAAAAGTATTTATCCATGCAAAGCAGGAGAATTGGTTGGGGGGAGACCAAATTGTATTTAGAAATGGTCGCTCTGTTTTACCCCTTAAAATTAGTCGAAAAAGGAAGGTAAAGGGTATAATTCAAGATCAATCTTCAACGGGACAAACTGCCTATATAGAACCGTTAGAAATTATTGAATTAAATAACAAATTAACGGAATTACATTTTTCCTTAACTGAAGAAAGACACCGCATACTCCGTGAACTAACTGCATTTTTTCAACCCTATTATAATGAAATACAAGAATCTTTTAATATTCTAAAATACATAGATCAGCATAATACTATGGCAAAACTTGCCTATCAAATTAATGCTATTTGTCCAGAAATGAATGAAAATGGAATATTAAAAGTAGAAAATGCGGTGAACCCACTTTTTTCATTGGTTGAAAAAAAAGCTGTTTCCTTAGATATTGAACTAAATCAAGAAAAAATTCTACTTCTCTCCGGACCTAATGCTGGAGGAAAAACTGTAGTATTAAAAAGTATAGGGTTATATGTTCTCATGGCTCAATGCGGTCTTTATATTCCAGCAAAAAAGGCTCAATTTCCAGTTTACACAAAATTTATGGCAGATATTGGCGATCAGCAATCCATGGAAAATGACCTGTCAACCTTTTCAGCCCATATTCAAAACCTTGCTACAATAGTTGCAGAGGCCAATGAAAGTAGCCTCATTTTATTAGATGAATTGGGAACAGGAACAGACCCTGATGCCGGTGCAGCATTGTCCCAATCCATTATGGAATTCTTCATAAAAAAGCATTGTACCGTAATTGCAACCACTCATTTAGGATCGTTAAAAGTGTGGGCCTCTGATGAAAGGGGTATTATAAATGGGGGGATGATTTTCGATTCAGATGCACTTGCTCCTACCTATGAACTACAACTGGGAACCCCTGGCGCAAGCTATGCTCTGGAAATATCTAAACGAATGGGATTAAGTGAAGATATAATTAATAGGTCAAGTGAGTTGGTGGGCGATGGTTCTGTGAATCTTGAAAATATATTGGGGCAGCTTGAAAAAGAACGGTTGGTAGCAGAATCCCTCCGTGTTGATTTGGAAAATCGTGAAAAAAAACTTGAGCAAATTGAAACCCAAACATTCAACAAGGAGAAGGAAATTAATAAAGCCCATAAAAAGGCAAAGTCCACTGCTCTTTTAGAAGCAGAAAAAATAATATTATCAACAAGGCGTGAAGCAGAGAATCTCATTGCAGAAATCCGTGTTAATCAGGCTAACAAAAAAACCATTAAAAAGGTAAAGGATCAATTTCAAAATACACTTGAAAATTTACAAATTCAGAATAAAACAGCGGAGGAAGAATTTAATTCACTTTTAGAAAGTGATCTCCAAAAAGGAAGCATTATTTATATTCCCCATCTTAATAGTAAGGGGAAAATAATTCATCTTCCTGATAAAAAAAATAGGGTTCGGGTAGAGGTAAACGGCATTACTCTTACTCTAAAATTGGCAGAACTTCAACGAGCAGAGGTCTCTGAAAGTTCAGAATCAAATTCTAAACCAAATATTTCAATGAATAAGACCTTTTCTATTGCAAAAATTCAAATTGATTTAAGGGGAATGCGAGTAGATGAAGCACTTCATGAGACTAAAAAACATCTTGATTCTGCCCTTATATCCGGGATGAATTTTGTTCATATACTTCATGGGAAAGGTACTGGTGCATTAATGGAAGCAATTCACGAATTCCTTAGTGAACAATCGTTCGTGGCAAACTTTCACTTTGCCGATGAAGATCAGGGAGGGGCAGGAATTACTGTTGTGGAGTTTGAGTAAAAGTACTATTCCACTGCTCACAAAACATAACTACAAGCAGAAAAAAATCTGACAAGTCTTAAAACATGGGTAAATCAAGTTGTTAAACTCATTATTATACAATCTCTATTAGCAACCTTGAAAATTCTTTATTTGCCAGATTAGAGTTTTCAAGTACATCTTCATGGGATAATACAGAGCCTTCCATTCCAGCGCCATAGTTGGTTAAACAGGAAATTCCCACTACATTCATCCCTAATTCAATGGCCTTTCTAATTTCTGGAACGGTTGACATTCCTACTGCATTCCCATTTAATGAGATAATTTCTTGAATTTCTGCTGGTGTTTCATAAGTTGGTCCTAATGCCCAGGTGTAAATTCCTTCCCGCAATGATATGTTTAGTTCAGTTGCAATGGATTTTATTTTTTTGTTTATTTGATCCGCTTTTAATAACACAATTGGTGGGGTGTCAGTGCCATTTCGAAATGTATAATCCAAATACCCCGATATGAGCATGAGGTCACCAACTTGCCATTCTTTTTTTAAACATCCGGCAGCATTTGTAATTATAACATTTTTGCAACCAAGAGAATGAATAACTGATATTGGGAGAGTAATTTCATCTAAATTAAACCCTTCGTAATAATGAAAACGACCGCTAGCGCAAATAACAGGCTTATTGTAGATATATCCAAATACCCATTCACCCTTGTGTCCGGATACTGTAGAGCAGGGGTAGTCTGGTATTTCTGAATAAGGGATAACAATTGGTTTATCCAAACTATCAATAAATTTCCCTAAGCCTGAACCTAAAATCACAGCCGATTGAGGTTGTTCGGGTAATTTACTTATTATACAAGAAGATATAAAATTCAGGTTCACTTTTTTTGTCCTGCTAATTGACCACATCCCGCAGCAATATCTTGACCTTTACTCCACCGAACCAACACTCTATACTCATCTCTATAATTGTGTAGTATTTCTGAAAATTTTGTAATTGTAGCTTCATCGGGTCTTTGATACTTTCCTTCAATTTCATTATAGGGGATCAAATTAATTTTGCATGGTATTCCTTGTAATAATCGTGCCAATTCTAATGCATCTTCTTCTGAGTCATTGATTCCCTTTAATAATACATATTCAAACATGATTAACCGTTTTTTTTGATTTGAATATTCCTTGCCGGATTTAATAAGATCATTAATAGACCATTTTTTATTAATGGGCATAATTTTAGTTCTTACTTTATCGTTAGATGCATTTAAAGAAATAGCCAATTTATAACGCCTTTTCTCCTTAATATATTTATTTATTTGAGGAAGTAATCCTGCTGTTGAGATGGTAATGCGGGTTGACGCTAAGTTGAAGCCTTTTGGGGAATGAAAAATGTCTGAGGCATTTAATACATTATCGTAATTATGGAATGGCTCGCCCATCCCCATAAAAACTACATTGGTAATTGGCTGATCCGTATTCTCTCTCACATAAATTAGCTGATCTACAATCTCCCCTGTGCTGAGATTTCGTTTTAATCCCAATTTTCCCGTTGCACAAAAATGACAATCCAATACACATCCAGCCTGAGATGAAAGGCATACGGTATGGCGATTATTTTCTGCCATTGAAACTGTTTCAATAAAATGATCATCTTGTGTTCGAAATAGTATTTTAACAGACTTATCCTCTTTAGATGGTAATGAATTTTCTACTGTGAGCGTATGAAGTATAAAATGCTCATTTAAATGTTCTCTAAATGATTTGTTAATATTTGACATGGAATCAAAGGAAGATATTCCATGACGATACAGCCATTCAAATAACTGCCCGCCCCTGAATTTTGTTTCTCCAGCTTCAATACATAGGGTTTGGAGTTCTTCATGATTCATTCCCTTAATGCAAATTTTTTCCAATTAAATACGTTCCTATATTGTTTTTAATAGTAATTAAATCGATGGGAATTTACCAATAAATAATATGGGGCATTGAGTGAATTTTTATTGTGGAGCTCAAAGGACACCATTAGATTTCAACCCTAAAATTATAAGGTAAATTATGGATAATATTCAGTTAGTAGAAAAATTACAGGCCGATAAAGAGAAATTATTTCAGGAAATCTCTAAAATTATTATCGGTCAAAAAGAAATTGTTGAGCACTTATTTATTTCACTTCTTTGTAGAGGACATGTTCTTTTAGAAGGGGTGCCTGGATTGGCAAAAACACTTCTCATTAAAACGCTTTCCGACGCCATGGATCTGTCGTTTAATCGCATACAGTTCACACCTGATTTGATGCCATCTGATATCACCGGTACAGAAATAATTGAAGAAGAACATGGAACTGGTAAACGAGAATTTAAATTTTTTAAAGGTCCTATTTTTGCTAATATTGTTCTGGCCGATGAAATAAATAGAACTCCGCCAAAAACACAGGCCGCATTGTTGGAATCAATGCAAGAACATAAAGTAACAGCAGGCGGTACATCCTATACCCTTGAAGAACCATTTTTTGTTTTAGCAACTCAAAACCCTATCGAGCAAGAAGGAACCTATCCATTGCCCGAAGCGCAATTGGATCGTTTTATGTTTAATATTTTGATTTCTTATCCATCTCGAGATGAAGAAGTTGCCATTGTTCAATCAACCACCAGTACAGATGTTAAAAAAGTGAATCGAGTATTATCAGCAGAAGATCTTTTTGCCTTTCAAGAATTGGTGCGGAATGTTCCTGTGGCTGATAATGTTATTGAATATGCCGTAGATTTTGTAAACAGTACACGAACTTCAAATAATGGACAAACTGCGACCACTACGAAAGATTGGTTGGAATGGGGTGCTGGTCCCCGAGCCAGTATGTATCTTATTTTGGGGGCTAAAGCAAAAGCCCTCTTAGATGGAAGAACTACTCCGGAAATTGCTGATGTTCAACAAATGTTGAACCCCGTCCTCAGGCACAGAATTATACCCAACTTCAATGCAGAAGCAGATGGTATTAGCCGAGATGACATCCTTGAAAAACTGTTGGAAACTACCAATTAAAAGATAAATTCCAATGCCTGGCGGTCATATTCTCACCCCGGATATAATTTCCCGGTTAAATAATTTATCGCTAAAAGCAAGATTTGTAGTGGAAGGATTTATTGTTGGATTACACAAGAGTCCCTATCACGGATTTTCAGTAGAATTTTCTGAACATCGTGCCTACGGTGCTGGTGATGAAATTCGACATGTTGACTGGAAATTGTGGGGGAAAACAGATCGCTTTTTCATTAAACAGTTTGAAGAAGAAACCAATCTTAAATCTTATCTTTTAGTTGATCAAAGTTTATCCATGACCTATAAATCTAAAAAAATGACCAAGTTGGAGTATGCTCAAATATTAGCAGCATCTCTTGGATATCTTATGTTAAAGCAACAAGATGCTGTTGGGTTGACACTTTTTGATGACCGTATCCGAGTTAATATTCCTGCAAGATCAAAAAGAAGTCATTTGAATATTATCCTTTCCCAAATGCAAAATATAATCGCGGGACCTGAAACTACTATTGCACCCGTTTTGCATAAAACAGCGGAAGCTATTAAAAAACGAGGTCTTATAATTCTCATATCTGATTTATTTGATGACCCAGATAAAGTTCTTTCAGGATTACAACACTTTCGATATAAAGGTCATGAGGTTATCGTTTTTCATGTATTAGATCCTCAAGAAATCACCTTAGATTTTACTCAACGTACTCGATTTAGAGATATGGAATCTGGGGAAGAAATTGTAACTGACCCTTGGCATATTCAGTCAGATTATCAAAAAAGTATGGAGCAGTTTTGTGATTATATTAAATCTAATTGCAGACAGAAAAATATTGACTACGTACAGTTATCCACAGATTTGCCATTGGACATGGCATTATCAGAATATTTAATTAAACGAAAGCGGATTGGTTGAATTTATAAACTAAAGTACATTGAACTAAAAAAAGGCGGAACAGAATTGTTCCGTTTTTAATTTAATTCAACTCCTGCAGATTTAGCGATTTTTCTAATAGATGGAATGAAAATATCATCCATTTGATCCATTGCTGACTTCATCTCAGATATCGCATGTTTTGTATCTAAATTCTTATCTTTTTCAAGGTCGCTGGCTTCATAAAAAAAATCTTTTGCATTATTCGCATATTTACGTACTTCTCGGAAATCTGAATAAACTTGACTAATTAAGGCTTCAGGAGGAGAGTCCATTTCATTTAATCTATTGAAATTTTCTTTTGAACGAATTTGAATATCTTTTGCTAAACGCTGATATAATACCCCTACATTATAATATAAATTTGCATCATTAGGGTATTTATTCAAGAGTTCATTGGCATAATCGATAGCCCTTTGATTATCGCCCATATCAATATAGACAAATAGTAATTTCCTCATGATAGGTCCTGGATCATCTGAATACTCTATGGATTTAAGGTATAAATCCCTCGCTAAATCCAAATCATCGCGTTGTAACGAAACATCCGCTTTAAGCTCATACAACATTGAATTTGTATCATCTGCTTCGAGACCTCTATTTGCTGTGGCAACAGCTGCATTCATATCTTCATTTTTTAGATGAATGGCAGCTAAAGTAGAATAATTTTCTCCTTTTGAAGGATGGAGAAGGATAGCTATTTCTATTTTCTCTTTGGCGTTTTCAATTTTATCTTTTTGAATTAAGTCTACTGCATTATTAAATATTTTTACCCATTCTTGATCTCTGTATGCTAATACACCCTCACCTATTGTTGTAACTGGTGTATCTCCTAATTTGAATGGGGTTTCTAATAATTGATCAATATTCCTTTCTTCAGCGATATCCAGCATTTCTGCCATTTTTATATAATTTTTCTGTTTTAAATAAACTTCCGTTGCGAGAAAATATGGAGCCCTTCCATCATTCACCGGATCACATTCGGGTGATTCTAATGCTTTAAGCCCCCATTCTTCGGCTCTTTTCAAATTTTTCTCACTCCGGGCTGCAGTTGTAGCCGAACGATACTCCATACACGTTGAGGCACATCCAGTTAAAAGTAATAAAGTATAGATTGATAATAAAATTGATAGTTTTCTCATGATAATAAAATATAATAAAAAAGGCGTCTAAACCGACGCCTTTTAAACTGATAAGATAAAATTTTAGTTTATCTCAATCCCTTAACTGGTTTCCTTATTTTACGTCTCCTCTTGTGAGAACGCTTCCGATCAAGCTTAATATCACCCTTATCAGAAACATCTTTCACCCAATAATGGTTACTTTTAGATTGGGTTTTAACTCCCTCACTCCTGAGATCATTCTTCCCAGTACGGGCAAAAATAAGTCCACCAACTACAAGTGTTACTATTATAACCTTCTTCATTATCTTCATATTAAAGTCTCCCTCTTAACCTGAATATAAAACGACTTATACTTACAAAACAATGATTTATGTCACAATTTTGTAACAACCTGTAACATCATGTTAAAACGGTAGTTCCTCTTCTCCGACTGGTTCTGATACTTTTTCTGCCGTATTCTTTACCTCACCGTTTTCTTTCTTCTCTGCTGTTTTCCACTCAAGGGGTGTAATAACATTAGAAACTATTTCCGTTTTCCAATGTTGAACATCATTTTTATCCTTGTAAGTACGTGTCTGTAATTTACCTTCTATATAGATCAATTGACCTTTTTGAAGATATTCAGTGGTAAAATCAGCTAGTTTATTCCATGCTACAATATTATGCCATTCTGTATGTTCTTTTTTCTCTTTATCACTATCTATCCATGATTCATTAGTTGCAAGAGAAAATGTGGCAGTGGAAGTCCCTGAAGGAGTATACCTGCCCTCCGGTTTATTACCAATATGACCAACTAGAATTACCTTATTTACACTTGATTTTTGCATTATTCAACCCTCCGATTAAGACGTTATTTTTGTTAATTAGTACAGCATAATTTAGAATTTATCATTAATAATTCCTATAATTATATTTTCGGAAGGTGTAATATAAAAAGTGACCCCTCTTCGGGCTCACTTGATATGGAAAGTCTCCCTTTATGAGATTCTATTATTTTTTTACAAATTGTTAAACCAAGCCCAAATCCTTTAGTTGAAACGGTTTGGTTCGCCTGAAAGAATGGCTGGGTTATTTTATTAATATCAGCCTTAGAAATACCTATGCCTGAATCTTTCACTTGAAATTCTATACCATCGTTTTTTACAATTGTTAATTTTATATCTGCATTGTCTTGTGGCTTGCTGTATTTAAAAGCATTATCCAATAAATTGCGTAGTGCCAAGCTAAATTTTGTTTCATCTATATAAACTTGTTTATCAGGAATATTATTATCAATTTTCACTCTATCACGGTTAGTGGGAAACATATCCATCACTTTACCTATAATATCCTGCGTACTGAATTTTTGTAAATCTAATTTGGAATAGGGCAATGAAAGTCGATCTGAAAATAAAAGGTTGCCTATCATTCCTTCTAAAAATTCCACTTCTTCTTTTAGCTTAGTTAGATTTTTATGCTCTGGCATCATTGCTATTAACAACTGCATCCTTGCCAAGGGGGACCGCAATTCATGACTTACTTCCAGTAAAAGCTGGTGTTTGTTTTCAAGGAGAATATTAATATCCATAATTAACTGATTCATCGAATATGATAGGTCTGCAAGTTCGTCTTCCCCTATTATTTCAATTTTTGATTTCAAGTCTCCTTCTTCTAGGGCTTCTATCCTATTTTTCATTAATTGAACCGGCTTCAAATACCTGTGTATAAAAAAATACAACCCAATAATAAATAGAATTGCTAAAATAAAAGCAAATAACAGATTATTTATCTCTGCAGGGGGGATATAATCGATAGCTAGGTAAAAAAGATAATTTCCATTATCTACGACCGTTACAGACATGGTATTTATTTCGCCAAAAAAAACTTTAAGTGGAATTTTGATGCCATACATGGTCTCAAATTCAGAACTTTTGTGAAATTGAATAAATTCTTCTGGTAGAATATTTGAAGGGAGATTTGACCAATATACCTTGCCGGGATATGCAATGCCTAATTCTGTTATATCTCGTTTAAATATTCCACACCACATCTTAAGATTATTTATCTCTTTTGATACTTGATTTGTATCAGGTGGATTACCCCATTTTGAGACCATCTCAGAATAATAATAGGTTTCATGGGCATCCAAAATGCTGTCTGGAGCAGTGAATGAATATTGTAATTGGTAATATAAAACAGAGGTTAGGGTTATTGTAAAAACAAAAACTAATAAACCTAATCTTTTAAAAAGACTTTTCTGAAATCGTTGCTTTGACTTAATCCTTAGGTTCCCCAATGAATTTATAGCCTACACCATGAATTGTCTTTATAAATCTGGTGTTATTGGGAGTTTCGCCTAATTTGCCTCGCAATCGACTCACTAAAACATCAACTGATCGATCATAACTTTGCCAGGAAATTCCTCTTAGATTTTCAACTAAAAACTCTCTATCCAACGTTTCACTTGAATTTTCAATAAATAATATCAAAGCTTCATACTCAGTTGTTGAAAGTGATATAGGCTTTTTATCTAATAATACTTCCTGTTTATTTTTATCAATACTCAATCCCTTAAAATGTACATTTTCTATAATTGCCGCGGAAGAATGGGTTCTTCTTAAAATTGATTGAATCCGTGCAAGTAATTCTCTAGGCTCAAACGGCTTTGGTAAATAATCATCTGCACCTAATTCTAACCCAACAATACGATCCGTAACTTCTCCTCGTGCAGTAAGCATAATCACAGGAGTTGATAAATTTTCCCTAATTTTTCTTAATACCTGAAAGCCATCCATTCCTGGTAACATTATATCTAATATGATTACACTCGCTTCCTTTTTTTCCAGATATTCCAACCCTTCCTCTGGAGTATGTTTAGCAACAATTTTATATTTATACGAACCCAAAAACTCAATAAGTAATTCTGTTAATTGTACATCATCATCAATTATTAGTATTTTATCCATTAGGTATTTCCTTTCACTGTTTTGGACATTTTCTGCCCAGATATTTCATTTTTCATACTGTCAATTTTCCTTTTAAAATCACTGTCAGCTATTGCTTTTTTATCAATATTTTTACAGGCATGAATAACGGTGGAATGATCTCTTCCACCGATATGTATTCCAATATTTGCCAGAGATGCACTGGTTAATTCCTTAGATAGAAACATGGCCAATTGTC
>Ga0208278_1000556_pt1 | contig 19979 bp, 18 predicted proteins | sample ETN01SmetaG_FD_185794 | JGI IMG/M metagenome (GOLD analysis project Ga0208278, IMG submission 185794) | Marine microbial and viral communities from oxygen minimum zone, Eastern Pacific Ocean - ETNP2014F12-01SV259 (SPAdes) (version 2) | ecosystem: Environmental > Aquatic > Marine > Oceanic ...
GCGTCGGCTCCAGCGCGTTTGCAAGCCATGAGGCTTTCCGTCATGACCGTGGGAAAATCGAGCCAGCCCTTTTCAGCTGCTGCTTTCAGCATGGCGTATTCGCCGCTCACCTGATAGGCCAGTGTGGGCACGGCGAAGGTATCCTTAACCCGGCGGATCACATCGAGATAGGGCAGGCCCGGCTTGATCATAACCATGTCTGCTCCCTCGGCAATATCCAGCGCTACCTCGCGCAGGGCTTCGTCGCTGTTAGCGGGGTCCATCTGATAAGTTTTCTTATCACCATCGCCCAGTGCCGTCGCCGAGCCCACGGCATCGCGGAAGGGCCCGTAGAAGCCGGAATTGTATTTGGCGGCGTATGAGAGGATGGCCACGTTCTGGTATCCGGCCCCATCCAGGGCGTCGCGGATGGCGCCCACGCGGCCGTCCATCATGTCGGAAGGGGCGATGATGTCGCAGCCGGCGCTGGCCTGGGCCACCGCCTGGCGGCACAGCATCTCCACCGTCTCGTCGTTGATCACCTCGCCGCCGCGCAACAGGCCGTCCTGGCCATGGGAAGTGTAGGGATCGAGCGCCACGTCGCAGATGAGACCGATGCTGGGATGGGCGGCCTTGACCGCCGCCACCGCGCGGCACACCAGGTTTTCAGGATTGAGTGCTTCGGAGGCTTCTTCGTTCTTGAGCGAGGCGTCCACCACCGGAAACAGGGCCAGCGCGGGAATGCCCAGTGCGGCGGCCTCGCCCGCGGCTTTCACCAGAAGGTCTACGGTAAGCCGCTCGACACCAGGCATGGAAGGGATGGGGGTGCGCTTGTTCCTGCCCTCGCGCACGAAGACCGGCCAGATCAGGTCAGCAGCGCCGAGAGTGTTTTCGCGCATCAGGGCGCGGAGCCAAGGGGCCCGGCGGTTGCGGCGCATGCGGGTGCGGGGGAATCCGGGGCTGTTACGTGAGTGGCCTGGCCGGGGAGGGCGGTTTGCGTCCTCTTCCGCTTCCTCTCTGTCGTCCTTCAGGGCATCGCCGAATTCATCATCGCCGAAGGCCAGCCAGTTGGGGGAGACGCCGAGCCTGCCCGCGGCGGCCCGCAGGTTGGCGCGGGTGGGTTCCACCTCGTCGCGCTCCCAGTCGGAGACGGTGGGCTGGCGCAGCCCGATCAGGGCGGCGAGCCGGGTTTGTGAGAGTCCCACCCGCTCCCGCGCTTGTTTGATGCGGTTTCCCAAGGTCATGGGGCCATCATAGGTCTATAGGTATGTCCTATACAATATAAATATTTCCTATTTTTGTGCCCCGTAAAGGGATAGCGGCGGCGGTGAAAATTTTTGCTACTGATTTCGATTGTGAGTTCCGGCTGTGAATTCGGCCGTGGATTCCCCGGGAAGGAATCCCGGGAATTGACATCTCGGGTCTGAGGCAAGAAAAGAAGGGGTCTTTCTTTTTATAGAGGCGCCAGGGATGCCGGAGCGTGTCTTCGCAAATTTTTGTAACGGGCTGGAAACCTCGGGACGGCGCCGGGTCCTGCGTGAGGTGGGACTCACGGCCTCCGGAAAATCCGATTCCGCAGGCGCGAGCCTGCCCCCCGGAAGGGTGGTGGTGGACGGGCGCGAGTTGGTGAATGTCTCCTCCAACGACTATCTGGGGCTGTCCCGCCATCCCCAACTGATCGAGCGAAGCGCCCGATGGGGAGAACGCTGGGGCGCGGGCAGCGGCGCCTCGCGGCTGGTGAGCGGTAACCTTGAACCCTTTGCGCGAGTGGAACGGAAACTCGCCCGCGGCAAGGGCACGGAATCGGCCCTGGTATTTGCTTCCGGTTATCAGACCAATGTCTCGATCCTGCCGGCCCTGCTGGATTCCCGCGTTCACGGGGCGCGGCCGCTGGTCTTCGCCGACCGCCTCAACCATGCCAGTCTTCATACCGGGTGCAACGCCGCGGGCCTGCGCCAGATCCGCTATCGCCACAACGATATGGGGCACCTTGAGGCACTGCTGAAATCCAAGACATCGAGTGCGGACAGTGCGCCCGCCTTTATCATTTCCGAGACCGTTTTCAGCATGGATGGCGACCGCTCTGATATTCCCGCCCTGGCCGATTTAGCGCGGCGTTTCGACGCCTTTCTCTATCTCGACGAGGCCCACGCCACCGGGGTTCTGGGCAAGGACGGTTTTGGCCTGACCGCCGATCATCCGGGCGCGGCCAATCTGGTGATGGGCACCTTCGGCAAGGCGCTGGGCGGGTTCGGGGCCTATGCCGCCTGTTCCGACACATTGCGCGACTATCTGGTCAACCGCTGTGGCGGCGTGGTCTATTCCACCGCTTTGCCACCGACGGTTCTCGGCGCCATGGATGCGGCGCTGGACCTGCTTCCTGATCTTGGGGAGGCGCGCGCCGGGCTGTTGCGAAAGGCCGAGGAGCTGCGCGCCCAATGGCGCGGGGCGGGGCTCGATTGCGGCGCTTCCACGACCCAGATCGTGCCCTTGATCGTGGGCGATGACGAGGCGGCCATGGCCCTTTCCCGCAGCCTCGAAGAGGAAGGATTCCTGGCCGTGGCGATCCGTCCCCCAACCGTACCCGAAGGGATGTCCCGCCTGCGGTTCGCCCTTTCCGCCGCCCATGAGGAGGAAGATCTGGCGCGGTTGGCGGCGGTGGTAATCCGGCTGGCGGAGCGTGAGTCTTCGGGTGCGGGTGGGAAAAAGCGGGTGGCGTCGTGATGGGTGCGCAGCTGGTTCTGGTTCATGGCTGGGGATTCGATGGAGATGTCTGGAACCCCCTGTGCGAGCTGCTGGGAGACATGGCGACGCAGGTTCACGATTTGGGTTTTTTCGGCCGCCCGGCGGCAGCCCTGCCAGAGCCAGGAGCGCCGGTGGTGGCGGTGGGGCACTCCCTGGGCTTCATGTGGCTGTTGCACAGGCATCCCTTCGCCTGGGACGCCCTGGTGAGCGTTTGCGGCATGCCCCGCTTTACCGCGGCGGTGGATTATCCTCACGGCGTGGCGCCGCGGCTGTTGGAGCGCATGGCGGCGCGCATGAAACGGGAACCCCGAGCCACCGTAGATGATTTCCGCCGGCGCTGTGGCGTCGGCGCGGCTCGGGGGGAGCTCGATGAGTCGCGGCTGGGCGAGGGGCTGGACTGGCTCCGGCAATGGGACCTGCGCGGAGCTCTGGCGGCGGAAACGGTTCCACTGTTGGCGCTGGGTGGGGAGGCCGACGAGATCGTGCCCTGGACGCTGACCGAGGAGATTTACGGGCGGCGTCCGCAAACAGCGCTCCACGTCGCGGCTGGCGGCGATCACGGGCTGCCCCAGACGCAAGCCCAGTGGTGCGCAGAACGGTTGCGCGCCTTTCTAGGCGACCTGTCATGACCGAAGCCGACGGCGTGTTCCATATCGATTTCGCCCTCGATCCCGGCCGGCGCGATGCCGCCCTGCGCAAGCGCGAGGTGGCGCGGGCCTTTGGCGAGGCTGCTGGGGACTACGACCGCTATGCCGTTTTGCAACGCCGGGTGGCGGGCGATCTGGCGCAAAAAATCACCTCGCAGGAGGGATTACAGGAGGGGGGGTCCTCTTATCTGGAAATTGGATGCGGCACCGGATTTTTGGGGGAAGCCCTGCAGGAAGGGTTGGCGGGCGTTCCCTGCCTTTTCACCGATATTTCGCCGCCCATGCTCGAAAAATGCCGGGACCGGCTCGAGGGGCCGCTCGGGAGCGCCGGTTTCGCCGTCATGGATGGTGAGGCTCCGGGGCTGACGGAAAAATACAACCTCATCGCCGCCAGTCTGGTGTTCCAGTGGTTCACCGATCTGCCTGGCGCCATCGCGAGGCTTGCAGGTATTCTTGCGCCCGGAGGGCGGCTCGTCTTCGCCATGCTGGGGGCGGGAAGCCTTGAAGAATGGCGCGTGGCCTGCCGCAATCATGGCATGGAACCCGGCGTTCCCTCTTTTCCCTCGGCCCGGGAGCTGGACAGTTTGTGGCCCGGTGGCGGAACCGGCCGGGTGGAAAAGGCGCGTATTTTGCGCCGTCATGTGTCGGCCCGGAACTTCCTGCATGAATTGAAGGACATCGGCGCCCGCGTCCCCGTCCCCGACCATGTGCCACAGGCGCCGGGTGGAATGCGCACCCTGTTGCAGGAGATTGACGGCAAGAACGGAGAGGGGGAAAACGGTGATGGCTTCAGCGTCACCTATCACGTGCTTTATGGCTTTTTCACCAGGGAGGGGGAAGCGTCATGAAGGGGGTGTTCATCACCGGCACCGATACCGGCATCGGCAAGACCGTGGTCTCGGCCTGGCTCATGCGCGCCCTCGACGGCGACTATTGGAAACCGGTGCAGACCGGTCTTGATGGCGGCGCAAGCGACAGCGAAACGGTGCGCCGCCTGAGCGAATTTCCGGATGAGCGCTTTCACGCGCCCCTTCATGAATTACGAGCGCCCCTGTCACCCCAGGCGGCGGCGCGGTTGGAAGGGGTGGTTATTATGCTGGGCGGGTTTTCCCTGCCCGGAAGTTCCCGGCCTGTGATTGTGGAAGGGGCGGGAGGCGTATTGGCGCCCCTGGGCGAGGGGCTGGTGATGGCCGATCTGATGGGATGTCTGGGGCTGCCGGTGGTGATGGTGGCGGGCACGGCGCTGGGCACCATCAATCATTCCCTACTAAGCTTGGAGGCTCTGCGCTCACGGGGTCTGGAGATTGCGGGTGTGGTCTTTTGCGGCGCGCCTGATGCCGCCAACCGCGAGGCCGTGGAGCGCTTCGGAGAGGTGGCGGTGATCGGCGAGATTCCCATCCTCGATCCTCTGGATGCGGCCGCCATGGCTGCTCTTGGGGCGAAGGAGAGACCCCGCTTCCCGGAGGCTGGTTATGCCGAGGCTGGGCATGGCTGAAAACGAGGACATCCCCGCCCTCGACTTGCGCTATGTGTGGCATCCCTTCACCCAGGCGGGCACCGCATTCCCGCCCCCAGAGGTCGTTTCTGGTGAGGGGGCGTGGCTGCATACCGCCGAGGGCCGGGATATTCTTGATCTCATTTCATCCTGGTGGGTGACGCTGCACGGCCATGCCCATCCCACCATCGCCAAAGCCGTGGCCGAACAGGCCCAGCAAATCGAACAGGTGATGTTCGCGGGCTTCACCCATGCCCCGGCAGCGCGGCTGGCCTCGCGCCTGGCGGCGTTGATGCCGGGAGAACTGAGGCGGGTGTTTTTTTCCGATAACGGCTCGACGGCGGTGGAGGTGGCTCTGAAGATCGCCTGGCAGTACTGGCGCAACAAGGGCGAGACCGGTCGCAGACGGTTCTTCGCCTTTTCCGGGGGCTATCACGGTGACACCCTGGGCGCCATGTCGGTTGGGGCGTCCACCGGCTTCTACGCGCCCTTCGATGAGATGGTGTTGCCGGTGACGTTTCTGCCCTTTGCCGCCACCTGGAGCGGCGACAACGAGGCCCAGGAAAATGAAGCCGAAGCGCTGGCCAAAATCGACGCCGTTCTTGATGCTTCCCACGCGGAGGTGGCGGCGGTCATCATCGAACCCCTGGTCCAGGGGGCGAGTGGCATGCGCATGTGCCGTCCGGAATTCCTGCGCGCGCTGTGTGGCCGTCTGCGCGAGGCTGGGATACTGATCATCTTCGACGAGGTGATGACAGGCTTCGGTCGCACCGGACACATGTTCGCCTGTGACAAGGCGCGCGTGGCGCCCGATATCATCTGTCTCGCCAAGGGTATGACCGGTGGGTTCCTGCCCCTGGCTGCCACCATCTGCGATGAGGAGATTCACGGCGCCTTCATCGGCGATGATTTCGGGACCGCATTTGCCCACGGCCATTCCTTCACCGCCAACCCGCTGGGCTGCGCGGCGGCCCTGGCCTCGCTCGATCTCTTCGAGAGCGAGGCTACCTTGGAGCGGGTGGCGGCCATGGAGGATCTCCACCGCCGCAGAATGCGCGATCTTGCGCGCCTGCCAAACGTCCGCCGCACCAGGGTCATGGGCTCCATCGCCGCCTTCGATCTTGACCATGGAAACGGCAGTGATGGTGGCGACGGCAAGGCCTACGGGTCATCGTGGAGCCAGCGCCTGCGCGGGGAATTTCTCTCCCGCGGCCTGTTGGTGCGCCCCCTGGGCGATGTGGTCTATCTGATGCCGCCCTATTGTATAGGCGAGGCCGACCTCGACAGCGCCTATGACGGGATCATCGAGGTGGTCTCGAAATTACGGACGGACCTACTTTAAACCGCTCCTAGGTGATCACCGGAAAGTTCAACACGGTCCTTGAAGATCATCCGGATATCCTTGAAAAACTGGTAAGCCCGTTCATCTGGACCGAACTTGAGGTCAGATGCAGACTAGTAAAGTAGCGGAAGGTTACGTCGGCATATGCTAGAGCGGTAACTATGAGTGTTAAAACTGAGCGCTTGATGAAACTCATGGTTCAATGTAGCAGTCATTTTCATGGGAGAAGCATGAAACGGCCGTATACTACAATTCTCTTGGTTTTGGCTCTGTTGGCGTTGGTTTTCGCTCTGCCGACGGCCCCTGCGCTGGCGCAGGTGGAAGAGTTGGCTGCGGCGGATATGGTCGCAGAGATGGGCGAGATGACGGAGATAGGCGACATAGGCCTCGATCAACGCATCAACGAGACCATCGCTCCGCTTTCCGATGCCGTGACCGGATTTGTCTTCTATACCGTGTCGGTGGGCGAGACCCGGTTTCCTGTGATCGTGGTGTGGCTGATCCTAACCGCCGTGATCTTCACCTTTTACTTCCGGTTCATCAATTTCTGGGGTTTCGCCCATGCCATCTCGGTTGTGCGGGGCCGCCACACCTGCCGTTCCGAAGCCGGTGAAGTCACCCACTTCCAGGCTTTAACGGCGGCGCTTTCAGGCACGGTGGGGCTCGGCAATATCGCCGGTGTTGCCGCTGCCATTGCTCTCGGTGGGCCCGGCGCCACGCTGTGGATGATCATCGCCGCCTTTTTCGGCATGGCGTCTAAATTCCTGGAGTGTTCGCTGGGAGCCAAATACCGCGAGGTGCACGAAGACGGCACGGTTTCCGGTGGCGCCATGTATTACCTGAGCCGCGGCCTGGCCGATCACGGCCTGCCCCGCCTGGGCAGGGTGCTGGCCACCTTTTTCGCCGTCATGTGTGTGGGCGGAGCGCTGGGCGCGGGCAATATGTTCCAGGCCAACCAGGCGTTCCAGCAGGTCTCGGCAGCCACCGGCGACGCGGTGGGATTCTTCAATGAAAGCGGCTGGCTGTTCGGGCTTATTCTGGCGGGCATCGTCGCCCTGGTGATCATCGGTGGCATCAAGAGCATCGCCCATGTGACCGAGTTCGTGGTGCCCTTCATGGGTCTGTTTTATGTTCTTTCTTCCGTGGTCATCCTGTTCATCCATGCCGACCAGGTGCCGACGGCTCTGCACGCTATTTTCGTCGGCGCCTTCACGCCAGAGGCCGGGTATGGGGGCTTGATCGGGGTCCTCATGTGGGGATTCCAGAGGGCCACCTTTTCCAACGAGGCGGGGATCGGATCGGCCCCCATTGCCTATTCGGCGGTGCAGACCGACGAGCCGCTGTCGGTGGGGTTTGTGTCGCTGTTGGAGCCCTTTATCGACACCGTGATCATCTGTTCCATGACGGCGCTGGTGATCGTGATTTCAGGGGTTTATCTGGACGGCGAGGGCCTGCGCGGAGTGGAAATGACTTCCGCCGCCTTTGCCTCCGCCTTCGACTGGTTCCCCTATCTTCTGGCGGTGGCCGTGACCCTGTTCGCCTTTTCCACCATCATCACTTGGTCCTATTACGGGTTGAAATCCTGGACCTATCTGTTCGGGGAAAATCCCGCTTCAGGCCATATTTTCAAGCTCATTTTCTGCACCTTTACTGTGATCGGTGCCTCCATGGAACTGGGCAAGGTAATCGGCTTTTCCGACGCCATGATCTTCGCCATGGCCCTGCCCAACGGCATCGGTATGTTTATTCTGGCCCGGGGCGTGAAGCGGGATCTTAAGGAATACTGGGCGCGGGAAGGGAAGACAAGCGCCGCACAATAGGGCGCGGCCAGAGCCGGGGGCAGGTGTAAACGGAAATAGAACGGACCTGAAGAGGTCTTTTTATGCCTTTTTTCTGCGGCCCTTGGATCTGCGTCCGAGACCGATTTTCTTGGCGAATTCGGAACGCTGTTTGGCGTAGTTGGGAGCCACCATGGGGTAGTCCACGGGCAGGCCCCACTTGGCCCGGTATTCGTCTGGAGTCATGCCGTAAGTGGTGCGCAGATGGCGCTTGAGCATTTTCATCTTCTTGCCGTCCTCAAGACAGACGATGAAACCGGGGGTGATCGATTTACGGATGGACACGGCGGGTTTCTGTTGGCTGTTCCCGCCGCCGTCTCTTTCAAGATTAGAGAGGGTGGAATGGACCGCGCCGATGACATCGGCAAGCTGGTCCGGGGGCAGCACATTGTTGCCCACGTAGGCGGACACCACATCCGCTGTCATTTCGAGTGTGTCACTGCTTGAGAAGCCGCCCAGTTTTTCAATAATCATCTTCTTTCTTTCTGAAATATATAAATGAACTTGAATATCTTTTCATTACACACCGATTAATTATTGTCAAATGAAATAGATGTTTCGTGCTCATTACAGTTGATTTACAGTATATCTTAAGATTTGCACTCCCTACTTTCTTTCGCGTATTCAGCCGCGCAAGAACAGGGAATGGTCCTCCTTGTATAGGTATTTTGTGGTGGGAGGGTGGCTTTCTTCAATATTTAGTGTTCACATGGCGTTTCGGATGATATACATCCTTCCATTCGGGCGCTTTCAAAGCGCCGGGTTGTGGCATTCTTCAGGTGATGACAACAAGCGTCTATGGAGCCATGTCAGAGGATCAGGATAAGCGAGTGGTGGCCATTGCCTCGGACCATGCCGGCTATGAAATGAAAACGGCTCTTAAGGAGGAAATTTCAAGTCTCGGCTATGGTGTGCTAGACCTTGGAACCGATAGTCCCGATTCCGTGGACTATCCGGATTTCGCTCATGCCCTTGCCGAGGCCGTAACCCAAGGCAAGGCGGGGCAAGGCGTTTTGGTCTGTGGCAGCGGAATTGGTGTTAGCATTACCGCCAACCGGCATCCCGGCATCCGCGCCGCCCTGTGCCACAACGCCGAGACGGCGCGGCTGTCGCGCCAGCATAACAACGCCAATGTTCTCGCTATGGGCGAGCGCATTATTGGCGTGGATGTCGCCAGGGAATGCCTGAGGGCATTTCTGGAGACGGAATTTGAGGGCGGACGGCATGCGCGCCGCGTTGCCAAGATGGGGTAAGCCAGCCCCCGGCAAACAGCGCGGGGAGATGCTGGGAAATTAGATTTGGAAGGGAAAACGCCACCATGACGACGGAAGTTTTCTTTGGTGCCCGGCTCGCCGAGACCGATCCCGATATTCTCAAGGCCATTGAGGATGAATACGGAAGGCAGCAGGACCAGATAGAACTCATTGCTTCGGAAAACATCGTCTCCAGGGCCGTTCTCGACGCCATGGGCCAGCTGATGACCAACAAATACGCCGAAGGCTATCCCGGCCGCCGCTATTACGGCGGCTGCGAGCATGTGGACGTGGCTGAAACCCTGGCCATCGACCGCGCAAAAAAGCTGTTCGATTGTGAATTCGTCAACGTCCAGGCCCATTCCGGCTCCCAGGCCAACCAAGCCGTCTTTCTGGCCCTGATAGAGCCCGGCGATACCATTCTCGGCATGTCGCTGGCCGCCGGCGGGCATCTGACCCATGGCGCGCCGCCCAATGAATCGGGCAAGTGGTTCGACGCCGTCCAGTATGGGGTGCGCCGCGACGACCACCTTATTGATTTCGACGAGGTGGAGCAGCTGGCCACCGAACACAAACCCAAGCTCATTATCGCCGGGGGGTCGGCCTATCCGCGTGTCATAGACTTCCAGAAGTTCCGCGACATCGCCGACAAGGTGGGGGCTTATATGATGGTAGATATGGCCCATTTCGCAGGCTTGGTGGCCACCGGACTGCATCCCAGCCCGCTGCCTATCGCCGATATCGTAACCACCACCACCCACAAGACCCTGCGCGGCCCGCGCGGTGGCATGATTCTGTCGCGCGACGCCGATATAGGCAAGAAGATCAATTCTGCCATTTTCCCCGGCCTTCAGGGCGGCCCGCTGATGCATATCATCGCCGCCAAGGCGGTGGCCTTCGGCGAGGCCCTGAAGCCGGAATTCAAGATCTATATCCAGGCCGTCTGCGACAACGCCAGGGCCCTGGCCGGAGTCATGGTGGAGCGCGGTCTCGATATCGTTTCCGGCGGCACCGACACCCATCTCATGCTGGTGGACCTGCGGCCCAAGAAGCTCACCGGCAAGGCCGCCGAGGCCAGTCTCGAGAACGCCGCCATTGCCTGTAACAAGAACGGGGTGCCTTTCGATCCCGAGAAGCCCATGGTGACGTCTGGTGTGCGTCTGGGGTCGCCCGCGGCCACCAGCCGCGGATTCGGCGTCGAGGAATTCACCGAGGTTGGGAACATGATCGGAGACGTTCTCGACGGGCTAGCCGCCAATCCAGACGATAACAGCAAGGCAGAAGGGGAAGTAAAGGCCAAGGTTCAGGAGTTGTGCGGGAGGTTCCCGATTTATAAAGAAGCGCTTTAACCAATAAAGGAGAGGGGAAATGCGCTGTCCGTTTTGCGGTCATGACGACACCCAGGTGAAGGACTCACGTCCCACCGAGGATAATTCGACGATCCGCCGCCGCCGCATGTGCGCGGACTGTAGCTCGCGGTTCACCACCTTTGAACGCATCCAGCTGCGTGATCTTACGGTGCTCAAACGCAACGGACGGCGCGCGCCCTTCGACCGCGAAAAGCTGATCCGTTCCATGAGCATTTCCTGCCGCAAGCGGCCGGTGGATGCCGAACGCATCGACCGCATCGCCAACAGTATCCAGCGGCGGCTCGAGAGTTCTGGTGAAAGTGAAATTCCCACCGAAACCATCGGCGAAATGGTGATGGATGCCCTGGCCGGCCTCGATCAGGTGGCTTATGTGCGGTTTGCTTCGGTCTACCGGAACTTCCGCGAGGCAAAGGACTTCGGGGACTTTGTGGGGCAACTCGGTGACGAAGACGAGCCCGAACAGCCCATTGAGGATTGACCCGGAAAGCAGGGGGCCGGGAACCGACCCTACAGATCCCAGCGACCTTCATTTCATGGAAACCGCCCTTGGCTTGGCGCGCCGCGGGCTGGGCCGGGTATGGCCCAATCCCGCTGTGGGCTGTGTGCTGACGGCGGCGGGGAAAGATGGAATTTTCCAAATCGTCGGCCGCGGATGGACTGAGCCCGGGGGGCGCCCCCACGCCGAAACCCAGGCCCTGTCCCGCGCCGGCTCCCGGGCCAAGGGTGCCACCGCCTATATTTCCCTGGAGCCCTGTGCCCATACCGGGGAAACCCCGCCCTGCGTGGAGGCTCTGATCAAGGCCGGTATTTCACGTGCCGTGGTGGCGCTGGAGGACCCCGACCCCCGGGTCTCGGGAAAAGGCATCGCCGCCCTGGAAAAGGCCGGGATCACCGTCGATGTGGGGCTGTGCGCAAAACAGGGGGAAGCAGTCAATGCCGGTTTCTTCATGCGGGTCAAGGAAGGCCGCCCGCTGGTGACGCTGAAGCTGGCCACCACTCTGGACGGGCGTATCGCTACCCGTCACGGAGAGAGCCGCTGGATTACCGGCGAGACATCGCGCAAGGCTGTGCACGGCCTGCGCCTGCGCCATGACGCGGTGATGGTGGGCAGTGGCACGGTACAGGCGGACAACCCCGACCTCACCTGCCGGCTGCCAGGGCTGGCTGAGGGCTCGCCGGTGCGCGTGGTGATGGATGCCAGGCTGCGCCTGCCACTGACCAGCCGTCTGGTGCGCTATGCGGAACTGTTCCCGACCTGGATCGTGACCCGCTCCGACGGTGATAAGTCGCGGCGTGAAGCCTATGACGACTGCGGCGTGAAGGTGATGGAAAGCGGCTGTGACGAGACCGGTAATCTCGACCCCTTGGCGGCGCTCCACGCGCTGGCCAAGAAAGGCATAACGCGGGTTCTGGTGGAAGGCGGTGGCCATATGGCGGCGGCCATGCTGGGCCGGGGGCTGGTGGACCGTCTGGTATGGTTCCGTGCGCCCCGTGTCATGGGCGGTGACGGCCTCGCCGTGGTGGCTCCCTTCGGCGTCGACGAGCTGGCCATGACCGCAAATTTCACGCGGCTGTTAGTGCGTGCCTCAGGTGACGATATTCTGGAAGTTTACAGCCGCAGGTCTTAGCGTACTATTCAGCCAAATAAAATCATTTGACCGACCTTTAGTGAGGCAAATCGGCTCCCCGCGTTCGTTGCGGCCTTTGCCAGATGTGCCGTATCGCGCTTCACGCCGCGTCTGCTCGGGAAACCGATTCGCCTCCATCAAATTGTTCCCATTCGGCTGAATAGTGCGCTAGAACACGCCATGTTCACGGGAATCATCAGCGATAAGGGGCACGTGCGCGCCGTTGAATGCAACGGCAGCACCCGCTTCGTGTTGGCTACGGCCTATGACGCCGCCGGGATTGAGAGCGGCGCTTCCATCGCCTGTTCCGGCGTCTGCCTGACGGTGGTGGAGAAGGGCGCAGATAAGGACGGCGACTGGTTCGCGGTGGAGGTTTCCGGAGAGACCCTGTCTTGCTCCACGCTAGGTGAGTGGAAGGAAGGCACCCCCGTCAACCTTGAACGCTCGCTGAGGCTGGGCGACGAGCTGGGCGGGCATATGGTGTCGGGCCACGTGGACGGTGTGGCGCGGGTTGCAGACATATCGCCGCAGGGCGACTCTCTGCTCTATACCTTCGAGGCCGGGGATGATCTCATGCCCTATATGGCGGCCAAGGGGTCGGTTACTCTTGATGGGGTGTCGCTGACGGTGAACTGGGTTGAAGACGGCTGCTTCGGGGTCAATATTATTCCCCATACCCGGGACTGCACCACTTTCGGCGCCCTGCAACCCGGAGACCGGCTTAATCTGGAGATCGACATGCTTGTGCGTTACGTGGCCCGTTTGATGGAAAAGGAATAGCCATGTCCGACCGGGAGCATCTTGCCTCCATCGAGGACGTCATCGCCGAAGCTATGGCCGGGCGGATGTTTATTCTGGTTGATGATGAAAGCCGCGAGAACGAGGGTGATCTGGTCATCCCCGCCGAAAAGGCGAGCGCCGAGTCCGTCAATTTCATGGCCAAGTACGGACGCGGGCTGATCTGTCTTTCCCTGACCGCTGAACGGGTGGCGCGTCTGGGGCTGGGACTCATGTCGACAGAGAACGCCTCGCGTCACCAGACCGCCTTCACCGTCTCCATCGAGGCCCGCGAGGGCGTCACCACTGGCATATCTGCCGCCGACAGGGCGCGCACCATCACCGTGGCCATAGACGGGGAATCGGACGCCAAGGATATCGTTTCGCCAGGCCATGTGTTCCCGCTGGTGGCCCGTGATGGCGGGGTTCTGGTGCGGGCCGGGCATACCGAAGCGGCGGTGGACATTTCCCACCTCTCCGGGCTCGATCCTTCTGGGGTCATCTGTGAGATCATGAACGATGACGGCTCCATGGCGCGGATGCCGGACCTCATTGCGTTTGCCGCCGAGCACGGGCTGAAGATCGCTACTATTTCCGATCTGATTTCCTATCGGCGGCGTACCGAAAAGGTGGTGCGCCGGGCCCAGGAAACCGAACTGGACAGCCTCTACGGCGGCAGCTTCCGGATGATTGTCTATATCAACGAGGTGGAATACGCCGAACACATCGCCCTGGTGAAAGGAGATATTTCGGGGACGGAGCCAGTTCTGGTGCGGATGCATGCCATGAACGTGCTGGAGGATGTGCTGGGTGACCTCCATAGCGGCCATGGCGCGGCGCTGCACACGGCCATGCGCATGATCGCCGAGGCCGGGCGCGGCGTGGTGGTGTTGATCCGCGAGCCTCGCCCCACCAGCCTGCTCGACCGCATGAAAGCCCGTCATGTTGATTCGGGGGGCGATTCAGAAAAGGATTCGGAAAAGGATACAAGAGCCGGCGCGGGGGCGCATCCCGTTGAATTAAGGGACTATGGGGTGGGGGCGCAGATCTTGCTCGATCTCGGCCTCAAGGAGATGATTCTGCTCTCCAACACCCAACACACCGTTGTCGGGCTTGACGGCTATGGGCTGAGTATCGTTGAACAGCGCCCCCTGAGCCGCTCCAGCGCCGCAGACATCCGGGAAACGGGATAGTCATGACCGAAAAAAAGACCGCTCCGCCCCCCCAGAACCCGCCCCATGTGCTGATGGTGGAGGCCAGGTTCTACGAGGACATCAGTGACGAGATGCGCCGCGGTGCCATCGCCGCCCTGGAAGCGGCGGAGGCCTCCTATGAAAGCATCACGGTTCCCGGTGCGCTGGAGATTCCCGCCGCTATCCGCTACGCCGTGGAGGCGAAGGGAGGCGTGTCCGGGGAAGGCCGGCCCATCGACGGCTATGTGGTGCTGGGCTGTGTCATCCGGGGCAAAACCAGCCATTACGACATCGTCTGCGGCGAATGTTCGCGCGGCATCATGGACCTGGCCCAGGAGTTCACCCTGGCCGTGGGTTTCGGCCTTCTGACCGTGGAGAACCTCGACCAGGCCTGGGCGCGCGCGGCGGTGGACAAAGGCGACCAGGGCGCACGGGCGGCCCGTGCCTGTCTCCATATGATCCGTCTTAAGCGCGACTTTCAACTGTATCCGAGATGACTCCCGCGGCTGGCCTTGCAGACGAGAACAAGGAAACCACCCCGGATTCCGGGGATTCCGGGGGTTCTCCAGCCACCGCGCTCAGTGCCGCCCGCCTCGCCGCGGTGCAGGCCCTGTACCAGATCGCGCTTGCCGACGGTTCGGCAAAAGCGGTGGTCGAGGAATTTATCCGTCATCGTCTGGATGTCGGGGGCGAGGAGCCGGTTGCCGGGGCCGACAGGGGTCTGTTTGAGGTCCTGGTGGAAGGAGTGGCTGGGCGCGTCGAGGAACTGGATTCCATGATCGCCGCAAATCTCGCCGATGACTGGAGCATGGAACGGATTCAGCCTATTTTGCTTGCTCTGTTGCGGGCTGGAACCTTCGAGCTGTTGGCTCGCGAGGAGGTGCCGCCGCGTGTGGTTATCACCGAATACGTGGATATAGCCCACGCCTTTTTCGAAGAGCGGGAGCCCGCCTTCGTCAATGCCGTTCTCGACCGCCTAGCCCATTCCCTGCGCGAGGACGGCTGGGAGAGCACGGGCCCCCAAGACCCTGAGACTCCAAAACTATGAGTCACAAGACCGACGGCAACGAATTCGACCGTATCTCCCGTTTTTTCGCGCCCCTAGCCAGCGCTGGCGAGGGCGCGCCGGGGCTCACCAACGACGCCGCCCTTTTCGAGACCGCGGGTGCGCGCCTTGTGGTGACGGCGGACGCCCTGGTAGCCGGCGTGCATTTTCCCGAAAAAGAATCCCCCGAACTCATCGCCAAGAAACTGTTGCGGGTTAATCTTTCCGACCTCGCGGCCATGGGTGCGGTTCCCCACGCCTGTCTTCTGGTTCTGGCCCTGCCGAAAGAGGTGGATGACGACTGGCTGGAGGCCTTTTCCGCCGGTCTGGGGGAGGACCTAGGGGCCTTCGGCGTTGCCCTGGTGGGCGGCGATATGGTGGCGACCCCGGGCCCGCTGACGCTGTCGCTGACCCTATTGGGGGAGGCTGGAGAAGAAGGGGTTATGACCAGATCCGGCGCTCGGCTGGGGGATATGGTGTTGGTCTCCGGCACCATCGGCGACGCCACCCTGGGGCTGAAGGTTATGAACGGGGAACTGGCGGGGCTGGACGAGACGGCGGCCGGGTTCCTGAGTGCACGCTACCGGCTGCCGGAGCCCCGGCTGGAACTGGGGCGGCGGCTCGCCGGGATGGCCAGCGCCGGAATGGATATTTCCGACGGTCTGGTGGCAGATTTGGGCCATATCTGTGAGGCATCAAGCGTAGGCGCGGGCATTGATGCCTCGCGGGTGCCCCTATCGCCCGCGGCGCGTACCGCGCTTGTGTCTGATCTTTCCCTGATGGAGGCTATTCTCAGCGGCGGCGACGATTATGAACTTGTTTTCACCGCTGTTCCCGGGCGCGAACCGGAAATAACGGCTCTGGGGGAGGCAATAGGCCTGCAATTGACGGCTGTCGGCACCATCTTGGAGGGGGAGGGGGTGCGCGTTGAGGACGGCCATGGCGGTGAAATTGTCCTTAACCATACGGGCTACAAACATTTTTGAGAGGCCACGCAAAGCCTTGTTGCGGGAAGGGTTTTAATCTGGCATGTTCTCGGCGATTTTGACCCGGCAGCGGGCGCCGTGGTCGTTTTCCCATATAATTTTTAGGGGTAGTCATTCATGTCTGGGACTTACTGGTTAGTGATTTCTTGCGGCGTTCTGGCGCTGCTCTATGGCGTCTATGCGGGACGTGCGGTGCTTTCTTCGAGCGCCGGAACCGAGCGCATGCAAGAAATCGCCGCCGCCATTCAGGAAGGCGCCAACGCCTATCTAAACCGTCAATATCGCGCCATCGCTCTGGTCGGCGTGGTGATCGGGGTGCTGTTGGGCCTGCACCTGGGCTCCCACGTGGCCATGGGTTATTTCATCGGCTCCGTGCTTTCGGGGCTGGCCGGCTATATCGGCATGAACGTGTCGGTGCGGGCCAACGTGCGCACCGCCGAAGCGGCACGCAGTGGGGGCCTGCAGGAAGCTCACGGGGTGGCCTTCAAGTCTGGCGCCGTTACCGGCATGCTGGTGGTGGGGTTGGGGTTGTTGGGGGTTTCCGTCTATTACGGCTATCTCATGCAGATCTTTGACCGCGGCAATCCCGAAGACATGCGCCGCATCATCGAGGCCCTGGTAGCCTTGAGCTTTGGCGCCTCCCTAATTTCCATTTTCGCCCGTCTCGGTGGCGGCATCTTCACCAAAGGCGCCGATGTGGGGGCCGACCTGGTGGGTAAGATAGAGGCCGGAATTCCCGAGGACGATCCCCGCAATGCCGCCGTGATTGCCGACAACGTGGGCGACAACGTGGGCGATTGCGCCGGCATGGCCGCCGACCTGTTCGAGACCTATGCGGTGACGGTGGTGGCCACTATGCTGTTGGCGTCCATCTTTTTCAGCGGCGACGCCCAGTGGTACATGATGCTCTATCCCCTGGCCATCGGCGCGGTGTGCATTGTCGCCTCGGTGATCGGAACCTTTTTCGTGCGTCTCGTCGAAGACCGCAAGATCATGAAATCCCTCTATAAGGGCTTCATCGTCACCGCGCTTATTTCTGCCATGCTGATTGCCTTCGTCACCAATCATATGCTCGGCATGACCTCGGAATACTTTATTGACGGCCTCTCTTTCGAGGGCCGTCATCTTTTTTACAGCGCCCTTATCGGTCTCGGCGTTACCGGATTGATCGTGTGGATTACAGAATACTACACCGGCACCCATTTCCGTCCCGTGCAAAGCGTGGCCAGCGCCTCCAACACGGGGCACGCCACCAATATCATCCAGGGGCTCGCCGTTTCCCTTGAATCCACGGCTCTGCCGGTTCTGGTTATCTGTGGCGGAATCATCGCCGCCTATCTCAACGCCGGGCTGTTCGGGATTGCCGTCGCTGCCACCACCATGCTAGCGCTGGCGGGGATGGTGGTTGCTCTGGACGCCTACGGACCCGTCACCGACAACGCAGGCGGCATCGCCGAGATGGCGGACCTACCCGAAGACGTGCGCAACATCACCGATGCGCTGGACGCCGTGGGTAACACCACCAAGGCGGTGACCAAGGGCTATGCCATCGGCTCGGCGGCGCTGGCGGCGCTGGTGCTGTTCGCCGCCTATACCGAGGACATCCATCATTATTTTCCCGGTCTTGACGTCACCTTCCAGTTGCAGAACCCCTATGTGGTGATCGGCCTCTTCCTGGGCGGGCTGCTGCCTTATCTGTTTGCCTCCATGGGAATGATGGCGGTGGGCCGCGCGGCGGGCGCCGTGGTGGTGGAAGTGCGCCGCCAGTTCAAGGAGATCAAGGGCATCATGGAAGGCACGGCGAAGCCCGAATATGGCCGCGCCGTGGATTTGCTGACCAAGGCGGCAATCAAGGAAATGATTGTGCCCTCCTTGCTGCCGGTGTTGGCGCCGGTGGCGGCTTATACGGTGATCAATACCGTTGCCGGACAGGCAGCGGCGCTGGTCACAGTGGGGGCCATGTTGTTGGGAACCATCGTCACCGGCCTGTTCGTGGCCATTTCCATGACCTCGGGCGGCGGTGCCTGGGACAACGCCAAGAAGTTCATCGAGGACGGCCACCATGGCGGCAAGGGCTCGGAAGCCCACCATGCGGCGGTGACCGGCGATACCGTCGGCGATCCCTACAAGGACACTGCCGGACCCGCCGTCAACCCGATGATCAAGATCACCAATATCGTCGCCATTCTGATGTTGGCGGTTCTGGCGGCGTAGGGATCTGCTGTCTTTTCCGTTGATTTTCTGGCGATAAAGGGGCGCCTGGCTTATTAGGGAAGGCGTTGCCCGCCGACACCGCTGCCGGAGCCGAGGTCGCCGCCGGGTATGCGGCCGAAATTGCTTAGGAGCTGTTCCCACACCGAGAGCTTGCGCCCCTGGGTCGGGGTGATGCGTTCCACCATAGCGATCTCGCGCCCGTCTTCCTCGTGATAGAGGACGATGTCCGCCACCGTTCCTTCCTTGTCGAAAAGGATGGCGACGATTTTCTGGTCCATGACCACCGGCTCGAAGAAAGCCACTTGTTGGGTGACACGCTTGATATAGTACCAGCTGTTGTCGTCGAAGGGCGGGATGGTGGAAGGTGATCCGATGAGCTTGGCCACGTCGTCGCGGGTATGGACGCCAACCTCCACGGTGGCAAGTTTTTCCGGGTTAGGCAACTGGCCGTCCACATGTTCCGACGAGGCACAGGCCGATAAGGCGAGCGACAGGGCTCCCACCGCCGCAAAGCGGTGTATGGCGGTTACGACAGAGTGCTTTCTGTATGCAAGGATCATGGCTTCGGACCGATTGCACGAGAAGCGTATATCATACCATAATCCATGTAATCCAGAGATTGAAATTGGCGCCGGAATCACCGGCCGGAATCGCCACAGAAACGAGATGGTGGTGAGGCGGTTTTTCAGATCCCCTTTAACCCTTTACCTTATCTTATCCTTTACTGTGGCGGTAGCGCTTCCTTCAACAGCCAAAAGCCGGTTTGGCTCCCCGCCTTCCTGATCTGTCCGTTGATTGAAAAAAGAACAGCTAAAAGGCATTGACCGGGTCCAAGCCGCCTTCTAATTTGCTTTTTACACCTTATATTCCGATGGTTACGGGTGAAAGGCGCGCCGGTATTCGCGCCGGGTTTCCCGTGTTCCCGGAGAGCCCGTGTGTACCAGAAACATAGCCACAAGGACGAGGGATTATGACCGGTGAAGCGGCGCAGCCTGAATTTTCCAGAATCCTCGACCTGACCCGGCTGGGCAAGGAGGGCGAAAAGCGCCCCATCGAGGCCACGGCGGAGGAATGCGCTATGCTGGCCAGGCGTTTTGGGCTTGTCTCCCTTGAGGGCTTGCGTGCCGACGTGACGGTGCGGCCTTCCGGCAAGCGCGGCAGCGTCAGGCTTGCCGGCACCTTCGAGGCCCATGTGGTGCAAAACTGTGTGGTGACCCAGGAACCCGTGGCCACCCATGTGAAGGAATCCTTCAACTGGCTGTTCGAGCCTGAAGCAGAGGAAAAGACGGAGGATTCAAAGGAGAAATTGGTACATATGGAAGAGGCCGAACCACTCGGGGGCGAGGAATTGGATATGGGAGAATGCGTCGCCCAGTATCTGAGTCTGACCCTTGACCCCTATCCGCGGCTGCCGGACGCGCAGGTGCCATCGGAATTGAAGGGGAACACGGATGTGGATGTGGATTC